>ERZ773066.89-NODE-89-length-49065-cov-4.122302_pt1 | contig 49065 bp, 67 predicted proteins | sample MGYA00580573_ERZ773066 | MGnify/ENA primary metagenome ERZ773066 (study PRJEB29015, sample SAMEA2738128) | human oral metagenome | biome: human oral; feature: human-associated habitat; material: saliva | place: China | collected 2203 ... | reverse complement strand
CCACCCAGCCGGCTCCCGCCGTCGTCACGACGGCCGCCCCGGCCGGGACTGAACCCACCCACTTGGCGCCCCGGTGCTTCGAGACGTCCACGGCGGGAGCCCAGGACTGCGCGTGGGTGCGCGTCGCGCAGTGCCTCACCGATGAGGACGGGGATGACGCGATCCCCGCGTCCTATGACGGCTGTTACTGGGACGCCCGGGATCGCGGGAACCGCACGGGCACTAGCTACGTCATCTGGCGCCAGAACCGGGGCTGAGCCCCAAAAATCGAGCCGGCGCGGGACGAAAGTCCGCTACGGCAGCCCCGGAGGGAGAACCATCGCCCGTTCGCCGCGGGCCCGGGGCGCGATGCAACAGAAGAGAGAGAGAGAGAGAGAGGAAGCATCGCCATGCAAGTGTACGCATTCGAATCGGGGTCGGCGTCACTGCCGACTATGTACGTGATGTACACGCCGCGGGCGGGCTGGACCGCCCACTGGGAGAATGAGTACGGGCCGTGCGGAGACAGCCCCACGGTCCTGTCCCCGAATACTCCTCAGCATCGTGCTGAGGAGATCTTCCGCGCTGAAGCGGAGGATATGTGGGAGAACTACTGGGCCCAGGCGGGCGCCCACGCCTGGTGCTGAGAGAGAGAAAGAGGAACACATAATGAGCGCGAAGACGAAGACCGGATATGACGCCTGGCGGGAGCAGAACTTGAGGCTCCCGTTCCCCAGTGAGTTCCGAACGATGCCCGACGGCGGGATCAAGGTCATCTGGGAGGACGTCATCCGCGATTGGTGGGAACTCGAATACGGATACTTCACCTGGAACGCCGACGGGACTCCCGTCGGCGGGCACATTGACGAGAACTTCCACGACCCCGACTACTACAGTCGGGACTTCTCGCTCACAACCGAGCGGGACCTTACGCAGGCGCTCGCTCAGTACGTGTGAGAGGAGAGAACCATGACGAACGTCAACAACATCATTGTCGACCCGTCCCGTTGGGACGAGATCGGACCGCTCTTGGGCGGCGAGATTCTGCGCCCCTACGAGGAGCTCCGAAGGATGCCCTACTACGCCCCGTCCGGGTTCTACGCGGATGAGCAGGTCCTGGCTTTCCAGCCGGGCTGGGACGGCCAGGACGGGAATGACGCCGCCCACTGGTACGCACCCAACTGGCCCACGGTCGGCCAGGTCCGGGAGAAGATCGCCTCTCTGCTGATCTCGTCCTGGCTCGTCCAGGACCGGGACGAGTCGGGATTCTTCCTCGGCGACGAGCCCGGTTCGATTGTGACGCCGTGGGGCCCGATCCCCGCCCGCGTCCTGTTTGTCCGGCGAAAGGGTCCCGACGCGCCCTGGGAGAACCTGAACGCCATCCTCGGTCACGTGGACGCGGCTCGCACCCTCAATGGCATCGCTGCTGAGGCCGCCCCTGTGAAGGCGTTCGTCAAGTGGCGGCTGCGCACCCCGGTTCCGCCGCGGACCAGGGCCGTGTTCTACCCCCGGGACGGGGGCGGCCTTATGGTGGTCCTCTACCCGCGGCACCCGCTGCGGCCCGCGGCGGACAACGTCACGTTCCTCTGGGGCGCGGACGGGCGCCCGCTCGGCGGGGAGCGGGAGGAGTACGAGTGGGGCGCTGTCGGCCTCTACGACGCGATCCCCGTGCCCCCATCCGCCGACGCCCTGACGAAGGCCGTGGCGATCTACGCCTAACCCCAACCCATAACCGAGCCGGTGCGGGACGAAGTCCTGCTACGGCCGCTCCCGTCGCCCTTTAAGGCCGCGAAGCGGGTTCGAGCCCCGCCGGGAGCGCGATGCAACACGGAAGAGAGGAAGCATCGCCATGAACCGAACCACCTGGCTGAACGAACAGAGTCTGCTCGTCCGGAACGCCCTGCTCGCAGGAAACCTGGGCGAGGCCCGCAACGCATTGCGGTTCACCTTTGAGGACGAGGAGAACGATAACACTATCCCTGACGGGATCCGGCCGGCCATGATCATCCGGCTCGCACTGTTCCCGATGAGCCGGGAGAACCTCGACAAGGCCCGGGAGACCTTCCGGACCCAAGCCGAAGAGACCTTCACCGCCGACGATGACCTGGACGCCGAGATCCGGATGGACATGTTCTCCGTCCTGAGGGAGAGGAGGACCTTCGGGTGACCGGAGAGGAGGACCAGCTCTGGGACGAAGTCTTCGCCCGCCTCCCCCGGCCCTTCCGGGACAACATCGGAGTGTGCAGGAACGGCGTGTTCTTGCGCCGGGGACGAGTGGCGACAATCCTGGCCGATGTCGAGCGGAACCGCATCGTCATAAGACGAGAGCGTCCGCCGGTGTGCTTGGGCGGGGGCACTACGGAGACGGTGGCCCGCCTTCTCACCGACGCAGCATTCGAGAAGGTCCTGGAAGGCCTTCCACTGCCCGTCGCACCGCCTCTGGAACTTGACGACGCGGGGAAGAACATTCAGTGGGCCCCGACGGGGGAGGCATGGGCGGCTCTGACCCGGTTCGAGGACGTCGCGGGCCTGGCCCTGTACGCAACCCGCATCACGGGGTTCAAGTACCGGGCCGTCCTCGCCGACGCCCTGCGCGAGGCGCTCAAGAGGCAGTCCTTGACGGTCGTCTGGGAGCCCGAAGGGATCACAGTGCGTCGCAAGGATCGCACCGTGGTGATCCACGGCGACGAGCCCATGGCCTCGATCCTTCTACGCGGCGGGAAGTACGGAGAAGCGGGGCGCACGGTCGCGGGAGTGGACTACGGCGTCATGCGGGACGAGGACGTCATCGCCCCGGCCGTGTCGTTCCTCCGGTTCGAGGTCTGAACAGCAACAACCAACCCAACGAGAAGAGGAAGCATTCATGAACGAAAACGAGAACGAGGCCAAGACCGGCACCGACGAGCTCATCGAGCGGATTGTCGACGCCCTGAACACGGATAACGCACCGGAGTGGAACCCTGCTCCCAGCTGGGCGGACTACGTCCTCACGTGGGAGGGCCTGCGCGCCCTCGCGAACGATCTCATGGGCAGGAAGCCCTACGACGGGAGGGACCCGCTGGCCGAGCCCGTGCTCCGGGGGTTCCTCGAAGCGGCCCTGAACGCCGAGGGCTATGCCGTCCTGCCGGCTAACTGGACCGACGACGGGAACCGCCGATACGGTCCGCTGTGCCCCCGGTGCGAAGCAAGGCACAAGTACGAGGCGCGCAAGGTCGGCAGAGTTCTCGACCCGTCCTGGGTGGGGGCCGTTTGCGTCGACTGCCGCCGCATCGTCGACGGCGCCACACGGGAGGTGACCATCTATGTGTGGTGACCTGGCCCGGGTCGTCGTCAAGATGCTCAACGCCCGCCGGTGCGCCTGGCCGTGGCGGGAGCGGATCGTCACCATGGAGGACATCCGGGACATCATGGGTCACCTCGCCGTGGACGAGGACGAGGTGACCCAGTGGCTCAAGGACCGCAGGCAGTGGGTGGCCATCATGGACGCCCTCACCGAGGACGGGTACGTGTACCTGGACCCGCGTACGGCCCGGAAGCCCTACGGCCCGCTGTGCCGCAGCTGCGAACGGGAGGTGGGCCCGGCCGAACTCGGGAGGGCCGACGTGGCCGGGGAGTCGGACTGCGCCCGGTGCGCGAACCCGATCCCGGGCAGCAGGGGCGTGTCGATCTACGTGTGGTAGCCCCGCACGTTAACAGCCGGGGACGGGATCGGGAACGGCGTCGCGTTTATGGGTCGGCACGGGCCGTACTGCGGACGTGAATCTCCGGGGGTTCGACTCCCCGTCCGGCACGGGTTCCGGGCATCCGCCCGGGAACCGAAGGAAGAGAGGAAGCATGAGAACACTTCAACAGATCATCACCGAGATCACTAGGGACGCGCCCTCGGCCAGAGTCACGGGAGGACAGCAGACATACGCCCTTATCGAGATCCCCGGGTCCGGGGGAGCGCACGCTGTGGTCTACCTGGCCCCGGTTGGGGAGAACAGCATCGCCTCGGTGCACCACGACGCCGACAACAAGGGCTGGCGGGTCACCTTCAAGCGCGGAAGCGAGCGAGAGGACCAGGTGATCGCGACGCTAGCCAACTTCCTGGTCCTGCACGAGGTGATCCGGGACCGGCGAGAGCGGGCGGAGAAGGAGAGGAACGCATGATCGAAGAGATCACCTGGGAGACCTTCGATGAGAGGACCAGGGTCTGGATGCGGGTCCTGTCGAACATCCCGACGGAGGCCGTGGTGCGAATGCTGCGCCTGGACCTGAACACGGGAGTCGTCACCCTGCGCGGCGTCGGCGGAGACAAGGTGCTCGGCGTCATCAGCACGGATGACGACATCGGCGTGGGCAGGTCGTTCTTCGTCACACTGAAGGGCGAGCCCATGGACCCCATTCCTTACGAGTCGGGATACGCCCGCAACATCGCCCTGGCCGTGTACCACTCGGCCCTGCACGTGCTCGTCGGGGACGTCCCGCTGGTCTGGGACGACTATGATGGCCTGTCCTGGATCACGGACAATCTGGACGAGGTCTTCGACGACGGCGGAAACACCACGGACCTGCGCGAGTACCGGGACGAGGTGCGCCGGTTCGCCGCATGGTGCTGGGTCGGCGATTTCGCCGCGGACCTGGACAACGACATCCCGCTCCAGGTGACCAAGGAGTCCACGCCCCACATGATCCGGTACCTCACCGGCGGGCACGGGAGCGTCGAGATCGCCGTCGCACCCGACGACGACGGCCTGATCGACGTCAACCTCCTGGACCGGGACGGATACGGGCTGCACTACCACCTGGCCTACGGGATCCCGGAGGTTCAGGAGGTTCGCGAGCGGGCCATCATGTTCCTGAACAACAGGATCGAGAAGAACAAGAAGGAGAGGAAGGAGAACCATGTCGGCTGACGACAGGATCGAAATGGACGAGGACATGGCCGAGTTCTGGGCGGAGGTGAAGGACCGACTGCCCGGACTCCTCGGCCGGGACGGGTTCGTGTCGGCCTACCCGCTGGCCGACCCCGGCGATGTCGACACCTTCACCTCGTGGTGGAACCAGAAGGAGGAGCACATCGCCTCCCTGTACCACTACCCCCGGGTTCCGACGGGTGCGGAGAAGAAGGAGAAGTGGGAGTACGAACCCTGCTTCAACCTCCTCGTCGACGAGCCCGGAACCGACGGGCGCACCCTGACCGACGTCACCCCCAAGCAGGTTGCCGAGGTCATCGAGAAGCGGGCCGCCGACCAGGTTCGGGAGCACCTGCCCGGTGCGTGGACCACCGGAGACTACTTCGAGTGGGATGAGTCGATCATCGCAGACTTCTGCGAGGCGAAGAACATGGGCGAGTTCGCCGAGTACGTGCAGGAGCGGGCCGACAAGGTCCTGGCCCGCCGGGCGCTGACCACCATGATCGACTACCTCCTGCTGGAGGAGGTCCCCTTCACGGTGGCGGTGTTCCCCGCCCTCGGGATGAGCAACATCAACCTGCCGGAGCGGGTCATCAAGATCCGTACCGGCCGGGGGACGGCGAAGGTCGCCCTGTCCACACTGGAAGGGACGAACCTGGGGGATGTCGACATCACGATGGGCTCGCGGGGCGTGTCGTACCCGTTCTGCACCATGACGGGCCTCATCAATGCCGCCGTCAGCGGCGGGCGCGAGGGAGGTGACGGGGCGTGAACGGGAACACCGAGGCCGTGTGGTTGTACATCAAGGCGCTCCTGCCCCCGGGCCTTGACGGGGCGCTGGAACCCGGAGGGCGGGAGAACGGGATCATCCCCACGAACTACCACGGCCTCGACTTCGAGATCTTCGGTGAGCCCTTCGGTCTGGTCGTTGAACAGGCCAGCGGCGACGAGCGCAACTTCCGAGACGACGATTTCGAGGACTGGATCGTCGGCAAGGTGCTGCGCGCCTGGCTGGAGGAGACCGACTTCTACAACCACCTCATCATCGACGCCGGACGGGTCTTCTGGTTCAACCCCAACGAGAACCCTGAGCGGGCTGCGCTCCTGGTCGATGTGAACCAGGAGGGGTGCTGGCGCTCGACGCAGGACCGGCTCGACAGCGCCGCCCGGCGTATCGCCTTCGAGAAGGCGCGACGGTGGGTGAGCAGCACGCTCAACTTCCTGGCGGTGCGAAGCCGGCGGTGCGTCGTCACGTCGATGGAGAAGCGCAGCGAGGAGTGCACTGAGTACAGGATCTGGGACCGGGAGTACTGTCACCCGATCAAGATCGTCACCGTCTACGCCTTCGGGCGCATCGACATGCGGCCCGTCATCTACGAGGAGCCCGACACTCTGGAGTTCTGCCCCGGCGGGCGGCCCACGGGGCTGTCTAGCGAGAGCGAGGACTCCATCAAGGCCCTGCTCAGCCGTATCGAGCAGGGCCTGTCCTAACAGGAGAGAAAGAGAGGAACACATGACAACCATGCACGAGGTCTGGCGCGGGATGCAGCGCACCCTGCCCCACGCCCTGACCACACAGGAGTCCCTGTGGCTCCACCCCGACGGGATCGTCCACCTCGACGACTACGCCCGGTACCGGATTCTCGACACCGGGGACGGCTACCGGGTCGAGGACATCGGTGGCCGGGGGTTCGGCCTGCCCCTGACGGAGGAGTACCGGGAGGCGATCGCCGAGCACATCATCGCCGACGCCTTCAGTCTGCTCAAGGAGCAGTCCGGGCTCGACCCCGAGCAGGCCGACAAGTGCCTCGCCCGCGGGCCCCTGTACGGGAGCCACTTGCTGTGCTGGTTTGGGCCCGGGCCGGACGACACCTGGGGTCGTAAGCTCGTCGACATCGACAAGACCCTGACCCTCAACCAGGCCGTCAAGCAGGTGCGGCAGGGTTTGTCGGCCCTCGCCGTCGAGCACGCCTTCGCCGACCTGCACCGGACACTCCAGAACTGGGTCGGGGCGCGGACGCGCGACGACCTGTGGCTCAGCAGCCTGAACCTGCACACCGTGGCCGAGGCCACCCTCGAACTCATTGAGGACGGCATCGGCATCACGCGGTTCCTGGTCTACCTGACCGCCAACTCCGACGGCAGCGCCAGGGCCCGGTTCGTCGACGGCGGGGAGACGAACTACATGCACTTCCGCGTCGGGACCGGCGACGGCGGCCTGGGCGAGGGCTATCGCGACCTGTACACGGCCGTCCGCGACGCCCTGGACCGGCTCTGACAGCAGCGGCAATCGCAAGAAGGAGAAGGGAAGAGAGGAACACATGAGCAGCGTCAAGCCCCGACACTCCTGGAGCGAGGCGTACTACGCCGAAGTCTGGCTCCAGAAGTTCATCCACGAAAACCTGGGCCCCCGGTACCAGGGCCTTTCGGCGGACCCGGTTCTCTTCGACCGGGTCTTCAAGAAGGTCCCGATCCGCTGGTCGACCTTCTACGATCTGAGGAAGAGGTTCGAGGACGACCTCGACTCCCTGACCGCCTTCATCGAGGGGTACCGGGCGAAGAGGAAGGGGCAGGACTGATGGCGCGCATCCTCAACCTGATGGGACGACCGCTGCGGATCATCGACCCCGACGACCGGGAGACCACCATCATGGTGCTCCAGTCCGACGGGCCCTCGCCCTCCGTTCGCCACCGCGACGAGGGCATGACTTCGGTCAATGCCACCGTGCCCGGCTGGCGGGGCGTCCCGCGCATCCCCGTGTCGTGCAAGGGGCGGGCCACGCACGCCTTCCTGCCCCCGTATCGTGAGGACACGTTCCTGGTCGTGTCGCGTATGGTGCAGCAGACCGTCGAGGACCTGTTCCCCGAGCGCGACGACATCCTCACCCCCGGGCGCAACATCAGGCGCGGAGGGGTCCACTACGGCTCCCTTGGCCTGACGGCCTCCGGAGCCACCGCCCGCAGGCTGCTGAAGCGCTGACGGGCGCCCCCGCCGTAATGAAGTTACTGTGCTTTATTGCGGAGGAGTAAAGGGAGGTTCGAGTCCTCCCCGGGGGCCGGTTCATGAAACCAACGAAGAGAAGGAGAGATCATCATGGTCAAGACTATGGACGACTGGGACGAACTGGCCGGCGCCCTGTCGGAGGCTCTGCCCTGCGGCGTCGAGGTCGCATTCCCCGGCAAGCCGGAGGACGAGGACACCGACCTGCGGCTCATCGTCGACGGGGGCGGCAACGCCCGCCTCGTCATCGACCTGGGCGACGAGGACCGGGCCCACAGCGTGGAGACGTTCCACCTGGAGTGGGGCGTGAACGACGGCGAGGAGGGGTTCGAGGAGGAGGCCGACTTCACCTGGCAGAGCTCCGACTGGACTCGCTCCGGGGCGGGCTGGACCAACGAGGGCGACGAGGCCCTGAAGTGGATGATGGGCGACTTCGCCGGGGACGTGGTGGGCGCCGTCCTCGACATGGTCAACGTCCTGGCCGGGGGCGAGCGCGACGAGGGGCAGATCCTCTACAACGAGGAGGGGCATGTCGAGGTCGACGACGATCTGAGGATGGTGCTTGCCGACGCCTACGACAAGGGCGCCATGGACGTGAGGTCGTTCATCCGCGAGACCATCGTGGGCAACATCGACCTCCAGCCGGAGGAGGGGTTCGCCGACGTGCGCCAGGACCCGTCGTCGGACTGGATCTTCGTCAACGAGCGCAGCGGCCGGGCGCTGAGCCTGGATGTCGACCTGCGCCACCCCGGCGACGGCGGCTCGCGGTGCATGGTCACGCGCCTGTCCTCCAAGAACAGCGACACGTTCTTCATCAAGCGGGCGGCGGAGGCGATGATGAGCCCTGAGGACTCCGAGGAGATGCACGCCGCCATCGACTGGCTGATCGACGAGGACGCCGAGAAGGAGGAGGAGTGACCCCGAGGACGAACCTGGACAGCCTGGCCCGGGTGCTGGCCAAGCATGCGGGCGTGTCGCTGGACGACGTCGAGCGCCTGGTGCACGCCCGCGGGGTCCGCACTCGGGACGGGGCCTACATGCTGGCCCTGTTCGGCAATCCTGTTCGGGGCCTCGTCGTCAAGCATCGGCAGATCCGCATCACCAGACGGGTGTCGAGGTGCTCGCAGAGGGCGGCCAGGGAGCTGCTGGTCGAGGCCGACGAGAGACTGCGCGAGTACGACCGCTCGGTGCGGATCAGCTGCGAGCGGGGCCTGGGGATCGCAGCACTGAACGAGAACGAGATAGTACTCGCCGACGGCGGGGTGTACCGGTATGATGAGACATGGAAGGTCTTCCTCCTGGCGCAGCCGGGAGGAGAAGAGGAAGAGAGGAACAGCAATGGCGACTGACATCGAGAACCTGGCGGCGAGGGTCACCAACATGCACCTGGACGGGCTGCCCCGCTACCCGTTCGGGCACCCGAACGCAGGTGAGGACGACAGGGACTACTGGCAGACGGTGGACGACCTGGCCCACCACCCCCGCTTCAACGACATCGTCGAGGACCTCCCCTTCGAGGTGCGTGTCGACTGCGAGGGGGCCCTGCTGTGAGCACCGCAGAGGAGAGGATCAAGGGTCATCTGCCCAAGGCTATGCGCAGCGCCGTCTATTTCCAGGACGGCCAGGTCACCTGCGACTGGGACGACAGGACCGCCTGGCGTTACGAGGACACCTTCGGCTGCATGACCATCTGGTCGGGCGGGCACGAGCAGGACATCACCGACGTCGCCGCCGCCATGTACCTCACCGAACGGGCGTTCACCGACGACATCCTGCCCAGCCTGGACCGGGCGCTCGACGGCATCTACAAGTTCAACGTCCGCAAGGGGACGGTGCGCCTCAAGGGTTCCGGTATGGGGCCCTTCCTGGACCTGAGGAAGCACGACTACTACAACGACGCCGTGGACGCGGGTATCAGCGCCTTGGCGGACCAGACGATCCGCCTGGTCGCCGCCGACGCGACCCGGCGGCTGGGGCCGCACGTCATCGAGCGCACGGGCGACGGCGCCACGATCATCACGACAACGCAGGGAACCGTGTGCATGAACCCCGAAAACACGAACGGGTACGGGTCCGTGCAGGTCACAGTCGACACTCCCCGGCAGCACGGTGTCGAGCGCATCGCACCCGGGGGCGCCCTGCCCCGCTACGTTATCTGGGACCTCAACAACCCCACCGAGTGAAAGGACAACAACATGCTCAACACGAAGATCCTGCGCAACGGCGAGGAGATCACCGTCGCCAAACTGCGCGGCGTCGTCCGCCGGGTCTCCAAGACCTCGGAGATCGAGGGGATGGAGTGGACGGTGTTCGCCGACCGCCTCGTCGCCCAGCGCAACGCCATGAACTCCCTCGGAGGGGACCAGGAGGCCGTCAGCATCATCGACGATGCCCCCGACGGCCAGAACTGGTCCGTCGTGTTCTCCCCGCGGGGGGCTCGACGGTGAGCGGGAAGAACTTCGAGTACTTCAACCCGCCGGGGCGCCCCTACACCGACGACCGCATCGAGTTGTGGTGCGGAAACCTGAAGAGCGCCGTACGAGTGCACTGGGAGGACCTGGACGACATGCTCAACCGGCTGATCGACATGGCCAACGCCTGGGACGGACAGGCCGAACGCGAAAAGTGGATGTCGTGGGTTCACTCTGTGGTCCTGGCGTCCACCGCCGTGCGCACCATGGCGAACCGGCCCGTGGGCTTCGCTCGCCTCGACGACGCCCCCGATGGCACGCAGTGGATGATGCGGATTAACCCCTATGAGACGCAGACCGGAACCGATGTGGCAAGGAAGGAGGACGACGATGAGCGCTGAGGACAAGAGGACCAATGAGCTGGCCCTGGCCATGCTGGGGCTGCGCGTGGCCATGATCCGCAAGGGCTACAGGCCCCTGCCCACCGACGAGAGCCAGGGCCCCGAGGGCCTGTGCATGATCGTGTGGGTCATGGGCGGCCAGGAGTGGACGGCCGCCATCACCGCCTGGGACGTGCTCACGCTGATGCGGCGCACCGGACGGGCGGGGGAGCTCATCGAGATCAACCTCGACACCGCCCGGCTCGACAAGCCCGATCAGATCGTCGAGCGGATCCTGCCCTCGCTCCTGGGCATCGACATCCCCGTCAAGTAGAAGCAGGAGACGGGAGAAAGGAAGAAGGATGACCAACTACATCGAGCAGCGACTCAAGGCGCTCCTGCCCGACGACTTCCCGCCGGTGCGGGTGTCGGCCGCCTCCACGGAGGACGACAAGTGGGATGACGAGGGCGGCGCGGACGTGAGCATCTGCATCCGGCAGCCTTGGCTGTGGCACGTACTGGGCACCCTGAGGGGCCCGTACTACTATCCGCGCGATCACGGGGCCATGGTTCCCGAGATCGCCTTCCGCGTGAGTGAGCTCGATATGCTCACCGACGGCGACCACCTGGGCTACCAGCGCTACGGGGACGTCATCTACTACCGGGGCGACGATGTCGATCACATCCTGCGCAAGGTGGCCGTCGACGTCGAGGACCTGGCTCGCAACACGCTCAAGAAGTGGGAGGAGCGGGGCGGCGATGAGGCTTCGTGACTACCAGGCGGCGGCGGTCGAGCAGATCGCCGCCGCCGGGGGCACAGGCCTTTTGGCCCTCGCCTTAGGAGCGGGAAAGAGTTTCACGGCCCTGGCCTGCGCCGAGCGGAGCCTGAAAGAAGAGGGGAAGGAACCCGAGGGCGCCCGCATCCTCATCGTCGCGCCCCTGCACACCGTCGACGGCTGGAGGCGGCACGTCCGTGAAGTGTGGGGCCTGGAGCTGCGCGAGTGTGCGGCCAAGGGTGCGGGCAGGAAGGCGAACCTCGAAGCCCTGTGGGACAGGAACGAGAAGGGGGTCTTCTTCATCGGCTGGTCCCTCATGACCGCCCGCAACAAGCACAAGAAGAAGGACAACCGGACCGGGAAGATGGTCTCAGCGCCCGACACGCACGCCTTCGGAGGCACACTCTTCGACGTCGTCATCGCCGACGAGGTGCACCGGGCCTGCAACTACAAGTCCCTCAACTCCAAGGTCCTATGCCGGATCCGCGCGAAGCGGCGACTGGCCCTGTCGGCCACACCGGCCGGAAATATCCCGGCCAACGTCTACGGCGCACTCCACTTCCTGTGGCCCGTACGCTACACCTCGTTCACCCGCTTCGCCGACTTCTTCTTCAAGTCGCAGTTCAACCCGTTCTCCGAATCCGGGTACGGGAAGCTCTACGGCGAGGAGAAGTGGCCGGGACGAGTGAAGGCCACCACACCGTGCTGGGTGTCGGTCACTCGCCAGGAGGCCCTGCCCGAACTGGCCGACGTCGACATCCGCCGGGTCGCCGCAACCATGACCCGGGACCAGAAGCGCATCTATCGTGCGTGGCGGGACAAGGCGATCGCCTGGCTCGACGACCACCCCGTGGCCGTAAACCTCCCCGTCGTCCTCGACACCCGCCTCCAGCAGGCCACCCTCGCCCAACCCGTCGTCCTGGAGCACGCCTTGCAGACACGGGAAGGGGGAGTGAAGGAGGTCGTCACATTCGACAAGGATTCCAAGAGCGGCAAGATCGACGCCCTGCTCGACATCCTCCAGGACCTTGGCGACGAGCGGGTCATCGTCTTCACCCACTCCCGCAAGTTCCTCACTCCCCTGCGGTGGCGCCTGGAGAAGGCGGGCTACCGGGTGGAGCAGGTCAGCGGGGACGACCACGAGGGTTGGCGCAAGTTCCGTGACGACCACGGGGTGCAGATCCTCCTGGCCGTCGTGTCCGCCATCGCCGAGGGCGTCGACGGACTCCAGACGGACTGCCATACCGAGATCTGGCTGTCGAGGGACTCCTCTCTGGTCATCAACGAGCAGGCCCAAGGGCGACTGCATCGTTCCGGCCAGGAACGGGGTGTCGTGCGCTACCTGGTGCAGTGCCCCGGGACCATCGACGACACCGTCGTCGGAAGACTTGCCGAAAAGCACCGCGCCCTGACGGAATCAGGACTTATCTAGAAGGAAGAGAGGAACAGTACGTGAACGATGACGAACTGTCCGAACTGATCGAACGACGGGCCGGGCTCATCGAGGCCCGCTCCGCCGTCAACAGGCAGCTGACCGGCCTCAACCAGGCGATCACCGCCGAGATGACCCGACGGGGGCTCGACCGCTACGACGGCGCCGTGCTCACCCGACGGTCGCACTTCCGCCCCTTCGTCGCCGCCGCCCTGCTCGACGAGAGGCTCGTGTCGACGGACGAGCGGATGGGTGTGTACAAGGAGGTCATCGACCCCGGGGCCCTGAAGGAGCGGTTCCCCGACATCTACGCGCAGGCCTGCGAGCCCGGCGAACCCTACCTGGTGCAGCGGGTTCGGAGCGACGGCGAAGACGAGGGCCTGTGATGTGGGGCTCTGAGGCCACCGGCCGAGCCCTGGAGATCGTCGGAGCCCCCACCGACCGGGACCGGCAGCGCCACGTGGGCCCCTCCGAACTCGGAGAGGTGTGCGAGCGGTGCCTGGTCGACAAGATCCGGGGCACCTACGAGGACAAGAGGGCGGGCACACCGCTCGCCCCGCTGCTGGGCACCGCCTTCCACCTGCTCGCCCAGGGGCGCCTGTCGAACTCCCCCGAGGGGCGGGCCGGACTGATCCTCGTGGAGAAGCGGGTCGACGTCGCCCAGGTTGACGGCTACGGGCCGATCAGGGGCACTGTCGACCTGTTCGACATCGAGCGCAGGGAGGTCATCGACTGGAAGGTCCTGTCGAAGGCCCGCATGGCGGGGGTCTCCTCCGTGGTGCACAACCGCCTGGACGGCTCGGTCCTGATGGACCGGGACAAGGTCATCTGGGAGACGGCCTGGAAGTACTACGCGCAGATGATGCTCTACGGCTACGCCCTGGAGCGCGACGGCTACGAGGTGGAGCGGGCGAGCCTGCTCATGATCCCCCGTGACGCATCCACGGACGTTCTGCCGGGCGCGGCCCGGACGCTGGTGTTCCAGTACCGCCGGGCCGTCGCCGAGGCCGTCCTGGGCCGTTTCAGCGAACTCGTGACTAGGGTTCGCGGCGAGAAGAAGAACGAAGGGGGAGTGCCGAGCGGGGGGTACGAGTCCTCGCCCGGCTGCTACCGCTGCAAGCGACTGAAGAAGGAGGAGGCCGACATGGCCGCATGGGGAGGTATGCCGTGATCGTCAGTATCGGCGTGATCGAGGAGGCTCTGAGGAAGGCGGGGTGGGCGCTCGACCGGCCCCGCAACAACCTGGGCCGCTACCGGGCGGTGTACACCAAGGACGGGCGACAGCTCGCCCTCGTCGCCGGGAACAACGGCGCTGTTGCCATCTTCGAGTGGAGCGAGTCGATGGGCTGGACGCGGGCTTACGTGGGTTACCACGACGAGGTCCTCAAGTGGATCGAGCGGGAGGCGCGATGAAGGGTTCGGCGATTCGCACCAGGGGCATTGAGCGTGCCCTGGAGAGGATGGGGCGGCTGCCCGGCCTGATCGTCAGCGATGGCGAGGAGGTGCGGCTTCTGTGTGGAGACAGCACCACGATGTGGACCATCACCAAAGAGCTCAACATCGACACCGAGCCGCTCGTCCTCGCGCTGACTCGTCCGGCTGGCACGAGGAAGCACGACCGTATCGAGTGCACGCTGACCAGCCGGGGCGAGGAGGTCAACCTGCGCACTGAGGATGACCTGGAGCGTCTGGTGGCCTTGTGGCGGCTGCGCGGTGTCGAGGGCGCCGAGCTGGTCGACACCCTGCTCCTGCCGGGCTGGAAGCAGCTGGCGCTGTTCCCGCTCGATGAGGGTCCGGGAAACAATGGCGGGGAGGCGGCCTGATGTCGACATCGGCATTCGATAAGATGCTCGCAGCAGCAGGTTTCACCGCGGAGGATCCGCAGGAGCTCAAGGATATCTCGGTACTCATGTACGGAGGGGCAGGGAGCGGAAAGACGAGTTTTTCGGCCACCGCATCCAGGGTCCCCGAAATGTCCCCCGTCCTTTACCTCGATTTCGAAAGGGGCACGCTTCCCCTGAGGGAATGGGGCGAGCTGGACAAGATCACCATCATCCACCTGGACTCCTGGGCCGACACCCACCGGTTCATCGCCCAGGTCGTCCGGCCCACGATGAACAGTAGGTCCTTCCCCTACCGCACCGTCGTCTTCGACACCATCGACAAGCTCCAGGAGCTCATCGTGGGCGAGTCCCGTACGGCCAATCCCGGCAACAACTACAAGCCGTGGACCGACGCCTACGACAATGTCATGACGCTGATCAACGCCTTCATGCGATGCGATGGCGTCAACCTCCTGGCCCTCACCCACGTTGCCCGGGTCACCAACTCGGTGACCGGGGAGACCGAGATCGGACCGGCCTTCCGGGGCCAGCAGTCCGACAAGCACATGCCCTCCAACTTCGACTTCGTCGCCTACATGAGGTCGGGCAGGTTGGAGAGCGGGCAGTTCGCCGTCCGAGCGGACTTCGCTCTGCCGGGGGCCATCACCAAACGCCGGGTCAAGGACTTCCCCGACTTCTTGGAGAACCCCACCATGGGCCGGGTCTGGATGCTCGCCCACAACACCGAAGCCACTACCAGCACCACCACAACCAATAAGGAGAGCGCATGACCGCCAACGACCCCTTCGCCGCCTTCCCCGCTACCGCCGCCGGTACGTCCGGCGCGGACCTCACCGCCCTGGACGGCCTCGACCTGTCCCAGGTGGAGGTTGCGGAGGAGTTCTCGTTCCGCGCCCCCGAGCCCGGCTTCCACAACGCCGTCGTCACCAAGACGGAGTGCCGGCTGTCGTCCAAGGGCTTGCCGATGGCCGTCCTCACGTACGCCATCGACGACGCCAACGACCCCGACCACGGTGTCGTCGTGCTGGGGTACACGGTCCTCTACTTCAAGCGCACGGAGCAGGGGCGGACCACGCGGGTCCTCAACCCCGGTTTCCGGCGGATGCTGGAGGCTGTGGACCTGTGGCGCGAGGACCCGCGTGAGCGGGTGCCCATGCTCAACGCGGCTGGGCTGAAGACGACCGTCGACCGCCTGTTCGCGCTGATGCTGCGTCGCAAGTGCACGATCAAGACGTCTGTGGCCCCGCCGCGTCAGCGCGTGGACCGCGAGACCGGGCAGCCGATGTTCAACCCCGACGGCACCCCGCTGATGGGCAGCCCGCGGGGGCAGGTCGACGAGGTGGAGTACGAGCCGGTCGACAGCTCGACCACTCCGTTCTGATCCCCTGATGCCCGGCCGGGGTCTCGTCTTGTGCGGGGCCCCGGCCGGGTCAACAAGGAAAGAGGAGAAGCCATGCTTTTGTTCTACTACGAGAAGAATGAGCTGCGGGCGTTCGTCGACGACGACGGCGCCTGGTTCGTCGCCGCGGACGTGGCCGTGGCCCTGGGGTACCGGGACTCGCCCAACATGCTGCGCAGGTTCAGTAAGAACGAGGTCCGCTGGTTCAAGGTGCCCGGGCGCCGGGGGGTGCATGATGCCAGGGCGGTGTCGGCCCGGGCTCTGATCGGCCTGACGTTCCGGTCCCGGTCCGAGCGGTCCGAGGGCTTCTACCGCTGGCTGCTGGACGAGGTCCTGGATGTCGAGCTGCGCAAGGACGCCAGGGAGCGGGCGAGAGAGGAGGGACGGGGGATGGTATGAGTTGGGCTCACGTCGCCCTGCGGCCTGTCTGCGAGACGCTTGGTCTGGACGCCAACGGCCAGTGGCAGAGGCTTCGGCGTCGGTCCTGGGCAACCGCGTGTATGATGCACGCGGTTGCCGCGGACGGCAAGACCCGCGAGATGACGTTCATCGACCGCCGCGCCTTTACCATGTGGCTGGCTACTATCGACACCGGCCGTCTCGACTTGAGTCTTGCGGGCCCCGCAGCAGTGTGGTAGTGTAGGTCCCGATGGGGTAAGTCGAAGTTACCCCACGACCGTCAAGAAAGAGAGAAAAACTGTGACGGACACCGCACTGACCCCGTTCCACTACGGGGACGAGAGGCTCCGAGCCTACGAGGACGAGAAGGGCATGGCCTGGTTCATCGCCGCCGACGTCGCCCGCATCCTCGGACACCGTGATGCCGCAAACACCATCAAGGGCGTCGACGAGGACGAGAGGGGTACTACCATTGTTAGTACCCCTGGAGGAGAGCAGACACTCAGCACCATCTCCGAGGCTGGACTGGTTACGGTGCTCATGCGGGCTCGTGTCGAGGCGGCCACGCCGTTCCGACGCTGGGTCACCCACGAGGTCCTGCCGTCGATCCGACGGACCGGGTCCTACAGTCGGCCCGGGGTGATGCCCGTCCCGAGCGCTGAGAACCCGGCTCTGGTCAGGGCCAAGGGGCTGATGGAACTGGTTGCTCTCGCCAAGGACGTCATCAGCCCTGACTACCTGGAGGCCAAGGCGAGGATCGTCCTGGCCCGCGCTATGGGCGACACGCCCGAGATCGAGGCGAGCGCGCGACCCCTCTACGTCCAGGACTACATGCGCGAGCAGGGGGTGTCGAGCGACAACATCAAGAGCTACGCCCCCACCTTCGGCAAGTACGTCAAGAAGGCCTACAAGGCCGAGCGGGGTGTCGAACCTGGCAAGCGCTTCGACGAGACCCCTTCCGGTCAGGTCCGCGAGGTCTGCGTCTACACCGAGGCCGACCGCCCGATCTTCGACTGCGCCTGGAGCGAGAGCTACGCCAAGGGCTTCCCGGAGAAGAGGGAAGCCAAGAAGAACAAGGAGAAGAAGTGATGGACAGAACACAGAACATGCACTACGAGGGGCATGTCATCCGCACCTACCACGACGGCCGCCACCTCTGGTTCGCCGCCTCGGACCTCGCTAGGGCTCTGGGGCTCCGTGACGGGTACGCCCTGATTCGATCTGCGCATGATGAGGACAAGAAGTTCCTGGAGGTGGCCACCGGGGGCGGCCGACAGAGGGGCGCCGTCATCTCGGACATCGGGCTCATCGTGTTCGCTTCGCGATCCCTCAAGCCCTCCGGTCGCAGACTTCTGCTGTGGGTCCTGGACGAGCTCACATCGTAATAAGAAGAAGAGGAGTAACCGATGACCCTCGACGAACTCATCGAGAAGCTGACGCAGATGCGCGACAAGGAGGGAGGCGACACCATCATCGTCGTCCGAGGCTACGAGAGCGGCTACGACCGCGTCGACGACGTCGACACCCTCGACGTCTACGACAGACGCGCCCGAGGAGGCCACGAGAAGTGGTGGGACGGACGCTACAACGAGAGCGCCCTCTGGGCCCACGCTCAGGGCACCGACCCCGTCCACGTCGTTCACCTGGTGAGCGCCACTGACAAGACCTTCGACTGATGGCCGGGCCCCGGCGTCGCTAAACTGACGGCGTCGGGGCCCCGTCGTCCCCGCGGAAGAGACGGAAACAAAGAAGGAAGAGAAAGAGAGACATGGCCTTCTTCGAAGAGGTGCTGCCCGACACGCCCGGCTGGGTGCCCATCATCACCAAGGACCCCTTCGGGCGCCTCACCGTCTTCAAGTGGTTCTCGTGGCCCGATGAGAAGGCCGCCATGGGGCGCTATGTCGAAGCCCACGGCAGTGGCGACGTCTACTTCAAACCCATGACGTTCACCCAGCCGCCCTCCCTGACCGACCCCCGCCACGCCACCAAGGCCAACGTGCTGCGCTGCGACGTCGTCTACTGCGACGGCGACGACATGGACCCCTCCAAGCTCGCAATCCTCCCCACCACGTTCGTGCGCACCAGTCCAGGGCACTGGCACGGCTACTGGCGGTTCCTCGACGCCGAGAACCTGTCGAACAACGACATGGAGGACCTGTCGCACGGCCTGTACAACACTCATGCCGCCGACGGCATGGACCGCGGCTGGCCCCTGGCCAAAATGCTGCGCGTCCCCTGGTCCTACAACACGAAGCCCGAATACGGCGCGCCATTCCGCGTCACCCAGTACTCCGAGGAGACCGTCAGGAGAAGAGGGGCGGGCGGTGTCGACCTGGTCGAGATCCAGCGCGAGGGCGAGGCCGTCACCGTAGCTGAGTTCGCCGCCCACTACCCTCCGGCCGAACCACTGTCCCAGGAGGAGCTCGACTCCAAGGTCCCCCAGGAGCAGGACCCCAACGAGATCTACCGCCTGCTCGCCCTGGTCAACAACTCCGTCGCCAACGACCTGTTCATGATCCGCCCCGAGATCGGCGACGACTGGTCCGCCCGCATGTACCACCTCCAGTGCATACTCATGGAGGCCGGGTTCGACGCGCGCTCCTGCTACCTCGTCCTGCACGAGGCCGCCTGCAACAAGTACCGGCGCGACAACCGCCCCGACATCGACCTGTGGGTGCAGGTTCAGCGCGACGCCGCAAGGTGGAGGCAGTACCACGACGGCGAAGACTTCATCATGGACGACGACGCCGACATCCTGCGCGTCCTCGGCCTCACCCCCCTGGAGGGCGTCAACCAGTTCGGCGATGAGTCCTCGCCCGAAGCGCTTGTCGACCGTCTGCCGTCCGTGCTCGACGCCGACGCCAACGGCCTGTACTGGACGCGAGTGCAGTTCCTCCACCCCGAGGAGCAGCCCATCAACGACACGTTCATCGACGCCTTCACCTCCTGGGTGGGGCACAAGTCCCCGCAGGCCCCGTGGGAGTTCTCCGTGGCCGGGGGCCTGGCCATGCTCTCCGCGCTCCTGTCGCGCTACGCCAAGTTGCCGCTCACCTTCACCGACATGGGCCTCAACCTGTACTGGCTGGTCCTGGGGCGCACCACGCAGTCCCGCAAGAGCACCGCTTTGCGCCTGGCCCGCGGCGTCCTGAACGACGTGGCTGAGGAGGTGGGTGTCGACAGCAGCGGCTACGAGGCCCCCGAGGACGCCACCGCCGAAGCCCTCCAGGAGTGGCTGGGGGACCTGCCCCGCCTGTCCACGCTGCTCAGCGTCGACGAGGTCCAGGACACCTTCGCCGCAGCCTCCCGCAAAGGGTCCTACATGGCCGGATTCATCCCCATGCTCACCAAGATCTACGACGGCAGGGTCCCCGCCATCCTGCGCAAGACCGGGGGCCTGGCCAGAAAGGGCGGTGTCGATCACCAGATGTCGTTCTACGGCACCGGCATCTTCGACCTCACCGCCCGCTATCTGACCATGGAGCGCATCATCTCCGGCTTCGTGCCCAGGTGCCTGGTCGTCGTCGACTCCCGTGAGGGCTTCGAACCCGGGGCGAACGACGTCGCGTGGCGCACGGGCGAGCGGGCCCGTGTCGACCAGGTGCGCGACATGCTCATCCACCACCTGACCTCCGTGGTCAAGCACTGGGACAAGGGCTTCCAGGCCGCTGTCCCCGTTTCGGGCCCCTTCGACGACCTGCGCGTGCCCCTCAAGTGCGACGAGGACGCCCTGGAGCGGTGGAAGTGCTTCGCCTACGACGTCACGTTCCTGGCCGCCAACCACCCGCTCAACGCCGTGGCCCTGTTCCCCACCTGCGAGCGGCTGTCGTTCTCCGCCCTGCGGGTGGCGGCCCTGCTGGCCATGACGGAGATGAAGGACACTATTGAGTTGAGGCATGTCGTCAAGGCGATCGACCTGGCCGGAACGTGGGCCAGGTGCGCCGAGGCCCTGGTCAACCAGGTCGACTCCAACGGGTTCAGCCGAATGGTGTCCGACGTCGAGCAGTGGGTCGCCTCCCAGCCGGGCCACCGGGTGTCGTACGCGGCTCTGGTCACCAAGTTCCAGAACAAGTTCGACGGACCCGAGCAGATCACCCGGATCCTCATGCACTGCCAGAAGAAGGGAACCCTGCGCGACATCCTGCCCAACCCGGACCGACCCGGCGACCGCGAGGTCGTCTACACCGCCCGAACCGCAGTCGACGCTTAGCCGATAACACAACCCAACCGGAAGAGAAAGAGAGAACCATGATCACCCACCGAGAGCCGGCCAAGACCGTCTACTCGCCCCACCCCCTCCTGGGGGCGCTCCTCGACCACCGCTTCGGCGACTGGCGCATCACGTCCCTCGACCCGGCGGGGTGGACGTCCACCCGCGGCGCCGTATTCGACATCAAGTGCGTCTTCTGCGATCGCCACAGTCGGGCATCCGCGTCGGGGCTGCTCGAAGGTCCGTTGTGCGGCTGCAAGGCGGGCATCAAGGCCAAGGGGCGCCAGCGGGCCGCGAGCGACCTGCGCCTGCGCAAGTCCCTGCTCAAGCGGGCCGACAACTGGCGCAAGAGCCCCGGGGGCATGACGTGGGCCAACGGCACGGAGGCCGTCAACTGGGTCCTGTCCAACTTCAACCTCCCCCCGTTCGACGACATGGACGGCTGGTCGTTCATGCGTCCCGACAGCAGCCTGCCGTGGGGGCCGGACAACATCGACTTCCGCCCCAAGTTCGAGGTGCGCCAGAAGGTCGGCGAGGTTCCGTGGCGGGTCAAGGGCGAGGAGCGCCGCCGTCTCAAGGCGCAGGAGCAGGAACAGGAGGCCGACGGTGAGTGACTTCTGGGCCGCCAAGCCCGTGTTCCTGGTGCCCGACCCCCGTGACCTGACGGAAGAGCAGATCGGGGTGCTGTGCGACATCAAGACGGCCATGGGGCGCAACATCGACCTGGCCGGGCCCACCTGGCCCCTGGACCCCTGGCGCCCGGCCATCGGCCTGTTCGGTGTCGAGGGCCCGTGGACGGCGCCCGCCGACGGCGGCTTCGATGAGATCTGGCCGCTGGTCCTCCAGGGCCGTTGGACGGTGACCGCCTCGGAGAAGGGCGGGGCGCCGTGGATGACGCAGGACGTCCTGTGGCTCGACATCGAGACCTACTCGCCCGTCGACCTGGCGAAGAGCGGAGTGTATAAGTATACGGAGCACCCGGACTGGCGCATCCTCATGTGCTCCTGGGCCCTGGGCGACGGCGAGGTGCATCGGGCCGAAGGGCACGAGGCGATCCTCAAGATCCCCGGCCTGTTCGACAAGAAGGTCCTCAAGATCGCCCACAATGACTCCTTCGAGCGCATCAACCTGTCGAGGCTCAAGAGGCGGGGATTTCTGCCACCCGAGCAGTTCTTCGACACCGCCGCCCTTGCACGGGCGTGGGGGCTGCCCGCCTCCCTGAAGGACTTCGCCCTGGCCATGGGCGCTGAGGAGAAGGACGAGGCCGGAGCCCGGCTCATCAACCTGTTCTCCAAGCCGAATCGGCGGGGTGAACGAGTGAACCCCGCTGAGCGGCCCGACGACTGGGCGGCGTTCGGCGCCTACTGCGACCAGGACGTGGAGACCATGCGCGACGCCGCCAAGAGGCTCGCACGCGACTTCCCCCGCGGCGAGCGCGCCGTCTACGAGGCGGACCAGCGGATCAACGATCGGGGGGTCCGTGTCGACGTCGAGCTGGCGAAGGCCGCCGAGCGCTGCTTCAAGGACAACCGTGCCGAGGCGCTGAAGGAGATTGAGAAGATCACCGGTGTCGACAACGGCAACTCGGTGGCCCAGCTGAGAACGTGGCTGAGGAGCCGGGGCGTCGACACGGAGGACCTGCGCAAGGACACGGTGAAGGACCTGCTGGAGGACGAGATCCCCGACGACGTCCGCCGGGTGCTCGTGCTGCGCCAGGAGTGTGCGGTGTCGGCCGCGGCCAAGTTCACCGCCGCCATCCGGGCCACGAACGACGACGGGCGCCTGCGGGGCACGATGCAGTACTTCGGCGCGTCGACGGGTAGGTTCGCCGGTCGGCTCATCCAGTTCCAGAACCTCGCCCGCGACGGCTTCAAGGCCGAGGGCGGCGGCTACGACACCACCGCCGAAGAGGCTGCGGTCGGGCGGCTGCTGGAGGGCGGTTCAGTCCCCTCACCGGAGCTGAAGAAGCTGATCCGCCCGCTGCTCATGGGGCCGTTCGTCGTGTGCGACTACTCGTCGATCGAGGCCAGGGTCATGGCGTGGCTGACCGGCGAGCAGTGGATGATCGACGCCTTCCGCAACGACGAGGACATCTATGTCGCTACTGCTGCCAAACTCGGTGGCCCCGAGAAGGGTTTTGACCGGCAGCACGGGAAGGTCGCTAGTTTGGCCCTCCAGTACCGAGGGGGAATCGGGGCCATGCTCGCCATGGGCGGCCGGAACATCCTGCCCAAGAACACCCCCGAGGACGTTCTTCGCAAGCGGCTGCAAGAGATCGTGAACATCTGGAGGGCCCAGTCCCCCGCCGTCCGGCGCTTCTGGGCGCAGCTGGAGCGCATCCTGGGCACCGGAGGGGGTGTCGACACCGGCCTGGTCAGCATCGAGGTCAAGGGGCAGGACCGCTACGTGTGGCTCCCCTCCAAGAGGCCCATCGTCTACCGCGGCCTCACCCGACGCTGGAAGCAGCCCCTCGACGTCGACGGCACCCCCCTGGGCCCGGCCCGCCTTGTGCCCCACGTCCTCAACACGGGGGGCGACAGGGCCCGGGTCCCCTACAAGCCGCTGCACGGGGGTATCATCACCGAGAACATCGTGCAGGCCGTCGCACGCGACATCCTCGTCCAAGCGCTTCGCGCTTTGGAAGAGGCCGGGTGGCCCGTCGTCACCCACATCCACGACGAGGTCGTCTGCGAGATCCCCGCCGACAAGCGAAGCCTCAGCGAGGCCGAGCTCGTCGCCGAAGTGTCCGGGATCATGTGCCGTCCGCCCTACTGGGCCGACGACGATCTCGTGATCAAGGCCGCCGGTTACACCTGCCAGCGGTACCACAAGGAATGACAAGAGAGGAAGAGAGCATGTCCGACGACATGATCAACCACCCGCCCCACTACAAGCTCGGCGACCGCGAGGTCATCGAGATCACCGAGCACCTGGACTTCCTGTCCGGCAACGTCGTCAAGTACATCTGCCGCGAGGGTCGCAAGAGGGGTGCCGACCCTCGGGCCGACCTGGCCAAGGCGCTGTGGTACCTGGAGCGCAAGATCCGCCTCTACAACGGCATCCACGAAAACATCCTGTACCGCGACTGCGTCTCGTACTCCTTCATCCGCGACGCGAAGATCGTCCTCCAGGCAGCCGGTGTCGACACCACGTATGTGACCGCCCTGGCGGGCATGCTGTTCGTCAAGAACGGACGCCTGTACTACAACACCTGCGTCGACCCGGACAACGTCGGCAGCCACGGGTACGTGGAGGCCTCCGTCCCGTGGCCCGGCGACACCGAGCTCCGGCTCCTGCGCGCCCGGCGCGACCTGAAGTACCTCGACGAGGAGCGCGCCGAGCTCGCCGACACCATCCGCCGCCTGGCCGCACAGGTCGAGGCCGAGAACAACAAGAAGGAGAGCACCGATGAGTGACATAGACCCCGCTGTCGCCCGCGCCGTCGACGAGATCGACTACGTGGGCTGCAACACCGTCAACCCCTACAACTACCTGGCTGAGATCATGTTCCTCACCTCGGCCGCCTGGAGCAGCGGGGCCAAGCGCTTCACCCTGTCCGCTATCGCCGCTCGCGCCGCCCTGTGGGTCGCCTACCTCGACGAGAAGACCGACGGCACGTCCCTGCACGGCCTGCGACGCCGCCGGGGCCGTGCCCGCAGGATCCTGGAGAACGAGGTCATCGCCGAGTACCAGCGCGCCTACGACAAGCACCACGGCCGCACCCCCTTCAACCCGGAGGTGGCCGAGCAGATGAAGTTCGTGATCCTGGCCGAGGAGGTCGGCGAGGTCGCCCGCGCCCTGACCCCCGACGCCGACACCCCCGTCGGCCATGCGGCCCCGCTGCGCGACGAGCTCATCCAGGTGGCGGCCATGGCCCTGGCCTGGTGCGCCCGCATCGTCGTCGACACCGAGCGGAGGAACAACCTGTGAGCCGCGGCAGCAAGGTTGCGATCCGCATCGAGATGCACCCCAACGGCGTGCACATCATCGACAACGTCGGCGGGCAGGCGCTGTGGGGCGGCGTCAACGAGTTCGACGTCGTCTGGTCCCCCGCCCCCTTCGATCCGAGGGCCGAACCGGAGCGGGTCCGGCGCTCCCGGGCCTGCGGCGTGGCCGCCATGCTGCGGGCCCTGACCCGGGTGTGGTTCGACAAGGGCGACATCCCCGTCCTGGCGTGGCACCGGGGCAAGGAGGGCTGCGACCCCGCCAAGGCGACCATGTGCCGGGCTGTCGCCTCGCACGCCAGGGGGTCCGGGCGCTGGCGCAAGGCGGAGCCCGACGACCTGCGCGGCGAGGACGCGGTGGTGATCGAGGCATGAGCGCCGGAGGATGGTTCGGCTACTGGTTACTGACCCTGCCGATGCTCTTCTTCAGCGCCGGGTACATGTTCGCCGAGGACGGCCACGCGGAGGGCTTCGCCAAGTGGTGGTTCAGGGCTATCGCCTGCCTGTCGGTGTTCGCCGTCGGGTTCGGACTGGTCATGGCGGTGAGGGGATGACACTCCAAGAGTTCTTCTCCGTGGGGCTGGTCTCCTTCGGTCTTGCTCTCCTCCTGGGTTTCTTCGCGGCGACCCAGCGCGAGGACGCGCAGATCCCGCTGTGGATCAGCTTCAGTCCGGTCATCACGATCGTCTCGTGTTTGGTGGTGGGCTGGTGACCAGGATCTTCGCCTACGACCCGGGGGTGTCGACCGGATGGGTGTTGGGGGTTGTCGATGGCGACGACGTCGAGATCGTCGAGTACGACCAGTTCACCGCCCCGAGCCACACCGACACGGCGTTCACGCTCAAGGGCGCCATCTGGTGCTACAAGCCGGACGTCGTCGTCGGCGAGCGCTTCGACCTGCGCCCGCACAACCAGTTCCTCGCAGACCTCACCCCGGTGAAGGTCAACGCGATCATGGACTACATCTACGACAAGCGCCCGATCGTCTACCAGACGCCGACGCAGGCCAAGACGCTGGTCCGCGACGCCACGCTGAAGGCGTTGGGGTTCTGGCCGACCGGCAAGTCGGTTGACCAGCCGGACGCTGACGACGTGCGCGACGCCGCACGCCACCTCTACCACTACTGTGCCATGACTCTTCGCCTGAAGGGCCTGCTGGAGCGCATGTCGAGGTAGCCGACGAGAGGCCCGCCCTTCTTCCTTCGGGGAGGAGGGCGGGCTTTTTCGTGTTCCGGCTCAGTTGTTCCTGCGGCGTCGCTGCAGCCGTCCGACCTCGACCTTCAAGTCGTGGACCTCGATGCGCAGGCGGTTGTTCTCCTCCTGGTACTGGGCGATGATCGTGTCCTTCGTGTTGAGGGCCGCCTGGAGGGCCTCCAGACCGAAGCGCGAGCGGGCCATCTCCGCCTCGCCCACGCCCCGCTTGCGGTCGGCGCTGACCTTCACCCAGGACCCCCAGGCGGCCAGGGCGGAGGTGATGAGGGCGATGACGGACCCCACTGTGGTGAGCAGGGGCGTCAAGCGATCACCCCCTGTCGGTGTTCGGGCCGCCGCGGTCGCGTAGCGCGGTGAGGATTATGGCGCGGTGTCTGAGCCACCGCAGCCAGTTCATTCTAGCGGACAGGAGGAACACGACGGACAGGAGCAGGGCGGAGCGGGCGCCCAGGCCGTGGGCGGATACGACGAGGATCCAGGAGGCCGACGCGCACCCCAGGACGAGGGGCAGGATGACCATCTCCACCTGCGAGCGCCCGGTCAGGCAGGCCAGCGCGCAGCCGCCGGCCATGGCCGACAGGGCGATGTGGACGGCGAGGTTGTACCAGATGGCCGCATCCGGGGTGTAGGGCATGAGCCCGGCCTCCCGGATGGAGAACACCGACAGGGCCAGGTAGCCGACGGCGCGCAGCCCCCGATCGAGGGTGTTGGCCCAGGGCGGGTGCGGTATGTACATGAGGCTCACGCCTCCCATCCCTTGATGGCGTAGTTGATGCGGATGAGGCTTCCCGGTGCGGCGCCTCGGGCCACGTAGGGGACGCGGACGATGACACCCTCGTTGTTCTTGACCTTGTCCCACCCGTAGCCGGCGCCGCCGATGTTCCCGCCGAATGACCACACGTCGCCGTTGGTGATCAGGGCGGTGGCGATGCCCGTGTACTTGCGGGCCAGGCTGATGAATCCGGTGAACTTGGGGTCGAGGGGCGTGGGCACCCGGATGACCGTGGAGCCGGCTTCCTCCCGGAACCTGCTGGCCTCGCCGCGACTGCCGACGAGAATGGCGTTGGTGATGGGGGTGGCGGGGGTGGCGACCTCGTTGCCGGTGATCATCCAGGAGGTGATGTTGGAGCCGTCGGACTTCCAGGTGGCCCCGTCCCAGGCGATGATGCGCCCATTGGAGGTGAGGTAGATGAGGATGGGGTCGGTGGCCGACGGGGTGACGCCCGCGGCGACGAGGGTGTCGCGCAGGATGTTGGCGGCGGCGGCGTTGCTGGCCTTGTAGATGGATGACTGGCGCAGTTTGGAGATCACGTTCGACACGGAGGAGACGCCGAGGTTGAGCAGGGTGGGCCAGTCGGCGGCGGTGTCGTCGCCGGAGTACGTGTAGATGCCGTTGCGGTCGGTTCCCGTCATGGTCCTATTGTCCCTTCTCAACAGGGGATGAGCATGGTGGAGGCGAAGTCCGAGCCCCAGCCGATGTAGTTGGCCCCGTTGTTGCGCATGCCCATCTTCGTCCAGATCGTGCACTTGCCCGAGGTGGGCAGCTTCGTGGCCATGCCCATGAACATGGGGACGTCGGACTGCCATCCGTAGCCGTTGTACACGTAACCGGTTTCCATCCACGAGCCCGAGTCCCTGTTGCGCAGAATGAATAGGGCCCGCTGGTTGGGGTTCTGCGCCCCCGATACGCAGTTGATCGACGCGATGATGATGGCCCGCCCCGAGGAGGGGGCGTTGAAGGACCACTGGTAGGCGACGGTCCCGTCGCTGGAGGCGTTGACAGTCGTGGGGTTGCGGCGGAACTTGAACTGCGCCCCGAAGATGATCGACGACACGTCCGTCAGGTCGGCGTACGGGCCTTGAACCAGATTGCCGCTGTGCGGGTTGTTCAACGCCAGGCCGTTGGCCAGGGACGGATGCAGCTGGGCGTACACCTTGTTCCCCCGCCACACGGTCAGACCGTGGCTGGCGTCGATCTCCACGCGGTCACCGTCCCCGTTCGTCGTGGTGGCCAGGGTGGCGCCCAGAACCCTGCCCCCGGCGATCAGTCCGCCCTTGATGGTGCCCCCCTCGATGACCTTGCCGCGCAGCGTGTTGGCGTCGACGCGGTCGCCGGACAAGATGCCGAACTTGATGTCGTTGGCGTTCAGGCTGCCGATGACCCCGCTCTCGGCGGTGATGGTCCCGGCGGCCAGCACGGCGGCGGTGAGGGACCTGGCGGCGATGCGGTCGGAGCCGATGAACCCGGAGGTGATCACACCGGCGTCAAGGCCCTGCACGTGCGTGGTGGTGATAGCCCCATTGGCGATCATCGACCCCTCGACCGGGTTCCTGGCCACGGCCCCGGAGGACTGCGCCTGCTTCCACACCCCCTCGACCATGCTGTTCGACATGGTGCCCGTGAGGTCCGCGGCGGCCACCCCCGCCTCGATGAAGTCCTCGACACCGGCCCGGAAGCGGTACATCCTGTAGTTGTCGTCCGTGTCATACCACAGGTCGCCGTCGTTGCGCCCGTTGAGCGACGGCTTGTCGGCCTGGTAGAAGATCGTGTTCTTCCCGTCAGCGGACTTCTGGGCGCGCTGGGCGGCCAACTTAGCGGCCGTGGCCATGTCCTCCACGGCCTGCGCCTTGTCCAGGGCCTCCTTCGCCTTCTTCTGCGCCTCGGCGGCGGCGGCCGCGGCCTGGGCGGCGTCGTCCCCCTCGACCAGGACCCAGGCGTTCTTCGCCTCGTCGAACACGTAGAGCCTCGTCGTGCCTCCGGCGGTCGACACCCACAGGTTCCCCTGCTTGCGGTCCGCGCCGGTGGGCTCCGTGTCGGAGATGATGACGGCCTTGGCACCGGCCACGGCCTTGGCGACGTCCTTCTTCGCCTGCTCCAGGTCCGCCTTCGTCTGCTCGTACGAGGCGGCCAGGGTGTCGAAGCGTCCCGACAGGGCCTTGGCGGCCTGAAGGTCCCCCTTGGCGGCGGCGGCCAGGTGCTTGTAGTCGACGGCCCCCTCACCGAGGGTGTCCGTCCCCCAGTGCTGCTGCACCCACTTGCCGTCGGCGTCGCCGTCGATGCCCGGCGGCGACCACTGCCACACCTGCTTGACGCGGTCCTTGTCGACACCGCCCTGCTTGGACAGCTCGCACACGTACCAGGTGGCGTTCTGGTTGACGGGGATGTCCGGGTTCTCCACGCCCGGGCCCGGCGACACGGGGGGCGCGTCGTGCCAGGAGACGGCGTCGTCGGCCATAGCCCCGGCGATCTGCGCGAGCGACTGGGCGTCGTCGAGGCGCTCCTCCAGACCGCCGATGGACCCCACGGCCGCCGTCCACCGGCTCATGATGCGCCTGGCGTGGGCGGACGTGTCGCCCTCCTCCAGGATCGACACGCGCTTCTCGACGGCGCCGCGCCACTGCTGCGACTGGGGCGAGAGGTTGGAGGCGGGGAACACGGATGCGGTGAATGACGCCATCACAGGACTCCGATCGTGGACAGGTCGCGCAGGGTTCTTCCGCTTAGCGGAAGATTCGACACGCGCGGGTATTTGCGGTTGTAGTCGGCCAGGAGCGGGTGGCTGGTGGCCTGGAGCGACACCGCCCCCTCCTCGATCGTGGCCGAGTCGACCCGCCACCAGTGTCCCCGGTAGCGGAACCGGGCCCCCGGCAGGGCCCCCAGGACCGGCCCGGAGGGCGGGGACCCCTTCCATTGCAGGGTGAGCGTGGAGCCGACGCGGGCCTGCGCGGCCGCCTGGGCCGCAGCCCAGCCCTTGGCCGCGGTGTCGATGGACGGGTTGTCGATCGTGGTGACGTCGTCGGTGCCCTTCGCCCCCGTCGCCAGGCTGAGGGTCTCCACGTCGACGTAGGAGCCCAGGCCGCCGATCAGGTACAGGGCCGGGTGGTCCACTTTGCCGTCGGATTCGCAGACCCGGTAGGGGGACAGGTGCTCGTAGTTCATGCCCGACAGGATCACGGTGGCCGAGCGGCGGTCGTCGTTGAGCTTCACGGTGAGGCCCCCGCCCATGTCGGCCCACTGGGCGGGCATGATCGGCTTGTTGTCCTTGCCGACGACGACGTACAGGCCGTTGCGCATGTGCGTCAGGTCCGGTGAGCCGTCCTTGAAGGGGATGGAGCGCACCATGGTGGGCTGGTTGACGTAGGAGACCTCGGCGCCGAAGCGGATGGTGGTCTCCGTGCGCTCCCCGGCGTTGACGCTCATCACGCCCGTGTCGCTGGGGTCCCCGTACTGGACGTCGGCCCCCGGGTACTTGGAGGGGGCCACCGGGTAGATGAGGCCCCGGTCTGCGTTGGCGCCGACGCCCGTCCCGATGCGGGTGCGGTGGTAGACGTTGACCCGGATCTCCTTGGACCTGGCCCCGTCCTCCAGGCTGATCGTGGAGGACGTGGGGCGGTCCTGGAGGTAGATGTCGCGCCCGGGCCTGGGGGTGATGGCGATGGTGCCCTCCCGCCACGTCAGGTCGAGCATGTTCGCGGACAGGAAGCGACGGAGCATCGACCACACGTTGTCGCGTCCGCCGGGCAGGTTGTAGCGCTCGTCCTTCAGGGCGGCGTCGACGTTGACGGGCGGCATGGGCCAGTTGACGGCGAAGAAGCACCGGCTGATGATCGACTCCAGGTCGGTGCGGTGTACGGGGTTGAGCGTGCCCACCTGGTTGAGGGCCGACAGCCCCGAACCCCCGGTGATCGACCAGGAGTCCTCGTCGATGCTGATGTCGGTGATCATCATGTCGGACCGGCCGTGGTCGGTGGACTGGACGATCAGGGTCTTGCCGAGCAGGGGCGTCAGATCGGCGGGGGTGAACCTGCCGGGGCCGCCGACGGTGACGGTGGCGGTGCCCGAGGGGGATTCGTCCCTGTCGAGGGACACGGCGTCCTCGTCGTAGGACCAGGAGCCGACGCCCGTGGGGGCGCCGAAGAACCTCACAGCCACGGCCACACCTCCCTCAATGTGACGGTGGCGGAGAACAGCCCGTAGGCGGGGTTGACGCCGGTGACGGCCAGGGAGCCGGGCTCGACGCGCATGGAGCCGAAGCCCTCCGGGGTGGCGTACGGCCACAGGTCGGGGGCGGCCCCGCCGCGGGCGGTGAACGCGGCCCGAACCCAGGTGAGGACCTGGTCGGCCACGGCGGGGGCGGTGACGGTCACGTCGACGATCCTGGGGGCGTCGTCGAGGCCGGGGATGCGGGTGATGGCGGCCGACGAGATGTTGACGCCGCCGGTGACCTGGATGAGGCCGGGTGCGGTGAGGGCGCCGGAGGCGACGATGTGCATGTCGGCGCCCGGGGGGATGAGCACGTGCTCCCGGTACACGTGCGGCTTGCCGTCGGCGGCCTGCGCCCCGGTGAACTCCAGGGCCTTGAGGGGCCCGTTGTTGACGTCGACGGTGCGCCCCAGGACGGTGCCCTTGTCGTCGTAGGCGAGGGGCGTCAGCGAGTCGGCGTGCAGGTGGGGGCGCCCCAGGAAGGGGGAGAGGATGTTGCCGCCGGAGTTCATGTCGTCCCGGTAGATGATCTCATCCTCGCCCGCCCAGGTGAGCATGTCCTGAATGAGCAGCAGCTCGGAGCGGGTCAGGTTGGACCACGACAGTTCGATGGTGCGGGCGGCGTACCTGGAGGCGGACACGACGGCGCCGCCCCCGATCAGTTGGTCGGCGGACCCCCAGGAGACCAGGGTGTGCGAGGCGGGGGCGTCGGGGGCCGGGATCCAGGCGAACCGCCGCCCCGTCCACAGGGCCGCGACACCGTGGTGCGCTGACATCAGTAGGTCCCCCTTCGTCCGCTTCGGGCGTTGACGTTGTTGACGGCCGCGCCCACGGCCCGGCCGTCCAGGTTGAGGACGGTCGACACGGCCCGGGCGAGCTGGTGGATCTGGTTGGGGTTGATCGTAATGGGGCCCGACAGGCCGGGGCTGTTGTTGACCTTGACCTCAGGGCGGTACTGCCCGGCACGGATGGCCTCCATCATTCCGGGCCCGTACTTGTCGACGCTGGAGCGGGGCATGACGTACTCGCCGGACTGGACGCCGATGACGCCGCCGACCGGGGTGATGCCGAGCAGGTCGTCGGCGTCCCAGTTGCCGGTGCGCCTGCGCCCTCCGAGCATTCCGCCACCCCCGGCCCGGCCGGGCACGCGGCCGCCGTGGGCCCTGCCCAGGAACCCGGCCAGCCCGGCCAGCGCCCCGCTCACCACTCGGGCCCGAATGGTCACGTACCGATCCTCGGTGAGCGCGCTGAGCTGCTTGCCCGCCCTCCAGGTGTCCGCCTCGGCGGTGACCGGGGCCTGGTAGCCGGCGCCCCCGTTGGAGGCCATGGAGCGGATTCCGGCGCCGGTGCGGTCGGAGGTGCCGTTGTCGGACACGTCGACGTCGACGACGCGGGGCACCGCCTGGATCGTCCGGGTGAGGTTGTCGAACGCCCCGGACAGGGTGGTCACTTCGCCCTGGTTGAAGCCCATCTGCGTGGCCTGGGCGATGAACTCCTGCTTGAGCTGGGCGGCGTAGGCGGTGAGCTGCTCGGTGGACGCCCCGGAGGCGGCGTAGGCGTTGATCATGTCGATCATGGTGGACTGGAGGGCCTTGAGGGCCGCCCGGTTGTTGATGGCCGCCTCCGTGTACCCCTGGAGGGCGTACATGCCCTCCTTCGTCTTGGCGATCTCCTTCTCCTTGTCGGCGATGGAGTTCTTCGTGTCGGAGATCTCCTTCGTGGTCTTGTCGATGTCGACCTGGATGTCGCGCTGTCTACTGGTGTCCCCGTACTTCTTGGCGACGGACTGGAAGTAGCGCTGGTTCGCCAGGTCGTTCTCCTTCTCCGACAGGGTGTTGTTCAGGTCCCAGATGTCGTCGGTGAGGTCCTTGATGGACTTGTTGGCGTCCTCGATGGTCTTGCGCATCGAGTTGAGCTGGGCGTGGTACTTGTCCTGGGCGTCCTGGTTCTGCCAGAACTTGTTCAAAGCCTGGTTCATGGCCTTGTCGAGGCGGGAGAGGAAGTCCTCGAAGATCTCCTCCGGGGTCTTCTCCTTCCTGGTGCGCGACGAGGAGGACCGGGGTGTGTGGTCGTGGCCCCCTCCGCCGCCACCGCCCCCGCGGTGGCCGCCACCTCCGCCGCCCCCGCGCGAGGACGACTCCTTGGGGGTGAACTGGTAGCGCTGCTTGTTCCCCCGGAACATGGTGTTCGCCAGGCCGCGGACCGAGCCGCCGCCCCCGGTGAACCCCATCGCCCCGATGCTCATCCCCGCGGTGATCTGCTTGGTGGTCAGGCCGCCCTTCGACCCGAGGGCGTTCTTGTTGAGCCGCTTCCCGCCGGTGTTAAGCCCGCCCCCGGGCCGCGAGGAGGTGCGGATGCCGACACCGGCGAGGATCTGCTGGATGAGGGCGGCGGCGTTGTTGGCGTTGGTGACCGCGTCCTGAAGGCCGGCGTTCAGGGCGGACATGTCGACGGTGGGCCCGTCGATGGTCTGGTCGAGGGAGGAGACGACATTCGACATCTGGGCCTCGACCCACGTGGTGTCGATGCCCTGGTCCTTGAGGTCCTGAATGGCGGCCTGCACGTAGGAGGCGATGTACTCCTGCGCCTCGACGCCGCTCATGCCCATCTCCTCGGCCATGCGCCCGGCGTACTGGGCGGTGGCCTTCAGGTAGTTCTGGAGGGCCTCCAGGTTGGACCGCCCGGCCTCGGTGAACGTCTCGAAGGAGTTGCCGTTGTCGTACAGGCTCTGGTTGAGGTCGTCGAGGGCGGAATACATGTTCGCCTCGGCGTTGGTGAACTGGAAGGCGGCGTCGACGATGGCGTCGAGGGACTGGAGGTACTCGTCCCACGCCTGCCCGGCGGTCTTGGCGTCCTCGGCGGCGTCGGCGGTGGCGTCGGCGAGGCTTCCCGTGGCGTCGGCGGCGTCCTGGGTGTCGCCGGTGAGCCCCTGGACGATCTGGCCGAGGGCGGACTGGGACGACACGGCGTCGGAGGCGGCCCCGGACACGTCGCCGAGCTTCGTGCGCAGGTTCTCCAGGGCCTCGATCTGGTTGTTGAGATTCTGGACGTCCTGCTCGGCCTGCTGCCCGGCCGGGGTGCTGTTGTACTTGCGGATGGGTGTGCCGGTGTAGTCGTAGGGGCCGGAGTAGGTGCGCGCCTCGTACGTGTTGGCCTTGTAAATCTCATCCTTCCGGTCCTTGAGCTGCTGGATGAACCCGTCGATGTACGAGTTGGCGGCGTCCTGACCGCCGGTGGCGTACTGGCGCGACCACTCCTTCCAGTCGAAGCCCTGATCCTGGAGGGTCTTGAAGTCGTTGGCCGACAGGGACTTGAAGGCGTCGGAGGAGGCGATGGCGTCCTTGATGAGGGCGGCGGTGTGGTCGCCGATCGCCAGGGTGGAGTAGCCCATGGCGGCGGCCTGGTCCTTGGTGGCCTGGACGAGGTTCCCGGAGGCGTCGATCCAGTAGTAGAGGGCGTCGGCGCTGTCCTTGGTGGAGGCGGCGGACCCGTCGACGGCCAGTTCGAGGGCGCCGAAGGTCTGCTGGGTTCCGTCGGCGGCCTCCTTGGCGTCCTGGATGAGCGCCTTGGTGAGGGCCTCGCCCCCGCCCAGGGCCTGGAGGTTCTCGACGCGGGCCTGCTGGGCGGCTTCGGCGGCGCGCTTGGCGGAGTTGGCCCACTCGTCGTAGAGCTGGATGACGACGGGGATGGCGGTGGCGGCGATGCCGATCCACCCCATGGGGCCGATGGAGGCGATCCCGCTCATGACGCCCTTGAGACCGCCCATGGCCTTGGCGAGCAGGCCGGTCTGCGCGGCGCTGGAGGCGGCGGCCGTCCCGACTTCCGCGATGCCCTTAGCGGCATCCTTGGCGGCGTCGGCCCCCTTCTTCGCCTGCGCACCGGCGGCGGCCAATCCGCCGAGGGAGGTGGCGGCCTGGTCGGAGCGCTCCAGGGCGGTGCGCGTCTTCATCAGGCCGATGTTCTCGTACAGGGCCGTGTTGGCCTGCTTGATGAGCTTGTAGATGTTCGACCAGGTCATCTGCCCCGACAGGCCCGCCTGCACCATGTTCGTCTTCATCGACACGTAGGAGGCGGCGACGTTGAGGACGAGGGCCTGGAGGACCTTGGAGATGGCGACGAGGGATCCGAAGATGACCAGGCCGGAGGAGGCGGCGAGGAAGACGCGGCCGAAGGCGTTGTCGCCTATGTGCGACAGGGCGTTCTGGATGACGATGAGGCCGTCGAGGATCTTCTTGACGACGCCGAGGAACGGGCCGCCGAGCGAAGCGCCCAGGTTGGCCAGCGAGTTCTTCCAGCGCTGGATGGTTTCGGTGAGGGTGGCGTTGAGGGTTTCCAGGCTCTTGTCGAGGAACTCGGTGTTGCGGGAGGCTTCGGCCGAGTTCTTGAACGACTCGTTGACGAGGTCGATGTTCAGGCTGAGCCGCTGGAGCAGCTGTATGTCGCGGGTGTTCTTGAAACCCAGGTTCTTGATGACGGTCCAGCGCTCGACGGAGTCGGTGACGTTGTTGAGGGAGGTGAGCAGGTTGTTGAAGAACGTGGAGGGGTCGGTGCGCCACAGGTTCTCCGCCTCCTCGGTGGTCATGCCGAGCACGGTGGCGAACTTGTCCATGCCCTCACCGGCTTCGGCGACGGCGTCGTTGATGGACCCGAAGCTGCGCTGAAGGGAGCCGCGCGCCCACTCCTGCTTGATGCCGAGGCTGGACAGGGCGGTGGCGTAGGCGAGGATGGCGTCCTGGCCGATTCCCGCGCTCGCGGCGGAGGCGGCGATCGAGTTGGCCATGGTGAGGATCTCGGACTCGGTGGCCACGGACTTGGCCCCGAGCTCGGCGACCTGGGAGGCGAAGTTCATGTACCTCTGGCCGCTGTGGTCGGCTTCGACACCGGCGTTGTCCACCATCTCGAAGAAGCGGCCGAAGGCCTCGGTGGCGCTGTCGATGTTGGTGCCGGTGATGGTGGTGAACCCGGCGACGGCGTGGGTGAAGTCGCCGAGCTTGTCGGCGCTGATGCCCATCTGGGCGCCGAGGGATCCGATCTGCGACAGGTCCTCGTAGGTGGTGGAGATCTGCGTGGACAAGTCCCGGTAGGTGTTCGACAGGGCCCGCATCTCGGCGGACTGCGCGGACATCTGGGTGGTGCGGGCGACGTCGGCGAACGCGCGCTCCTGGCTGGCGGCGGCGGCCACGGAGGCGACGGACAGGGAGGTGAACCCGGCGGCGAGCAGGGTCAGATAGTTGCGAAGGTCCTGGGCGGCGAAGCGGGTGGATTCCAGGGCGCCGATGTAGCGGTTGTTGGCGTCGATGGCGGAGTTGATGTCGGCGATCTGCGTGGCCCGGAAGGCCTGCGACCGTCCGGAGATCTCGGCGGCCTCCCGTTCGGCTTCGGCCAGGCGCCTGGTCTCGTCGGCCTCGCGCTTCTTGATGTCGGCGATGTCCCGACTGATCCCGGCGCTGATGGCCCGCTTCTCCTCGGCGGCGGCGGCCTTGCCGATGGCGTCGACGAGCTCCTTGTAGGCCTCGCTCTCCTCGCGCACGGCCCGGGTGACGTCCGACCCGGTGGCGGAGGGGGAGAGCTGGTCGAACTTGGCGGCGCGCGCTCTGTACTGGTAGCGGTCGATGGCGGCCTGGCGCTCGCGGTCCGTGGTGGCGGTCCCCTGGGGCGTCTTGGCGGCGGCCACCGCCTGGTTGGTCTTGGCCAGGGAGGACTGGAGCTCTTTGTTGGCGCGGGCGAGGTCCCGGGACACGTTGGCCAGGCGCGCGTACAGGTCGATCTGCGACTTGACCTTGTCCAACTGGGGGCTGCCGATGTAGTCGGTGGTCCTGGTGGCCTTGGCCATGGCCTTGACGGCCTCGGAGATGTTCTGGGCGGTCTTGGAGAAGTCGACGCCGTCGAGCTCCTTGCGGGCGGCGGCCAGTTCGCGGGTGACCTTGATGAGGCCCTTGTAGGCGTCGATCTGCTTCATCATGGTGCGGTACTCCGCGCCACCGCGCCCGGAGACGGCGTTCTGGAGGACGGCGGCCTTGGCACCCTGGGTGGCCCTGGCCATGGCGCGGGTGGCCTCGGCGATGCGCCCGGCGGCGGCCGTGAACTCGTTGGCGCCCTTGGTGGCGCCGGAGGCGTCGACGCTGATCTTGAAGCCGAGGTCGTCGACACCAGCCATGGTTGCTCCTCCGATCAGTTCGTCCGCCCGTGAAACATTCTATAGCGACCGCATCGCCTCCCACGGCGGGGGCAGGGGGTCCTGGCGTCCGATCGCCTCGTACTTCAGGCCCACGGGGCGCACAATCTTGGTGACGCCGGGTTTGCGGCCGCTCTTCTTACCTTCCTGGTTCTCCTCCTGCTCCAGGTGCTGGCAGGCGTAGCACACCATGTCCTCGGTTTCGAAGTCGATGCGACCATCGGTGGAGCGGCCGTACCAGGCGGGCACCCCGCAGCGCTGACACATGGACTGCTTGTAGAAGGCGTAACCGAGCTCCAGGGCGATATCGAGCGGAGTGCGATAATCCTGGGGCAGGTACTCGGGCACGAAGCCACCGGCTATCTCATCCCACCGGGGCACGGTGCGCCCGTACGCGCCCCAACCGCCGAGATACAGAGTGGGGGGCAGGTGGTTGTCGACGGCGGTAGAGATCGCCAGCAGGAAGCGCTGGTTACTCGGTGTCGTCAGACACGGCCCAACGAAACGTGGGGTCGGCCATCACCTGCCGCATGGCGTCGAGGGCGGCCTGGGCCTCCAGGAAGGTCTCTGTGAGGCGGTCCCACTCTGTGGCGGGCAGGGTCTCGTGCAGCCTGCGGGCGTCGTCGAGGCTGAGCCCCTTGCGCTTCTTGCCGCGGTACTCGACATTGGTAACGGAGTGCGACAGGAAGTACTCGTTGAGCACGCCCTGCCTCTCGCGGCGGAACTCGCCCGCGGCCTCCTCGTTCTGGTTCCGGGGGGCCTTGACCTTGTTGACGACGACGTTCCTGATGACGTCCATCTCCTTGGACGCCAGCGCCCGCAGGTGGAAGGTCATGGCGCGCTCGTCGAGGGCGGCGATGGCCTCCTTGAGCTCGCGCTCCAGGCGGACGGTGGGGGCCTCCTCGGTGATCGACAGGACCTGTTCGACGCCGTCCTTGGCGTCGGCGCGGGCCTCCAGGAGGGCGCCGTTGAGCCGGAAGGCCTCGTCGGCGGCGGTGGCGTCGAGGTAGATCTTGACGGTCTTGGTGGCCTGACGCACCCCGTCGAGGGCGGCTTCGAGGTCGAAGCCCTCATCCTCGTTCTTGTTCTCCTCAGCCATGGCAGCGGGCTCCTCTTTCTTCCTGTCGAACACAAAACCCGGGCTCTTACGAACCCGGGTCAAGTGTATCCGTCAGACAATCACTCGGTGAGCTTCTCGTTGAGGATCATGGTGCCCTGCGGCAGGAACGGCACGGTGAACTGGATGGGGGTGGTGGCGTCGCTGGAGACGTCCTGCGGGTTGTCGGGCATGACCAGGAAGATCGACACCTCCTGGTCCTTGGCGGGCTCGGTGTCGACCGGATAGCCGACCCGCTTGACGAGCCAGCCGCGCTTGTTGGCCTTGGCGCCGCCCTTCTTGAACGCCTCGTACGCCTTGGTGAAGACGGAGTTCGCAGCATCGGCGGCGGCCAGGTCCTGACGGAAGAACGTCAGGTTGGCCTCGTAGGCGTCGCGGGTCGGGGTCGACACGCCCGCGGTGTCGCAGATCGACGCCGTGGAGTCCGTCTCGGAGTCGGTGGCGTTGAGGGTGAAGCCGGTGACGATGGCGCACGAGAGGTTGATGACGGCGGGGTCCTTCAGGGTGGCGGCCTTGAGGACCTCGGTCGGGCTGGCGGCCTTCTCGATGGGCACCCACCAGACGGTGATGTTGCCGGGCATCATCTTGGTTCCGGCGCTAGCTGCCATGGTTGTTCTCCTCCTTGGAGTTGACAGGGTCGCCGGGATGGACCACCCGGCCGTTCACGATCCACCCGGTTCCCCCGCAGCACTCTCGCGGCGACAGGGGGGTGTCGGGTGGTACGGGCTCGAACAGAGAGGGCAGCGTCTGCGCGTAGCCTTCGTCCAGTTCCACGACGATCCCCTCGGGGGTCTGGTAGCGGGGCATCAGACGGCCTCGCTGATCATGGCCTGGAACGTCATGTAGCAAGCATATTTGAGCGGTTGGATGGTGGCGTCGGTGTCGCCGTAGGAGTTGAGCTGGCCGGTTTCGCGGACCTGTCCGACACCGGGAGCGCTCCAGCCCACGAGCCTGTTGCGTACTTCCTCGCGCACGGAGTTGCGCACCGAGGCGGTGCGGGCGGCGACGAGGACGGCGAAGGTGTGCATCATGGCCGAGTAGCGGGGCGAGGCCATCGACACGGCCTTGGCGCGGGGGGTGAGGTCGCCGCCGAAGAAGACGGCGTAGACGTCGCGGCTCTTCGCCCCGCCGGGCACGGCGTCCTCGACGACCTCCAGGCCGGGGATCCCCTTCAGGTGCGCCATGAGCGCCTGGTCGACTTCGTAGACGTTCACTTCAGGTCCCCGTGGGTGAGTGCGATGCTGTCGAGGTCGTCCTCAGCCATGGCGCGGGCCTTGGCGAGGGCCTGCATGGCGCGCAGCTTGCGGGTGCCCTCCTCCTGGAAGACGGTGTAGGAGGGGGTGTTGATGAAGCCGATGAACACGGTGACGCCGTTGCTGTCGTCGCGCTCCCAGCGCACGCCGACGGATTCGCGCATGGCGCCGGTGTGCACGCGGGCGTCCGTGCTCTTGTCGTGCTTGTAGGGCATTCCGGCGCCGGAGGTGTCGATGACGTACTGGATGGTCTTGACGCCCTGGGCGGCGGCCTGGTCGACGGCCCGGCGGACCTCGGCGAGAGCCCGCTCCAGGGCCCGCTCCTCCAGGCCGCGCAGGGCCCGGCGGATGTCCTTGACGCCGGTCTGCCTGATGGTGACGAGGTTGCCCTCGTTGGTGCTGCTCACCAGCCCTCACCCCGCAGGTCGTTGACGGACACGTCGCACAGGAGGGTGGGCTGCCACCAGTCGGAGTCGGTGACGGGGTTGCGGATGACCATGGCCATCCCCTCCAGCTGGGGGTCGGTGTCGTGCCTCTCGACACGCAGGCGCTGGTTGAAGTCGAGTCGGATCCGCTTGGTCCGGTCCCCCCACGATTCCGCAGGAACGAGGAGGTTCTTGTCGATGTGCCACAACTGGACGCGGTAGGCGTGGGTGGCGGTGTCCTCATAGGACTGCCGCCTGTTGCGGGCGCGCCAGTCCTTGTTGGGGGTGATGGCGGCCCAGCCGCGCCAGATGGGGTCGACCTTCTTCTTGACAACGCCGGTCCCGGGCACCCAGGTGTCCTCCTCGCCTTCGCCGTTGCCCACGGCCGGGGGGTAGATGGCGACGAGGCTGTTGCACAGCAGCGACAGGAAGTCGTAGGCGACGGAGTCGAAGTGGGGGTCCTTGAAGGCGAGTGAGCTCAGTGCCATGCGTAGTCCCGGGGCTGTGGGGTCCACTCGGCGATGTCGAAGCCGATGTCGCGCTTGTCGTCGGAGTCGGCCTCGTCCATGAGCCGCTTGGACTGGGCGCGCAGCTCGGCGCCGAGCTTGGCCCCGTCGGTGGACTTGTCGTCGGTGGACAGGACCTTGAGCAGAAGGGACTGCGTGGTGGCGATGACGCGGACGGCGTCGGCGGCGGCGCGCTTGACGTTGCCGTTGTTGATGTCGAGGAAGGCCTGGATCTGCTCGTCGGTGAACAGGTAGGAGGGGGGCTGGCGCAGGTCGCGGGGGTCGGAGCGCTCCTCGATGTCGGGGATAAGAAGCCTTACCCTACCCACATTTGTGTTGAACGCCACAGGCATCTTTTCCTCCTCCGCGTCTTCTTCTCTTCCTATGGAAAACCCCACCCCCGGGCCTCTGCCTGCAACCCGGGGGCGGGGCGTCTATCAGTGGCCCTGCCCGGTCGAGGCGACGATGCCGTCCGTGTGCAGGACGGCGCCGCCGGTGACCATGCGGGCGCGGAACTGGATGTCGTCGTTGTCGAACGAGCCGGAGGTGGCGTTCAGCGCCCCACCGCCCAGAGAAGTGCCCTGGTTGGCCGCCGCCCGCAGCTCGACGCCCTCCATGCCCATCAGCGTGGTGCGCAGGATGGTGCGCCGCGAGACGGTGCGGCCACCGGCCGGGGCCAGGATCCAGTTGGTGTCGCCCTGGGTGGGCCCGCCGAGCAGACCGACCATGTCGGACTCGACGACCTCCACGCCCGCCGTCGGCGTGGTCGACAGGATCGTCTTGTTCGACGTCGCCCCGGCCGCGTCCTTCTCCTTGTGCTCGATGGACGTCATGGAGGTGACCATGTCGGCCATGGGCCTGAGGGTCGGGGGCACGAGCAGGACGAACCTGGGCACCTGGATGTACCGGCCGTTGACCTTGGTGTGGCGCACCTGCCAGATGGCGGCGCACAGGGCCTCGAAGGTCAGCGGCGAGTTCTTCGGCACATCGCGCAGCACGTAGGCGCCGTCGGCGGTGCGGGCCTGGAGAACCGTGGCGTTGGCGTCGGCGATGATGTTCGTGTTGAACCCGGGCGCGGCGGCGTCCAGGGAGAACAGGGCGCCGTAGACGGCGGCGTCGACAGTCCGCGAGGCCAGGAACGCGGCGTCCTTGGGGAAGCGGCCGATGATGTTCCAGTTGTCGTTGATGAACGCCTCCCAGGACATCTGGAGGCGCACACCCTCCTTGTGCACCTCCACCCAGCGTCCGGAGGCCCGGTACCCGAACGTCGGGTAAGGGGTGAGCTCGGGGATGCGCGGCATCGTCTGGGGCACGACGACCTCGCCGCCGTTGTCGCGCAGGAGCGTGGCGTCGATGTCGTGGTCGAGCTCGTAGAGCTGCGTGGGGCGGAAGGAGGGCAGCGCCTCGGTGGAGGCGAACTTCTCCCACGTGGTGGTCTGCTCGGCGTACTGGCTCTCGAAGGCGCCCTGGGCGACGGAGGTGAACCAGCCTGCGACCATGTCGGAGGTGACGGCCTCAGTGACCCTGGGCGCCAGGCCGAGGGTCATCATGACGGTCTCCTTGACGACGCCCTGCGAGGAGGGCACGCCCTTGAGGGCGAGGTCGAGGTGGTGGGCGAACTCGTTGCGGTTCTCGCAGATCCTGCCCTGAATCATGGGTTACTCCTTTCCCGGTCCGCGGTCAGCGGGCGGTCGGGTCGAAGATGACGGGCACGACGTGCTCCGCCCCCTGCGCGGGCAGGGCGTTGTACAGGTATCCGACCTGGAAGCCGTCGGCCGCCTTGGTCGTGGTGATGGCATGGCGGCCGTCGGTGAGCTTGTCGGCGTAGACGGGGGAGCCGACCTTGACGGCGCCGGAGTGCTTGACGCTCATCTTGAACACGCCGCCGCGAATACGCACGGAGGCGTAGCCGGGGGCGTTGAAGCCGCCGGTGGGCTTGGTGGCGGGGATGTAGGTGCCGCCGGCGTCCTCGACGGCCTTGACGGCCTTCTTGATCTCCTCGGGGGTGGCGGCGATCTCGGTGACGAGGAGGCCGACGATGCCGCCGACCTTGACGATGTCGCCGATGTGGCTGTGGCCGTAGTCGGTCTTGCTGACTGGCAGGGAGAGGGTGTCGGTGTACTCGAAGACCTGGATGTCGGAGATCTTCCGACCGCCGAACTCGTTGATTCCGATCATGATTCGCGTCCTCCTTCGCTCACTTGGCCCAGGAGGTGACCTGGACGTCGTCGCCGCCGGTCTTGGCCGCGGCGTCCTCGCGGACGACGGGCGCGGGGGCGATGGCCTTGATGTAGGCGCGCTCGGCCTCGATGGCGTCGTCGACACCGGCGCCGCGCTTGACGGCCTCCATGACGCGGGCGCGGGCCTCCTTCGGAAGGTCCTGCGCCTCAGCGACCTTGGCGGCGGCCTCGTAGGGGTCGACGGCGGGCGTCTCGTCCTTCTTGGCCTCGGCGACCTTCTTCTCCTGGTCCGCCGCGAGCATGGCGGCGGCCTCCTTGATGGCGGCGGGCATGGCGGCCGTAAGAGCCTCCGACACCGCCTTGCAGATATCCTCCGGCTTCACGGCCTGTTCCTCCTGAACATTGGTGTTGGTGGGGTTGGACGGGGTAGGGGGGTTCTTGACGCGCCAGCGGCCGTCGGATTCCAGGACCTCCAGGACGGCGCCCTTGGCCCCGGCCCTGGTGACGAAGTCGACGGACTGGATCCCGGCGAGGACCGGCACGACTCCGTCGGGCCCTATTTCCTCAACGGACCAGCCGTTGATCGACACCCCGATATCGGTCCACCGTTCGCGGATGATCCCGTTGACGGAGGGGTAGACCTTGATGTCGGCCTCCAGTGATCCGTCGGGCATGATTTCGGCCCCGGATTCGAAGACCCCGGCGAGGTCGCGCACGGATCTCTCTGGACGCTCCCAGTCCTCGGTCATCGTCTGGTGGTCGAAGAACATGTGGGTGCCGGGCGTGAACAGGGGCGCGGATTCGGCGAGGTTGGGGGCGGTGTACATGCCGGTGGATCCGCGTCCGGGCGCGATGATGCGGATGCGGTACCGTCCGGCGCCGTCGTCCTTCTCGCCCGGCTTCTTGGCCTCCAGCAGGGCGCTGCCCTGGTTGAGGCGGAAGTAGGTTCGTGTCATGTTTGTCCTCCCGGTGAACTAATATACAGCGCGGTGCATCAGGCGTTGGTCGTCTTGCCCTCGCCGTCGCGCGAGGAGTTCGTCCCGTCGGACAGGGGCCCGACCCCCGTGTTGCCGTCCTCCTTGCCCTGGTCCTCCTCTTCTCCGCCGCCGCCATTGTTGAGCTGCGGCTGCGGGGCCGACAGGTCCTCCCAGTCGGGCAGGGCCGACACCGGCTTGGCGTTCACGGGGGCGAAGCGGCGCAGGAACAGCTCGCGGGCCTCGACGCGGTGCAGGATGCCGTTCTGGAGGCCGAGCGTGACGACCTGGCCCCAGCGCTGGATGAGGTCGTTGGACAGGGGCGCCAGGTCCACCTCGGTCTTGAAGCCGGCGGCCCGCAGGACCCGCCTGACGAGGTCCTTGTGGACCTGCCTCCTGAGTTCCAGGGCCTTGAACGTGGGCTCCTCCAGGGCGGTCTCGGCGCCCTGACGTCCACCGGCGGACCCGTCGGTGAGCAGGACGGACAGGGGCACGTCGAGGGCGGCGGCGACCATGGCGGCCAGGGGGGTTCCGGCGGAGAACTCGATCCCGGCCCCGGCCTTCGACACGGCCAGGAGGTCCTGGTCGGCGCCGAGCGAGGCGGTGGCCCCGGTGCCCTGGAGGGTGGACATCTTGTCGATGACGGCCTGCTGCTGGGCTGTGGTGGTGGACTTGACCTTGAAGGCGACGCGGGCGAGAGCCTTGGCCAGGACGTGGCCCGCCTCCAGGTACTCCTTATAGGCCTGGGCCCAGTACACGGCGCCCATGAGGTCGGGCTTGCCCCACTGCTCCCCGGCGAGGCGGTTGACGCAAGCCACAACGAGCACGTCGGTCTTGTTGGTCTTGTAGCCACCCTGGTCGACGACGTCGACGCGGGGCTTGCCGTCGAGGATGACCCACTCGGGGTCGGGTAACGTCATCCTGGAGGGGTCCTCCAGGGGCACGGGGGTGATGAGCAGGGCGTGGATGTCGGCCTCTTCGAGGGCGTCCTCGGCCCGGGCGATGCCCTGCACGCGGGTGATGGGCACGGGCGCCACGTTCCCGCCGGGCGACACCCGGTAGATGACCATGCCGTCGGTGTTGAAGGCGGCCTCGTCGCGGACCCTGGCCTCCCGGCCCAGGAGAACCGGTTCGAGCCTCTCCTTGGCCCGCTTGGCGATCTTGCGGGGCTCGGGCACGTCCGTCCACATGTAGGCGTTGCGGATGTTGATGCCGCGCTTGACGATGGTGTTGTAGGTGGCCAGGCGTCGTGAGCGGATGGAGTGCTCCTTGATGACGCTCAGGGGCACGAGGTCGGATGCGCGTCCGGAGGGGTCGTACCAGCCGACGTCCTCCTCCATGAAGGACGCCCGGGTCAGGGCGTCCGCCGTGTCGGAGAACGCCCGGGCGGCGGATTCCATGGCCGCTTCTGCGCGCCCGTCGGTCCCGAACCGCTCCAGCCACCGGATGACGCCCACGGCCCCTCCTTCTTTCCGCCCACCTGTTTTGTTCCTCGGCAATACTATCTCGTCACGCCGGGGCGAAGGACCAGGCCTCGTTGCCCCACTCGTCGATGACCAGGCTCTCGTCGACACGGGGCCCTGCGGGGGTGTCCAGGGTGAGTTCGAGGATCGGGTCCTTGCCGCCGCCGTCGATGACCTCGGCGGGCATGGAGGCGTAGCAGATGGCGTCGATGGTGTCGGGCGAGGATTCACCGCGCCGCTTGAGCGCATCTTTCGATTCAATGAGCAGGGCGGTGCCCCGGTACTCGTACTTGATGGTGCGGAACTCGTCGTACAGGCCGCGGGTGCGCTCGTCGGAGGTGTCCTCCGGGGGGATGGCCAGGGCGCCCTCGTTGATGAGCTCCGACACCGAGTCGTACATGGCGGCCCGGAAGTTGTACCACTTGAGCTTGTTGGGCGAGGCCGCGTTGCCGACGATCCAGCGCACCAGGGTGCCCTCGGGCAGGTGGTTGTCGAGGACGGCCTGCACGCCCCGGCCCACGCCGACGGCGTCGATGCGGATCTCGTCGACACCGCCCAGCGCCTTGACCCTCTGGCCGATGAGCCGGGCGAGCCTGTTGCCGTCATAGCCCTTGACCTTGTCGAGGATCGACACGCGCCCGCCCCGGTTGAGGGCGATGACGGAGTAGTCGCCGGTGATGGACAGGCCGACGTCGACGCCGAGGACCTTCCGGTCGTCGTACTCTTCGAAGTCTGCATACTCATTCATCGACACGAGTACTCTTCCGAGGTTGAACAGGCCGTCCTCGCCGACGTCGGGGAACTGGGCGAGGACCTTGGCCTGCCAGCGGGGGTCGGTTTCGCCCCAGCGCACGCGGGCGTCCTCGACCCACTCCTTCTGGAGGAGGTTGATGCGGGCCCGCTCGGGCACATCCTCTCCGGTGAAGTTGGGGGTGTCGAAGGCCGACACCGTGATCAGGTTCCAGCGCCGGTCCTCAGGCGCCTTCTTGGACTCCTCGCGCCAGATCTTGGCCATGTAGGAGTTCGGGTCGTCGGGGTTGGCGATGGCGAGGATGCGGGCGTTGGCGTTGGTGGTGATGGCTTCGACGGAGGTGAAGATCGACTCGGGCACGCCCCCGGCCTCGTCGACGACGACGAGGACGTTGGTGGCGTGGATGCCCTGGAAGGTGGATTCGTCGTAGTCGGAGGGCTTGCGCCCGAAGGCGGTGGGGGTCTTGTAGCCGGGGAAGGTCCATGACGCCTTGGCGGTGATGTTGCCGGGCATGCCGGCCTTCTGGCGGACTTCGTCGACATAGCCCCACATGACGTTGGCGACCTGGTTCCAGGAGGGGGCCGTGGTGATGACGCGGGTCTCCGTCGGTGCTACGCTCTTTGTATCTAACCACCAACCGATGAGCCTGGAAGCAGTGAAACTCTTCCCCGTGCCATGGGCCGAGGCGACCATGGTTCGTTTGTTTCCTACAACAGAGCGAACGATCTCCCGCTGCTTGGACCACAGGAACTCCCCCAGGCGCTCCTCCACCCAGGCCACCGGGTCCCGGGCCAGGCGCTCCGCCCGGGCGCCCTCCTGGAACTGAGCGGCGACGGCGTTGAAGTCGATGACCGGCATGTCTCAAAGCTCCATCGGCGCGGTGGCCTCAAGGATCTGAGCGCTGGCCTGTGTGGCCTGCGCCAGCCACTCCTCGCGCCTGGCCTCCAGCTCCTCGCGCCCCGCAATCGTGAGCATCGGCCTCAGGCGGGCCTCCATGGCCTCGACGACGGAGCGGGTGAACGACACGATGACCTCCACCTGCTTGGTCTCGATGACCCGCACCTCGGTCTGGATGCGGGTCTTCTTCAGGCCCATGAGCTCGCTGGTCTGGTCGATGGCCTTGAGGATCGAGTCGAAGTACTTGGGGTCGCCCTCCGGGTTGGCCAGGAGGGCGGACTGCACGCGGGTGTCGAGCATGCCCAGCACCCGGTCGAGGCGGGCCATCTGCTTCATGAGGCGGGCGTGCTCGGAGAGCATGGCCTGCCCCGTGTAGTACTCCTCCTCGATGCGGAAGACCTGGGCCTCGCTCAGCCCCGCCTGGTGGGCGACGTCGCCGCGGGTGCCGCCCTTGACGAGGGCGTTGATAACCAGGTTCCGCTTGGCCTCGTCGACCTGCCCGTCGGTCACGCCCGTCCGGGCGACGACGCCCTCGGTGGGGGGCGGTGCGTCGACGACGCGCCTAATAGCGCCCCGCCCGCTCGATGGCGTCTTCGCGGACCTGGACTGCGACCCGGTCCGCCGTGGCCTCGAGCTCGGTGAGGAATCCACTAAGCCTTTCATCGTCCACCTTCCCCTTCCAGTGAACCCCGGCGATGAGGCCGAGGGTGAGTCCTGTGAGCAGCGCTATGATCGCGACGGCGGCGAGCATCAGGAGGAGCCCTTCATGACGGCGCGGCGAAGGCACGCGAGCTGCTCTTCGGTAAGAGGCACGCTCAGCTCCAGGCTTTCCGCGCTGACCTTGTTGGCCGTGATGGTGCCGATATGGAGCCGGGGGTCGTCCGGTAGCAGCGTGTCGACCCGAACCTCGTTGATGTCCCATTCCATGCCCCGAGTATAGGGCAGCCCCCGGCACCAGCGGACGGTGCCGGGGGCCGGGATGCCGTCTCCCGAGGAGATACTCCCACCCCGTCGGGCGTCTGTCAAGCCATCACATCGCGAACCCGAACCTGTTGGCCCAGGCCCTCAGGCCCTCGTCGGTGTCGAGCGAGGGCTCGTCCTCCTCGGGCGGCGGGGCGACGACGTCGGGCTGGATAACCACGATCTCCTCGACGTCCCCCTCCTGCGGCGAGGGGGCGGACGGCGCGCTAGGCGCAGGGGCCTCGATCGCAACCCGCTCGCCGTCGGGGGTGATCGTCCCCTCCCGGCGGGCCTGCGCCTCGTCGGGGCGCAGATCGACACCGAGGATGACGTCGCGCAGGATAGTGTTGATGTCGAAGTCCTCGAAGTACTCGGTCAGGGCCAGAAGGTCCTCAAGGTCGATCATGCCGCGGCTGAGGTGTCGGGGCAGGCGGCCCACGGACTCGTACCCCAGGACCCTGCCCGACTCCCTGACCGAGATCCCGTGGTCGAGGATGAACTCGCGCAGGAGGCTCTTGACTCGTCGAACCTGGTCCTGGCGACGCAGGGTGTTCTCCGAGACCTCCCCGTGGGCGATCTGCGACCTGCGCTCCCTGGCCTTGGCGAGGATCTCCGCTCGTCTCTCGGCTCGGTCGATCATGTTGTGTCTTCCTCTCTTCCGGGCCCGTTACGTCCCGGGCCTCGGTCTCAGTATACTGTGCTCCCCTATTTTCTGCAAACGGGTGCCCCCGGTGTCGTAGACGGTCGACACCGGGGGCGTGCGGGGGAAGAGAGATGAGAAGCCCGCCGGGCAAGCGTACTACACCTTCAGCCCTGCCACGAGGTCAGCGCGCGACGTGATGCACCCGGCCGCCCCCTTGCGGGTCCCCTCCGCCGCCTGGGCGGCCGTGGCGGGGATGTGGGCGATGACCGGCTTGCCGGTGGCCACCAGCGGCGCCCACACGTCATCCGACGCATCCCACTCCATCGACAGGAAGTCCAGGTTCGTCGCCGCCGCGAAGTCCGCGTACCAGGTCTGCCCCCGGTTGCGCGCGTAGGCGTACCCCCAGGTCGCCCACCCGGCCTGCTTGACCTTGGCGAACAGCCAGGAGGCGTCGGCGAACGCCTTGATGATCACCCGGTCCTTGTACGGGACGAGCAGGGCCAGGTACTCGTCCGACCGGGCCATCTCCGTCTTGGGGTCGAAGATGGTCACGTGGGTGCCGCCGTAGGTCGCCAGGTAGTCCTTCAGGGTCACGGGAAGGGCCTCGGGCCGAGCGGCGAAGGCCGCCTGCACCTGGGCCCAGGTCATGTCCCGAATAGGCGTTGACGGGCCGCCCAGGCGCGCCAGGGTGGAGTCGTGCGACGCGAGCCACACCCCGTCCGAGGTCCGGTGGCAGGAGATCTCCAGGGCGTCGACACCGCACTCCGCCGCCCGGGTGTACGCGGCCATGGTGTGCTCCACGACATCCCCGGCCCCGCTCATGCCCCTGTGCCCGACGACAACCCCCGACTTACG
>ERZ773066.87-NODE-87-length-50442-cov-51.154226_pt1 | contig 50442 bp, 39 predicted proteins | sample MGYA00580573_ERZ773066 | MGnify/ENA primary metagenome ERZ773066 (study PRJEB29015, sample SAMEA2738128) | human oral metagenome | biome: human oral; feature: human-associated habitat; material: saliva | place: China | collected 2203 ... | reverse complement strand
GCCCTGGCCGGCCTTGACCTAACTACCTGCCCAATTACCTGGCTGGCCACAGACCTAGACACCCTAGGTGACGTGGAAAATTTTGCAGCCCAGCTTTAATCTAGACCCACTCTCCGCCGCCCTGCAGCCTGCGAATAGCAATTAGTGGTCGCCTCCGCCTAGCTGCTCAAGCACATGCGGCACTAGCGGACCAATAACTTCCACAGTGTCCTTAACCCCACCACGCGAGCCGGGAGCGTTAACAATCAGGACGCCGTCGGCCTCACGGGAAGTAACCCCCACCAGGCCGCGAGACAAACTAGCTAGTGGAGTTTTAGCCAGCCCATAGGCGCGCACCTGCTCAGCCAACCCATCCAAACGCACTGCCAGCAGCGGCGCTGTACCTTCCGGGGTCAGGTCGCGCGGAGTTACCCCGGTACCCCCGGTAGTAAGAATTACCCGCGCCCCACCCGCAATTGCCTCACGTAAAGCCTGGGTGACTTCCTCAATGCCGTCAGGAATCAGCTTTACTTCATCAACGATCACGTCATAGTCAGCCAGCAGTTTGGCGGCCAAGGGGCCTGAAGCATCCTCACGCGTGCCCGCATAGCAACGATCAGAAACAGTAATTACCGCGCCTTTTACCGGCTCGGGGAGCTTGTGAAAGCCCTTTTGCTTAATCGGTTCCATGCACTCAGCTTAAGCCCACACTCAGACTAGATACAGACAAAAGGTGATCCAGGACCTATTTTCGCCACACCGGCGTGACGTAACTCGGACACACTCGCCCTTTAAGCCTCGTAGTTTTCCTTGATTTTATGCGGTTTTAAAGCTTGCATAGCAGCCAATTTAATTAGCCCGTTAAAATCCGAAACAATTACAGGGACTAGTAGCAACGAACGCAGGAGTATCCGTGTCCGAATTGGAAGTTACCGGCACCACCCTTAAAGGTTGGGACCCCCAAGACCCCAATAAATGGAGTTCATCCATTGCTTGGCGCACCCTCGCCATCACCACTTACTCATTGATCCTAGCTTTCTGCGTTTGGTTCCTACCCAGCGCTATCGCTCCGAAACTAACCCTTCTAGGCTTCCACCTAAGCAAGTCCCAGCTTTACTGGCTAACCGCCCTGCCGGGACTTTCTTGTGGTCTGCTGCGTCTGGTTTACATGTTCCTGCCGCCGCTAATTGGTACCCGCAAACTGGTAGGTCTGACCTCTTTGCTATGTGCGCTACCCATGCTGGGTTGGTTCTTCGCCGTGCAAAGCAACCAGACCCCCTACTGGGTGCTGCTAGCCCTGGCTTTTGCCTGCGGTATTGGTGGCGCCGCCTTCTCCGGCTACATGCCTTCCACCGGTTACTTCTTCCCCAAGCGCCTATCTGGTACTGCCCTGGGTTTGCAGGGCGGCCTGGGTAACCTGGGTATGAGCATCATCCAGCTGGTAGGCCCGATCCTGATGGGCTTTGGACTGTTTGGTCTTACCTGGCTGGCTCCCCAGCGCACCCACACCGGCGAGCACATTTGGGTTTACAACGCCGCCATCTTCTTTGTGCCCTGGTGCCTGGTGGCCGCCGCCTTGGCTTTCATCTACCTGCGTGACGTGCCCGTAAAGGCCAACTTCAAGCAGCAGCTAGACATCTTCTCCAACCCCAACACCTGGTACATGACCATCCTCTACGTGATGACCTTCGGTCTGTTCTCAGGCTTCGCTGCCGTATTTGGTCTGCTAATCAACAACCAGTTCGGCCGCGCCTCCTCGCTGGGCCTGCCTGTACTGGGCGCGACCTACGCCTTCCTAGGCCCGCTAATCGGTTCGCTTATCCGTATGTCGTGGGGGCCCTTCTGTGACCGTATGGGCGGGGCCATCTGGACCTTCATTTCCGGCGTCGGCATGGCCATAACCCTGGCCGCTACCGCCTGGGTGCTTTACAACCCCACCGGCTGGAACGACTTCTACCTGTTCCTGGGCCTGATGCTGACCATGTTCCTGTTCTCTGGTTTCGGTAACGCCGGTACCTTCAAGCAAATGCCCATGATCATGCCGGCCCGCCAGGCTGGTGGCGCCATCGGTTTCACCTCTGCCATTGCTTCGCTAGGCCCCTTCCTGATTGGTATGGCCCTAACCGTCATCACCCCCTGGGTCTTTTTCCTAGCCTGCGCCGTGTTCTGCGTGCTTGCTTCGGCTCTGTGCTGGCGCCAGTACGCCCGTAAGGGTGCGCCCTTCCCGGGCTGATCTCAAACGCGGCCTCGGCCGTTTCTAAGACCAACTCGCGCCAGCTATAGCCGGCGTCGGAAAAATTTGAAGGAATTAACCATGACCGATTCAGCCAGCAAGGCACCGGACACTGAGTCCCTGCCTGGCCTGCTAAAAATGGGTGGCTACCTGCGTAAAGGCCAGGTTAGCGACGACGCTCGCCGCCTATTTCTAACCGGTGGCCGCGACGCGGATGTGTTCTACCGCGAGCGCTGGAAGCACGACAAAGTTGTGCGCTCCACGCACGGGGTTAACTGCACCGGTTCGTGTTCGTGGGAGGTAATGGTCTCTGACGGGATCATTACCTGGGAGCAGCAGGCTACCGATTACCCCACCACCGGCCCCGATATGCCAGAGTATGAGCCGCGCGGCTGTCCGCGTGGGGCGGCTTTCTCCTGGTACACCTACTCGCCCACCCGTATCCGTTACCCCTACATTCGCTCAGCGCTGCTGGACCCTTACCGTGAGGCTAAGCAGCGTTGCAATGGCGACGCCGTCGCCGCCTGGGAGCAGGTAGTTAGCGATCCGGCCATTGCCAGCGCTTATAAGAGCGCCCGTGGTCGCGGTGGCATGGTGCGCGTGAGCTGGGATGAGGCTCTGGAGCTGATTGCTGCTGCGCATGTGCACACTATCCGCCAGTGGGGCCCGGACCGTATTGCCGGTTTCTCGGTTATCCCGGCTATGTCGATGATTTCCTACGGCGCTGGCTCGCGTTTCCACGAGCTAATTGGTGCCACCATGCTTTCCTTCTATGACTGGTATGCGGACCTGCCGCCGGCCAGCCCGCAGGTGTTTGGTGACCAGACGGATGTGCCCGAATCCGGTGACTGGTACAACTCTCAGTACCTGATCATGTGGGGTTCTAACATTCCGCTGACACGTACCCCTGACGCCCACTTTATGGCTGAGGCCCGCTACCACGGCCAGAAGGTAATTGCGGTTTCCCCCGACTATGCGGACAACACTAAGTTCGCTGACCAGTGGCTAAAGGTTGCTACCGGTACCGACGGCGCCGTGGCCCAGGCTATGGGGCACGTGATCCTCAAGGAATTCCACGTGGCTCGCCGTGAGCCGTTCTTCCTTGACTACATGCGTCGCCACACTGACTCTCCTTTCTTGATCAAGCTGGAAAAGACTGAGCAGGGGTATGTGCCCGGCCAGTTCCTAACCGCCGCAGATGTTAAAGATCTGCCCGGCTATGAGCACCTGGCTAAGCTGGAAAACCCCGACTACCGCACCTTGGTGTGGGATGCCAAGCGTGGCCCGGCTGACCCGGGCGGTACTTTGGCTGACCGTTTTGGTCCTGGCGGTAAGGGCAAGTGGAACCTCAAGCTTGAGGGTGTAGACCCGGTTATGAGCGCCATGGATGTGGCCAACTGGAAACCCCAGTTGGTTAGCCTGCCACGTTTTGACCTGCCCACCTCTACCACCCCCACGGGCACGGCCGGTGGCGGCGTGGTCAACTATGGCGTACCCACTTTGCGTGTGGGTGACACCCTGGTCACTACTGTTTATGACCTGCTGCTAGCCCAGTATGCGGTTGAGCGTGAAGGCCTGCCGGGCCAGTGGCCTAGCGGCTATGAGGACTCCTCCGTGCCGGCCACCCCGGCTTGGGCGCAGGAGATGAGTGGTCTTAACGCTAACGCTCTGATTCGTGTAGCTCGTGACTTTGCCACTAACGCCATTGAATCTAAGGGCCGCTCCATGATTGTTATGGGCGCGGGCATTAACCACTACTTCCACGCTGACGCTATCTACCGCACCATTTTGGCGTTGACCTCCATGTGCGCCACTCAGGGTGTTAACGGTGGCGGCTGGGCCCACTATGTGGGTCAGGAAAAGGTACGTCCGATTGCTGGTTGGAGCCAGTTTGCTTTCGCCTTGGACTGGCAGCGTCCGGCCCGTCAAATGATCACCACCGCTTTTTGGTACCTAACCACTGAGCAGTGGCGCTATGACCGCACTCAGGCTGACCGCATCGCCTCCCCGGTGCACCCCGGCTCTATGGTGGGTAAGTCCAACGCGGACTTCATGGTGGAATCCATGAAGCGCGGCTGGATGCCCTCCTACCCCACCTTTGACCGTAACCCGCTGCTACTGACGCAGCAGGCACGTGAAGAGGGCATGGATGTTAAGGAATACATTGTGCGTGAGCTTGAGGCTGGCAAGCTGCATTTTGCTTGCGAAGCCCCCTCTCGCCCTGAGAACTTCCCGCGCATTCTGGCTAACTGGCGCACCAACCTGCTGGGTTCTTCCGCTAAGGGCACCGAGTTCTTCCTGCGTCACATGCTGGGTACCGGCAATGACGTAAACATTGACGAAACCCCAGAGAACTTGCGCCCCAAGACCATGCAGTGGGACGAGCAGGCGGCCACGGGCAAGCTGGATCTGATGTGGACTGCGGACTTCCGTAACACCTCCACCACCTTGCACTCCGACGTCGTACTGCCGGCAGCTACCTGGTATGAGAAGGAAGACCTGTCCTCTACGGACATGCACCCCTATATTCACTCCTTCAATGCGGCTATCAACCCACCCTGGGAGGCACGCACCGACTTCCAGGTGTTCCAGTCCCTGGCGCAGCTGGTTTCCCAGATGGCAGTCAAGTACCTGGGCACACAGACCGATATTGTGGCTGCCCCGCTGATGCACGACACGCCAGATGAGCTGACTATGCCTCACGGCAGTGTTGAAAACCTGCCTAAGCAGTGGATCCCAGGCGTGACCATGCCCAAGCTGGTGCCGATTGAGCGTGACTACACGCAGATCATCGACAAGTTCAACACGGTTGGCCCGCTGGTTGAAAAGGCTGGTATGCCCCTTAAAGGTGTGCCGCTAAGCGCCGCCGGTAACGGCATAGAGTACCTGGCCCACAAGAACGGCGTGGCCTCCACCGGCCCGCAGGCCGGGCGCCCACTGGTCGACACTGCGGTGAAGGCAGCCGAGATGGTACTTACCCTTTCGGGCACCACTAACGGCGCCGTCGCCACTGACGGCTGGCGCAAGCTGTCTGAACGTACCGGCGTTAAGTCTTGGGACCTATCTGAAGGCTCCCAGGACCGCCACATCACCTACGCTGACACCATCCAACAGCCCCAGCCGGTAATCACCTCCCCAGAGTGGTCTGGTTCGGAGCATGGCGGACGACGCTACAGCGCCTTCGTGGTTAACGTTGAGCGCGCCAAGCCCTGGCACACGCTAACTGGCCGCATGCACTACTACGTGGAGCACGACTGGATGCGTGATCTGGGTGAGTCCCTGCCGATCTTCCGGCCCCCGCTAGACCTGGCGGCCCTGGCCGGCGAACCTGAACTGGGCCAGGTAACCACCGACGCTAACGGCAGTGCGCAGGTGGCCGTGCGCTACCTGACCCCGCACAACAAGTGGGCGATCCACTCCCAGTACTACGACAATCTGCACATGCTCACGCTGGGACGCGGTGGCCAAACCGTGTGGATGAGCCCTGCTGACGCGGAAAAGATCGGCGTCAAGGACAATGACTGGATTGAGGCAGTCAACCGTAACGGTATCGTGGCGGCGCGTGCGGTGGTCTCTCACCGTATCCCCGAGGGCACGGTGTTTATGCACCACGCCCAGGACCGCCAAATCAACACTCCGCTGACGGAAACCAGCGGTAAGCGTGGAGGCACGCACAACTCGCTCACGCGTATCTTCCTCAAGCCCACTCACTTCGCGGGTGGACATGCGCAAATGAGCTATGCCTTCAACTACATTGGCCCCACCGGAAACCAGCGCGACGAAGTCACCGTGATTCGCCGTCGTCGTAACCAGGAGGTAACTTTCTGATGCGCGTAATGGCACAAATTTGCATGGTGATGAACCTCGACAAATGTATCGGCTGCCACACCTGTTCAGTGACCTGTAAGCAGGCCTGGACTAACCGTGAAGGCACCGAATACATGTGGTTCAACGATGTTGAAACCCGCCCAGGCGTGGGCTACCCGCGCGGCTGGGAAGACCAAGACAAGTGGCAGGGCGGCTGGAAGCGCACCAAGAACGGCAAGCTGGTGCCCCGCTCAGGTGGGCGTTTGCGTCGCCTAGCCAATATTTTCGCCAACCCGCAGATGCCCACGGTTGAGGACTACTACGAGCCCTGGACCTATGAGTATGACCGTCTGCTCTCGGCCCCCAAAGACTCGCCCGCCATTCCGGTGGCGCGTGCCAAGAGCCAGCTAGATGGGCGCTACATTAACCAGCCCGAGTGGGGTCCCAACTGGGATGACAACCTGGGCGGCTCAATGGAAACCCTGGATCAAGACCCGATCTTGTCGCAGATGAACCTGAGCGTGAAGAAAGACATTGAGTCCACCTTCATGTTCTACCTGCCGCGTATCTGCGAGCACTGCCTCAACCCCACCTGCGTGTCTGCCTGCCCCTCGGGCGCCATGTATAAGCGCACTGAGGACGGCATTGTGCTGGTAGATCAGGATGCTTGCCGTGGTTGGCGCATGTGCGTGTCCGCCTGCCCCTACAAGAAGGTGTACTTCAACCACTCCAGCGGTAAGGCTGAAAAGTGCACCCTGTGCTACCCGCGTCTGGAGGCCGGTCAGCCCACGATCTGCTCGGAAACCTGCGTGGGGCGCCTGCGCTACCTGGGTGTTATCTTCTACGACGCCGACCGTGTATCTCAGGCCGCTGCGGTGGAAGACCCTCAGGATCTGTACATGGCGCAGCGTTCAATCATGCTAGACCCGCGTGACCCGCAGGTGGTGGCTGGCGCCCGTGCCAGCGGCATTCCGGACACCTGGATTGAGGCGGCTAAGTCCTCCCCCATCTGGGATCTGATCAACACCTATGAGGTGGCTTTGCCTATCCACCCCGAATACCGCACCATGCCTATGGTTTGGTACGTACCCCCGCTCAGCCCGGTGGTTGATGAGGTGGCTAACGCCGGCTTTGACGCTGAAGATCACCGTGTACTGCTAAGCGCTGTAGCCGACATGCGTATTCCTATGGAGTACCTGGCGGGTCTGTTTACCGCTGGCGACGTGAACCTGATTGAGCGTACTTTGCGCCGCCTGGCCGCTATGCGTTCACACATGCGCGCCCGCAACCTGGGTCAGGAACCTGACCCGCAGATTGCTGCCAGCGTAGGCATGGAGGCTCAGGACCTAGAGCGCATGTACCGGCTGCTGGCTATTGCCAAGTACGACGACCGTTTCGTAGTGCCCACCACCCGCCCTGAGGTACCTCGCGGCATGGAGGCTATGGGCGACGACGTCGCCGCGCTGCTTGGTGAAGGCGCCCCCAGTGCCTGCGCTAGCGGCTGCACCGATGTGAGCGGCTTCCACGGCGCCGATGTGCGCCGCAGCGGACGTGTGTCCTTGCCGCTACCTAGTGTGCGTTCACGTCGCACCGCCGGCTCTAGCGGGCCTGGTGCCCCAGCCCCCACCGGAGCCCGCCAATGAGTCCTGCTGCCGTAGGCGCCTTGGCGCTAAGCGACACTCAGCGGCGCACCGCCCATATGGTGTGTTCGCTGCTGTTGGACTATCCAGATGAGAGTTTTCCCCAGCGCCTACAGGCCTGCCGTGACGCGTTGGCTGAGCTACCTGAGCAGGTAACCGGCCCGCTGGAGCGGTTTTTAGCCTCAGCCACCCAGCTAGGTCAACGCGCCCTAGCTGAGCACTATGTGGAAACTTTCGACCGCCGTCGTCGCTGCTGCCTGTACTTGAGCTACTACGCTGTGGGCGACACCCGTCACCGGGGCGCCGCGCTGCTGGCCTTTAAGCAGGCCCTAGCCGGCGCAGGCTGGGAGCAAACCAGTGATGAACTGCCAGATTACCTGCCTTTAGTGCTGGAGCTGTCAGCTCGTAGCGACGACGAAATTGCTGCTATTTTGCTGGGCAGCCACCGTGAAGGCATTGAGGTGCTTTTGCGGGCACTGCGCAGCTACCACAGCCCCTATGCGGCAATTATTGAGGCCCTAAGCGCCACCTTGGCGCCAGTGGATGAAGCTACTGCCGCACGGGTGGCGGCCTTGATTCACGCTGGGCCGCCTACCGAAACGGTGGGGGTAACCAATATTTTGCCCTTCCCAACCACTGCCCCCAGGCTTGCAGCCCAAAATGAGGCGTCCACTGTGGACGCCGTGCAGGTCTAAATCCACGCCCGAAAAGAGGAGAACATGTCTACATCCGCATTACTGGCGTGGGTGGTCCTGCCCTACGTCGCTTTTGCGCTGCTCATTAGCGGCCTAATTTGGCGCTATAAGAAGGACCAGTACGGCTGGACTTCGCGCTCTAGCCAGTGGAATGAATCAGCGATTTTACGCTGGTCTTCCCCGCTGTTTCACTTCGGTATCTTGTTTGTAGCTGCGGGCCACATTGTTGGTTTGCTGATTCCTAAGAGCTGGACTGAAGCGGTGGGTGTGCCCGAGCACCTGTACCACCTGGGTGCTGTCAGCATGGGTTCACTGGCAGGTGCAATGACCATTGTGGGCCTAGTTGGTCTGCTTTACCGTCGTTTCGTGGTTGGTAGCGTGCGCGCGGCCACCACCCTTAACGACAAGATCATGTACGTGCTGCTGCTGCTGCCGATTGGTTTGGGTGCTTACGCCACCGTCACCACCCAGCTGTTTGGGCCGCACGGGGGCTATGACTACCGTGAAACCATTAGCCCCTGGCTGCGCTCAATTTTCGTGTTGCAGCCTAAGCCGGAGCTGATGGCTGATGTGCCCATGTCTTTCAAGCTGCACATTATTGCCGGTCTGCTGCTGTTTGCAATCTGGCCATTTACTCGCCTGGTGCACGTGGTTAGCGCCCCGGTGGGCTATGTGAACCGCCCCTACGTGATTTACCGCTCACGTAAGCCTGCGATCCAGGCTGACCCGGTACGTCGCGGCTGGCAACCGGTACACACTCAGGGCACTGGCAACGCCTCCAAGCCTGGTTTTGCCGCTGAGGCTCCCTCCCAGGGCGCCTAGATCCTAATCAAACCCTAGCGGGCCGATAAAAACGCTATTATCCCTAGTGGAGTCGTTTTTATTGGCCCGCTTTGTGTCAAGGAATAGATATGTTCACATCGCTACGTAAGATTGCCAGTACAGTTCTGGCAGCTACTGCCGCCGTGGCTTTAGCCGCTTGCTCTGGCACTAGCGCCCCCAGTTCTTCTGCCGGCACCAGCGCTGCTAGTGAGCGCACCATCACCGTATTTGCGGCTGCTTCACTGAAGGAAACCTACACCGAGATTGGTAAGAAGGTGGAGGCCGCTAATCCGGGCCTGAAAGTTAAGTTCTCCTTCCTGGGCAGCCAGGATCTAGTTTCCCAGCTCAGCAATGGCGCCGACGCCCAGGTGCTGGCCACCGCCAACAAATCCACCATGAACGACGCCGTCAAGGCGGGTGTGGTGGCCGCCCCCAGTGAGTTTGCCACCAACGTGCTAACCCTGATTGTTCCCAAGGGTAACCCCGCTAAAGTAACCGGCCTGGACGCTTCCCTAGATAAAGCCAAGCTGGTTATTTGCGCCCCAGCCGTGCCTTGTGGTGCGGCCACGCTCAAGCTGTCCAAAGCCGCCGGTATCACCCTCAAGCCTGTCTCCGAAGAGCAGAAGGTAACTGACGTACGCACCAAGGTGGAAACCGGTGAGGCTGACGCCGGCCTGGTTTACACCACCGATGCTAAGGCCAGCGGCGACAAGGTTGAAACCATCAAAATCGACTCTCACGGCGTGGTCAACCACTACCTGATCGCCCCCACCAAGTCTGCCGCCAACAACAAGGACGCCAAGGTCTTTATTGACTACGTCAACTCCAAGGACGGCCAGGCCATTTTAGCTAAGGCCGGTTTTGGCCCAGCCGCCAGCAAGTAAAACCCACTTGAGGCCATTTAAGCTCCGTAAATACCCACTATGCGCAACCCCACCGATAATTCTTTATCCTCCCTGCCGCTAAGCGTGCGTGTCTTAGGCATAATTGCCGCTTTAGCGATTGTGACGCCACTTATCGGGGTGGGGCTGCGCGTGCCTTGGGGGCAAATTCCTACCCTTTTGGACGGTGAAAGTGCCCAAATAGCACTGTGGCTTACCCTGCGCACCGCCCTAATATCCACTGTGGTAAGCCTGGTTTTAGGGGTGCCTTTGGCGCTGGTTTTGGCACGCCAGTGGCCGGGAGTGGGTTTGGCCCGCATTGTGGTGGTATTGCCTATGACTATGCCCCCGGTTGTGGCCGGTATTGCGTTGCTGGCTACTTTCGGGCGCCGGGGTTGGCTTGGCCCTAGCTTGCAAGAGGCCGGGATTTCTATCGCATTTTCGACGACGGCGGTGGTTTTAGCCCAGGTGTTTGTGTCCATGCCGTTTTTGGTGGTCACTTTGGAGGCGGCTTTACGCAGCCGTGATTGTCAGGCTGAACGCATGGCCCGCACCTTGGGGGCAGGCTCTTTAACGGTGCTAATGCGTATCACTTTGCCTTTGGTGGCTCCAGCTTTGGCGCGCGGCACAGCCTTGGCGCTGGGACGCGCGCTGGGCGAGTTTGGGGCCACGCTAACTTTTGCGGGCTCACTAGAGGGCACTACTCGCACTATGCCGCTGGCTATCTATTTGGAGCGAGAATCGGATGCGGATACCGCCCTGGCCCTGGCGGTGGCGCTAGTGGTTACTTCCGCCCTGTTGGTGGGCTTGACGGCGCTGCCTGGCGGCTGGATTTACCGCCTGCGCACCTGGGCTGAGCGTCAGCTATTCAAAAAGATTGATGCGGCTGGCGCCTCCAGTAGTGCACACATCCAGCCGGCTTACCCCACCGAACCTGGTTCTAGCGTTGAGCTGGTGGCTAAGCTACCTGAACGATCAATTGATAATGCCCGCTTAGAGGTTCGCCCCGGCCAGTTTCTGACTCTGATTGGTCCTAACGGCTGCGGTAAATCCACCCTGTGTTTAATGATTGCCGGTCTGCTACGCACCCAGGGCTATCTAAAAATTGCTGGCAAAACCCTAGATGAGCCCGGCTGGCACGGCACTTTCGTATCCCCCGGTAAACGCCCTGTGGCGCTGTTGGCGCAAAACCCAGGGATTTTCACCCATATGAGTGTGCTAGACAATGTGGCTTTTGGTCCGCGTTGCCAGGGCCAAGGACGCCGTCGTGCCCGCCAACGCGCCTGGCATGAGCTGCGCGCAGTGGGAGCCAGCCACTTGGCTTACCGTCAAGGCGGCGAGCTTTCAGGTGGTCAGGCCGCCCGGGTAGCTTTAGCCCGCGCCCTGGCCACCAGTCCCCAAGTACTGGTGCTAGATGAACCCATGGCGGCCCTGGATGTGCCCTCCCGCTCCCAGATGCGCGCCCTGCTACGCGAGCGCGCCAAGGCGCGTGCTATCACCGTAGTGATGGTCAGCCACGATCTGGTAGATATTGCCTCCCTGAGTGACGCCGTCGCCGTCATGGACGCAGGGAAACTGATCACCCAAGGCCCCACCACCGAGATCCTTTCCACCCCCAGCACCGAGTTTGTTGCCAGCCTAACGGGGGCCAGCCTGCTAAACGGCACTTTGGCTGGGGACGAGTCCACCCCGCAGCTCAAGCTTGGCCAGGGTCTGAGTCTGCGCCTGGCCCAGTGGCCCCAAGCCAACGCCGACGAACCAGCCTGGCAGGTGGGCGCCAAGGCGGTTGCACTTATTAACTCCGACGCTATTGCGCTTTACCCGCAACAACCTAAAGGTTCGCCGCGTAACGTTATCCCGGTGAGCGTTAGCAGTTTGGATGGCGACGGAGCGGTAGTAAGTTTGTCCTTGCGCCTAGCTGATGGGCAGCGTTTACGCACCCGCCTAACCGCCGCCGCCATTGCAGAATTAGGCATCCAGGTGGGCACTAGTCTGTTTGCAGTTATCAAGGCCACGGCTATAACGCTGGAAGCACGCTAGAGTTACCTAAGCAAACATTTATCTGACCAGAGGGACCTTTACATGAACTGGATCGACGCCATCATCCTAGGCGTGATTGAGGGCATCACCGAATTCCTACCGGTGTCTTCCACCGGACACCTCAACATCGTGGAAAAACTGCTGGGCTACCAGATCAACTCTGCTGGTATGACCGCGTTTACCGCTATCATCCAGATTGGCGCGATCCTCGCTGCCGTAGTTTATTTCTGGTCTGACATCGTACGCATTGCTACGGCCTGGATTCGCGGCCTGCGTAACAAGGAGCATCGCGCTGACCCCGACTACACCCTGGGTTGGGGCATTATTGTGGGCTCCATCCCGGTGGCTGTGTTGGGCCTGGCACTAAAGAACTTCATTGAGACCACTTCGCGTAGCCTGTGGATTATTGCTGGCGCGCTGGTGGTGTGGTCGCTGGTGATGTGGCTGGCTGACCGCAAGAAGAACCTGGACCGCTCCATGAACCAGGTGACCATTATGGATGCGCTGATTATTGGTCTGTTCCAGGCTTTGGCCCCGATTTTCCCGGGTATTTCTCGCTCTGGCGCCACCATCAGCGCAGGTTTGTTCCGTGGTTTTGACCGCGTAACCGCCACTCGCCTATCTTTCTTTATGGGTATTCCGGCGCTGGTGGCCGCAGGTTTGTTGGAGGCCGTTACCGCCAGTGAAGATATCTCTGCTGACATTGGTTGGGGCCCCACCATTTTGGGTACCGTGGTTTCGGGTATTGTCGCTTATGCCACTATCGCCTGGCTGCTCAAGTTTGTCTCTTCCAACAAGTTCACCTCATTCCTGATCTACCGTGTGATTTTGGGTGCGGTGATTGTGGTGCTGGTACTTACCGGAGCTGTAGCCACTTCCTGATCAAAAGCTACTGAGCCTAGCTTTAGGCGCCGTCGTCAGTGTCCTTTCGCCGTCAGTAGGCGGATTACTTCACTGGCGGCGGCGTCTGGTTCTAGGCGGGTGGCCCGATGGCGCAGCACCACTTTGCGTCCGCCCAGTCCAGTTAGGTGGTGCAGGACAACTCCGGCGGGCGCAGGGAAACTTCCTAGAGCCAGTTGAGGCACTAGGCAGTAGCCCAAGCCTTGCGCCACCATGGTTAGCCCTGTGGAGTAGTCGTTGATTTCGTGGGTGGAGTTAAAACGGTGCCCTAGGGCCCCCTCTAGCCGGCGCATGGCCGCGCCGCCCGCCGTCGAAATATCCATATCCAGCCAGTTGAGTTTAGTTAGCTCGCTAAGTGAGGCCGGCACAGGGTGATGCGGGGGTACTGCCAACACCCAGGGATCTGAGGTTAGGGGGATGTCTTTGGTGGAGCTGGTGGGGGTGAAAGTAATTGATTCATCTGCCTCTAGCAGCATCATGTCTAGCTCGCCGCTGCGCAGGCGCCGGCGAGAAACTGCATCATCGAGCTCATAGATACGTAGTTCAATACCTGGATGCAGCTGGTTTATCTGTTCACGCACCGGCAGCAGCAGCGCCAAAATACCGGTTTGGAATGAGCCCACCCGCACCATACCGGTCACACTTTGACCACTGGAGGCTAAAAGCTCGCGCTGAGCGCCTGTGATTTCGGCCTCTATGCGTTCTGCGGCATCAGTTAACAGCCGGCCGGCACTGGTTAATTGTGCACCGCGGGGTGTGCGCTCTAGCAGCTGTACCCCAGCTTCTTTCTCTAATAGCCTGATCTGCTGCGAAATAGCACTAGGAGAAATACGTAAAGTATCTGAGGCGGCCACAATTCCACCGTTACGATATACAGCCAGAAGAATAGCCATGCGTCGCGGATCCAACTGCATGAAGTAATTCTACATACCCAATGCGTTTTTATTTAATTGATCTTCATTCTAAAAGCGCGTAAAAATATCTGCGTGACTTCCCTTGTTGACATCAGCGTCGCCGTTATCGGCTGGATCGGTTCCCTAGCTCTTGTAGCCGCCTACTTCCTAGTGGCGCGCGGCGTGTGGGCCGGCGATTCCCTAAAGTACAACGCTCTGAACATGTCGGGTGCGATTTTGCTGATTATCAACTGCGCCTATGTAAACGCCTGGCCTTCGGCTGTAGCCAACCTGTTCTTCCTGGCGGTGGGCGTATACACGGTTATCACCGTTAAGCGCGCTTACATGAAGCAGCTAGCCAAGCGCCAGGCCGCCAAGCTACGCCGTCGCAACAGCGAGCTTGACCTGCCGGTAGGCGCCTAAAATTTATTCAAAACATCCGCTGATGCCTGCCCTGCCAATATTTTGGCAGGGCAGTTTTATTACTTAGTAAATAGGTCTGGAGACATATACCGATCTAATGTTGGCCCCACCAGGGCAGCTACTTCATCTCTTGGCATTGAGGCTAGAGGCTCAAACTTCATGATGTAGCGCACGCTTATTAGGCCTAAAAGCTGGGTGGTCATTAGATTCATGCGCACTGGCACCTGATCTAAACCCAAACTGATAAATGTTGGCAGAGCTACGCGCGAGGTAATGCGGTCTAGAAACATTTGTCGCACCCGCTCTTCAGAAGACAGTGCGCGCACCATGGCCACATAAGCTGGCCCCGATTCATTAGTTTCCACAAAGTTCAGCAGCTGGCGCAGCACCTGCGTTCCTCCACCCCCGCCTTCCTCGGCTTGGCTTACCCACCACTGGGCAATCTGCAGCGATTCCATTACCTGCGAGATAGCTTCAGCGAACAGTTCATCTTTGGAGCCAAAGTAGTAGTGAATCAGCTTGGCATCACACCCGGCCCGGCGCGCCACTGAGCGCATGGTGGTGCCTTTGTAGTCATGCAGCGCAAATTCTTCGCGTGCGGCAGCCAAAATTTGTTCTTTATCTATCCCACCCTTGCGCGGGCCACGTTTGGCTCCCCCGACGGCGTTAGCAGCTGAAGTCACGTCTCTACCGTATAGCGCGTCACATTACAGAGCAAGTATTTCCACAGTTGATGAAATATCTTAATATTTTCATCAAGCGATGAAATACCGCGCCTGCTGCCCTACTGGACACCAGACACAATCAAAGGAACACACCATGAGGGCCTTATTCATCAAGGAATTTCAAGAACTCAAACGTGACCGGCGTACGCTAGCCATGATCATCATGCTGCCACTGCTATTACTGCTAGTGTTCGGCTACGCCGCCAACTTCTCCGTTGACCACATCAACGTCAAAGTCCTGGGCCCCCAGGCCAGCTCAACTGTCAGCTATCTAAAATCCCTACCGGGAGCCGACAAATTCAACTTTGTGGCCGACACTTCAGCCCCTGCCACCCCCACCCAGGCCCAAAAGCTACTGCGCTCGCCCAGCGGCGACGTCGTCGTTATCCCCAAAGCCAACTCGGGCACCTTAAGCCAGCGGGTAGATGTCTACCTAAACGGCGCCAAACTGTTTACCGCCCAAAGCGCCAAGGCCGACCTGGTGCAAATGCAGGCCACCGACATGCGCGCCCAGTTAAAACAACTTTCCAGCGCCGCCACCCAAGCCCAGCAAAGCGCGCAGGGGCTACGCACTAACCCAGCCCAAGCCGCTAAAGCCGCCCAAGCCACTAAGGAGCAAAGCCAAAAGCTCCAGGCCCTAGCCAAGCAAGCTCAAGAAACTAACACCAACTGGATCAAGGTGGAGTTCAACCCTGACCTAAAAACCTCTTGGGTGATGATTCCTGGTCTAATCGGCCTGGTAATGGCGGTTATTGGCACCCTGATCACCTCTATTGGCATGGTGCGTGAACGCGAGGCCGGCACCCTGGAGCAGCTGGCGGTTATGCCAATTAAGGCTCGCTCAATTATTGCTGGCAAAATTTCGCCTTACTTTATGCTGGCAGTAGTGGATATGAGCGCGGTGGCACTAGCAGGTGTGTACCTATTCGATATTCCATTCAACGGGCAGCTGTGGCTATTTGCGCTGGCCGGGGTGCTGTTCCTGGGTGTGGTGTTAGGGCTAGGCGTGCTGATCTCCACGGTTTCACAAACCACAGCGCAGGCAGTGCAAATGGCGATTATGACCATCATTCCCCAGACGTTGCTTTCGGGCCTGGTTTTCCCGCTCGAATCCATGGCCACCTGGGTGCGCTGCATCGGTTATCTACTGCCGCTGACCTGGTTTGTGCAGGTTTCACGTGGAGTAATGCTTAACGGTTCCAACGCTGGGCAGTTGTGGCTGCCGCTTAGCATTATGGCGTTGCAATGCGTGCTGCTCTTTGGGGCAGCTACGGCGCGCCTGACTCGTTCGCTGCGCAGCATTTAAGGGGCTAGCCGTGATTAGTTTTGAAAATGCACGTTGCGCAGGCCTGGAAAGCACGGACCTTAGTTTTGCGCCCGCTAGCGTCAGCAGCATCATTGGCGACGGCGCTAGTGCTAAGGATACGATTTTAGCGCTACTTAACCACCGTCGCCGCCCCACCCAAGGCAAGGTCAGCGCCCTACCTGACTCCGGGCAGATTGGCTATATGCCTAGCGATTCGGGTACCTGGCCTAATTTGAGTGTGGCCGAGAACTTACGTTTTGTGGCAAAAATTTTTGGTCATTACGACGACGCCCGCGCCCAGCAGCTGTTAAAGGCAGCTGACCTGGATCGTTTCACTGACCGTCTGGCCCGTAACCTCTCTGGGGGAATGCGTAAAAAGTTGGGCGTGATTATGGCGGCCCTACCTGAGCCGCAGCTGCTGGTACTAGATGAGCCCACTACCGGGGTTGATCCTGACTCACGTACAGCTATTTTGGCTTTAATTAAGGCTGAAGCGGCCCGGGGCGCCACGGTGGTAGTGGCCACCACCTATATTGATGAGGCTGAAGACTCTAGCCAAATTATTTTGACTTTGGGCTCACGTGTGATGACCACTGGCACTAGTGAGCAGCTAATTGCCTGCGCTCCCCAGCTTGATGAACAAACTGTGGCTGGCTTGGGCGAGCCTTGGCAGCGCAGCGCGCCTCTAGAGCGAGCCTGTATTGCCTGGCAGCTTTGCGCCCAAAGCGGCTCCGATTGGCAAGGTTTTAGCACAGAGCTAGGCCAATCAGGCAAGGCAGGGACTAGCAGCTCAGCCCCCGCGCAGCCCGCCAGCTCAACCCACCCGCAGCCCGCCAGCCCAGTCTCCGCACAGCCCGCCAGCTCAAGCCAGGCAGACAGCGGCAAGTCAGCAACGGCCCCCTCCCCCCAAGCGCAGGACTTGATTAGCGTGCATGAGCTGCGCAAACGCTTTGGCGATTTTGAGGCTCTTAAAGGCGTGTCTTTTGCTGTCTCGCCGGGTGAAATTGTGGGGTTAATTGGCGCTAATGGCGCCGGTAAATCCACCAGTATGCGCATTATTTTGGGTCTCGAAGCAGCCACTTCGGGTCAGGTCAACGTGCTGGGCCAACGCCCTGGCAGCCTGATGGTACGTAAACATTTAGGGTACGTGCCCCAGTTTGTGGGTTTGGCGCCGTCGTTGAGTGCACGTGAAAACTTGATTTTCAATGCACGCCAGTATCAGTGCCAGGTCCCCACCCAGGTGGGCCGGTGGGCCAGCAGTTTTGGTGCCGACCCAGTAGCTAACTTGCCACTGTCTACTAGGCGCATGTTGGCCTGTATGAACGCCACTATGCACGCTCCGCAGCTGCTGATTATGGATGAGCCTACCTCCGGCATGGATCCGCTAGCCCGACTGCGGCTTTGGCAGTATCTGCGTCAGTTGGCCTCCAATGGGGTAGGGATTTTGATTTCCACCCACTACTCCTCTGAGGCGGCCCAGTGCGATCGGGTGGTACGCATGCGTGCCGGCCAGGTTATTTAGGGCTGGGCGCCGTCGAGCCTTACTGAAGCAAACTGAGGTGAGACGAGGCGTTAGCGTGCAGGTTAAAGCCACTGGCAGGCAGCAACCCCCAAGGAATCAGGGCCGGGCTGGTGCGGGCCGAAAGCTGCACCTGCACCTTGTCTCCCTGCACGCTTAAACCACTAAGACTAACTGAGCTAAGGCGCGAACCAGCCAAAGGGCCATTAGGGTCACTGCCTTGCTGTGCCACGCATGAGCTGGCTGTTTTTTGGGCGGCAAGCGCATCTAACTGACCCTCACTGCCAACTTCACGGGCCGCTAAGGCCACGCAGTTGTCGGCCAGGTAGGTTAGGCGTTTAAGGTCAAGGTAAATCGCAGTGGCAGTAGCCAAAATCAGGATCAAAGCCAACACCACTGCCCCTACCCCAATTCCTAGCAGCATGGTGCTGCCGGACTGGCTGGCACAGGCCCGGCGCATTCGAGAGGGCACTTGACAGTGTAAGGTGCGCATTATTTACCCCCTTTCCAGCCGCGTGTATCAGCTAGCTGCACCTGCCGAGTAGCACTTAAACTCACCGGAGCTAAGCCCTGACCTGCCCGGCCAGTTCCTGGCAGGGCCACTTTGGCGCTAATCGAAATGCTCACGTGCCCATCGCCGCAACCTGGGCTAAGGCAACTAATGTGCATGGCCTGGCGGGCATCAGCCTGCACATCTTGATCATCCAAGGCCAGTTGGGCGGCGGTGTAGGCCTGCGAAACCTGTTCCGGGGTGCGTGCGTGCATAGCCACCTGACCAGCTGCCTGCACCGCCGACTCTAAAGCCAGCGCCGTGGCCTGCAGATACGACAGGTAAATAATGAAATACACCAGTGGGATCACGATTATGGCGGTCCAACCAATAAATTCCACCGTGGCACTGCCGCGTTGAAAATCTAGCTTGCGCATGCGAGCCCCTAACGCTGATAGCTACGCTGGTCAACCGCATGGCCGCGCACCACCACGCTACCCGTGGGAGACCATAAGCCAATCACCGGTAAAGGGGCACTGACCTGCACCTGTACCAGCGACACTGAGCCGCGTTGCAGGTGAGAAACCTCAGATTTAGTCGGGTAGTTGGCACGCAAAGCCCCGTGGCATAGCTGTTGTACGCGCGCATTGGCCTCAGCGTCGCTGGCCCCCACCAACGCAGCGTGACGGGCGGCGTCGGAGGCGGCGTCGGCCAAAATATTGCGCACGTACAGGCTAAGCGTCAGCTGTAGCAAGGCCGCAGTTACCGCCATGACCAGCACCGCCACTAGCGACCATTCCACCAGCACCGAGCCTGCCTGGTTAGAGTGCACCACCTGGTTAGAGTGCACTACCCGGTTAGAGCCGCCCTGGTTAGAGCCGCCCTGGTTAGCGCGCACTTGGCGCAGCCGGAAAGCCTGGCACGCCCGGTAAACCGGATGTAGCCCGAAAACCTGGCGCAGCCGGACGCTAACCCATGCCAGCGACTTTAGAGATGGCATTGTTGAACACTTCCACAAGTACCTTGCCGGCAACAGTCCACAACGCCACCACCAAACCGGCGCTCATCAAGGTGACCAGCACCCAGCCGGGCACATCACCGCGCTGGGAGCCAACGGCCCCACGCAGCGCGCGCAGCTTTGAGGCAGCCTTAACCACCATGTTTTTCATCAGTCATTCTCCTTTGAATTTCTTTATGGGTGCGCCCGCCCCGCCTTGAGACGGGCGCAAATTTCACAGTTTAAAATGCAACACCGCCAATCCCGGATAGAGCGCAAACACCACCGTTACCGGCAGCACTAGGAAAACCACCGGCACCATTTGGGCGATCTCTTTACGCCCACCCTCCTCCATAAGGGCGCGGCGGGCAGCTTCACGCGCGTCATAGGCTTGTGCGCGCAACACCTCAGCCATAGGCGTGCCGCGTTCAATAGCCACAATCATGGCCTGGCAAAAGCGGCTCAGGGCCGGCAGCTGATTGCGTTCAGACAGATCCTCCAGGGCCACAGCCAAGCGGCTACCGGCACGCATCTGCGACAAGGTAGCTTGCAGCTGGTCATGCATAGGCCCGCTGGACTGCATACATACGCGCTCAATCGCGTTTTGCGGACTCAGCCCCGCCCCCACCGCCAGGGCCAACAGCTCTACCGTGTCAGGCAACTGATCCACCAGCTGTTTTTGGTAGCGGCGCACCTTAACACTCAGATACCAGTCGCGCGCAGACAGTCCCACAACCGCTGCGATCAACGCCAACATCACTACCCCCAGCGGGGCCACATGGGTGAAACGGCTCGCCCCCACCCCAAAGGCGATGGTGGCTACCAGCGCGGCCACAGCGCAGGCCAGCTGTTGCAAGCGGAAATCCTCCACGCTCAGGGGGCTGTTAATACGGTTTAGCCGACGACGCACCGAACCAGAGGAGGAACCAGTATTTTCTACCGCCCGCCCCAACTGCGCCACCAAAGCCCCCATGAAAGAGCTGAAAGAACGCGAGTTTTCCGCGCTAACGCTACGTTTACGCAGATGCACATAGGGCTCCACGCGGCTAGCCAAGGTAGGTGGGGAAGGGAAAAGGGCGCGGTAAATCAGCCACACCCCGCTAGAACCCAAGGCGCAGATAACAAAACCCAGTGCAGTTACTTGTCGCATCATCACCGCACCCGCTGTTCTTCATGCAAACGCCCCAGGCGCAGCATCAGCCAGTAGGCTCCCGCACAGGTAAGCGCCCCAATCAGTAGCACCAGGGCACCTTGGCGGGTGGCGTAGGCACTGGCGGCACTAGGTTTAGTGGAAAGAAGCAGCAGCACAATCCAGGGCGCAGCCACGGCCACCTTAGCGCCGTTAACTGTCCAAGATTGGCGGGCTTCCAGCTCGCCGCGCGTATGTAAATCAGCGCGCAACATTTGCGAAAGTGACTGTAGTACCTGGTAAAGATCGTTGCCGCCCACCTCATGAGCCAGCGCCAGGGCTTGGGCAATACGGTCAGCTACCGGGTCTGCACTGCGACGCTTGAAAGCTTCCAGCGAGTTTTCAAAGCTGGAAGAAACCGCATAGTCCACCGCAAAGGCAGCAAATTCACCCCGCAGCGGCACCGGGCCATGCTCAGCTAAATTAGCTAGGGCTTCAGGCAGGCTTAACCCGGCTCGGATAGAAGAAACCAGGGTGTCAATTGCGTCTGGCCACAGCGTGCGCAGCTCAGTGCGGTGTTTGCGGGCCCTGGAGTTAATCCAAACCACCGGCATGATCAAGGTGATTAGCGCAAATGCTAAAGCAATCGGCCAAGCTCCACTGACACCTAAAAAGACCAGGCCCACCACCAGCGCCCCCACCAGACAGCCTGCACTAAAAGCAGCTGGCGAGGTTTTACCCACCCCGGCTTGACGCAAGTTGCGTTCCATGGCTTCGTTTAGGCGCGTTAGTCGTGGATTAGGTTCCGAAGTGCACGCGGCCAGAATGCTTAAACACCCCAGCGCAAATATCAGGCCTATGACTATCCCCATGGGCGCTCCTGTCGCAGTAGCTCGCTTAGGTCAAAACCGGCGCGACTAAAGCGCTGTGCATCAGGCGCCCCTAGCCCCCGACGCAGCACGCCGTCGCTATCGGTTTTATAGACACTGGCAAGCTCTATCACACCATTCTCAACGCGACCTGAAAGTGAAGCGATTTCTTCTACGCGCCGCCTGCCGCTGCGATCCTGGTTTAAATGCACCACTAAATCCACACAGCTGGCCACTGTGGGCACAACGAATGCGGCAGAGACGTTTTCGCCAGCCAGCAGCGGCAAAGTGCATAGTTTCACCACGGCTTCACGCGCAGAATTAGCGTGAATTGTGGACATTGAGGGCAGCCCCGAGTTCATGGCGATCAGCAAATCCAGGGCTTCAGCTTCACGCACCTCGCCGATAAGCAGCCGGTTGGGGCGCATACGTAAAGATTCTTTAATTAGACGCCGCAGTGGAATTTCACCGCGATCTTCAATATTGGCGCTGCGCGTTTGCATAGCCACACAGTCGCGGTTACGCAGCCCCAGCTCAAAGACTTCTTCGCAGGTCACCACCCGTTCTTGGGGTGGAATGGCGGCCGCCAGGGCCCGCACCATAGTGGTTTTTCCGGCTTGCGTGGCCCCTGAAACCACCACATTTAAACCCACAGCCACGGCGGCGTCGAGAAAGCGGGCTGCCTGGGAGGTTAAAGAACCCAGGCGCACCAGGTCAGCTGTGCGCGCCACTTTAGCTACGTGTTTGCGGATATTTACCGCCCATTTACCTGCGGTGATAGGTGGGATCACTACGTGCAGACGTTCGCCGCCGCGCAGTTGGGCGTCCACGAAGGGGCTAGACAGGTCTAGACGGCGTCCAGAGGCGCGCAGCAGACGCTCAATTATTTGCTCTAGTTCCTGGCTTTCGAGGATGGTGGTGGTTAGTTCGCTGCGTCCACCACGCGAAATAAACACCTGGCCGGGGCCGTTAACCCAAACTTCTTCAATGGAATCGTCGTCCAGGTAGCCTTGCAGTACCCCGGCACCGGTCAGTTCGGCGCGGATTTGGCGGGAAAGCTGGTCTAAATCAACATCGCTGGGCACCAGCCCGGCATCTGCGCGCGCTACGTATTCTTCACGCACGTAGTTGATGATGTTATTGAGCTCGACGCCGTCTTTGAGCGGGTCAATTCCGGCCCGGCGCACAGCTTTGCGTACCTGCGTACCAAAAAAGTCTGTTGCCACCTTGGCCCCTAACTTCCCGCTCGATACCCCTATGAGCTGGGTAAATACCTTTCCAGTTCCAGACTAACGCGCCCGTTAGTTTCCTGCATCACTTTTTTTGAACTTTGTCCGATTGTGACTTGATTGTGTCTTTCTTAAGGTAAAGCATGTGGGCATTACTTGGCACTAAAGTCCTATTTTGTTGCTGCTTGCTTCTTCGCCAACGACGACGGCGCTCGCCTGACAGCCGCCCGGTCCGGCATCTGATCCCACCCTGGCACCCGCCCCGACCGGCGCTCACCCAGCCTGGCACTCACTGCGGCGTCGCCGTCGAGCTTGGCCACCAGGCGCCGTCGAGACCAAACTGTGCCGGCGGCGTCGGCCCTAGGACCCAGCAAACCAGCCCACCAGCCACGCTAGCAACAGGCGTATCACGGGGGCTTATTCCTCAAGCGGCGGCGCGGCAAGGGCGCAACCACTAAGCCGTGTTTTACGCTATAGGCATGTCTCGTGAGCGTTCCTACCTGAACCTGGCTGCGCTGGCGGTTGTTGCCGCCCCCAATGTGATCCCCGCGCGGTTGGCCCTTCCCCAGCACCGAGACGCAGATCAGACCCTCACTGGACTGATTGACGTGCAAGGACGGCACTGGGAAGTAATCCACACCACCAACCCCACCATTGGCGCCGCACTGATTGCGGAGTCGCGGGTGCTTAAACAGATTGGCCGGCGTGTAGACGGTGGCTACGTGGACTTTGACGTGCCGCGCCCTGAAGGTGGGGTGACTCTTCCAGACAAGTCGTATGTGCAGGTCCGTAGCCACATCCCCGGTCACCCACTAGCGATTGAATCCCTGCGACCTGGCCCCGGCCTGGCTGCCGGCCTGGGACGCGCGCTAGCTCAGCTGCATGAAATTCCCCCCACCCTGATCGAAGAGGCCGGCCTGCCGGTGCTCACTGCCGCCGATGTGCGCAGCAACTGGCAGTCTTTATTCGACGACGCTGCCATGACCGGCAAGGTTGATTCCAACCTGTTAGCCCGCTGGGAGTCGGCACTGGATGAGGATCTGTGGTGGCGCTTCCACCCCGTGGTAGTGCACGGTGACCTGGCCGAAGAGAACATCATTACCGGCGGCGGCTCAATTTTGGCTTTCAAAGGGCTAAGCCAAATGCGTGTCGGTGACCCGGCTGAGGATCTGGCTTGGGTTTATTCCAGCGCCCCGATTGACACTTTGGATGTGATCGAGGAAGCCTATGACCGTGGCCGCATTGAGGGCGTGGATAAATACCTGCGGTTGCGCGCGGAACTGGTCAGCGAGCTGAACCTGGCGCGTTGGCTGCTGCACGGGGTGCGTACCAAGGATGACGCAATCATTGATGAAGCTGTAGAAATGCTCGAAGACCTGGCCGAGCAGGTGGGCGACGAGCTATTTGTGGAGCGCTCAAGGCCCATGGCGGTGGTGGCTTCCAACGCTTCGCCGGATATTTCCCCTGATGACGATAGCGACGACAGTGCTTATAGTGACGACGGCGATGACCTGTCTGGCGACAGCACTTACAGCACTGATTACGACTCTGATGCCAAGACAGTTGGTAAAGAAGCTAATTACGACGACGCCGGGAACTATGCGAGTGCTGACAGCGCAGATGAATACCACACTGCGGATGGCTACCACACTAATGCTGGGGGCCAAGACGAGTCCAGCTCTGAGATTAGGGCCGCTGAAGACTACTACGACGATTTAGATTACGAGTCCTACTCTGGCAGCTACGGTAGCTCTTCTGGCCATGACGAAGAAAAACAGCCGGAAGCTAAGAAGTCTGAGAAGCTCAGTGTTGGCGCCCTGGGTTCAAAACTTAGCGCTAGCTTTAGTTCGAGGTTCAGCGCTGGCACTTGGCGCGGGCGAGAACCCAGTACGCAAAGCAGCTCTACTTTGGATCTAAATACCGGGGACCGTAGCGCGCAAAGCACACAAGATACGGTGGAGCAAACCCCGGATGTTCACAGCCCCCTCATGGGGCTTAGCGCAGCTAGCCCAGATCTAGGTTTTAATACTTCAAGCCTTGGTATTGTGCGCAGCCCGTATAGTCCCTACAGCCCGTACACGCCTGCAAGTGCGCAGATCGAAATCATCAGTGAAGAAAAGTTTACTGGCGGCGTCGATCTGCTGGCCCAGCGGGAGAAGAGCGCTAAAAACCAGGCCTGGGCGCGGCGTCATACGGCCACACCAGACACGGCCACGGAGATCTACCGCATGGACACAGCGCCGATTGAAACTGAGGAGCGCTGAGCTTGCTGCCCTGAGCGATACTGGCCTGGGCTTGCTGGCCTGAGCTCATCCTGGAGCGGCGGGCTCAGGTTTGCCGGCTTAGCATCTGTGGGCTCCTGTGGCCCCACACACTTGTGGACCATGCCCGCAGCCTCAGCGAGCCATCCCTCTAGGCTCCTGTGGCGCCACACACTTGTAGACCATGCTTGCAGCCTCAGCGAGCCATCCCCCTCGGCTCCTGTGGCCCCACACACTTGTGGACCATGCTTGCGGCTCAGCATTTGATAACTGTGGGTCACATTTTGAAATGCCGCCCACAAATACTGACATTTCATCCCTTACCTATAAAACCCCATGGAATTTTTATAGGGAAGGGATGATTTTACCTGTATTTGTTTGCCTGTGTTTGTTTTTGCCTGAGTTAGTGCTGAGCGCGCAGGGTTTCTAGGCGCTCCTTGAAGACATCTAGGCCAATGATTTGGCGCGGTCGCAGCTCATCAACATGCCCGTCTTGCACATACACATAGGCCGCGCGCACCTGACTGATATCCACGCCTTGGCTGGCCGCCCAGGCATGCACATACAGTGAAAGCTGATCTACCCGCACGCGCTGACCACCGGTTTTCCAGTCCACAATCAGCCACTGGGCGCGGCCTTTTTCAACTGCTTTAAACACGGCGTCAATACGGCAACGCACATTGAATCCAGCCAACCTAATTTCCTGGTCAATTTCGGTGGCGTAGGGACTATAGCCTCGCAGTATCTCCAGGTCAGCGACGTTATCAAGCCAGTCGTTAACCTGCTTGCGGTCAGCGGGGCTCAGGCGGTCACTGCCGGCTTCAGCTAACGAAAGCAAAGTGCCTTCACTGTTTAGACGCTGCGACATTTCCTCATGGAAGGCTGTACCTAACCGCGCTGCCTTGGAAGGTGGCGGCGGCAAGGGGCGACGTAAAGACATGATGAAGTCTTCTTTACCCACTTTGGCCATGGCCGTGGCAGCCAGGTGACTGGGCAAAACAATTTCCTGCCCGTTTTCTTGGCGGATTTGGCGCTCTTGCAGCAGCAGGCGGGCTTGGCGCCACCAATCATCAAGCTGCGGCGCTAAACCTTCCGGTATTTGTAAAGCCTCTTCGCAGCCAGCACCCTGGCAGCCGCCCGCCGCGCTGACTAGGGCAGCTGCGCGCAGCCGCAAACTCAGCCCAGCCTGCTTGCCCAGCACTGCTTGACCCGGCCTAGCTTGACCCGGCCCAGCTTGACCCGGCGCAACGGCACTCAGCCCGGCGCCGTCATGAGCAGTCTCTTTACCAACACCTCCCCCATCTGCAGCGGCACCGCCAGCGCTTGCAGCGCCCCTACCTGCGCCAACGCCGTCAGGCCCTGCAACGTTAGGCTCTGCAACGCCTGGCTCTTCCAGGCTGGCCAGGGCGTCGAGCTGGTGCGGCCATACAGACACCAAGCTTTGGTCTAAGGCGCGATTGCTTAAATCATCATCGCGTTCATCATCCACTAGGAACTGCACCATCTGTGAACGCTCTAGTTCTTTCAAAAACCGGCTGGTCATCTTGGGGGTCTTTGAAAGCGCCGCATAGTGGCTGGTGGTCAACAGCAGCTGGCTGCGGGCCCGAGTGTAGGCCACATAGGCCAGGCGCCGCTCCTCAGCCACTTCCCATTTACCAAGCTCACTACGGTATTCCTCGCCGGCAGCCAAAATCGCATCTTTACCGGCCTGGGGGCTAAGCCCAATAAATGGGCACGGCGGCAGTGAGTCATAGTCGCGGCGCAGGGTATGGGGGAACTCGCCCACCTGGGTGATCCAGCTGTTTGCTAGCACCGTGTAGTCCTCTTTAGGCCGGCTACGGTAGCTGGGGAAATTGGCTTCCACCAGGCCGGGAACCACCACTATGTCCCATTCCAAACCTTTGGAGGCGTGCACGGTTAGCACTTGCACTGCGCCGGGGGCGGGCTCAACTTCAGGTAGTTCTAGCCCGCGTTCTTGGTCTTGGGCCGCGTTTAGCCAGCCTAAGAACACTTGCGCCCCAGCTTCAGGGTTTTGGGCTTTGAACGACGTCGCCTGGGCTCGCAGCGCTGCTAGCGCCCGCGCCCCCACCTCATTTACATCCACGCGCGCAGCAGCTTCAACATCCAACCCCAGGGCGCGCTCAGCCCAGGAGATGAAGTCCACCAGCTCCAAGTTGGCGGCGGCATTGGCTTCTTGCAGTATGCGCCCTAGGCGTTTGGCTTGGTATAGGCCCGCCGGCGACAGCGCGCAGGCATATTTTTTGCAGAAAGCTTCAAATGCTGCAAAGTTAACCACTATCTCGCTTAGGGCCTCAGCTAGCAGCGGCTCAGCGCTACTTTGCCCAGTGTTAGCGCGGGCGTTAACCAGTTCGCGGGCAAAGCTCCACACCACGTCTAGATCGGCGGCGTCGATCCCTACCAGGTCAATTAGCCGCATTAAGCGGTCGGCGCTGGTGGGGTCTAAAGCCACGCTCATCAGGGCGCGCACGTCAGCCACTTCAGGCACATCCAGCAGGCCACCTAAACCCACCACCTCTACCGGGATACCGCGCTCAATCATGGCGGCCACGATTGGGGTGAATTGGCTGCGGGTACGGCATAGCACCGCCATGGATTTGCTTGGAGACCAACGCTGGGCCAGGAATTTGGCGATCAGCTCAGCTTCAGCCAGGCCATCTTGCACTCTGGCGGCCCATACTTTGCCGCGTTCATCGCCCACTCCAGGGCGTTTAACCAGTTTTTCTACTTTCACCTGACCACTGGCACGCAGCGGGTCACTGATGCGGTTGGCTGCCTGCAAGATTTGTGGATCGTTACGCCAGGCAGTGGATAGCTGCAGCACCGGGCCGGCGCCGTTGCTGAAGTGGCGGTGGAACTGGCCTAGCGCCGCTGAGCTGGCGCCGCGCCAACCATAAATGGCCTGGTTGGGGTCACCTACGGCCACCACTCCGCACCCGGCAAAGAGGCTGGAGAGCAAAATGGTTTGCGCCACCGAGGTGTCTTGGAACTCATCTAGCAGCACCGCTTTGAAGCGGTCACGGTATTGGGCGATTACGCGCGGCCCCACCCGCTCATCAGTAACGATCCGGCAGGCCAGCGCCACCTGGTCGCCAAAGTCCACCAGTGAGTTTTCACGTTTGTAGTCAATGTAGCGCTCCACCAGATCCAGCACTTGGATACGTTTGGTCATGGCTGGCAGGCTTTTGGCGTCAATCGCTTTGGCTGCCCCGCGCACTGAGCGCAGGTCTTTTAGACTCTGGCCAAGATCTTCCATCAGCTCGCGGGCTTCACCTACGCTAAGTAGGTTTTCGTTAAGCGAGTTGGCTACCTGCAAGGCCAGATCGGTGGCTGAATCTAGAGAACTGAAGGGTTCTTCAAATTCTTGGCCCCAGTTTTCCATCAGCTCATACATGATCTGCCAGGAGCTGGCGGGGGTCAGTACGGCGGTGTCAGTTTCGAGGCCTACTTCTAGGCCCCATTCGCGCACTAGAGCCCCGGCAAAGGAGTTGTAGGTGGCTACGGTGGCCTCCCCCGCCACTGCTGTGAGCTCTTGGGTATCGTTGCTACTTGACGGTGTCCAGCCAGGATAGCGATACAGCTGCCCGAGCCGGTTTTCGATGCGTTCGCGCAGCTCATGGGTGGCTTTGCGGGTGAAGGTTAGACCCAGTACTTGGCTAGGGTCCACCTGCCCACTGGCCACCAGGTAGGTTACGCGCGCACTCATGGTGGCGGTTTTACCTGAGCCGGCCCCGGCCACCACCAAAGTTGGTTTTAGGGGCGCAGTAATTACCTTTTCTTGCTGATCAGTGGGCATATGCTTTTCACCCAACGCCGTAAATAGCTGAGCGGGGGTTAAGCGTTGCGGCGGCGCTGGTAGGGCTAGGAATTGGGCCCCGGCTGCTGGTTTTGGTGCGCTCATAGGTAGTTCCGATCGCTTAGGGCGGGGCAGAAATCTTGGTAGGCGCAGTGGCGGCAATGTTCTCCGGTGCGCGCCTGATAGCTGGGCCCTAAACTGTCGCGGGCAGCAGCGCTGATCAGGTCCGTGTCCCAGCCTTGGCCAGTTTCTAGGTAGTCACTGGGGGCTAATTCGCGCGAGCCGGGATAGGTTAAAGCATCCACCTGGGCTTTTTTGTTTTCTTTACCCAGCATGATGAGCGCCCCACCGTGCACGTTTTCGCCGCGTGCCTGCAGGGCTACACGGTAAGTGGCCAGCTGAGCGTTGGTTTGGGCGCCGGCAGAGTCCACACTGGCGCCGGTTTTAAAGTCGATTACATCTATGCCTTGACTGGTGTGTTCTAGGCGGTCTGCGCGCCCGGAAATTTTGATTTTAAGCGGGGCGCCATCCACTTCTAGTTCCACCTGAGCGCGCACTGGGCACTCCACTTCTACCTGCATGTTTGCAGGACTGTTTGCCAGGTAAAGGGCCAGGTTTTCCACCATTTTCTCTACCCGTTGGTTTTCTTGGCGCCCATACCAACCCCCGGGTAGCTGCAGGCTGGAGCGTTCACGATAGAACAGGTCTAGTAGCTGTTCGCGGCTCAGCCCATGCTCTTGACCTTGCTGGGCCAGCCAGTGGATTAGCGCCCCGATCTGCTGTGCGCTGGAGCTTGCCGGTGAGCCCCCGTGGCGTTGCAGGTACCAGCGCAGCGGGCAGGTTTCAATGTTTTCCACGTCTGAGGGTGAAAGTCTCGCCCCGCGTTGGCGGGCTTGGTTTACGCGCTGAGTTTGTAATTGTTTAAGGGCGACGACGGCGCACCTGGCTGCCTCAGCGCCCAGCTGGTCTTGGCCCTCTAGCTGGGCAGGCAGCTCGGTGAGGAATTGACTGGCCCCAGCGATCCCCAGCCAGCTGCGTGGATCAGCTCCGGGCACCCCACGCTGGGCCAGGGCGGCTAGTAGCGCGGCGATTTGTGGGGCCCCGGCGCCGTCGTTGCGTTTCAAATCAAGCATTAATTGCCGACGCAGCGTAGCCACCAGGCCGCGCAGAGTGTAGGCACCGCTGGGCTGAATTGGTTCAACCGGAACACCGCTTTGACGACTTAGGTAGTTAAAGAAACTGGAGGGTCCCTGCTCGCCACCGTTAACTGCCCCCAGCCACAGTTGACTGTTGGCCCGTGACATGGCGGCCACCAGCAGGCGCATCTCGTCACTACAAATCTGGGCGCGAGCTTGAGCCAGGGCTTGGGGGTCCACGCTGGCAGTTAAGCTAGCTAAGTTGACAGTGTCAGCTATGCGCTGGGAGACAATGTCGGTTAGTAAACCGGTTTGGGTGAGGCTGTCACGTAGACGCAGGTTAGGCCACACGCCGTCGTCGATACCTAAAACCGCCACAAACTCCCACTGACGCCCCGCACAGGCCGCCACCGTCAGCACCGAAACACCCTGTGGACGTGCCCCCAGAGCCGCCACCGAGTCTGAGGCCACCTGCTGGGCCTCTAGCTCATCAAGGAACTGCTGGCCGGGGGCTGAAGGATTGCGTTCACTCCACACCTCTAGACGTTTAAACAGGGAAATAACCACGTCCAGATCATGATCGGCACGTTGGCGCAGCAGCGAGTCGGCCTCAATATCTAGGGCCAGTTGACGCCAGTATTGGGCTTTGCCGCTGGCCTGCCAGGCCCCCCACACCAGGGCCTCTAGCCCTTCGCTGCGTTCTTTAGCCAGGGCCTCATTAATGGCTTGGGCTACTTTAGCTTTGGCTGCCAAGGTGGGGGCTGCTTCTAGCTGGTCAAACAGCTCAGTGTCGCTAAGCACTCGGGTGCTTAGGTGATCTGGGCTCTCCCCCAAAATACGTCGCAGCCGACGTAGCTCAATGGCACTAAAGCCCACCAGGGGACTTAGTAGCAGGGCGCGGGCTGCTTCTTCTTGCACCACCGGCACGCCCAGTAGCTGCTCTAGGGCAGCGCGGGCACAGTCAAGTAGGGCCTTCGCGGCTGGTTCACTGCGCAGCAGTAGGGCAGGGGTGTCTGGGGCTAGGGGTACTCCCCCACGCCGTAGCTCTTGACGGATCAACTCCACCGAGCTGCTTTGGCGCACAATCACCGCCATTTGCCCCCAGGCCAGGCCTTGTTCTAGATGCAGTGAGCGCATATGTGCGGCCACAGCCCCCACCTGGACAGTGTCATCTGGCGCCACTTTAAAGCACACGCTTTGGCTGTTTTGCGCCAAATGCTGGTAATTGGGGCGGCGTTGGCTGATGCATCCGGCTACCTGTACTTGCTGCACAGCCAGTTCAATTAGCGCAGCGATTTGGTGCGAGCCGCGATGCACTTGCGGCAGGGTTAGGGCCACGGCGTCAAAGTCACGTGCGGCACTGGCCAGCATTAGTGGGTCACCGCCACGGAAGGTTTCAACCGCCTCGTCAGGGTTGCCTAGCACCACTATTTGGGTGCTGTCCCTGCTCCCGACGCCGCCAGGCTCCCCAGCATCGAGGCCAGCGCTTGGCATCTGGCCAGCCGACCAGCCTTGTCCCTCAGCCTCGCCAAGGTTTAGGGCAGCTAAAGCGTGCAGTAGGCGGGCGGTGGCCGCCGTGCAGTCTTGGTAGTCGTCTACCACCACCAGATCTGGCAGCTGCGGCGGAGCGGTTACATCGGCTTGATACCAATGCTCTAGCGCATATAGAGCCCGATCTTGCAGGCGGGCGGTGTCTAGTTTCAGCGCCATAGCCCGATTGGCGGCACTGATATCACTTTGGCTGTCCCACAGTTTTAACAGTGGCGCCGCCTCACACCACAGCTGTACCTGGGCGGCCTGGCCCAGTTGCTCTAGCAGCTGGTAGTCAACCCCCAGCTCACCGCAGCGCGAGAACAGGTTACGGATTTGGGCGCGAAAACCGCGTGTTTGGGTTACTTCAGCTGGTTGAGACCAGCTGACCTGGCCAATTAGCTGCTCTAGAGCGGCATCCTCATCAGCGCCCATCAGCAACACCGGGGCTGGCAGGGGTTGTAGACGCTGGCTAAACCACTGGCTTAGGATGCGCAGGGCAAAAGCCGCCGGGGTAAACACGCGCGGGGTGTCCACCTGCACCGACGCCGCCGGGCCGGCCCCCGCAGCATCCTGGGTATAGGTTTGGGCTGACGCCGCCGGGCCGGTCTGGGCCGGGCCGGACTTATCCGCTGGGACGCCTGAGTCTGCCGCCGGGCCGGTCTGAGCTGGGCTGGGTTGAGTTTGGGGTGACTGCGACGCCGCTTGGCCCTGGCGGCTGGCCAGCTGGGTTTGAGCCTGCACCAAATAGGTGCGCAGCTGATCTGCACGCACGCGTGTGGGGCTAAGCAACACTGCTTGACGTCCCTGCGCCACCGCCTGGGCCACCAGGGACACCGCTAAAGTAGTTTTGCCACTGCCCGGCGCCCCCAAAGCCACCAAATTTCGCCCTTCGCCAACTAGCTGGGAGGCTTTAGTGGTGAAAGCGTCTGGTTGTGGCAGCTCAAAGCGCTGCGATGGCGGCGTTAAGCAGAATTTGCTCATGTAACTATTGGAACACAGCTTATACACGCCAATTCGTGTATTTTTTGCATTGCAGTAGCATTATGTAAGTAAATTTCCCGCATTCCCTGCCGGCCCACTACTTCTTTACTAGGAGCTTTACATGCAGGTCACCATCGGCATCACCAACGTTGCGCGCGAGCTAACCTTCGAGACCAATGACAGCCAAGAGCGCGTACTTTCCACCATCAAGGCCGCTCAGGGCTCCCCCGCCGTTGTTCTCGACGACGACAAGGGCCGCAAGGTTTACGTGCCCACCTCAGCCATCGCCTACGTAGTGCTAGGTGAGAGCGAACCGCGTCGCGTGGGCTTCGCCCTCTGATTCTTTAGGCGCCGCTAAGTAGCCACTCTTTAGACGCCCCTAGGCGCCACGGCGCCAGCTAGAGGCGCACACAAAACCCCACCGGCCAAGCCGGTGGGGTTAGTTTTTAGGCAGCTAGCCTCATATTTGTAGGCAGCCAGCCTCATACTCGCAGGCCCAGGCCCTTCATGCGGGTGGCCGCCCCAGCAGACAGGGCGTCGTGGTAGCCCTGGCGGGCGGCGTCGTCGGCAGCTAAACCCTTAAAACGTGCCAACAAAGCGTGGAAAGTACCCACTTCCTCACCAACCACGCGCCGCCCCCACAGCCCCAAGCGGGCCGCCAGCTGCGGGTCAGAACCGGCTGCACCCAAAATGCTGGCAGAAGCAAAAGCATCCAGCTCACGGTGGTCCAGATAGGGCGCCAGCTCTGAGGCCAGCGCCGGGGGCAGCAGCGAGACCGCGTGGGCCGCAAAGTCGCCCAGCAAACCCATACCCAAATAAGTCTTAAGCACACGCTCAGGCCAGTCAGCCGGGCGAGTGCGCTCATCGTAATCACCCAGCGCCCCCATAAACGGCTGTGCATTATCTAGCGCATCCACCCCCAGCTCACGACTACGGGTAGAAACCGCCTTAAAATCCTGCGTGGTCTGGGCACTTAGCCGCATCAACGCGGCCCGCGTGACCATGTCGGGAGCCATATAAGCATCCTTGCCCAGGCGAATGGATTGCACCGATAAAGACCAGGTAACCAGCCCAGCCACCAAATTAAACGCGGGGGCCCCAGAGGCTGAAACATTAGAAGCAGTGTCCATGGCAACAGTTTAGTCAAAGCCGCTCACATTAGTGAGGCAGCGACGTGAACTACCCCATTATCTACTGCCATAAAGCCAAAAAAGCGCCTAAAGTTGAAGGCATATATGAGCGAGAACAATACTGACATTGAGGCCGTAGACACCGGCCTAATTAACTCCGCTGCCGCCACCGCTGTGCGCCCCGATGAGGTAGACGCAGACATCAGCGCCACCGCCGACAGCCTTGATTTAGAGACCAAAACCTTCGCCCAGTACGGCGTGGAAGAGGAAATCACCAAGGCCCTGGACGAACGCGGCATCACCCACCCCTTCCCAATCCAGGCATTAACCCTGCCGGTAGCGCTCGACGGGGCAGACATTATTGGTCAGGCCAAAACCGGTACCGGTAAAACCCTAGGCTTTGGCATTCCACTACTGATGGACACCCTGGGCCCCGGCGAAGAAGGTTGGGATGAAGACCCAGCCGCCGGCAGCGCCCAGGCCCTGGTTATCCTGCCCACCCGTGAGCTGGCCAAGCAGGTGGCGGAAGAGCTCAGCGCCGCTGCCAAATACCGCACCGTGCGCATCGCCCAGGTTTATGGCGGGCGCGCCTATGAGCCCCAAATTGAGGCCATTAAAGCTGGTGCGGAGGTTATTGTGGGTACCCCCGGGCGCCTGCTAGACCTGATTAATCGCGGCATTTTGCGGCTAGACCACGTCACCACCGTGGTGCTTGATGAGGCCGACGAAATGCTTGACCTGGGTTTCTTGCCCGACGTGGAAAAGATCCTGGCCGCCACCCGCCCCGACCGCCAAACCATGCTCTTTAGCGCCACCATGCCGGCCGCAGTGATTGCCCTGGCCAGGCGCTACATGAACCAGCCCACCCATATTCGGGCCCAGGAAGATCCCGCAGACGAGACCCTCACCGTGCGCAGCGTCTCCCAGTACGCCTACCGCGTGCACGCCATGAACAAGGTGGAGGTTATCTGCCGCATTTTGCAGGCCCGCGAGCGCGAAGGCTGCATTATTTTCTGCCGCACCAAGCGCACCGCCGACACGGTCACCCAGGAGCTGGCCAGGCAGGGTTTCGCCGTGGCCGCGCTACATGGTGACTTGGGCCAAGGTGCCCGCGAGCAGGCCATGCGTGCCCTGCGTAACGGCAAGGTGGATGTGCTGGTAGCTACCGACGTGGCCGCCCGTGGTATCGACGTCGACGACGTCACCCACGTTATTAACTATGAGTGCCCCGAAGACGCCATGACCTACGTGCACCGCATCGGCCGCACTGGGCGCGCCGGCAAGCACGGCACGGCGGTCACCTTTGTGGATTGGGAGGACCTGCCGCGTTGGCGCCTGAACTGCAAGACGCTTGGCTTGGAGTATAAGGAGCCGGTAGAGACCTACCACACCAGTCCTCACCTCTACAGTGACCTGGATATTCCTGAGAATGTGGGTAACCGCCTGCCGCGCTCGCAGCGTAAGCGTGAGGGTTTAAGCGCTGAATATATTGAGGATCTGGGCACCACTGGCTCTCGCTCTGCCGCCCGTTCTCGCGGCCGCTCTCGGGGTCGGGGGCGCGCTCACCGTAAGGCCGACGACGCCGTGCGCACTAAGCAGGCTAAGTCGCGTCGTCCCCGTAAGCGCACTCGCGGTGCTCGCCGCACTAAAGCTGAGTAAAACCAACTGGACAAAACCAGCTTGAAGCCGGCTAGGAGCCTGCCGAAAAGCCTGCTAGCCAAGGCTGCTGGTTAAGCCTGCTAGCCAAGCCACAAAAACTGGGTAACTTCTTAAAACCCACTGAGTGAGCTCTAAGGAGTACACTGGCTCAGGTAGGCTCCTTTAAACGCCGCAAACCCCCGTGCTCGGTTGAGCCGGGGGTTTGTTCTTGGCTTTTGCCGCCAGCAGCATACGGTTTTGATTGGCCACGTGCCAGGCGCCCTGAGCTGGGCCCCTGGTCCCACCGCTAAGGGCGTTAGGCCCCGAACTGCTTTACGAAGGTCTCTACCGCGTCCACCATCATCTGCACCGCAATAGCTGCCAGCAGCAAACCGGCAATACGGGTTAGCAGGGTAATGCCAGATTGCTTAAGAATCCGGTTAAGCACCGTGGAGAAGTGCAGGGTGAGCCAAATGACCACGTGTGACACCACGATAGCCACACCCACACTAATCCAACCGGCGGTGGAGCCAGAAGAATCAGCTGCCACCATGGCGGCCACAATCGCACCGGGCCCAGCCAGTAGGGGCGTACCTAGGGGCACTAGGGCTGCGTTAACCCCGCCGGTAGCGTCAGGGTCAGGATTTTCATCCATTTTGTCAGTAAGCAGCTCCAAGGCCACCAACAGTAGCAACAGACCACCAGATAGCTGCAAAGCAGGTACGCTAATGCCTAGAAATTCTAGAATGTAGCGTCCAGCTAAAGCGAATACTAAAATTACGCCAAGGCTAACTAGCGTAGCTGTGCGGGCAGATCTTTTACGCTGAGTATCGGACTGTTTGCCAGTTAGTGACAGGAAGATCGGGATGGCCCCCACCGGGTCTTGAATAACTACCAGCGTGGCTAGCGAGGTAGCAAACACATGGGGATCAAAGAACTGCACTACCCCTCCAAAATGGGCAGCAGGCCCTGATCCACAATGAGTTCGTAGAACTCTACCGGCATTAGGTTTTCGCCTAAACGGTTAGGTTTACCAGCCCCGTGATAGTCGCTTGAACCGCTAATTCCCAGCCCCAGATCCTTAGCAAGACGCAGGGCCTGCGCACGGGCGGCGTCGTCGTGATCGCGGTGATAAACCTCAAGCCCAGCCAAACCAACCTCGGCCATGCGGGCAAATACCTCGTCAGGAATTAGACGCTTGCTGCGGCTAGCGGCGCGCGGGTGAGCCACCACCGGCACTCCCCCAGCTGCGCGCACCAGGGCACAGGCTTTGACCGGGTCGGGGGCGTAACGCTCCACGGTGTAGGGAGAACCGGCCTTAAGCGGGCCGGCAAAAACCTCGCTGCGGTCTTTAAAAGCCCCGGCAGCTACCAGCGCGTCAGCAATGTGAGGGCGCCCCAAAGTGGCTCCGGCAGCTGCCTGGCCGACAACTTCCTCCCATGTGATGGGGTAGTCCTTGCTTAGCCGCTCAACCATGAGGCGGGCGCGCTCATGGCGGGCTTCATGCGAACGCCTAAGCTCGCGGTTTAGCGCCACATTGTCGGGGTCGTGTAGGTAAGAGAGCAGATGCAGGGTAATTCCCTGGTAGGAGCAGGAAATTTCCATGCCGCGCAGCAGTTTCAGGCTGGTACCTTCAATTGCTTGCGCGGCTTGGTGCCATCCATCTGTGGTGTCGTGGTCGGTCAACCCAATAACGTCCAGGCCGCATTCGAGAGCGGAAGCGATTAACTGTTCTGGGGTTTGGGTGCCATCGGAAAAACTTGAATGAGTATGAGGATCAATGCGCACACTTGGATTGTATGGCCTAGCTGGCTCAGGCGCCGTTAGGCTCACCCGGGACGTCGTTAGGCTCACCCGATTGTTAAGAGGCCAGTTACTGCCAGCACCCAAGCACGCCTCGCTGCCAACTTAGTCCCAGCCTGTTAGACAGCTTAGGGCCCAGCGCGCCAAACGGCTTATGATGGCTTTATGACTGAGGAAAAATCCGCCGCTTCCAGCGACAACCAGACTTTAGCTGACCGTGGTAACAACCGTTCACGTCAGCCCGCCAACTCCGCTTTCCGCGAGTTCATTGGTTCCAACTGGGGCCCGCGCCCGGAAAACACGCAGGATCGTAACGAGTCTGCCCCTTGGGCTGCTGCCCGCCGTGAGGCTTTGGGCAAGCTGTTCCCCAACAAGCGCCTAGTGATTCCTGCCGGCCAACTTAAGGTGCGCAACAATGACTGCGATTACCGCTTCCGCCCGCACTCGGCTTTTGCGCACCTGACCGGTACCGGCACTGATTTTGAGCCCGACGCCGTACTGGTGCTTGAGCCTATCCGCGACGGCGGCCAGGGCCCCACCCACACGGCTGTGCTTTACTTCCGTCCGCGCGCTTCACGTTCAAGCGAAGAGTTTTATGGCGACCCGCGCTACGGCGAGCTGTGGGTGGGGGTGCGTCCTTCCCTGGAGGAGGTTGAGCACGCCACCGGTATTGCTTGCGCCCACATTGACTCTCTAGGTGACGCTCTAGCTAAGGATGCGGGCACGCTAGAACTGTGTGTGGTTAGCGAGGCCGACCCCAGTGTCACTGAGCTGGTCAACCAGGTGCGCAGCCAAAACGGTGCAGTAGACGCCCAGGTTAACGCCGCTAACGACGCCAAGCTGCTAGAGGCTTTGGCTGAGCTACGTTTAATTAAGGACCAGTGGGAAATTGAGCAGCTGGAACTGGCTGTCTCGGTCACCAAGTCCGGTTTTGAAAAGCTGATTCGTTCCCTGCCGCGCGCCACTGAGCACTGGCGTGGTGAGCGTGTGCTGGAGGGTGCTTTTGGCGCCGTGGCCCGCGAAGAGGGTAACGGTCTGGGCTATGACACCATTGCCGCCTCCGGTAACCACGCCAACACGCTGCACTGGATTAACAACGATGGGCGCGTGCTTGAGTCTGACATGGTACTGGTTGACGCCGGCGCCGAGGTGGACTCGCTCTACACCGCTGACGTGACCCGTACCCTGCCGGTTTCGGGTACTTTCTCTGAGGCTCAGCGCAAGATTTATCAGGCAGTTCTCGACGCCGCCGATGCTTCTTTCGCTAAGGCTAACGAGCCCGGGGTGCGTTTCCGCGACCTGCACAACGCCGCCATGGAGGTTCTAGCTGAGCGTCTAGAGTCTTGGGGCTGCCTGCCTGAGGGCGTCACTGCTGCCCAGTCACTTTCGGCTGAGGGCCAGTACCACCGCCGCTGGATGGTGCACGGCACCAGCCACCACCTGGGTCTGGATGTGCACGACTGCGCCCAGGCACGCCGTGAAATGTACATGGATGCGCTGCTAGAGCCGGGCATGTGCTTCACCATTGAGCCGGGCCTGTACTTCCGCGCCGACGACCTGCAGGTACCTGAGGAGCTGCGTGGCCAGGCTGTGCGTATTGAGGACGACATTGTCATTGACCCTGATGGCAGCGCCCGTCGCATCACCGCCGACATTCCGCGTGAGACCGACGACGTCGAAAACTGGGTACGTTCTCTGCGCGGCTGATACGCAGTTAAGACCGGCGAAATTTAGCCATTAAAACTGTCTTTACTGGCTAATCTAGGTTTTGGGGTGGCATTTGCTAAGCGAGTGCCACCCCAAAACTATTTGGTTTATTTAGCCGATCTTTTCACACTTTTGTGGTTAGCTCTGGCCATAGCTAGGGGGCTAACCTGAGGGCATGGAGGTTATGCGCACCCGTTCCGCAACCCGCGTCTACATCGCTCGTTTAGCCGGCACAGCGGTCTTTGACCCACTTGGTGATCAGGTAGGCAAAGTAGTTGACGTCGTCGTTTTAATTAACCTGCGCGCAGCTCCCCGTGCAGTGGGACTGGTAGTTGAGGTGCCCGGGCGCCGTCGAGTATTTGTGCCCCTTTCCCGCGTAACCGCCATGGAACCAGGGGCAGTAATTACTACCGGCGTGCTTAATATGCGTCGTTTCTCCCAGCGTTCACTAGAGACCCTGGTGGTGGGTGAGCTTTTAGATAAGCGCGTAACCCTGCGTGACGGGTCGGGCACCGTGGAAATCCGCGACGTGTGCATCGAAAAAGACCGCAACCATGACTGGAATGTGACGCGCCTATTTGTGCAGCGCCCGGTCACTGGGCGCCTGGGGCTCCGCAAAGGCGAGACTTTCACCGTTGAGGTGGGCGACGTCATCGGCCTGTCGCTGCGCCCTAATGAGCAGGGGGTTAGTGCGCTGCTGGCCACCATGGAGGATCTAAAGCCTGCTGACCTGGCTGACGCCTTACATGAGCTACCCCCCACCCGCCGCCTTGAAGTGGCCACAGCCCTAACCGATGAGCGCCTAGCTGACGCCCTGGAGGAGCTTTCGGCTGAGGATTCGCTAGCTATTTTGTCTAAGCTTGAGGCCCCGCGCGCCGCCGACGTTTTGGATGTTATGCAGCCTGACGACGCCGCCGACCTAGTCTCTGAGCTGCCCCTACCTAAAGCTGAAGCCCTGCTGGCCTTGATGGAGCCCGATGAGGCTGCCGACGTGCGCCGCCTGATGGCTTATGACGACTACACCGCAGGTGGTTTGATGACCACTGAGCCTATTATTTTGCCTCCCGAGGCCACTGTGGCCACCTTCCTGGCCCACGCCCGTAAGGAGGAGGGCAGCCCAGCCCTGGCCACTATGGGTTTCGTGGCTCGTCCCCCACTAGAGTCGCCTACTGGCCGTTTTATTGGCGTGGTGCATTTACAGCGGGCCCTACGTGAGCCTCCCCAAACCCTGGTGGGCTCCATTATTGATCGGGATCTGGAATCAGTTTCCCCGGGTGACTCTATTGGTACGGTTACCCGTATTTTGGCTACCTATAACCTAACCGCCTTGGCTGTAGTAGATGATGCAGACCGCCTGGTGGGAGCCGTCAGCGTCGATGACGTTTTGGACCACCTCATGCCCGATGACTGGCGTGACGCTGACGATGACGTAACCGATGAGGCCATCGAAAAGAGTGCAAATGGCTGACTCTCTAGACACTCCCCTAGACCCTTCACGACGCGGCTGGAAGCCGTGGCGGCGCAGCAGCGGCGATAAGGACGGTTTTGGCCGTTTTGCTGAGGCCACCGCCCGCTTTATGGGTTCGCCCTCATTCGTGCTGTATATGACCATTTTCGTAACCGCCTGGATCGTTGCGAATGTGGCCCTAGCTAGCGTGGGTTATGCCTGGGATGAGTACCCATTCATCCTGCTTAACCTGGCTTTTTCTACTCAGGCTTCATATTCAGCGCCGCTGATTATGTTGGCACAGAACCGCCAAGATGACCGTGACCGCGTAACTGCTGAGCAAGACCGTCAGCGCGCTGAGCGCAACCTGGCTGACACTGAGTTTCTGACCCGTGAAATTGCGGCGCTACGTATCGCCATGAATGATGTGGCTACCCGTGACTTTGTGCGTTCAGAGATGCGTGACTTGCTGATGGAGATTGTGGCTGAGGAACGTAACCTGATCCAGGCCGCCGCCCAGCAGCAGGCCGAGTTTGCTCAGCGCCAGGCGCAGTTAGATCAGCAGTGCCAACAGCAAGACAACCCTACTTCCAAGCGCGACTAGACGGCGTCTAGCAGCCCAGCTAATACCCTTTGAGGGCGGCAGCTTTTTCGCTGCTAGATATCTCAAATGTGATCTATGACCACACCGGTTCAATAGAGGTGTTAGCTGGGCTTTAGTATTAGCTCATGACACTACCCACCCAAGAGGCTATTGAGGCCGCTCTAGAGCGCGTCATTGATCCTGAAATTCGCCGCCCAGTTACGCAGCTGGGCATGGTGCGTTCTATTGATATTGCCGACGACGGCGCAGTTACTATCGGTTTGAACCTCACCGTGGCAGGTTGCCCGCTTAAAGACACCCTAACCGCTGACACCCAACGCGAGGTTGGCGCCGTCGCTGGCGTAACCAGCGTCAAGGTGGAGCTGGGGGTTATGAACGACGAGGAGCGTGCCGCCCTACGCACAAAGCTGCGCGGTGGCGTGGCCGAGCCGGAAATTCCTTTCACCAAGCCCGGCAACCTGACCCGCGTCTATGCGGTCACCTCCGGTAAGGGCGGCGTTGGTAAATCTTCGGTAACCGCTAACTTAGCTGCCGCCATGGCTGCCCAGGGGCTCAACGTTGGCGTGGTTGACGCCGATATTTACGGTTTCTCTATCCCCCGCATGTTGGGTGTGGACCACGTACCTACCCAGCTTGACGGCATGATTGTGCCCCCGGTTTCCCACGGGGTGAAGGTTATTTCTATCGGCATGTTTGTGGGCGAACACCAGCCAGTGGTGTGGCGTGGCCCGATGCTGCACCGCGCCGTGCAGCAGTTCCTCACCGACGTGTTCTGGGGCGATCTAGACGTGCTGTTGCTGGATCTACCTCCGGGAACCGGTGACGTAACCATTTCGGTGGCGCAGCTGCTACCTAACGCCGAGATTTTGGTAGTAACCACCCCACAGGCCGCTGCCGCTGAGGTAGCTGAGCGCACTGGCCTGATTGCCAGCCAAACCAAGCAGAAGGTGGTTGGGGTAATCGAGAACATGTCCTACATTGAGCAGCCTGACGGCACCACCCTAGAGATTTTCGGTTCCGGCGGAGGCGCCCAGGTGGCCGCTAACCTGAGCCGTGAGCTGGGTTATGAGGTGCCGGTGCTAGCACAGCTGCCGCTGGATATTAATGTGCGTGAGGGCTCTGACTGTGGGGTGCCGGCTTCTATTGCCGACGACGGCCGCCCCGCCGCTGGTTCCAGCGCCGCCCAGGGGCTAGCTGGGCTGGCGCGTAAGCTGGGTCACCGTGCACGCGGCCTGGCTGGCCGTAGCCTAGGCGTCAGCCCGGTTTAAAGGCACTGCGCCTTAAGCTGCACTTTTACAAATACTCCTTTAGCAAACCAAACATTTACCAAACCAAGCTGTGGGGGGCCCGCTTGCACTGCAAGCGGGCCCCCCACGTCTAATTCGGTCTAACCAGTCTTGAGCCTAACCAGTTTCGGCCCTAACCAGTTTCGGCCCTAACCAGTTTTGGCTCTAATTAGGTCTAATCAGTTTGGGTCTCTAGCCGGGTTTGGCTATCTAGCTGAGTTTGACGCTAACTAGCAAGCCGTCGCCCACTGGCAGGATATTGGTCAGCAGCTGCTCGTGAGCGATAAGTTCACGCCCCAGTTGACGCATGATTACGGTTTGCGGATCGCGACGGGCCGGGTCAGCCACATTGTCGTTCCATAGCGCGCGCGTGATGGCTAGGATGCCGCCTACGCGCAGCATACGTAGCGCCATGTTGACTAGGTTGGCGCTTTCGCTAGGACCGCAGTCCAGTACCACCATGTCGTAAGAGTTGGCGGCCATACGCGGCATCACGTCGCTGGCGCGCCCGTTAATCATGCGGAAACGCGAAGCTTGGTAACCGGCATTCATAAACATGCGCCTAGCTTGGCGATGTAGTTCAGCCTCCAGATCAATGGTGGTTAGTACGCCGTCGGAACCCATGCCTGAAAGCAACCACAAGCCTGAGACTCCAACCCCGGTACCAACCTCAGCTACAGCTTTGGCTCGCGAGACGGCTGCCAGCATACGCAGCGCTGCACCTGTACCGCTGGAGACCGGGGTGGCCCCCAGTTCAGTGCCGCGCAGACGGGCCAACGTCAGCACCTCGTCTTCGAAAGCCTGCTCCTCGGTATAGACCCAGGTGAGGTTTTTATCAGCACGCAACAGATACTCCTGGCATATGACGGGTGGGAACAGCGCTTACATAGTATCGCCTTAAGGAAGAAAATATGGCCAACTAGCTCACCAGGTGGGCAAGGCCATCATTCCTAGGGCATAAATTGGCCCCGGTTAGGCGCCGCAGCTGCATAGGGGAATTTATACTAAGAGACGTGTTTGGTATTAGCGGTGGCGAGTTCCTAGTAATCCTGCTGGTGATCATGGTGGTGATCGGCCCCTCCCGGCTGCCTGAATACACGCGTACTTTCGCCCAGTTTGTGCGTAAAGCCCGCGTGAGCTTGGAGGGCGCTAAGGCTTCGGTACGCGAGGAGCTAGGCCCAGAGTTGTCAGATCTGAAGCTGGCTGATTTTGACCCGCGCAATTACGACCCGCGCAAAATTGTGCGTGACGTTATGGGTGAGGATCTTGAGGCCATTAAGCGTGATCTAAGCAATCCGCTTGAGGCCCTTAAAGAAACTGTCACTGACACGGTTTCTGTAGCCGACGACGTCGCTGTTAGCGGCCGCGATGCCCTACAGTCCCAGCCTGGGCAAGCTCCCCTGGCTGAGCCCACTGATTCCTCCACGGAGCCTGCTGTCTCCTCCACTGACTCTAGCCAGGCTGACGCTGAACAGGCCACTGCGGCTGACACTGACGCTGAACAGGCCAGCGCCGACGCTAGCGCACAGGCTACTGACGCAGCCAGCGCTGAGACCGATTTCGCCCCAGCCGCCACTGCTGGCGCCGACAGCGGCGATTTTGATGACACTGCCTACATAAACCCGCCCGACTCGGTCACTAGTGCCCAAGTAGACACCGACAACTCCGCTAACGCACTCAACCAGGCACTAGAGGGCCAGAGTCTTGACGTTGAGCCTAGCGATGCTGACAGCGAGGCTTCAACCAACGCTGACGCCTCAGCGGACACCGCCCCCACTGCGCAGGCCATAGACGCTGCCGCAGCCAATATCGCCCTAGCTCCCCTAACCGATGCTGATGCGGCCCTGCTAGCGCAGCTACGTAGCCAGGTGGAGCTAAGCCCGCGCGACATTTTACGGGCCGCTAACGCCGCCAAACGCCCTGCCCCGGCCGCAGCCGGCGTCGAGCTTTAAACTACGCAAAATTGGCTTAAAAGCGCCATTTAAAGCAAAAGGGTCACTCACCAAGAGTGACCCTTTATGTATATGCGTTAGCGCTAAGACTTAGATGGTCTCTAACGCTGCGGCGAGGTCTTTGACCTCTTCGGGGCTAATCTCAAGCACCAGTCGGCCGCCGCCTTCTAGAGGCATGCGCATAATGATGGAACGACCTTCCTTGACTACCTCAAGCGGACCGTCACCAGTCCGAGGTTTCATGGCTGCCATGGCATCACCTTTCGCGAATCACGAGCATGGATCCCAAAACGCACACTCAACTGTTTCCAGTATAGTCTTGTGAACCTTTAAATGTGATCGCTAGGTGCGTAAAAACACCAAATTTCATGGCTGCTATTTAATGCTATCAGCCCTGCTCAGCACGACGATGGGCACGGTTTTCTGCGGCTTTAGCGGCAATTCTGGCGCTAGCACCAGAAACCACCAGATCAACCGCCTGCTCAGCATTATCAGCTAGCTGCAATAAATTCATGTCATCAGCACTAATCATGCCTTCCGCAAGCATTGTGGTAGACATCCAATCTAACAATGGCCCCCAATAATCTTGTCCTACTAGCACAATTGGGAAAGAGCGGGCCTTTTGAGTTTGCACTAAGGTAGTAGCTTCGAACAATTCGTCCATGGTGCCAAATCCCCCTGGCATAACCACGAAACCATCCGAATACTTAATGAACATAGTTTTGCGCGCAAAGAAATAGCGGAAGTTAACGCCTAAATCAACATATTCATTTAGGCCTTGCTCGTGCGGCAGTTCAATTCCTAAGCCAACACTTAAACCGCCCACCTCATGAGCCCCACGGTTAGCCGCTTCCATCATGCCCGGACCACCACCGGTGATAACCGCATAACCGGCATTAGCTAAACCGGCCCCTACAGCGCGGGCTTGTTCATAGGCGGCTGCGTCTTTAGAGGTGCGGGCTGAACCAAAGACACTGATGGCTGGGCCAATGTCAGTAAGCGCCCCAAAGCCTTCTACGAACTCAGACTGGATACGCAACACCCGCCAGGGATCCTCATGCAGCCAGGCGGCGTCGTCGGAGCTAGCTAGCAGGCGAGCGTCGGAGGTGTCTCGCGGGATCTGGCTACCACGCAGCAGCACTGGGCCACGGCGATAGGCTTCACGTTTGCTCAATTATAATTTCCTAACCTTAGGGCAAATGCCGTTCCATTACTAACAAAGTGCCACTAAAACCATACCGCCGATATCACTATCTGAACGCTTTTTGCGCCACCGGCGTGTAACAAAGTAAGGGTATGCAAATCCCCCGAGGTTGATTTGTATTACAACACGGTCACTTTAGGGCCTAATAGTTAACAGCCTTTTATCAGCTTTGCTAGGATACACACAGATTAATTACTCCCTTAAGAGAGGAAGCCATGGTCCCGTCGTGGTTACTCGCCGCAAACCGGCGTCGCAGCAGTGCGCTAGCTGGGCTTTGCGTTGTAGCTCTAGCACTCCCCACGCTAGCTAACGCAGCCCCCGAACAATCTGTCGAAAATGAGCGTACCTGGGTAGGTACGCAGATCGGCTCTACCATCGCCAAGGATCGGTTCTGTGATGTCAATGGCGATGGCAGGGGCTATGGCTCTACCAGCTCTGGCAAGCAAGACATCGTTACGGCCTCCCCTTCCGGCCTGGTTACCGTCATTCCGGGCGGAAACCCCGGCGGCAAAATGCCGGTGGCGGGCACAAGCAGCTTCAAGATTCCTGCTTCACCTGATGTTTCTGTATCCTGCGTACTTGATGTTGACCATGATGGCAAAGATGAGATCCTGGTTTCCTCATCAACTGCCGGTAAAGCTTGGCTAATTTACGGCAGGACTGACTTTTCTGACGTTGACTACACCAAGCTCTCAGAAAAAGGCCAGGGCTTCACTATCACCGGCACCCCGGGTACCACCCACTTCTCAGCCGTCTTCGCGGGTAAATACGACGGTGATTACCAAAGCGACATCGTCGTGCTTAACCCTGAGGGCAACCACTCAGTGGCTTATCTTATGAATGCTGATAGTCGGAGCGATAAAGATTTAAACGATTACGCTACGACCAACCGGAAATTGTACAGCCCTGAAGGCATGTTCTTTGATTCCGTTCAACCCGTCGGCAATGTTGATGGTAGTGGCCATACCGACTACGTGCTTACCACCTCTGATGCTAACGGCAAGCACGGTAAGGCTTGGCTAGTAACTCGTATTATAAGCTCTATTAACCTAAACAACGGCTTCCGTCAGATCGCTGAAATCACTCTGGAAGAGAACACCTACCTGGGTAAGGCCACTACAGCTGCTAACGCCGGAGACGTTAACGGCGATGGCTACGATGACACCCTGATTGGTTTTAATGGCGGTGTGGCGCTGCTTTATGGCGCTGGCATTTTGCCCAGGACCTACACGATTAACAGTGCTAACCAGACTGACCCCAATGTTGCGGTGCTTACTGGCGCCGGCTCTGGCTGGTCAGTGGCTTCTTATGCCCGTGAGGGTAAGCCTAATTTGGTGGCTGTAGGTGCCCCCTATGCAGGCGACGGCGAGGTCTACTACTTCCCGACCACTGCTTTTACCGCTGGTTCTCACCCCATCAGTGGTTTGGGTGACCAGGTGACCACCATTAAGGCTAAGCAGCCAGGTACTCGCTTTGGTATTTCTGTGGCCTTCTCTGGCGCTTTCCCGACCGAACCGCCTATTTTGGTAGCTGGCGCTGACAATGCCACCAAGCAAACGCCTGCTAGCGCCGCTGATTTTGGCCCCAACGCCTATATTCAGGTCATGTATTTAGGCCCGGCAGCAACCCCCACGCCTGCACCCACCGAGACAGCGCCCGCAGCCCCCACCCAGGAGCCCACTGCGGAACCTACCCAGGCGCCTACTGCGGCCCCCACCCAGGAGCCCACGGCTATCGCTATCCCGCAGGAGCCTAGGACCCCGCTTTCGCCACTGCCGGTTGTGCCCGCTAAGCCTTCACCGCTACCTGCCCCGGTTGACGCTGGCGTGTTGGTAACTGACAAGCTGCCTAGCGCTAACGCCAAGGTTAAGACTGGTGCTGTGCACTCTTCTAAGCTGGCTATCACCGGTTTGGATGCCGCTAGCGGCCTAGTAGCCCTGGCTCTGTTGACTACTGGTGCGGGCGCGCTGGTTTTGCGCTCTCGCCGTAGCGCCTGAGCTGAGTAAACTGAGGGCGTGAAAGACCCTCAGATTGCTCGCCGTAATCTATATGTACGCGTAGCCGCCTCACCTGGTTTCAGTGGGGCGGCTCGTGCTAAACGCGCACGTAGACGCGCGCGCCACGGGCGAAACCTGGGTCTACCCCTGTTGCGCCCCAACCACCCAGGTTGGAATACTCGCTCAGCCCAGTTTGATCAGGTTGCAGTGGAGATTTTTAGGGAGCTATCCCAGCGCCATCCCAAGCTTGGCCAAGTTGAGCTAGCAGTGGAGGCAGTGCCGGCCTCAGACCCGGCCCCTTGGGAGGATGCCACCTGCCTGGCCCGGTTCTTCCCGGCTGAGCATAAAGCAGGTTTACACGCCCGAATTGTGCTCTACCAGCGCCCTATCCGCTCCCAGTGCATTAGCCCTGAGCAGCTGCAAGAGGTGCTTTATATAGTGCTGTTAGAGCAGTGTGCCCAGGCACTTGGGGTTTTACCCCAAGACCTGGACCCTGATTACTAAGCGGGCCCTGATTACTAAGCGAGCACTACAGCCGAATACGCCGCTGGGCGGTGGCCTCAGTTACTTCAATGCGGTCAATCACCGAGATCAGTGTGCCCGCCTGATCACCAGAGGTTTCGCGGCTAACCAAGGTAGCTGCAACTGCGCCGCTAACACTAACTGCCTGCACACTTTCGGGAACCTGCGCTACCTGGGTTGATAGCGCTGGCAAGGTCAAGGTGCTGGTCCAGTTAGAGCCGATCGCGCTGAGCGTGACCTGCTTGGGCTGGGCTGAGGGGTTAGTTAGCAGCAGCTGACTAGTTACGTCTTGGCGTGGCAGCATAGCTACCCCACCCTGGCCAGTTTGGGCCTGCGACCAGGTGAAATCGTGAATGTGCTGGCCTGACAGCTCGGGGTATTCACTACCTTGTGAGGTAGACAGCGCGGCGGCGCTTACCGGCTGGTCAGAGTCGATTTTGACACCGTAAGTACCCTGGGCTAACCCACCTAGCGGCAGGTCAGCCACTTGGCCGGCTTTAACATTTAGGGCACTGGCGGGTGCAAATTCCACCGGCCCGCTTTTACCCAGCAAGGTTACTTTCACATGCGCAGTTTTGGTGCCGGGGTTGAGTACCCGCAGGCGCGGCTCGTTAAGGGACCCGCTTAGGTCCAGACTGTCTGCGCTTGCGCTGGGCGACGGCATCGCAGCGGCTGTAGTGGCAGTAGCGCTGGGAGTAGCGGTAGCGCTAGGGGTAGCTTTGGCACTCGCTTTAGCGCTGGGGGTGACACTTGCTTTAGCAGTCGTTTTAGGGCTTGGGGCAGCGCTAGCTTTAGCGCTAGCTTTTGCACTCGCTTTGGCAGTGGCTTTAGCGCTGGGGGTAGCTGTGGCGCTGGCAGCTGCGCTGGGCGACGGCGTAGCAGCGGCATCAGCAGCAGCTGCCTGGGGGGTGATTTGCGAGGCAGCCTTATCAATACTTAGCGCCCCAATGGTCAGTGAAGTGCCCGCCGAGGCCGTAGAAGTAATAATGTCACTGCCTGCCGCAGATTCGCCGTCAAGCTTTTGTGAGGCCACCCAGGCGGCCACGCGACCACCTTCAGCCTGTACCCGCAAAGCTAGCTGAGGGTCGGCGTCGGCAGAGTTTTCCAAAGCCAACTGGGTGGCTTTACCGGGAGCAATAGACAGCTGGCCGTCACTAGGCAAAGAAATCTCGCCGCTAGCACCCCAGGCGGTGACCTTAACGTTAACAGTGGTGTTACCCGGGTTAGCCACATACAGCGTCGAGGAGCTACCCACAATAGTGGCCCCACCAACAATCCAGCTGGTCACCGAGCTTTGAATGCAACCTCCGGCAGTTAAAGAACGCAGGTCTCCACTATCAGAGTAAGCCACCATGGCCCCACCCACTTTAGTGCGGGAGGCGGACTGATCCAGCTTAATGGTGGCGCCTGAAATGTCGTAGCTAGAGACCACGCCATCCTTAACGTAAGCCTGGCTACCGCCGGCGCGTTTAATGTCGCCAACGCTTAGGGTGTAGCCCACCGGCTGGGTGTAAGCCGGAGCCTGTAGGTTATTTTCGGCGCTAGCAGGGCAAATCAGATCATCACTAGCACTGGTGACGGTAACCGTTTGCTCAATACCGGGCGCATATTTATATACCGACCAGCCATTAGCCTGCCAGGTCAGCGCTCCCCCAGAGCAAGTCAATGCCAGGGCCCCCACGCTAGCTAGGGCGCCCTTCCAGGTTAGACGCTCAGGGCGGGTAAATACTTTGAGCTGCTTCATGACTGCTTCCTAAACGGCACGGCTGCCAACACATAGAGCCCGGCAAAAACCATCAAGGCCAAGCCCAGCGGGGTGCTAGTGCCGTACTTGATTTCAACGCGCCCAGCTTGGGAGGGCAAAACATAGGCTTGACGCCACTTATCCACCTTGGTGGGGGTTAAAGCCTGACCGTTGAAGCTAGCTTTCCAATGGCTAGAAGCACGTTCGTTAAGAATCAGGGTGCGGCTAGCAGAGCTGGCCGGCAGCTGGGCTCCAGAAGTGAGCATGGAGGCAGAAACTGCCTTGACCGTATTGTCTGCGCCCTGTGCATGCACCCGCGCTGACAAGTCCGCATGGGAGGGGTTAACGCGCCAAACCATGGCGGTGGAGGTGTCAGCTAGACGCTCCAGGCCCGGGGTGGCGTCCAGGGCACTGGCGGTATCTGCCGCAATCGCGGTGGACTGGCCTTTTTGTAGCAAAATCAGGCTGACACCGTGGCTAGCTAGGCTATCGACAGCCCCTGACTGCTGGCCTTTAAGTAGCGCGCCAACGCTGCTAAGCAAAGCCAGGTTAGCTTCGTCGTAGCTGCGCGATGCGTTAATGACACTGGCCGGAGCCACATCAGCCAGCTGGACGCCGTCGCCACGCCACAACTGCACCCGCAGCTGATCTGCCTGGCTGGAAAGGTACAAAACCCGCTGCTTAGTGGTTGAACGCTGGGACTCTAAACCAATCGCGTTTAGCTGCGTGGAGCTTTGGCTAACCTCCAGCTGGGGGGCGCTTAACACGCCACCCACGCCGGCAGCCAAAATCGCTAAGGCGCTAAAGGCGGTGATGGTGCGGCCGGGACGAGCCAGGGTGAAACGCTTAGCGCGGCTAAACACATCGGCGCTAGCCAAAGCCCCTGCCAGGCTCAGCGCGAAGGCAAAACTGACCAGGCCAAGGGGGCTCTGCCCAAAGCGATGGGCAAACACCACCAGCGCCAGGCTAGCTACCCAACCAAACAGGGCCAGTCGTGCCAGGGCTAGCGCCTGCATTCCACTAAGCGCCCCGATAACCATCAAAGCCAGTGCCAACAGCACGGTAAAGGCAGCCAGCACCCAGCCAGCTGGGCTCAGATCAGTACC
>ERZ773066.80-NODE-80-length-51659-cov-54.418320_pt1 | contig 51659 bp, 34 predicted proteins | sample MGYA00580573_ERZ773066 | MGnify/ENA primary metagenome ERZ773066 (study PRJEB29015, sample SAMEA2738128) | human oral metagenome | biome: human oral; feature: human-associated habitat; material: saliva | place: China | collected 2203 ... | reverse complement strand
GACACGCCATCCAAATGTAGTAGGGGTCGGTCAGGGCGAAGGGCGGGCCGTTTTGAATCATCAGGTCGCGCAGAATACCGCCGGCGGTGGCCGTCATTAGTGCCAGCACCACGAAACCTACTATGTCGAAGTTTTTTTGGCGAGCAATTAACCCTCCCAGGATCCCGTTTAGGATCACCCCGGATAGGTCGATGAACCGGAAAACTGCAGGTAGGGCGTTGGGTTCAAGTAGTTCGTGCATCGTCTTCAGGCTACCGTTTAACTGACAGAGGTGCCGAAAGCCAGGCCCAGCAGGTAAGTTACTGCGGCGGCCCCATAGCCGATAGCTAGCTGCCGCATGGCGCTGGGTAGGGGGGCTTTGCCTGACAGTACGCCGACGGCGCCACCGGTCAGGCACAACGCGGCACCTACCAACAGGGCTGAGGCGACCACGGCAACCATTCCGCTGAGCCCAACCAGGTAGGGCAGGCAGGGAATGACAGCGCCGATTGAGAAGAGTGCGAATGAGGATAGTGCTGCCCGCTTAGCGGTGCCGATTTCCTCATAGTTGGGGGTTTCATCACCAATGTGGGAGATTTGACGGGCGCTGCGTGGGTCAATGTTCGCGGCGCTGAGTACTAGTTTGGCGTGTTCAACAGCTTCATGTTCATCCTCGCCTCGGGCGCGATACACCAGGGCCAGCTCATTGGCGTTGACGTCTAGCGCGGGCACAACCTCCCCCGCGCCAGGGTCTGGAGTGGAGGCTTCAAGTAGCTCGATTTGGGAGCGCACCGAGATAAACTCGCCTGCCCCCATACTTAAAGCCCCTGCCAGCAGGCCGGTTAGACCGGTTAGCAGGATCGCGTGGGTGCTGACGCCGGTGGCGCCCACGCCTAGCACTAGGGACAGGTTGGATACTAGGCCATCGTTAACACCAAAAATTGCTGGGCGTAAGGTGCCCGAAAGGCGTTGGCGGTGGCGGGCGGCCAGGGAACGCACAATTTCGGAGTGGATACGCTCATCTGCGGCCATGGAGCTGGAGGCGTCGGCGTCGACCTCATAGTCGTTGCGTTGTTCGGAGCGTTGAGCTAGGGCCAGCACGAACACTGAGCCAAATAGTCGCGCCAGTAGGGGCATGATGGCGCCGCGCAGGGTTTGCCTGGGGGCTGGGTGGGCGTGGGGGCCTAGCAGCTCATACCAGTAGCGTTCGTGGCGGGCTTCGGCTTCCGCTAGGCCTAGGAGAATTTCGCGTTCTTCGCCTTCGCGGCGCATGGCTAGGTCCCGGTAGACTTTCCCTTCTGCGCGTTCTTCAGCTAGGTGGCGGCGCCAGTGTTTAATTTGGGCTCGCGACGGCGCAGCGCCAGTTTCAGGGGTTTGGGGTGCGGAAGTCATTGATTCAATGTTTCATTTTTTTGGCGTCATTGCAACGTTTGGTTACCCGAAATTAGCCTGGCTTGTCAGTGTCAAGGGGCTGACAGCTTGAGGAGAAACCTGGTTTTGGATGTTGTTAGAGACGGTAGTTATTGGCGTAAAGCATCTGCTGGTGACACACCTGCGGCGCGGCGCACTGCCAGTAAACAACCCACCAAGCCAACTACCATGCCGCCAATGATTCCTACGGGTAAAAGCCGCAGGTCAAGCACTGGCTGCCAGTGGCGCACTAGCACTGTGGAGATAATGACTACCACCGCTGTAAATGTGCCAATAACTCCGCCGATTAAGCCAACTATCGCCGATTCAGCAGTGACTAATGCGGCAATTTGCCAGCGCCTGGCCCCCATTGCCCGGCGCAAACCGAACTCGCCAGAACGCCGCGATACCGCCGTCGCCGTGGAGTTAGTGAGCATTAGCACGGCAGCTAATAATGAGACGGCGGTTAATGTCACCAGCATTGTGCGCACATTAGATTCCACGCTTTGACGCATGGTTTTAGGGTCTTCAGGCGCATCCACGTGGGCGTTTTCGCCGGTGTAAGGATCTAGGGCGATGGGTGCTTGCTGCGCCACCAGCTGGGCGGCGCCGGGGCGCGTACGTATTTCGGCGGTGACGGCATTGGTTGCCCCCACAGCAACGGCGTCTGTTTCACGCATTACCACGGCGTTCATGATGCTGGCGTCTAAACCTGAGTCGCTTATAACTCCCACCACTACGTAGGCTTTATTGGCGATCCACACTACTGGGCTGGCGTCAACTGGGCCTAACTCTAGGTTATTTGCGATACCTCGGCCTACCAGCACCTGGCCTGGGCCAAGTTTTATGCCACTGGTTTTGGCGGATTCTTTGCCTTCAATTTCCAGCCCGGGCACACTAGGATCGGTTGCTCCTAATACATCAAAGTTTTGGCCTTTAGTGTCGCTAGTTAGTGAAATGTTTTGATTACCGTGGTTTGAGTAGATTTGTGCACGTTCCACTCCGGGAATACGTTTCAGGCGCATTAGTGTAGTGGGGCTGGCTTGTTTAACGCTTCCATCTTTAGTTAATTGTTTAGGTTCTGGCACTGAGACGGCTACACGCTGGTTGCGGGCCGCATCAAATAGCTGCGACACCTGGGCGCGGGCAGCTTCAGAAATACCTACCGTGGCTAACGCTAACGCTACCGCCAGTAATACGCCGGCAATTAGCGCGCCACTGGCAGCTGGTTTAGCGGTAATTGTGCGCCCTGCATCCGCAAGTATGGCTCTTAGGCTAGTTTTTTTGCTGCTGGTTTTAGGTTTTTTGCCTTGCGCCGCATGGGTGGTTTTAGCTGGTTTTAGAGGCTTTGAACTTTCACTCTCGGGAACGGTGACGACGCCGTCGTGCACTTCGATGCGGGTTTTAGCGTGGGCTGCAACTTTTGGATCATGAGTTACAACTATGACGGTAGTGCCACTTTGGTTGAGTTTATCTAGTACACGCATCACTGAACGCGAATTAGCCGAGTCGAGGTTACCGGTGGGTTCATCAGCAACTAGCACCGGGTTAGCGGCCACGATAGCCCTGGCTATTGCTACTCTTTGTCTTTCACCACCAGAAAGCTGCACTGCTTTGGCGTGTTGCTTATGCGTGAGCCCCACAAAGTTTAGGGCTTGTTCAATACGCTGCGTATCCGTGATTTGCACGGTTTCCTCACCAGAGCCAGCCGTATCTCCGCTGTACATCAACCCTAAAGCCACGTTTTCAGTTACAGTTCGCTCATCAATTAAGTGAAATGCTTGAAACACAAAAGAGAATGTGTGTGCCCGTAATGCTGCTAGCTGGGAATCACTTAACTTGGTTGCGTCTAGATCATCAATAAAGTATTTGCCTTTAGTGGGAGGGTCAAGTAACGCCAGAACATTCAGCAAGGTTGATTTACCAGCCCCAGAAGGGCCGGTTATAGACACAAAATCACCCTGCTCAATCAGCAGTGAGGCGGTTTTTAGTGCTTTAACCTCACCGGGAGCACCCGGATTATAGGTTTTAGAAACCTGCGCTAATTCTAGTATCGTCATTTGCGGTCCACTCGCACACTGTCACCAACTTTAAGCTGGTCAGATTTAATGGCGCATTGCCCAGATACGCACCCAAGCTGCTCTACTTTAACCATAACAAAACCGGAGGCCTGGCGTTTGAGCACATTTGCGTTGCCATTAGCGTCTAGCGCCATTGCGCGTTGAGGAATCAGTAAAGCGTTTTTGATTGGTGTTTGTCGATCTACGGTTAACACCATTGATTTACCGCGCGCATCGCTTGGAAGTTTTCCCTTTTTAACGCTAAAGGTTAGTGTATAAGTGGTTGCTTCAGCTTGGCTTTTTTCGTCTTTCTTAGGTGCAGCAGTTTTGAGAGTTAAGTTTAACTGCTGAGAGCCATAAACCGCGCTAGCCACGCTGCCAGTTTTCAATACCGAGCCAACACCAGCCGGCACTTCAGCGGTTACAGAAAATTCACCTGTAGATAGGCCTAGCTGGGAGGGTTTGTCTCCATTTAAACTATCGCCTACTTTAGGTAGTGAGGTAACAACGGCTGGAAGCTGCGCAATAAACAGCATCTCAGTTTTTGCTATAACTACCTTCTTTTTGGCTTGCTGCGGTTTTTCGGACGCACCTGTCTCGTTTGAGTTTCCAGCGCCTTGATTAGCACCCGCGTTGTCTGACTCGTTTTGATGAGTATCGGTAGTAGCTAATTCGTCTTTGGTTTGCCCGTATAGATGTTTTAGTGTAGCGATTGTGTCAGCGTCTAGGGTTCCAGTTATTGCTAGCTGGTAGCCGGATGCAACCAGGGCGCGTTGCAGCTGTGACACATCCGCGCCAGAATCACCTTCATACAAATCACGGTAGGCGGGAAAACTACCCTGATAGGCAATCAGGGGGCGATCGTTAATCCAGGCCACCACTTGCGTGTTTTCAAGTTGCTGACCGGCTTTTACGTTTACGGCGGTAACAACCGAATCTGAGCTAGTAGCAGGCAAGTTAACGGCTGAATCTTGTGCTCCGGCAATAACACCTGTGGCAGTGATTTGATCTGTCAGATCTCCTTGCTCAACTTCCACAGTTACAGGAGCTGAAGTTGGAGGTGCAGCGGCGGCTGCGCGCTGCGCTGGCGATTGGGTGTAGCTTGCCAGCAGCCAGCCTGCACCCACTAGCGCCACCGCCATAAACACAACTAAAACTACAAGTAACCAGCGTTTCACTTGAGATCGTTTAGCGCCCACAGCTACCCCCTTTGATCACAAATAATTACGAGTATTTCTTCACAATCTCACGGCAAGTGGCTTCGACCTGCTTGATTTGTCCCAGCCGAGCAGATAATTCTTTCTGATTCTTTTTGACATAAGCATCAGCGCTGTTCCAGTCAGCATCGTAGTATGCCTGCTGCCAGCCGGAGCTGATCCGGCACTTTGCGTCTGCAACCGCTATTTTTCGCTCATACTCTGACACGGTTCCGGGTGATGCCGCGATAGCAGATTGGGGTGCATCAGCACCTGGATTTAAGCCAATTTTCTGACTGAGCTGCGGCCCTGGCATTAACATTGGATTATCGGTTAGATCACTAAGGCCCAGTGGTTTCATGCATTGCTTCCAAGTGGCAGCAAGTTTTTTAACTTTAGGATCATCAATCCCCTGCTCGGCATTACCAATTGATGACACAACAGCATTCCCAGTCTCAGATTTTTCCTCATAAGTCTTCAATACTGGATACTGATCCATTAGTTTATTAAAACATGAATTTTTAGCGTCCTGGTAACCGGGATCAGTTTTAGATTTTTCAATAGTGTCATGGCTATATTGGTAGACATTCCAGCCAGGAACAATACCCATGTGGTAGCCAACTTCGCTTGCAATCTTCTCATCAAATAGAAGCCTACCAGCACTATTTACGTATCGCTCAGCCTGCCCCCCTGGCGGTTCTGGCTTTCCTTGATAGGTGTATCCTTTGGACTTCATGCAATACCTAAAATAGGCGGTTCGAGCACGCGAAATTAGAATCGTGTCAGCCTCTCTATATGGATCTGTGGGAAGCCGCCATTTAGACATGTCGTAACGCGTTAAACCGTCAGCAGAGACTTTGGCTACCTTATCATTAGGGGTAGTTGACGAAGCTTTTTCGCCACTCCCACACGAGGCTAAACCGCAAATTAATACTAGAGCTGCAATGATCCTTAGATACTTCATTTCATCTTCCTTGATTAAAGTCATCACATAGGGAACCCAGTTAAGGGCGTTGCTCACGTTAATGAGCGGATAGGCCTGGCAAGGCTAGGTCTGGGAACATACAGTGGATAAGCGCTGCATCACTCGTCATTGGAGTAAATACAGAATACCTCTACCGCCCCAAGCCCACAACTAGTTTTGCAATATTTAATCGACAATTTACAGTTATAGGTACAATTAATTAGTTCACCAGGCTGTGCTTATCTTGCGTAGCGAACCGGTTCCACATATGGGTCAAAGTGCGAGACAATGCAGGGGTAATGAACGAACACTCCAGTCAGCCCAGCCAACCAGACGCAACTAACTTAGCCGCAGCGCCCCGCCGTCGTCCTGCCCGCAAGCAGCGCAATCACGGACGGCGCCAACACAAAAACCAGGCGGCGCCGCGCCCCTTCACCCCCGCACAGCTAAGCCAACGCGCAGCTTCCGTGCCCACCATCACCTACCCAGCGCAGCTTCCAGTCTCAGCCCGCCAGGAGGAGATCGCAGCCGCCATTTTGGCTAACCAGGTGGTTATCGTCGCAGGTGAAACCGGCTCCGGTAAAACCACCCAGATCCCTAAAATCTGTTTAGATTTAGGTCGCGGCGTCAACGCCATGATTGGACACACCCAGCCCCGGCGTATCGCAGCGCGCTCAGTAGCTGAACGCATCGCTCAAGAGCTGGGCACTAAAGTTTCTAAAGAATCAATAGTCGGTTATCAGGTTCGTTTCACTGATGAAGTTAGTGAACATACGCTTATCAAATTAATGACCGACGGTATTTTGCTGGCCGAAATTCAAAACGACCCATTATTGCGCCGCTATGACACTCTAATCATTGATGAGGCGCACGAACGCAGCCTAAATATTGACTTTATTTTGGGTTATTTAGCGCGGCTACTGCCCCAACGCCCAGATTTGAAAGTCATCATCACCTCGGCCACCATCGACTCTGAACGTTTCGCTGCCCACTTTGGGGTTGAAGGCCGCCCCGCCCCAATTATTGAGGTCTCTGGGCGCACCTATCCGGTAGAAATCCGCTACCGCCCCCTCGACGGCGTCGACCCAGACCCAGCTACCAGCCAAACAAACTCAGCCTCTGCCAGCGCAAGCACCGACGAGCCGCGCGACCAGGTCACGGGCATCCTCGACGCCGTCGACGAATTAATGGCCCTAGGCCCCGGTGACATTTTGGTGTTCCTGGCAGGAGAACGCGACATTCGCGATACCGAAGCCGCACTTATCGACCACCTAGGCCCACGCTACGCCGCCAACGAGTCCAGCGCCCGCCTGCCCGGCAGCGTTGAAGTCATCCCCCTATATTCGCGGCTAAGCGCCGCCGCCCAGCATCGCGTATTTGAAAAACACCGTCTGCGACGCATCGTTCTAGCCACCAACGTGGCTGAAACTTCGCTAACCGTGCCCTCCATCAGGTACGTGATCGACCCCGGCGTGGCGCGTATTTCGCGTTATTCCAACAAAACCAAGGTGCAGCGCCTACCCATTGAACCCATCAGCCAAGCCAGCGCCAACCAGCGTAGCGGCCGCTGCGGGCGCGTGGCCGACGGCGTGGCAATCCGTCTGTACTCACAAACCGATTTTGAGGGGCGCGAGCCATACACGGAACCCGAAATTCTACGCACCTCTCTGGCCAGCGTAATTTTGCAGATGGCAGCGCTGCGCCTAGGTAATGTGGCAGATTTTCCCTTCATTGACCCGCCAGATCGGCGCGCTATTGCTGACGGCGTGGCGCTACTAACCGAAATCGGTGCCATCAGCGCAAACTCTAAATCCATGCACGAGCCGCGCCTGACCGCGATCGGCCACCAACTGGCGCGTCTACCCATCGACCCGCGCCTGGGGCGGATGCTGTTGGAAGCCAATAAACGCGGCTGCGCCAGCGAAGTGATGGTGATTGTCTCCGCGCTTTCAATCCAAGACGTGCGTGAACGCCCGCTTGACGCGCAGGAAGCCGCAGACGCCATGCATCGGCGTTTAGCGGATCCCACCAGCGATTTTCTCACCTACCTCAACTTCTGGCGCTACCTGCGCACCCAGTCACGTGACCTGTCCGGCTCTGCATTTAGGCGCATGTGCCGCCACGAATACCTGCACTACCTGCGTATTCGTGAATGGCGCGACGTCTACAATCAGCTGGCCCAGTTGGCGCGGCCGCTAGGCATTAACGCCCAAAACATTGAGCTACCCACTCGTGCCTCCATTCGCGCCGCTAGTGACCGCCTAGTTCCCGGCTCCCACGCGGCCGGCATGGCTAATGCGGACGTAGCCGACGCCGTCGTGGCCCTGGGGCAAAGCGCAGACACCCCCGACGCCGACGCGATCCACCAATCCCTGCTGGTGGGGCTGCTTTCCAACCTGGGTAACTATGATGAGCGCCGACGCGAATATGCCGGGGCGCGCGCCACCCACTTCACTATTTGGCCTGGTAGCGGGCTGCGCCGCAAACAGTACGACTGGGTGATGGCCGCTGAGCTAGTGGAAACCAGTCGCTTATTTGCCCGCACCGTGGCCCGCATCCAGCCTCAATGGGTGGAGCAGACCGCTAAACACCTGGTCAAGGTCACTTACGGTGAGCCTTACTGGTCCGCCAAGAAGGGTGCGGCCATGGTGAATCAGCGGGTGCTGCTTTACGGGCTGACTTTGGTGGCTGACCGCCCGGTCACGCTAGCCAGTGTGGGTACCGACGCCGCCCGGCAGGCTGCGCGGGAAATGTTCATTCGCTCCGGGCTGGTGGAAGGGGGCTGGCACGCCCGCCACGCTTTTGTTGAGCGCAACCGTGAGCTGCTTGAAGACACTGCCGAGGTGGAGCGTCGTCAACGCACTCACGGTATTTTGGCTGATGACCAGGCTCTTTTTGACTTCTACGATGAGCGCCTGCCGGAGAAAATCACCAGCGCGGCGGCTTTCGACAACTGGTGGAAGCATCAGCGTCAAGACACCCCCAAGCTGCTGGATTTCACTCGTGAGCTGCTGCTTCCCGAGGGCGACAACCTTGACGGCTACCCCGACACTTGGCATCAGGGTGACCTGACCTTGGCGCTTACGTATGTTTTTGAGCCCGGTAGGCTCGACGACGGCGTCAGCGTACAGGTGCCCATTGAGGTGCTCACTCGCCTGCGCCCAGAGGGATTTGATTGGCTTGTGCCCGGGATGCGCCCACAGCTGTGTGTGGCCACCATCCGCGCCCTACCTAAGCGGGTGCGCCGCCAGCTGGTTCCGGCCCCCGACACCGGCGCACGCATTTGGGAGCTGATCTGCCAGCTTTACCCGCAGGCTGCGGGAGAAGCTAGCGACGGCGTCGAACCGATCCCGGTAAGTTTCCAGCAGGCCTTCACCCAGGCCGCACAGCAGCTACGCCAGGTAGAAATTACCGACGAGGACTGGGACCAGGCGCAAGAAAACCTGCCGGAGCACATGCGCATGGGCTTTAGCGTGCTGGACGCGCGCGGCAACAAGCTAGGGCGCGGGCGCAACCTGATCGTTTTGCAGCGGCAACTAGCCAAACAAAGCGAGGCGGCGGTGCGCTCGGCGGTACGTGGCGCCCTGGCGGCGGCCATGGATGAGGCCCGGTCCAAGAAATCGGCGAAATCTAAGCGTGCAAACGGAGCCCACGAGAGCCGTAAGGGGATCCATGGGGCCGCCGGCGCAAACGGGAGCGTAGGTGCCCATAACGGCGCCCGCGCCGATAAATCTGCCGCAAATAGTTTTGCAACTATTACTTCACAGTCATTAACTAGCCCATTAAAGGAGCAAACTAATTTAGTTGATTGGCCTGAAGTTCCCCAGGGCGTAATTCCGCAACAAATAGAATCTGCCGGGCGGGCGGGGCTATTAGTTCGCGGTTACCCCACTTTAGTTGCACAACCAACCTCTAAAGCATTTAAAGCTGATTTAAAGATATTAGCTGATGTTAATTCTCAACTAGCTCAGCACGCTGAGGGAGTTTTAGCATTGGCCTTGGCCCGCACCCCGCTCGAAACAGCGCGGGTAACCAGCCGTTGGAACGCTAAACGCTCTCTATTCATGGCGTCTGCACCCTATAAATCCACTGACACCCTGGTGGCTGATTTATGCTTGGCTGCCGGGCGTCTGCTGGCCCAGCAGTGGGGCCGCGAAACCAGCCATAACCTGGCTGAGCTGCGTGATCGTGAAGATTTTGAGCTCTTTGTGACTTGGCTGCGCGACCGTCTGGAAGACCAGGTGGAAACTATTGCCGCCCATGTGGAGGCCGCTTTGGAGGCTAAGGGGCAGTTGGATAAGGCAGTGGGGCGTAATACTTCGCTGGCTTTGCTCGACACTTTGCAGGAAATTCGCGAGCAGGCCGCTGCCCTGATTGCGCCACGCTTTATTGCCGACGCCGATCCGGCACAGCTGGCCCACTATGGGCGCTACCTTAAGTCTTTGGCTTATCGCTTGGAGAAGGCGGCGGCCTCGCCCAGCCAGGATGCAGCTTTGGCCTACCAGGTACGTGAGATTGAGGGGCAGGTGAGCGACGCCGTCGAGCACGCTAAGGGGCTGCCGGTCAATCCCGCCCGCGCGGCGGTGCTGCGCCAGGCCCAAAATATGGTGTGGGAACTGCGCGTGAGCCTGTTTGCCCAGCAGTTGGGGACGGCGCACAAAGTTTCGGCCAAGCGCATCAGTAGGCTGCTAGCCTCTGCCCCGGCGCTCTAGACACTGTCTACCTCCAGGACAGCCCTCTAGATGGGCCCTGCCTCTACACAGGCCAGCCCTCTAGGTGGGTTGGCCCGAGCTGACTGGGCGCCGCGCTGCCTTTTTCGGCACTGTCGGTACCTTTCTGGCACTGTCGGTACCTTTCTGGCACTGTCGGTACCTTTCTGGCACTGTCGGTACCTTTCTGGGCGTCATCGGTACTTTTTTGGGCGCCGTCACTGCCTTTTTCGGCACTGTCGGTACCTTTCTGGGCGTCGTCACTGCCTTTTTGAGCGCCGTCGGCACCTTTACCCACACTGGCGCGCACAGATACTGACATTTCATCCCTTCCCTATAAAACCCCATGTATTTTTTATAGGGAAGGGATGAAATTGCCTGTAAATGCCTGTAAATGAAACTGGCCCCCGTATTGGCGAAACCCAAAAAAGCCAATCCGGGGGTCAGTTATTCACATATTCACAAGGAGAGAGATTATCGAGTGTTCATCCCAGCTCAGGCGTCCGGGTTATTCACCTCCACATTATTTGCATCAGTATTAGTCGTCTTCTTAGTTCTTAGCCGGCAGGCCCCACCGGGGCTTAGGCGGCTGGCGGGGCTTACCCGTGACACCTGTGCCGGCGGCTTAGTGGGCCAGTTGCTTTGCTGATCTGCATCAGCCTTGCTGGTTAAAATTCTAAAAGGGGCTTTTATGGTGGCGGTTAGCGTAGCCTATGAATCATCTATGAAAGATAAAGCGTGGCTTGGTTGTAAGAGAGCAGGTAAGGGCCGCCAATCTGGCTTGGCTCCATAGGCACCCCCTTATAGGTCCAACGCAGCAGGTTGGCCAGGGAGAAACTGTTTGCGCACACCCCACAGGCCAGCACGCGGCTGGGGCGGCGCATACGTTCAACCTGGTGACCAGCCGGACAGGTGCCCACCCAGTCGCCGGGGACTTTAGGGGCGCGCCTATCTACCAGCCGCTGCGCTGAGCAGCCCAGTTCTAGGGCTTTGCGGCGCCAAACTTCATCGTGACCGTGGCTTGGGCCAACCAGGGCATGGGCTACTTCATGCAAAATCGTGTCGCGCACGCGAGGCAAGTCATAGAGTTGCATTAAGTAACGTGAGAGAGTGATACAACGGTTTGTGTGGTTACACTGTCCCGCTCGACGCCGGGCACGATCCCACCCCAGGTTCCAGCCTTGCAAACCGTTGGCGTCCATCAGGTCACGGCCTAAAGCATAAACCTGATCAAGATGCATTCATTGTCCATTTCGTGGAAAAATAACCTTTAGTGTCAGAATCCAAACGTAATCCTAAACCTAAAACGGTAACCTCCGCCGGCAGCGCGACTAGAGACAAGGGCAAGCGTGCCATCTCTAGTGCCAGTGCCGAGCGGTTTATTGCGCGTTACCGGCTGGTCTCAATTTTTGCGTTGCTGACCCTATCTGCTCTAGCTGGGGCACTGGTCCTGCCTAAATTCACCGCCCCGGCACAGATTGATGACGGCCCCACCCCGGCCGGCCCGGTTAAGGTAACCCCTGATTACAGTGGGTTTAACGCCGCAAATATCATCTCTGACAATAAGCTTTATGGCGCTCCCAATATGAACGCCGAGGACATCGATAATTTCATCGCCAAAGTCAATGCTGGCTGCATTAATAGCGCCGATGGCACTACTTGCATCAGCAAGGCCCGCTTTGACACTAAGGGCTTTGACCCCACCACAGCCTGCCCGTTAGGCATGAATCCCGCCAAGAATCTAACTGCTGGCGAGGTTATTTACCGCGTTTCGGTGGCTTGCAACATTAACCCCCGGGTTTTGCTGGTGTTGCTGCAAAAAGAGCAGGGGCTACTGACCGCTTCAGGCGAGAAATTGACTGCGTCACGCTATGAATGGGCTGCCGGCTATGGCTGCCCCGATGGCCAAACTTGCGACAGTCGCTACCGTGGCTTTGTCAGCCAGCTCTATCAGGCCGCCGCCCAGCTGCAAAAATACCGCCTTAACCCCTCCAGCTACCGGGTGCAGGCCCGCAAACCCGTGCGTATCGCCTACAACCCCCAGGCTAGCTGCGGTTCTTCCATCATCACCCCAGCTAACACCGCCACCGCCGCGCTCTATAACTACACTCCCTACCAGCCCAATGAGGCCGCTAAGAATGATGGGGACGACTGCTCCAGCTGGGGTAACTTGAACTTCTACGGTTTTTGGAAGGTCTGGTTCGGCGCCCCCCACTAGCTGGCGCGGCTGGCGCCCAGTCTTGGACCACAGGCTGCTTTAGCAGGCTCAAGTACAATTGTTAAATGAGTTATATGCAGATGGCCGCCGAAATCTGGGTGGTGATTGAGTACATCATTAAGATCGGGGCTATGGGGGTGGTGCCCGAAAATCGCCGCCCTGCCTCGTCGTCGGCCTGGCTGCTGCTCATACTGTTCCTGCCCCTGGTGGGCCTGCCCATGTATCTGATGCTGGGAAGTGCCCATATTCAGGGCAAACGCTACCGCCGTCAAAGCGAGCTAACCAACATTGTCTCCACCCTAAGCGCCAACCTCCCAGACGTGCCTCCAGGTATAAAAGCTGATGAGCGTCTACTGGGGATTGTGCGCATGAACCGGCACCTAACCGGAATGCCCTGTATGCCGGGCACAGTCCAGGGTATCTATGACGACACCCGCAGCTTCATTGCGGCCCTGGTGCAGGCCATTGATGCAGCCCAGCACAGCGTAAATATTGAGTTCTACATCGTTCATGATGATCCCATCACCGAGCCGCTTTTTACGGCCCTAGAGCGAGCCCATAAACGCGGGGTGCGGGTAGCACTGCTGCTAGACCACCTGGGGTCACGTAGATACAAGAGCTGGAAAAAGCTACTGAAGCGGCTAAACTCCGCCGGCTACCACTGGCACCTGATGATGCCCCTAGGTTTTAAGCCTGATCAGCGCGGGCGCCCAGACCTGCGTAACCACCGCAAGCTAGCGGTAATCGACGACGGCGTCGGCTTTATTGGCTCCCACAACCTCATTGACCCCTTCTACGAAACTAACCTGCGCGGCCCTGGACGCGAGTGGAAAGACCTATCCGTGCAGCTAGGCGGGGCTATCGTGGCTGAGCTTGGGGGTGTATTCGCCATGGACTGGTACGCCGAAACCGGCAAAATTTTCGTTGGTGCCCGCTCCCAAGCCGTAAGCGATGAGGATATCTCCCAGGTAGAAACCGCTGGTCTGAGCGCACTTGCTGCAGAGCTGGTTAACACCTCGGCGGCGTGGGAAAAAGACTTAGCCGACGGCGTCGTAAACGCCATGCAGATCGTCCCTTCAGGGCCGGGCTACTCCACTGAACCAAACCTGCGCATGTTCACCTCACTGATCCACAATGCACGTCGGCGGGTAACTATCACCAGCCCATATTTTGTGCCCGACGAGTCGCTGCTAGCCGCCATGACTAGCGCAGCTTACCGGGGCGTGGATGTGCAGCTGTTTGTGGGGGCCAGCGGAGACAATTTCCTGGTGCGTCACGCCCAACGCTCCTACTATGCGGCGCTACTGGATGCCGGGGTGCGTATCTTTCTCTACCCCTCCCCCACGGTTTTGCACGCCAAATACATGACCGTGGATAACGAAGTGGGGGTGATCGGCTCTTCCAATATGGATTCACGCTCATTCATGCTCAACTATGAGCTGATGCTGCTGTGTTTCGGGGGCGATCTTGACGACAAGCTGCGCGCTAATGACGCCAAATATCGCTCCCTCAGCCACGAACTAACCAGCCAGGAATGGGCCCGCGAGCCGCGTCACCGCCGCTGGGTAGATAACGCCTGCCGTCTGGCTGCAGCGGTTTTATAGGGGTGCAAGGCCCCGCGAGCGCGGCTGCGCCTCAAGCTGCCGCGCGGCGTCTGGCTGCAGCGGTTTTGTAAAGCAAGCCGTGGCCGGGGGCTAGCAGCCAGGCCAGGGCAAACATTACGCCCAGCACCAACACAATCGTGGCGCCCGTAGGCAAATCAGCTGACCAGCTCAAATACACTCCCAGCAGGCTCCCTAGGGCGCCTAACAGTGGGCCCATAATCATCATGGTCAGTAAGCGGTCAGTCAGTAAGCGGGCTGTGGCCGCCGGGATTACCAGCAGCGCCAACACCAAAATATTGCCGATAGTCTGCACGGAAATCACCACCGCTAAGCTCACGCACACATACAGGGCAATATCTAAAGCCAACACCGGCAGCCCTGCCGCGCGGGCAGTTTCACGATCCAGGCTTACTGCCACAATCTCTTTATTTAGGGCTGCGATCAGCCCAATCACCACTGCTGCCCCGATCAGCGCCACCGGCACTTCACGCGCCGGCACGCCGGTAATAGAGCCGAATAGGAACTGTTGCAGCGAGCCGCTATAGCCTGGGGCGCGCGAAATAATTACCACCCCTAAAGCAAATGCCCCCACAAACAGCACCCCAATGATGGAGTCTTCTTTAAGCCGGCGGTTTTGGGCTAGTAGCGCCACGGTTACCGCCGTCAGAATCCCGGCTACCGCACCCCCAAGCACCAGGTTAGTGCCGCTAACGAAGGCCACCGCCAGACCGGGAAACACAGAGTGAGCGACGGCGTCGCCAATAAAAGCCATCCCACGCAACACCACATGGGCCCCCACCACCCCGCAAACTAGGGCGCTAGTGATAGCAATTAGCAAAGCCCTGGGTAGGAAGGCCAGCTGCGGGTTTAGTAGGTCATTTAGAAAATCAATTGGGGTTAACAACTTAACTCATCCCTAGGGCTTGCAGCAGCGGGTTATCGGCGCGCACTTGGAAAGTACGCATCCACAGGTCTTTGTCTTTAAGCTGGCTAGGCGGGGCGCAAGCCAAATCGGTGCGGTTAAGCAGGCACAAATACTCGCACTGCGCCTGGGCCGCCACCAGATCATGGGTGGACATAAGCACGGCCACACCCGCCTGGCTCAGCTCTTTAAACAGATCCGTTAGCAGCTCCTGGGTGGGCATATCCAAGCCCGTAAAAGGCTCATCCAACAGCAGCAGCTGCGGTTTTAACGCCAACGCCCGAGCCACCAGCACCCGCTGGCGCTGCCCACCCGAAAGCTGCTCTACCGGCCGCGAGCGCAAATCACTCATGCTTACCTGTTCTAGAGCACAGTCGGCAGCCTCTAGGTGCTCTGGGCGGGGCCGACGCAGCCAGCCGAGCCTGCCGGTGAGCCCGCTTAACACCACCTGGCGCACGTTAATGGGAAAATCCCAGGCGAAAGCGTGACGCTGAGGCACATACCCAATGCCGCGTCGGTCAATGCGTTGGCCTTGCCAGGTGATAGTGCCGCTGCTGGGCACGAGCCCTAAAATGGCCCGCAGCAGCGTGGTTTTGCCCGCCCCATTGGGCCCGATCAGCCCCATGAACTGGCCTTGCTCTAGCTTCAAGTTGACCTCTTGTAGCACGCTGCGGCCGCCCAGCTGCACGCTGAGTTGGTTTACTTCTAGCATGGTCTACTTTCCAGATGGCTGTGCTTTTAGCGCGTTGGTGGTGCTGGTGGCGTCGCCTACCGCAAAGCGCAAGGTGGTGGTGGCCTGGTAGGTTTTACCGTCCACACCGGTAGCTTTGAAGGAGACTTTGACCAGGTAAATGCCAGGTTTGGAGAAAATCCAGTTGGCGTGCACGTGGGTGTTGGTGTCCACCCAGATGTCTTGGGCGCTGGCGGCAGAGTCGGCCAGCACTTTGGGTTTACCGAAGGTGCCTTCTTGCAAAATCAGCCAGCTGCGGCCGGGGCCCTTAACCTGCTCGATGCGCATGTTTACCCCGCCTTGGATCAGCTTGGTTACGGCTGGATCTTGGGTGTTCCAGCCCAGCCATACCAGCTGGGTTTTTTGGGTTTGGGGTAGCACATAGACCCGCTTGGAGTCAGCTAGGAATTTGTAGTCTTCGCCTTGCGGTACTTGGATTAGGGCGCCATCGCGTACGCGCAGCACGGTTTTGTTGGGGTCGCGCCACACCGGTGAGGCGGCAGAGTCATCACGCAAGGATACGGTTAATTTGCCGCCGATTAGGCGCGGGCCTAGGTCTACGTGTCCAGCTTCGATTACCGCTGGGGTTTGTGAGGTGGGCTCGTTTGCGGCCACGTTTTGCTCTAGGGCTGGGTCTGGGCTGGGGGTGGCTGAGGTGCCCGGGGAGGTGGCTGCGCCGGTGGCGCCGCTAGTGGGCACCCCCTTACCTGCATTAGCACTGCCCGGGGTTTTTGCCGATGACGCCGCTTGGTTTGCGATAGGCCTGCCACCTAGGCAGCGAGCCAGGGAGTTGGCATTAAAACGCATCATCGCCTGATAGGTGGGGGCCTGGTTATCCAGGGTGTCGCCGTAAAGCGGGCATACTTTCACCCCGGCTTCACTGGCCACCACTTTCAAGGTGGAGCGGGTGCGGGCTAGGTTTGGCTCTAAAAACACCGCTTTAATATGTAGATCTTTGATGGTGGCGGCGAGTTTGCGCCGATCAGCCAGGGAGGGTTCACTAGCCGGGTTAGGGGCCACGAAACCAGCCACTTTAAGCCCATAGGCGTTAGCCAGGTAAGCGTAGGCGTCATTGGTGGTTACCAGTTGGCGGTTAGCTTCACTAATAGTGTCCAGAGTGCTTTTAACCTGGGTGTCTAGCTGGGCCAGCTGGTTTAGGTAGCGTGCGGCGTTAGCCTCATAGACACTCGCCCCGGCCGGGTCAACCTGCTTGAGTTTGGCGCAGATTACCTTCACATAGGCGGCCGCGTTGTGCACGTCATGCCACAGGTGCGGGTCAATTTCCCCATGCACGTGTTTGCCCAGTACAGCCTGGGGCAGGATGTAGGCTTGCGTGCCCGCACGGCCCACAAAACCGTAGCCTTGAGGCACTTGGGCTAGGGTGCGCGTGGGCACATCCACCACTACTCGCTGTGGATCTAGGGCGATGTGGCCTGGTACGTGGGCTGCCCCAGCTACGACGACGTCGCTCTGACTGGGTGCGCTGGCGCCGTCGCTGGGGGTCGGGCTAGGGGCGCTACTGGTCGGGCTGGCAGAGCCACCGGGGCTGGGTGCGGCGCTAGCTGAGTTGGCGCTCGCGGTGGGGCTAGCCCCGCTGGGCGTAGCGCTAGCTGAAGCACTGGCTGAGCTAGCGCCCGGGTTCGTGTTGGCGCTCGCAGCGGGGCTGGGAGTGCTTGCGCTCGCGGTTTTAGCGGCTGACGGCCAAGCCTGGCCGCTAGCCTGCTTGTCGGCCACCAGGGTGATGCGGCCAGCTTCTAGATCCACGCTCACATCACCGTGGCCCGGCCCCAAAACTACCCGGCCTTCACGCTTAGCCACAGCGGCGGCGTCGACCCCCACCGCGAAGGTAAACGTGGCGGTTTTAAACTCCACGTTTTTACCCTTAACCGGGCGCAGGCGGGCCTTAAACTGCACCCGATACACTCCCGGCTTAGTGAAAGCCCAACTCATATGCTGGTGGGCGTCAGCCGGCAAGCTGACAGTGTCATGTTTATAGTCGCTGGCCGCGTCAAACCCGTCATGGCTGGAAAACCCCAGCTCCGGGGTGCCAAAAGTGGTGGTCAGGTAGGAGCTGGCTTGGCCCGGGCCCTGCACCGAAACCACCTGCAAATCAACCTCACTGGCCCGGTTAGCACCATAACGTTTACCGTCACCAGACACGCGCATCCCCAGCCACAGGGTATCTAAAGCCCGATCCTCAACCAGCGGCAAAATCGTGGCCCCCTGCTTGGCGGCCTCCTCGGCGATAGACACTGACTGGGCACTAGCGGGCAGGTTGGCATCCAAGGCGCGAATAATCGAATGCTGCTCCAGCAACAGGTAGTTACTAAAAGCCAAATCCGCATAGGCCACATCCCGAATAGCCCGCAGTGAGGGCTCATAGGAGTGCGGATCGGCGCCGTCGGGAACTAGCTGGGAGACCGTAGCCCGGCCTCCCGCCACATTACGCACTAGATCGGCCAGAATGCCGGTGGTGGTGACCACCCGCAACTGGCCGTCGCGGGCGGGATCTACGCCGACACCGGCGCAGCCCGCCACTAACGTTAAAACTAGTGCACCCTGAATTACAGACTTAACTAGGCCCATGCCATCCGCCTGCGTGCTACCAGCACCGCAACCGCCAGCAACATCAGACCACCAGCAACATTCAAGGCGCCGCTAACCGCACCGGTTTTAGCCAAAGACTTGCCGCCGCTGGCGCCGGCCGCCTGGCCAGCCTTGGCAGAGCCTGAGGCCGCAGAACCAGCAGCTCCACTGGCGCTGGCGCCTTCACTGGAGCCGGCACCAGAACTGGCCGCTGCGCCGTCGCTAGAGGCACCCTCTTCACCACTGATCTGCTCACCCTGCTTGGGGGTGACCTGGGCGGAAATGGTCAGCTTGTAGGTGCCCGGGGCGGTAAACACCCAGTTCTGGTGGGCGTGAGTGTTAGCCGGCAGGGTGTAGGAGCTGCCCTCTTCTTGCAGCAGGTGCTCACCCACACCCCCACCCAGGCCGCCGGAGGTAAATACTGAGACCTTACCGGGCCCCTCCACACTCACCAGGGTGAAGGTAACCTCGCCGCTGGTTTTGCTGACAATCTCTTCAGCCTGCGAGTTCATACCCAGCCAGGGCACACCCGCGCTTTGGCTGGAGGAAATCATCCACACATCCTGACCCGGGGTGGCCACAAAATTAAGCGCGTCGGGGGCTTTAAGAGTGGCCTTGTCTCCCAGCGAGAAAGTCAAAGTTGCCGGGTCAACCCAGCTGGCCGGCTGAGAGCGGTCATCTTTCACCTGCAGCTTGAGCTTGCCGTCCACAATGCGCGGACCTAAGTCAAAGTGCCCTTCATTGGCGTTGCCGTTGGCGTCAGGGCCCACCACGAAAGTCAGCGTGGCAGTGGCGCTAACCGCCGAAGAAGCCGGGTTTTCCTTCACCGCAGCGGCGCTTTGAGCCTTAGCCTTTTGGGCGCTCGTGCCCTGGGCGGCTGTTGCCTGGGCAGCGCGAGCCTGGGCCACAAAGCTCTGAGCTGGGCGAGCCTGGGATACAAAGCTTTGGACGCCGGCCCGGGTGGTTACGGCAGATCGGCTTTGCCCGACGGCGACGCGAGCCTGGCTGGCAGAGCGCCCCTGAGCTGCGGCGCGCGGAGCCTGAGCTGACTTAGCGCTGCGCGAGCTAGCTAAAAGCTGCTTACCAGCGGGGTTAGCTGCGCTCGGCTTGGCCTTTACCTCGCCGCCAATGACTGAGCGCGGCGAGGGGCTGGCGGACGGCTTGCCGGCGCTCGGCTTGGGGGTAGCCACCGGGGTAGCCGAAGCACTGGGGGCGGGGCTAGCCGAGGGGCTAGCTACCGGCTGCGGAACCGCACTGGGAGCGGCCGAGGGCACTGCACTGGGGGCCGATGTGGGCTGGGCACCCGGGTTTTGGGTATCAGGGTTTTGCGGGGTAGGCGCCGGGGTGGGGGTAGCCTGAGCGGCGACGTCGCCTACCTCAACCCGATAGCTACGCACCGGGCTAGCAATTACCGTGCCATCACTGCGCTGAGCCAGCACCCGCACCTGCAGCTGGTAGACGCCGGCAGCAGAAAACACCCAGTTGGGGTAGGCGGCGGCCAGCTGTTGCGGGGCAATTTCTGAGCCAAGCGGGTTTAGCTCATAGTTGCCATCAACCAGCGACGAGGAGGCCAGTTGACCGTTGTCATCCAAGCCAAACAGGGACACGCTAGCGCCCTCAGGGCCGCTGTAGCTGACTTCAAAGTGGGCGGCGCTAAATCCTGCCTGAGCCAGCTGGCTGGTGTCCCAACCCAGCCGTCCCTTGGGGGCAGCGCTGGCCGGCTGCAGTGGCGAGTTAGCCTGGACACCTTGGCTGACGAAATAGCCACCCGGGCTGCCCGGGTAGTCGTCAGAAATGTTTTGCCAGGTGGAGGTCGGGATCTTCAAGGTGGTTTGGGCCGGGTTGTGGCTAGTTCCGGTGGCGCCATCCTTTAGCTGCAAGTCCACCTCCCCATTGGCAGTGGCGACGGCGTCGAAAATGCTTAGGTCCCCACCCTCAAGGTTTACCGGCTTGGACTGGCCATCATTACTGGCCAAGCTAGCAGCGGGACGGGAAACGGAGCTGTGGGCAGCGGCACCCTGCGCAGCGGTGCCAGAAACCCGGGCAGCATGTGCAGCGCCAACATGAGCGCCAGAGGGGCTGGCGACAGAAGCGCCCGCTAGCGGCGTCATGAAACCGCACAGCGCCACAGTGGTCAGCGCCGCCATACGCCGCAGCCAGGGGTCATTAAGACGCTGCGGGGTGGAGCCAGAAAAACGTCCGTTACCAGCAGCTACACGCATGGCAGAGGGGGAAGAGTTGGTAGCGCCCTGGGTGGGAGCCAAGGAAGGCCCAGCGGCCTGCAACCACGCAAACATGGCAGTCTTTCTAGTTGATATTGATTATCATTACCTGCCAAGTGTAGCGACTCTTTTTAGTCCTCACAAACGCGCAGCTCCTATAGCAAAGCGCGAGGACCACTAGCGCAACCCCAGGAACCACTAACAAAACCGTCGGGGACCGCTAACGAAACCGCCGGGGACCGCTAACGCATTTGTTAAGCGACCCCCGGCGGGGTGGGGCGCCTAGTTTTGAGAGGGAAATCAGACGCCCCTATTGAGTTGTGTATTCAATTGTGTCGATATTCAGTTGTAGATCCCATCAGTCCTGACGCTTGCGGCGCAGCAACATGCCACCACCGCCCAATGCCAGAGCGCTTAGCGCCAACATTCCGCTGGCCACACCGGTACGGGCCAAACCGCCGGGCTTTTCCGGCTTAGCCGGGGCTGCGCCGTGGCTGGGCTTACCAGGCTTACCGGGGCGACCCGGAAGCGGGGCGGAGCTGGCCGAACGGCTGGGCTGAGCCGTGGGGGCCGCACTACCAGTGGGAGCCGCGCTGCCGGTCGGAGCCGGGGCGCCGGTGGGAGCCACCGTGGGGACAGCGCTACCGGTAGGTGCCGGGCTGGGCTGAGCCGTAGGAGCCGGGGAGCCAGTGGGAGCCACAGTCGGCTCAGGGCTGGCGGTAGGTTCCTGAGTGGGAGCCACAGTCGGCGAAACCGGAGTGGTGGGCTGCGGCGTCGGAGTGGGCGTCACAGTCTCAGCGCTTACTGCCGTGGTTACCCCAATGCGGTCGTTAGCTCGCTTGGTGGTGCACACCTCGGGGGTGGGGCTGGCCAGGCAGTCCACACCGATCAAGTCGTTGCTGGTGGGGCGCACAATCTTGACCATACGCAGGTTGTCCACCTGCACCAGGCCATCGCCGTCGCCAGCAGCAACCGTGAACTTAACCTTGGTGCCATCCTTAGCCACATTGAAGGTGACCGGAACACGCTGGAAGTAGCTGGCAGAATCATTAGTGGTGTGCTTCTGATCGGCAGCCATCCAGTTCAAAGCCCAAGTGTGGTTAATAACCGTGGAGGGGTTCTTAACTGGGTTGGTGTCGTTGACAGTCTTAACATCCAGGTAGTTCTGGCCCACCAGGCCTTCAGCGTTGGTGTTTACGGTAATCTCCGGCTCAGACTTGGCGGCCCCAGTGGCAGCCTTGTCGGTGGAGCTGGCCTTACCCTCAGCTGCAGCCTTACCGGTACCCTGGCTCTGAGCGCTAGCCTGGCTTTGGGCGGCCGCATTACCGCTTGCGTCACCATCGGGAACCAGAACCCCTAGTTCAGCGATAGAGAGCAGGTAATCAGGCTGGTCAGCCTTGGTCTTGTAGTTAGACAGCACACGCAGGCGAATCAGCTTGGCCTTAACCGGGCTGTTAAAGACAATCTGCTGCACCTGACCGGTGTTTTGCAAAGTACCTTCAGCCACCTTCTGGTTGATGTTGGCAGCATCCTGCCCCACATAGACCTCGTAGCGTTCGGGACGCCCGTTGGCCTGGTCAACGCGGCTAGTGATCTTCAGGCCAGCCACGCTTACCGCAGAGGCGGCGGTGGGGTCATCGCCCTGATACAGGGCCAGGTCAATGTCGCTGGGGTGAGCTACCGGGTGCTGCCAGTCCTTGTCATAGAAGGTGGAAGCGTTGCCATCAAACATGTTGGAGGCCGGGTTGCTGGCGTAAGCAGCCGGGGCAGACACCAGCTGCTGGTCGCCGCTGTAGTCCTTAACCGGGTTGCCCGGCGCCGGGGCGGGAGCATCGCCGTCGGTGGCGTTACCACACAGAACGCGAGCGTCAGCCCAGTTAGCGTGGTCATTGCCGTTGCCGTTGCCGCCGTCGCCCACAATCAGGCGAATCAGCTTCATGCCGGTGACGTCGCCAGAAATCTCCTGAGGAGTGTTGCTACCGGTAATCACGCCGGTCTGCGGTACCACATCAACCCAGTTAGTGCCGTCGGTGGTGCCTACCACACGGAAGGTAACCGAGCCGCTCTGGCCATCTTGCACACCCACGGTGGCCTTGAAAGCCTTGCACTTGCCGCTGAGCTCGAAGCCCACATCGGCAGGAGAGTGGGTACCTAGACCCTTGGTGTACTGCTTGCCGCCCATCACGATTGGGCCGCCGTCACCCTTTTGGTTTTCACCAACCTCACTGTCACGCTCAACCGGACCCCAACCGTTGGAGTTGTACTTGGGGCTGAAAGGCAGGTCAGAGAGGTAGTTGACAGCGTCAGGTTTCACTGAGCCCAGAACTGCCACGTTGGTGTCACCGCTAGCGCTGCGGGCGCTACCAGCGATCTTGTAGGTGGCCGTGTGTACCACGTTAGCGGTGGAGCCGCCCGCACCCTGGGGAACCTTGACGGTCCAGGTGGTGGTGAAGGTGGCACCCTTGGCTAGCTTGGCAGTGGTGGCCGGGGTGTCAGCAGTGGCGCTCCAGCCGCTAGGCAGGGTCAGCTTGCTGGTCACATCGGTGATTTCGCTGGGTTCGTTATTCACCAGGGAGCTGGTCATGTGGAAGGTGGAGCCTTCAATGGCCGTCTCGTTGGTGTCAATTGAGGCAGCGGCACACGCAGGCATATCCGTGGTGGCACCCAGGTCCTCTACGCGGAAGTTGTCGAGCGTAAAGTCGTTGCCGTCCTGCCCGCCCTGGGTGTTGTACAGACCCACCCAGTAGGAGCCACAGCCACCCACGTTAAGTTCCTGTACATAGTGAGTGGGGCTGGTGGCCACCGGCATCACCGTAGAGTACAGGTAGTTAGCGTTTAGTCCGTTGGTGCCCTGGGCGTCATAGGCGGTAACCCAGTAATAGGAGCCGCTGAGCGCATTTTCGTAGTCATACGAAATGCGGTAGCGGTGTCCGGCCTTGAAGTTTACGGTCTGGGGCACGGTGCGGTAGACCAGTCCCCCGTTTTCTTCGTGGCTCTTTAGGGACCAGTGTCCGGCGACGGCGTCGTCGGTGGCCTTCTTAGAACCGTCCGGTAGGGTGCCACCCTTTTGGGTGTAGGGGCCATTGAGGGAGGCCAGTACCGTACGCGGGTCGGTGATTTCACCGGCGTCGCCCTTAACGAAGGGGCCCCAGCCTTCGGGGACATTTTCAAAGTCCTCAAAGGCGATGGTGACCGGCTTGTCGCGGGTGGCGCCCAGATCATCGTTGCGCTGCTGGCTGGCGGCGCTGGTGACGCCTTCACCTGAAGCAGACACGCTAACCTGGCGGGTCTTACCATCCTTGACCTGTACCCAAGCGCTGCCCTGGTAGGTGCCGGCATTGAGGGTCATTTCCTGACTAATGGAAGAGTTGCCCTTACCCAGCTGGGCGATCGGGTCGCCGTGAGCGTCGTGGGGGGCGGTTACCTGGCCGGTGGTCTGGTAGCCCTTGAAGCTACCGGAGTTGAAGCCGGGGTCCACAAACACAGTTCCAGCGCCCCACTTGGGGGTGGCGGCGGCTGCGGGGGCCTTGGCGGGAGCCAGTACAAAGGCGGTGTGGTCGCGTTCAGTGGCCGGCACGGTTGCATACACGGACTCAGGAATGGTTACCTTGCCGCCCTCTACCTTTACGTCAGTTACCTTTACACGGCCCTTGTCGGTGAGGCGGTAGACGCTCAAAGAGCCCACGTTCTGGTAGGACTTGGTTAGGGTCCAGGTGGTGGCGGTACCAGCAGGGTTGTAGTAGTACAGACGTGGTGCGCCGCCCTTAGCGCCATTATCGATCCAGGGCAGCAGGTAGCTGTCGCCCTTAAGCACGGTGGCGCCGTCGTAAACAAACTGGCGGCTAGCGGACATGTCAGCCTTGATAGCCCCGGCAACCTGGGTGGCCGGAGTCTGGTTGGTGACCGCCGTAGCACCTGAGGCTACAGTGCCGTTAGCGAAGGTGTAGGTGTAGACGGTCTTACCGTTTTCACCCTTAGCGCTTTCCTGACGCATAATGCGCGAGTTCTGCAGGAACTTAACCGGCAGGTTGTTGGCCCAAATGTTGCGGTAGAAGGCGCTCTGGTCTTGGTGGCCAGTCCAGCCCTCGAACTCCACAATCTGGGGGTAGCCCAAAACTACGTTGGGGTTCCAGTTGTCCTTGTTGGAGTTGTCCACAAAGCGGATCACGTCAGAGTTCAAACCCTTGTTGGTGGCGCCGCCGTAGTTTTCATCATTGGACCAGTGTGACCAGGTGGAGTAACGCTCAAAGCGGTCAGCCCACTCTGAACCCATTTCCCAGCCCATCTTGTTTAGCTCGCGACCCAGGCGCTCAGCTTGCCAGCCCGAACCGTAGTAAACGTCAATGTAGATCCAGCGGAAGTTGGGGTAGGTGGCCAGCGGGAACTGGTTACGCAGATCCTGGAAACGCTTAATTACCGCACCGCTACCTAGATCAGCACGCTGATCAACGTAGTAGGACTGGTTTAGCCAGTTCCAGCCGCGCCCGCCGGTGAAGGGTAGGGAACCGAAAGAGTTGGCTTCAGGGTAGGCCTCAGTAGTGTTGACGTGGACGCCGTAAATCGCGTTGGAGTTGGCGGTGGTGTTAAACAGGGTGGCAAAGTCCTTGTCACCACCGGCGCGGGTGTTGATGTTGCCCGCGTAGTCCATGTGTCCAGAGTCGTGGCCTTCAGAGGCGTAACCCTTGAGCATCACGCGCTGACCTAGGCCATCGGTGGCCAGGTTGACGCGCTTTACGTCGTCAGCCACCTGCAAGAAGGGGTGTGTGGCGGACGAGCCGAAGTCAAAGGGAATGTGGGTCACTACCCACTTGTGGTTGTCAGCTGCGCCAGCCACCCACGGGGTAATGTCCGCATAGGCGACGGCGGCGTCCTGCCAGTTCACCGTGCCCGAGGAGTTGGCGTCACCAGTGAACACCAAGGTGGTGTAGGGGCGCTCTTCATCGCCGACGGCGTCAGTGGCTGCAGCTGAGCGGTAGGTCCACTGGCCGTTGGAGGCCAGCAGGGTCTTAGAACCATCCTGGTCAACTACCCGGCGCTTCCAGCGCGAACCGTCATCAGCTTCCCAGCCGGTGGGGCGGTCGTAGGTGGAGTTGGTTTCCATACCCACAGCCACCTTAGAGGTGTTAACCATCAGGTAGGTGCTGGGGGCGTCAGCGGTACTGACCGGGGTGGACTCGCTTAGGGTCTCAATAGTGTCAGCCACGCCAGCGTATTTGTTCTTAGCGCTAGCACCACGCGAAACCAAGGTGATACCGGCAGCGTAGGCGCCACCGTCTTTAGCGCTGACTGATACCAGGCCATGGCCGGGAATCTCGACGGTGTGGGCACCACCGGTGAGCTCAGTGATACGGAAGGTTAGGGTGGGACGCTTGGCACCAGTCGTACCCTGGGCCTTTGAAGTAATCTCCTTTACTTCAATTTCGGCCTTCATGGTGACGTCAGTGTCATTGAAGTCAACCGTGTAGGCCACCTTAGTGTTGGATTCTTTAACTGCCTGCACCGACTTGACGGTGTAAGCCTGATTGTCAATCAGTACTGAATCGAGGACCTGGGTGCGGCCGCCAACTTTATTGCCCGCGAAGGTGTAGCCAAGTACCTGGGGGAAGGCGTTGGATACGGTCGCGGTCAAGTTACCGGCGCTGATGGTCTCCGGAGCACTAATGACACCAGAAGTTTCCGGAGTTACTGCACCAGCAGCAGCCCCCGGAAGGGATAGGGCGACAACCCCTAGCAATGCTAGGGAGCGTCGGTGGAGGTGTCTTACCTTCATCGTGTAGGGCTCCTTTGCCTAGACGTGGTTGACCCAATTTTGTCCTTTTGCAACAAAAAGCGTCAAGTCTAAGCAGAACCGAACAGCATGAGTTGCAACCAAACAGTTACAAATCTGGTTTGAGCTAATAATTTAACTAGCGCCTACTGCGCGTATTTGTTCGTTTATCGTAAAGACTGTTTTGCACACAAACCGAAAAGTTTGGGGTAGTCCATGTACCACAGCTTCATTGCCGCCTGTACATGGGAACACCGCCGCCAGTGAGCAACACGCACTATAGCCAGGGTGATGAGCTAGCTATAACGGAACACTCGCAGTAGCGGCGGTGCGGCGATAGATTACCTTGGTTTTTACTAGTAATTCCAGTACCTAAACCTCATTTTTTGCACTTTCTTTTAGGCCAAAAGTGTTTCTGCAGGCCAGCAAGTTGCAAGTAGTCGCAAATCACTTTATATGTGGGCTAATTAACTAAAAACGGTGCTGAGCGGGTCTAAACCCACCCAGCACCGTCGAATTAGTTAAAAGCGCAGGTCACTCCGCACTGGCAGCGCTAGCAGCCGAACCGGCCACAGTCGCACCGGGAATTAGCGTCAGACCGTCGTCGGCAACATCAACCGTAACCTGCTGGCCGTCAGCAACCTGGCCGGCCAAGATCAGGCGGGCCAAGCGGTCACCAATCTCACGCTGCACCAGGCGACGCAGCGGGCGAGCCCCGTAAGCCGGGTCGTAACCTTCGTCAGCCAGCCAAGTGCGGGCGGCGTCGGTAACATCCAGGCTGATGCGGCGGTCAGACAGGCGCTTGCTCATCTTGTTTAGCTGCAAGCCCACAATCTGGCCCAACTCATCCTTGCTCAGCGCGTTAAAGATCAGCACATCGTCAAGGCGGTTGAGGAACTCAGGCTTGAAGGCCGCACGCACCGTAGCCATAACGTTCTCGCGCTTTTCCTCCTGGCTCAGCGCCGGGTCTACCAGGAACTGGCTACCCAGGTTGGAGGTCAGGATCAAGATGACGTTACGGAAGTCCACCGTGCGTCCCTGGCCGTCAGTTAGGCGACCGTCGTCGAGCACCTGCAGCAAGATGTCAAAGACCTCAGGGTGGGCCTTTTCCACCTCATCTAGCAGCACCACAGAGTAGGGGCGACGACGCACCGCCTCGGTCAGCTGACCGCCCTCTTCGTAGCCTACGTACCCGGGAGGGGCACCCACTAGGCGCGAAACCGAGTGCTTCTCGGAGTATTCGCTCATGTCGATACGCACAATGGCGTGCTCGTCATCGAAGAGGAACTCAGCCAGGGCCTTGGCCAGCTCAGTCTTACCTACACCGGTGGGGCCTAGGAACATGAAGGAGCCGGTGGGGCGGTCAGGGTCAGAAACCCCGGCGCGCGAGCGGCGCACAGCGTCGGCCACAGCCGCAACTGCGTCCTTCTGGCCGATTAGGCGCGAGCCTACCTGCTCTTCCATGTGCAGCAGCTTTTCGCTTTCGCCCTGCATCAGCTTACCTACCGGAATGCCGGTCCAAGAAGAGATAACCTCAGCGATCTCTTCAGGGCCAACCTTCTCAGCGATCATCGGCTCGCCAGCGTCAGGCTGGTTTTGCTCACTGGCTTCAGCCTCAGCGATTTGACGCTGCAAGCTGGGCATTTCGCCGTAGCGGATACGTCCGGCGGCCTCAAAGTCACCTTCACGCTCAGCCAGTTCGGCGCGGGTACGCAGCTCATCTAGCTGGGCGCGCAGCTCACCGATGCGGTTGTGACCGGCCTTTTGGGCTTCCCAGCGGGCGTTTAGGGCGCTGAGTTCTTCGTTTAGGTCAGCCAGGCGGGCACGCAAGGCAGCCAGGCGCTCTGCCGCGCCGGCGTCGGCATCATCTTCCTTGGCGCTGGAATCAGCCAGGTAGGCTTCTTCCATCTTTAGGCGGTCTACGCGACGGCGCAGCTCGTCAATTTCCACCGGGGAGGAGTCCAGCTCCATGCGCAGGCGGGAAGCAGCCTCATCAACCAGGTCAATGGCCTTGTCGGGCAGTTGGCGGCCGGTGATGTAGCGGTCTGACAGACTGGCGGCAGCCACCAGGGCACCGTCGGAGATGGTCACGTGGTGGTGTGCCTCGTACTTGGGGGCGATACCACGCAAGATGGCCACGGTGTCAGCCACGGAGGGCTCACCCACATAAACCTGCTGGAAGCGGCGTTCTAGAGCCGGGTCTTTCTCAATGTTTTCGCGGTATTCGTCCAGCGTGGTGGCACCCACCATGCGTAGTTCACCGCGCGCCAGCATGGGCTTGAGCATGTTGCCGGCGTCCATGGCCCCTTCGGAGCCACCGCCTGCGCCCACCATGGTGTGCAGCTCATCGATGAAGGTAACTACCTCACCGTCAGAGTTCTTGATCTCGTTGAGCACGGCCTTTAGGCGCTCTTCGAACTCGCCACGATATTTGGCGCCAGCCACCATGGAAGATAGGTCCAGGGCGATTAGGCGCTTGTTGCGCAGCGATTCGGGCACGTCACCGGCCACAATACGCTGGGCTAGGCCTTCTACCACGGCGGTTTTACCTACGCCAGGTTCACCGATTAGCACCGGGTTGTTCTTGGTGCGGCGCGATAGCACCTGCACCACGCGGCGGATTTCGCTGTCGCGGCCGATTACCGGGTCTAGCTTGCCGGCGCGGGCGGCCTCGGTTAGGTCAGTGCCGTATTTCTTCAGGGCCTCGAAGGTGCCTTCAGGGTTGGCGCTGGTTACGCGCTGTCCGCCACGCACGGTGGGTAGGATTTCGCGCAGGGCCTGGGCGGTGGCGCCGGCGTCACGCAGGGCGCGGGCAGCGGCGTCGTCGCCTTCAGCGATGGCGATCAGTATGTGCTCGGTAGAGATGTACTCGTCAGTTAGTTCTTTGGCGAGTTTGTCGGCCTTTTCCAGGGCGGCTAGGAAGCCACGTGAGGGGTTGGGCTCTACTACGGAGCTGCCTGCTGAGGAGGGCAGGGAGGATAGTGCCGTGCGGGTGGCGGCCCCTACGTTTTTTAGGGTCTGCGGGCTTAGTGCGTTTAGTAGCCCGACGGCGACGCCGCCCTCTTGGCTTAGTAGCTCACCAAGTAGGTGGAGCGCCTCCACCTGGGGGTTGCCAGCGGCTGCGGCGGCTTGCACAGCCCCCGATATGGCTTCTTGGGATTTGGTTGTGTAGTTGGTGTCCACGGTTCTCCTTGAATTTAAGTAGTTATAGCAACGCGGTCAGTCTCACTTTTAGCTGCATGAGCTGATGGAACCGACAGCGTCACGTTCCGGTGAGTACAACTTCCACAGACTTGAGTCTATTCCACTCAAGTTTATTTTTCTTGGGTGACGCCAATCACTTATCTTCGATGTGTGGCTATTTGGGACTAAGGGCTAGACTCGCTGCTGATAGTTCCCTATACGTAAGGAGAAACGCATGGGTATCGCAGATTTCGCCAAGCAGGCCGAAGAACTAGCCGACAAGGCTAAGGAGGCCGCCAAGAACGTAGATGCCGACCAGGTTGCTGAGACCGCCCACGACCTAGCCGACAAGGCTAAGGGCACCGCCGGTGGCAAGTTCGACTCTGCCATCGAGACCGCTGAGGGCCTAACCGACAAGGCTGCCGACGCACTCAAGAACCTCAAGTGATCTAAAGTCGCGCTTATCGCAGGGGAGTTGCCAGCAGGCAGCTCCCCTGACGTTTTATATTTGGGCTATGACTTTTGCGTCTCGCAATACTTTGACCCTCGCGCTCGGGCATGGTGCCCGGGCGGCCTCCCGCCTGCGTGGCAGCGGTGGTAGCGCCTTCCCCGGCCTAGTTATGGAGAAGGCAGACCCGCATTTTATGGCTCGCGCCTTGGCTCCCCTGCCCTATGGGGTGGTGCTGGTTAGCGGCACTAACGGCAAAACCACCACTACACGCATGGTGGTTGAGTTACTGCGCGGCCAGGGCCTGAAGGTGTTTACCAACCCCACCGGCTCAAACTTCACTCGTGGCGTAGTGGCCGCCCTGCTGGGAGCCATGCCGTTAAATGGCCGCCTTGACGCCGACGTCGCCGTACTGGAGCTGGACGAAGCACACGCCACCCATTTCGTGCGCACCGTCAAGCCGCGCGCCGCCCTGCTGCTAAACGTTATGCGCGACCAGCTAGACCGCTTTGGGGAGATCGACTACACCGCCTCCCTGCTACACAAGGTTGCCCGCGCCACCACCGGCACAGTGGTACTAAACGCGGACGACCCCCGCCTGGCTGCCCCCAGTTTCCGTGCCGATCTGCGCGCCGATGTGCGTGGCTTTGCGGTCAGCCCCCAGCTGCGTAGCGTTTTTCTTTCCGACGACGAACTGCACGACTCTCTCGACGGCTGCACCCTGGGCCAGCCTAAAAAGGACACTGAGACCACGCCGGCCACCGAATCCGAGCCGGCAGAGCAGCCCGAGCCGACAGAGCAGCCCGAGCCGGTAGAGCAGGCCGCTAAGCCAGAGCAGGCCGCCCAGCCAGAGCCGGCAGAGCAGCCCGCCCAGCCGCTAGAAATTGTGGCCACACTAGAAGAAATGGTTGGCCGCCACGCGGTTATCGACCTGGCCGGGCACCGTCATGAAGTGGACTTTGCCATTCCTGGCGCCCACAACATCCTCAACGCCACCGCCGCCATGGGCCTAGTTAAGGAGCTACTGGGCGAGCGCACCGATGAGCAGGCCCTGGCTGCCAGCGCCGCTAAGGTCACCGCCGCTTTCGGGCGTGGCGAGCTACTGAGCATTGACGGCCAAGAAGTTGAGCTGGGCCTGGTCAAAAACCCGGCCGGCTTCCGCATGAGCCTACTTAGCGCCGCCGCCGTACGCTCCCAGCAGCCCCCGCTGATCATGATCGCCATCAACGACCAGTACGCTGACGGACGCGACATGTCCTGGCTGTGGGACGTGGACTTCACCCCCCTCAAGCAGGCGGGCGTAAGCATCGTTACCGGCGTGCGGGCCACGGACATGGCGTTGCGACTGAGCTACGACGACGTCGCCGTCGGCAAGGTTGAAGCAAACCTCAGCCAGGCGCTAGCCCAGCTGGTCAAGCTTTCACGCGAGCAGCACCGACCTATCCGCATTTTGAGCACCTATACCGCCATGTTGGAACTGCGTTCCCTGCTGGCAAGTTACACCGACGTGGAGGAGGTCCTATGAGCGCCATCAAAGTTTTGCAGCTCTACCCGCGCGACATGAGTATTTATGGCGATCGCGGCAATACCCTGACCCTAACCAAGCGTTTGGGCTGGCACGGCTATGAGGTGGAGCTACTTTCACATAACCCCGGCGATCAACTGCCTGAGCAGGTAGATATTTTGGTTGGCGGCGGCGGCCAGGATTCAGCGCAAGAGCGCATCCAGGACGACCTACAAAAGGTGGCCCCGCAGCTGCGCGCCTGGGCCAGTGACGGCGTGCCCATGCTGGTGATCTGCGGCTTGTATCAGCTGTTTGGGCATGAGTTCCGCACTGTGGGCGGGGAGGTTATCCCGGGTATTGGCGTGCTTGACGCACATACCGTGGGTGGACCTAAGCGCCTGATCGGCAATCTTACTGTTGAAACTGATGACTTCGGCAAGGTGGTGGGCTACGAAAACCATTCGGGCCTGACCACTTTGGGTAGCCAGGCGCGTCCGCTAGGGCGCGTAAGTGGCGAGTGGGGTAATAACGGCGCTGACGGCACCGAGGGCGCGCGCGCCCATAACGTGATCGGCACCTATCTGCACGGCAGTGTGCTACCTAAGAACCCTCGCCTAGCTGATTGGCTGCTGGCCCGCGCGGTTGAACACGCAGGTCAGACCTGGCACCCGGCCGAGTTGGATGATTCACTAGCTATAGCTGCCGCAAAGGTGGCTATGAGCCGTCCCCGGTAGAGGTTTACAAATGCCAGTTCCCAATTTCATTACTGAGTTACGTTCCAGCGTGGGCCACCGTCCCCTGTGGCTGCCGGGCGTATGTGCGGTTATTTTCGACGACGCCGGCAGGGTGCTGCTGGGCCAGCGTGCAGACAATGGTTTGTGGGCTGAGATTCGTGGTATCCCTGACCCTGGTGAGCAGCCGGTGGCCGCGCTTAAGCGCGAGGCGCTGGAGGAGGCTGCTCTGGAGATCGAAGTTGATGAAGTGTTTTTGATTGATGCTTCTGACCTGGTCACCTACCCCAACGGGGATCAGGCCAGCTACATGAATCTGTGTTTCATTGCCCATGCAGTCAGCGCTGAGGCGGCGGCTGGAGCCCATATCAATGATGACGAATCAGTGGATATGGGTTGGTTTGAGGTTGATGATCTACCTTCACCGCTAGCCCCTAGCGCTAGACAGCGTCTAGAGCTAGCTCGGCGTTACCTAGCCGATCCGCAGCGCCGCACCTTCCTAGGCGAATAGCACAAACAGCGCGCCTCAAAAGCGGCGCACAGGCCTGCTCCCTTTACGCGCCCCTAGCCGAACCGGTGCTGACTCCCAAAGCGGCGCGCACCATAGAAATTAGCAAATGCTAACTAAGGTGGCCCCAAGGCTAATGCCTTGGGGCCACATCTTTATCTGGGCAGCACTGTTTACCTGGTATTTCGTTTTAGTTCACAGCCCCCGTGTTCATCTCATATCCGGCTACTTACTTAGTGTCACATAAGTTTGCACACACATAATTTCCCATACTACCCAAAGCTTATTTACACCTGTAGTTAACTGCTTTATCTGAGCTCTACTTAGGTCTCATTATTTACAGAAAACACCCCCGTATTAGGTATAACTATGCACACTAATTTACCATTACGCTCAAAGTGATCAGACCTATATGCGTCCAGGCGGTTTTGTATCCTATTCGATAAGGCGCATGACTTTCGTAGAAGCCGCACAAAATTAATGGCTCAAACTTGGAGCATATGGTGCGATTGCAGACTCGGAACAAGCGGCTACCACCTTTGGTTGACTAATCATTTAGAGCGCCAAGACTGCTATAAGGCACGCACCTATTAGCTGTGCCTGGAATATGGGTAGGAATATCTTGAATAAATCCTGATTTAGTTCGGGAAATCCAGTAGATATTACCTCTTTATCCCATATTTTCAGCCCCCCACACCTTACTTGGCATAAATGTAGCTGTAAACAAGTACCGCAAGTGTCTCTACCGTCTGGAGCGAACATGAATAAGGGAGCAGAATCTCTAAGTTCAGGAAATCAGCCTGTTAGCAAGTCGCACCAACATAAGGTAAAAAAGGCGTGGCGACTGCGCCAGCTGTGGCGCAAGCTAGATTCAGAAGATGCGTCACTAGTAAGTACCAATCGCCTAGTAGCTCTACTTAAGACCCAGCCCCAAGACGCTAGCATCTGCATCGATTGGAGCGGTAAGGGCGACGGAAGCGTCAATGTCATATTGGAAGCAGTGGGGGTTAACGACAGTTTCGACTGCGACCTAGAGTGGGCCTGTCGTGATGCCCAAGTGTGGGAACCTATCGAGGTCTACCAGCCCACCTGCCCAGATCAGGTGTACGAAGTTTTCGGCGCTCTACCTGGTCACCTAGAAAACGTTGAAGACATCCTCAGCCCCGCCAAGCCTGAGGTTATGCTGCCTGGGCGGCGTAAGCCCACCTGGCCCTTGCCTTGCAAGTCAAACTCACAAATGCTTATGGAAACCCTCAGTGAAGTGGGTGGCCACCTACGTGTGCGGCTAGGTAAGGCCGAGGAAATTGAATGTGAGATGGCTGAAGAGGCCTTCACCAGCACAGAAAAGCTAATGGCGGGCAGCGACGTCGATTTTTACCTGGGCACCCCCATGCGCCTAAGGGTTTTTATGGGCGCAGACAGCTCCCAGGGATTCCCCTCCCGGCTATGGATCGCACTATGCAGCTGGGCAGTAGGCATCCGCTACGAACAAATCACCAACCGCACCGAAGCTGAAAAACTATGGTGCAGCCAGGAAGCACTTGTGGGAGCAGCCCAACCGGAGGGGCTAGTTAAGGTATTTGCGCGCCTACCTGTAGCAGATACGCAAGCCAAGATCATTGGTCTGCCTGCAGTGGAGCAGGACCCCGCCGTCGTACCCCTATCTGACCACACGCAGGTACGTGAGGAAGCAGGCGGGATGCGCCTGGGTACGGCCACCACCACTACCGGGGACGCCGCTGACGTCTACCTGAACACAGAAGGCGCCTTGCAGCACCTGCAGGTTGTGGGCGCTTCGGGTGCCGGCAAGTCCACTCTGGCTGCTGCCATGGTGCATTCACTGGTGACCCAGGGGCGCGGGGGCATTGTGCTAGACCCGCACGGGCAGCTGGTGCGGCGTATCGCGGATGAACTGCCCGCCGAGGCTTTGGAACGCTGTCTGTTTATTGACTACGCGGATCTGAGCCACCCGGTACCTATCAACCTGTTTCACTGCGGCGACTTTGATATGGCATGTAGCAAAGTCATTGAGATAATGTATCTCACTTTTGACCCAACCAGGCAGGGTATTGTGGGCCCGCGTTTTGAGCGGATTATCCACCAGCTAGCCGAGCTTCTAAACCACATCTATGGCCCTGACTTGCCGCTTACCCTTATCCCTGAGCTGCTGCTAGATAAGAAGGCTCTGGAGAATCTGGCCAGGGCTGTCTCAAACATGAGCCCCGAGCTGACGCGCAGCGTTATGACTGAGATTGTCACTAACCGCTCCTCCGACTATGCGGAGCTTATCGCCTGGGCGAGCTCTAAGTTTGAGCGCATGCTAAGTTCGCAGGCTTTGCGCGCCGCCCTGGAAACTGGCGCCGACGCGCTGGATTTAAACGAGGCTATGGCATCCAACAAGATTGTGTTGGTGAACTTGGCCTCACCCAAGATTGGTCGCTTCGCCGCACAAATGCTGGGCATGTTGTGGCTGGCTAAGCTGGCCCTGGCAGTACCTAACCGTCAGGATGACTACCTGCCTTTCCATGTGGTGGTTGATGAAGCCCACCTTTTTCAAGAATCCCTGCTTAGCCAGATGCTGGCGGAGGGACGCAAGTTTGGGATTGCTTTGACGCTGCTGCACCAGCACATGGGGCAGCTGTCTATGAGCTTGCTTGAGGCTTTGCGCGGTAACGCCTCTTCAGTAATTGCGTTCAGGACCTCGGTTCGTGACGCCCCGGAGGTTGATGAGCGTTTGGGGGTGTGGCCGGGCGGTTCTTTGAGCCGGCTACCTAACTTGAGCGCTGCGGCAACGCTGGCCACCCGCTATGGCCAGACCCAGCCTTTCACCTTGCAGGTTGACCACAATGAGCAGGTACGCGCCGGGGTTATCAACGGCCACCCGGTGGTTCACGCTTTTGACCAGGTCTTGAGCCGCTCACACAGGCAGCTGGTGCAGCCGTTTAACTTTGTTGTCCCCAAGCAGATGAACAATGTTCGCGCCCTAACCGAGCAGCTGCAGGAGATCAACAAGAAGGCAGGTGTACAGGACGACGAGACTTACACTTCCACCAAGCCTAACCCCACCTTCATGGAAGAGTGGATCGCCAGGCGCAAGAAGCTGACCAACACGGACAGTGAGGACTCTGACTAGGGCCATTCACGCAGCTCCCCACCCCGCTGGGGGCTTGGCTATAGCGCCAGGCCCCCAGTTCAATCCGGTGCAACCCGGTTCACTCTGGCGCAGCCCGGTCCAGCCCAGCACAACCTGGTGTAACCCGGCGCGGTCTGGTCCAGCCCGGTCCAGCCCAGCACAACCTGGCGCAGCCCGGTTCACCCTAGCTCAGCCCGGTCCAGCCCGACGCAATGACCCAAATTGGCCTTGCCTGCATGTAAATGTAATAAGGCCTTGCATATAACTTATGTTTGGCATTAAGTTGCTTTCCGTAAGTGGTGCGCAACACTGCCACCACCCCTGAGTACGCAGCTCACGGGTGGTGTTTGCGCGCCTACATCCTCGACACGGAAAAGCGCTTGGTAGCTGGTGAACGCTGCGCCGTTCATTGACAGCGTTTGTCTTTAAGTTGCTGTAGCTATTTTTGAAACGCTTTTTAACTGGTGATAAGGCATGGAAGAACAAAGAAAACTGCGCTTGGCCCTGGTTGGTGCGCTGGTAGTTATTTTGGTGTTGGTTGGAGCTTTAGTTTGGGCTTTAACTGACGACGACGCCGTTAAGGCTGCTTCTGGGGCTGCAACTCCCGGCACTAGCGGTTCTAGCCAGGCGGGACCTAACCAGACAGGGTCTAACCAAGCAGGATCTAACCAGGCGGGGCGCAGCGATGCTAGTTCTGGAAGTACTTCTTCAACTGCAGGCAGTCAGGCTTCAGGCAACAACGGGAAAGTAAACACCTGGGGTTCAGTCTGTGGTTTGGCGGGCACCGAGCTTAAACCCACAAGGGAGGTAAACATGCCGGCTATGCGCACTAAAGTGTTTGTTGATAGCACTTATTACTACTACAACAACCTGACCGGCCCGGGTAAGCGTGCTGATGGTGATGTGCCTACCTGCTACGCCCACAGTAGTGAGGGCGCTATCCTGGCTGTAGCTAACTTTGATTCGTTGTTAGTTGGTCGTAATCGGCTGGTTGATGTAGTCAAAGCAACTACCTATGCGGATGATGGACAAAAAAACATCATAGATTCTGCTCAAAAGAATTCAGATGGCGCGAGTACCAGCTTAACTGTGGTCGGCTATAGTGTCCAAGTAATTGATGAAAATAATGTAATTGTAAGTATAGCCTTTCAATCTTCATTAAGTTCTTCTTATTTATTTAAAGACACTTGGTCTGTTGTTTGGGATAAGGGTGATTGGAAACTTAAGGCCCATGTGGATGGGAAGTCGAAAATTAGGAAAATTAGTTCTGTAGAAAATGCCGGTATGGTGCCCTGGGCAAACTAATACCAGCCTGCTTAGCACAAACGATCATCAGCAGGATTGCATCTAAACATGGTGGGGGGACTTTCTTTAGAAAGTCCCCCCACCACCATTTCCCCGCCGCAATACCTTTACGGTTCAGATATTTACGAAATTCGTGCCATTCTCGCTAACAAAATATGATCGTATTCCTCATAAGTTAACTGCTTACGAGAAACACCCCTACCTATCTCCTCACTAACCTCTCCTTCAGCTGGGCCAGGAGCAATATCCCCTACAAGTGTTGTAGGTATATCAGTCAGACCGAACCTATAGTTGACCGCTAACCTAGTTAGTTCATCGAGAGTCAGGTTACCTTCACTGTATTCTTTGATCATGCGGGTAACCGTGCATAGCCGCTCGAAACCAAGCTTTTCTAAAGCTTCAGGAACCTGTTCCTCTATCATTGCCTTTACAAGATCCCAGTCAATCTGGTCTTGCCAAGGCCGCCTGTAGTCATAAACATGTAAACGAGTTCCAGTCATTTCCCAATTAAAGAAATCTAACAACAAGTACAGCTCTTCATCATCAACTTTACAGTCAGAATATTCACGTAAGATCTGGCGTACCGTGCGCAAGCGGTCCACACCAACCTTACGCACAGCCCCAGGTGCTAAACGCCTAATCGCTTCCTCGGCTACCTGTGGATCAATCGTTAGATCCTTAGTCGGATACTGTTCCATTTTGTTCTCCTCTCAAATTCAATGCACCCAAAAGCCAATTAGGGCGCACAAACTCCACCTACTCAACTAATTAGCGAGCAGGAAACCTAAATAAATCAATGTTTCCACCATTAGGGCAGCGCCAATACAGGCACAGCGTTAATTGCTGCCCTTAAAAGTTTTAGTCGGTTGCAGCGTTATCGACATTGACTCAGCTGCTTGTTGTTAGGGCCTTGAAGTATCAACCCCTTCAATCACTATGTTAACCCCAATGCGCCTATATGGCCAGCATTTTTAGTTTGGAAAATTTACAAACATCTGGCCACCAAAATTTACCCAGCCGAGATACTCGAACACTGGCACAGCGGACCCGGCAAGGGGGCAGCTTAGCTGCTCCCTTGCCGGGGCCCAGCCTTGTTTAACAAGGTTTAATTGGTGTTGCCCTGATAGCCGCGCTTAAAGGCCAAGATCCACTCGGGCCAGTCCAAGCGCTTGTGTTGCCAACGCGCGTAGATCTCTCCGGCCAGCCAACACACGGTGCCAACCAGCCAAATGATCATCAGTTGTGGCCGGGTGTTCCACACCTCCCGGGCAGCGAAAAACAGGAACAGGCTCAAAACCAGCGGCCCGCTCGTGCGCATCCTCGTAAATAACCGTTCCATCATGTTCACCTCTAGACACCTGCTTTGTCTGCGGCTACAGAACACTGGCGCAGCCAAGGCAGTAGGGATGGGTGTATGCACAACCACTCTGTAGCCGCGCACACATTCATTAAACACCCAACCAAGTGACGGGCGCCATAGAAATTTAGTCAACATTTAAACGGCGTGTGCCCCAAGGCCAAGCCTTGGGGCACACCACCAAACAAAATCACCAACTAGCCTCGCTAGCTACTGCACAAACGTGCACCGTCGCGCAGCGCCCACGCAGCAGCCAGACCTAGACCAGCCAAGCTGCGCCGTCGTCGTAGGCGAAACTAGCCGCTAAAACGCAACTTACACGCGGGGCTGACGCTGCGCCCACACCACCGGCTCTACGCGGTGACCAGTGTAGAAGGGGGTATCCACACGCACATGCAAACGCGCCTCGGTGTAACGCTGAGCGTGCATAACCCCCTCAAGGCGATCAAGGCCGTCAGCCTCAAAAGCCAGCACCCACTCATAGTCGCTCATACCGAAAGCACTCAAAGTCGAGCCCTTAACATCCGGATACTGAGCAAAACCATTACGGCCATGATCAGCCATAATGCGTGAACGCTCAGCTGCATCGAGCAGATACCAGTCATAGGAGCGCACAAAGGGGTACACCATGATCCACTCACGCGGCACCACGCCCCCAAAGCAGGCGGGAATGTGGCGGCGATTGAACTCGGCCGGAGTGTGCAGACCCATGCAGCTCCACACCGGCTCCAGGTAACGCCCCAGCGCACTGGCGCGCAGACGCTGGTAGGCATCCTGTAGCGCCTTAGGATCATCGTTAAGCCACCAAATCAGCAGGTCCGCCCCGGCCCTGAAACCGGCCAGGTCATACCAGCCGCGCGTGGAGGCCCCTGAGCCGGCCACATACTGCACCGACTCGTACACCAGGGCCTCACGGGCAGCGTCGTCGGCAGGTAGCGGGGCGGCCAGCTTCCAAACCGTGTACAGGGCGTAGTGCTGCTTGTTGTTTACCTCGTCAAAGTCCACGGTGGCGACGTCGCGCGGATCGTGGCGGTTGACAGTGTCTGGATGCCCATGCGGGTGGGTTTTAGCCATAGCTTTCTCCTTTGGCTGTGTGGTTACCTTAGGGTCTTTAGGGTCCTGTGCCTGGCCCGGGTGGCAGTTTTTAGTCTCGACGCCGTGGCTCGCCTCAGCCGGGCAAGCGCCGGCCTGGTTACGGTTTTGCGTCTCTGCAGCCAGTTTGGCCAGGTATTTCTTGCCAACCTTGGGGTGGCCCTGTGGCAAGGGCAGTACCTGCCCTTCCTTAACCAGCTTGTGGGCTTGCTTCTTGGTTAGCGGGCGGCCATCCCAATCCTTAGCGTTGGCACTGATTTGCGCTTTACGCTCTTTCTTGGCGGCTTTTTTGGCAGCTTTCTTAGCTTTTTTCTGGCTGCGCTCAAGCTCCTGCTCGGCGCTAAGCTCCTTAGCTTTCCCCATGTTCAACTCCTAAAACTGTTAAATGCGGATGCCGGGGCGAAACGGTCTGGGCCAGGGCGGGCCGGGGTGGCCCCGCTACGACAGCACTGCGGCGGACATACAGTATGGAACGGGCCAGTGCCGGTGGTGTTAACAATTTCGTAGCCTTCGCCACGGGCGTGCGCGGCGCGCTCCTCCATAATGTCCACCAGGGAGGACACAAACTCTGGGTCTTCGCTGACAGTGTCTGCACGCTCATAGCCCAAGCCCAGCTCGGCGGCAGTTTGGGCGGCTTCCGTATCCAGGTCATACACCACTTCCATATGGTCAGTGATGAAACCAATGGGAGCCACTACCACTGCCTGAATCTGGTCTCGGTCAAGCTGGGCCAGCACGTCATTAATGTCGCTTTCCAGCCACTTGGCGTGTGGCGGGCCAGAACGCGAGCAGTAAGCCAGATCCGCGTTCACCTGCTTAACTCCCAGTGCCCACTCCAAAGCTGGCTGTAAAGCCTCAATCAAAGCCTGATGCTGGGCTACATAGCTGATCTCGTTAACCAGGCGGGGGAAACGCTCCAACTCCTCAGCACTAGGAGCACTACCGGCCTCCATGGCCAGCGGAATCGAGTGAGTTACATATAGCAGCTTAATTTGCTGAGGTTTAAAGCCCTGCTCAGCCAGCTTGGCGTAAGCCACCTGGATTGAACGCACCTGGGCGTTAAACATGCCGTCAGTGTTGTAGTAGGGACGCACCTTATCCACAGTCAAAACCCCGGGGGCGTAAGTGTCCTCCAGCTCCACTAGGGCGCTAGCAATATCTTCACGGTACTGGCGGCACCCCGAGTAGGAAGCATAAGCGGAGGTGGGCAAAGCCAAGATGCGGCGAGCACCGGCGTCGGCTAACTCCCGCAAGCCCTCACTGACGAAAGGATGCCAGTTGCGGTTACCCCACCCCAAGGCAATGTCACAGCCGCGCCTATCCAGTTCGCGCCGCAGGTGGCCCAGCAGGCGTCGGTTGCATTCATTAATGGGCGAAACCCCACCAAAAAGCTGATAATGCTCGCTCACCTGCAGCAAGCGTTCATCAGGCACGCCGCGCCCGCGCGTAGCATTACGCATAAACGGCAGTACATCCTCGGGCCCATTAGGTCCGCCGTAGGACAGCAGCATGATCGCGTCATAGGGCGCAAGTGAAGACATTTCTCTCCTTATTAGACACTGTCAAAGTGTCGCTTGGGCTAGCATCCATGCCTAACACTAGCTGCAAAGCCTCCACATATGCGTCCTGCTGTCCACTTTCGCCCGCTTTGCGGGCCATAACGGTGGGATTATGGATCAAACGTGCCGCCAAATGACGCAGTGCACGGGCGGCGTCGTCGGCACTAATGCACCCATCCACCGGACGCAGACGGGAAATCTCCTCACCCACCACCTCATCCACATGCTCACGCAGGCGCCGCACCACCGGATCCATAGAGCGCGCCCCCAAGCTGCGCTCAAATACCTCCACTTCGCGGGCCACAATCTCGCGGGCCGCACGCACCTGCTCACCATGCGCCTGAGGCACTGCGCGCTGCACACTAAGCAGGTCAATGTAGCTGATGCCAGCTAGGTCAGCTACCGCCGCCTCCACGTCACGTTGCAACGCCAAATCCAAGATCACCAGTGGAGTTTTAACCCGCTGCACAATCTCGCGGGTGAGCACCGGGCTACCCAAGCCGCGACAAGTAACCACCAGGTCCGCCTCATCAAGAGCCTGCGCCAGCCCTGCCTTATCAACCCAGCCAATGCCGCGTCCCTGCGCAAAAAGCTGAGCGCGTTCAGAGCGCGAATACACCCGCACATTAGTGGCCCCCAACTCGCGTAGGGCCGTGACTGTGGCACCCGCATAGGCACCAGTTCCCACCAGCACAACCTGGGCCTCTTTAAGCGGGCGCAGTTTGGCATCTCGCAAAGCCTGGGCGGCCAGGTCTAGCCCCACCGCCACCACTGAGCGGCCCGAAGAAGCCAAGCCGGTGTGCGTGGCCACCAACCGACTGGTGCGTGAGGCGTGCTCAAGGGCGCGCCCCAAATCGCAGCTGAGGGTATCTTCCTCCCAGGCTGCATGGAAGGCGCGGCGCAGCTGGCCGGCAATTTCACGCTCCCCTACCACCATGGATTCCAGCCCGGCGGCGGTGGCAAATAGGTCTAGGTGGGCTTTATGCCCGGCCAGGTGGCGCAAATGCACCTGTTCAAGGGGCAGCTCGGCGCAGTGAGCCAGCACCGCGCGCACGTCGTCGGCCACAGCGGGGGCGCCGTCGGAGCCAGACTGACCAGAGCCGGAGCCAGCCAGCCCGCTTGGGGCGTCAACCAGGATTGCCAGGCGGTTGCAGGTACGCACCACCACGGCGCCGCGCAGGTAGGGCAGTGCGCACATGAGTTTGGGGCCCAGGTTGTCTACCCGACTGAGTCGGGCAACCTCATCCAGGCTTTGATAACGATGATCGGCGGAGAGTAGATGAATAGTCACAGCGAGTGCTATTCAAGCACCTATCGCCCCGCCACACACAGTTATCTCGCGATTTGCGCAAAACTATTTTTATGCCACCACGACAGTTAACTCTAGAGCGTCGGTTTTCCCTGCAACCGCAAGGTTTTTTAAGTGTCGAAGTGTCATTTTAAATAAATAAAGACACGGCGTCATAAAAGCGGTTAGGTGCGCATAACTGCCACTAATGCGGTATTTGAAAACGTGAATATTATTTAAATTATCTATGGCTAGAATTAATAAACGATGAATGCTTTGCCGCCACCCAACTCGCCCCAGCCCGCCCTCTTGGCTGCACTTAATGGGCAACGCCCCGCCCACACCCCGGTGTGGTTTATGCGCCAGGCCGGGCGCTCCCTGCCTGAGTATCGCCAGCTGCGCGCCCAGGTGAATCTACCCATGCTTGAGGCTTGCCTAAATCCGCAGGTGGTTGCACAGGCAACGCTTCAGCCGGTGCGCCGTCACGGGGTGGATGCGGCTATTTTCTTCTCAGACATCATGGTGCCACTGCGCCTGGCAGGGGTGGATGTGGAGATCAAACCGCAGGTGGGGCCGGTTTTGTCAGCCCCGATTCGCACGCGCTACGACGTTGAGCGCCTGCTTGCGTGCGGTTTTGGTCAGGGCACTTGGATCGGTCACGACGGCGCCGCCCACCAGGGCGCTGAGGGTGTGGCAGCCCTGCGCGAGGCTATTGCCCTGATTTTGACCGAGCTGGGCACGCCCACGCAGGCGCCGCAACCAGGGGCGCCGCAGCAAGGGGCGCCACAGCCGCTAGCTAAGGCGCAACCGGCGAGCCCGACGCAACCAGCAGACCCGGCCCAGGCGCAACTGACCCCCGCAGCGCAACCGGCAGCATCGACGCCGGCAACCATGCCCCAGGCGTCACAGCAAGCTCAGGCACAGCCGGCGGGCTGGACTCCGCTGATTGGCTTTGGGGGCGCGCCTTTCACTCTGGCCGCGTACCTGGTTGAGGGTAAACCCAGCCGTGATCACCTAGCCGCGCGTTCTCTAATGCACGCCGACCCGCCCACTTGGGACCTGTTAATGCGTTGGTGCGCGCAGGTCACGGGCGATTTCATAGCATTGCAAATTAGCTGTGGCGCCTCGGCGGCGCAGCTGTTTGACTCTTGGGCCGGTTCACTTAGCCCCACCGACTACCGCGAGCGCGTGGCCCCATACTCGGCTCTAGCTATTGCGCGGGCGCGCGAGGCGATCAGCCCAACTACCGGCAAAGCAGCGCCACTGATTCACTTTGCTACTGGCAGTGCGCGCCTGTTGCCGCAGATGCTGGCGGCGGGGGCGCAGGCTGTGGGGGTTGATGACCGCACTGAGTTGGATTGGGCCATTGGCCAGCTTGGGGGCAGCTGCCCAGTGCAGGGCAATTTGAACCCGGCTTTGCTCACAGCGCCGTGGCCGGTGATTGAGCAGGCCATTGTTGAGTGTTTACGCGCGGGGCGCCAGGCGCCAGGGCATGTGTTTAACCTGGGGCACGGGGTGCCGCCAACTACTGACCCAGCTGTGTTAACGCGAATCGTCGAATTTGTTCATAAGGAAAGCTTATGAATCTGGATACTAGAAACAGTTCCGCCCCTACTGACCGCAAGCACCCCGTTGGCCGCAAGTCCTCTGCTGAGCACAAGAGCGCTGCCACCCCGGCTGTTCCGGCCGCCTCGGCAGCTTCGGCCACTCCGACAGCTTCGGCCGACCCAGCCGCCCCGGCCACTCCGGTCACTTCTCACCCCAACCCGCTTAATGACCTGCCCGATGAGGTAGATGCCCTGGTGATTGGTGGCGGGATCGCCGGCCTGTCTGCCGCCTGGCAGCTAACCCAGGATGGGTTCAAGCCACTGCTGGTGGAGGCGCGCGGCTATCTGGGCGGACTGATTGCCCCCGGTTACATTGGCCCAGTACAGGTGGATTTGGGTGCTGAGACTTTTGTTCCGCGCGGGGTGGAAACCGCCCAGATGGTGGCCGCTTTGGGGCTGGAGGCACTGGCCCCTAGCGGCGACGGCGCACGCCTGTTTTTACCCCCCAACCGCGCCAATGGCGAGAGTCGCTGGCGTCTGTGGCGGTTCTTGCGTGACGCCTACCTGGGTATTCCCGCTGACCCGAGCGCGGACGACGTCGTCGCCATTTTGGGCGCTAAGGCTGCGCAACGTGCCGCCCAAGACCGCCACCTAGGCAGTGAGGTGGGCCAGGGCACCGAGGGCGAGACTTTGGCGGGGTTTGTGGCCGCGCGCATGGGGCAGGCAGTGGTTGATCGTCTGGTGCGCCCGATAGTTGCCGGCATTTACACGTGTGATCCGGCCGATCTGGCCACTGACACGGTTACGCCGGGGCTGCGTCAGGCTACTCGTGAGCATGGCTGCCTGGCTGATGCGGTGGTTTTCCTGTTGGCACGCTCACGTAAAGCTACTGGTGGGCGCAGTGTTGATAAGTGCGTTCGCGGTGGCATGTTCCAGCTGACTGCGGCTTTGAGTCAGGCCATCACGACGGCGGGAGGCACTGTGCTCACTCGCGTTGGGGCCCAGCAGCTCATTGCTCCCGACGGCGCAGGCAACGCTGACACTGCAAGTGGTGCCACTACCTGCGGCGCTAGTGGCGCCAGCAACGCGGCTTCCCACGACGCCAGCGACAGCGTCGGCTACTGGCAGGTGGTGCTGGCCCCCACCAAGCCGGGCCCGACCCCTTCAAGTGAACCGGTCCCTGCCGCCGCGCCGCGCACTTTGCGCACTAAGCGCCTGGTGGTGGCTTGTTCGGCGCGCCCAGCCTTGCGGTTGCTGACCAGCGCAAACTTGGCGGCCCTGGACACTGACATCACTATCCCGGTGGGCGCGCCCATTGCGCGCTACTCGCTGCTGGTTGATAGCCCTGAGCTGGACGCCGCCCCGGTGGGTCAGGGCCTGCTGGTGGCTCCGGCGTCGCCGGCAAGCTGCGCCGACACCCAGGCCAAGCCAGACCAGTCCACCCCCGACACCCAAGCCGACTCAGAACCATGCGGCAACACCCAGCCCGACGCCGTCGAGCCCAGCAACCAGGGAAGCCCAACCCAGCCCGGCGCCGTCGAGAGCCCCGTGGGAGCCAAAGCCCTGTCACATTTAAACGTTAAGTGGCCCTGGATCGCCCAGGCTTTGGTGCCGCACCAGCATTTATTGCGCCTGTCGTATGGGCGTTTGGGGCAAAGTGAGCCGCAGGTGAGCCTGGAGCAAGCCCTAGCTGACGTGCGGGTTTTGACGGGCGTAACTATCCACCCCGAGCAGGTAAGCGAGCACAAGCTGGTGCGTTGGAATGGCACTTTGCCGCCACTGCCGCCCAGCTACCGCGCGCGCATTGCGGCTTTTATGAGCCAGGTTGAAAACATTGAGGGTTTGGCGGTTACTGGCGCCTGGGTTGGTGGCACGGGCGTAAATGCGGTGGTAGCTCACGCGCGCACGAACGCCAGGCGCCTACAGCGCTCATAACGCCACAGTCCGCATAGCACTACAAATATATAGGAACTTCTTATGAGTGAAAAAGTTGTGCGTCTGGGGACGCGCGGGTCGGCTTTGGCTTTAGCCCAGTCGGGCATGGTGGCGCGTATGTTGGAAACTGCCGCCGCTTCTCAGGGGCTGAGTTGGCGCGTGGAGCTGGTTACTGTGCGAACCCAGGGCGACACTTCGCGCGCGGCACTAAGCCAGCTTGGAGGCGTTGGAGTGTTTGCCGCCCAACTGCGCACTCACCTGCTTGAGGGGCAGGTGGATTTGGCGGTGCACTCGTTTAAGGATCTACCCACCGCCCCGGTTGCAGGGCTGCGCATTGCTGCCACCCCACGCCGCGCCGATCCACGTGACGCCCTGGTGGCCTCGAACGGTATGAGCCTGGCGCAGCTGCCTAGTGGGGCGAGTGTAGGTACCGGCTCACCTCGGCGTGTAGCCCAGCTAAAGGCTCTGCGCCCCGACATTAAGACCGTGGATTTGCGGGGTAACGTGCCCACGCGGCTGGGGCGTGTGCGCGGGGTTCAGGTTGCCGCCGACGCTGGCACATCCCCCCAGGCTCTTGGCACCGGCGCTGATTTGGATGCAGTGGTGCTGGCTTGCGCTGGATTGGAGCGGCTGGGTTTGGCTGAGCACATAAGCGAGGCTTTCAACCCCGAGAAGATGCTGCCGGCGCCGTCGCAGGGTGTGCTGGCTATTGAGACCGCCCAGGAGCTTGACCCCCAGTTGGAGGCGGTGATCGCCCAGGTGAACGATCCGGCTTCACACCTGGCTGCGGTGGCTGAGCGCACGGTGATGTCTACTTTGCAAGCTGGGTGCGCAGCCCCCGTGGGCACTTACGCCTACCTGGTGCATGCCGGCTTTGATTATGAGCTGCACTTAGAGGCCGGGGTATTTGCTCTCGACGGCGCCGCTAGCGTGCGTAGCTACCAAGCTGTGAGGCTTGAGGGTGTGGACCTAACCAAGGCTTCGCACCTGCAAAAAGCGGCGGAGTTGGGTCAGCGCGCCGCCCAGGATTTGTTGGCGCAAGGCGCCGGGCAGGTAGCGGATTTGCAGGCTGTTAAGGAGCGTGGCTAAGGGCGCGCCAGGGCAACAACTAAGCGCGCAGCAAGGTGACAACTAAGGTTTTACGATCGGATTTAGAGGTAGATGGTTATGGTTGTTTCACGTGAAACACTCGCCGGTTTGCGGGTGGCTTTGCCGCGCCTAAAGTCCGACGACGCCATTGCGGCGGCCCTTAAAACTGCCGGTGCCCAGGTGGATACTTTCGCGCTAACCCAAACTATTCCCATTGAATCCGAGCAGTTAGAACAGATGCGCCAAAGGCTTGCATCTGGCTATTACGCCTGGGTGGTGCTGTCTTCCTGGCGAGCAGCACAGGCCGTGCTGGCGCAGCTAAATACGCTTGCGCTAGCACCCGCCTCAGCCCCCACACTTAACTCACCCACCCTCGCATTGAGCTCATTTGCACTAGCCTCGGAAGCTGCGACTCGCGAGAGTTCCACTAAACAGAGCCTTGGCCGCGCCAACCAAGCAGATTCCATTCAACAGGCAGATTCCATTCAAGGAACCACGCACTTGGCAGTAGTTGGCCAGTCCACTGCCGACTGGGTGAACACCCACTGCGCACTTAAGCCCACCCTGGTGGGTGCGGGTAGTGCCGCCAAGCTACTAGAAGTTTTCCCGACGCCGCCCACTACCCTAGACAACGCGTTGGCGACGCCCGCTGCCACCACGGCAGCAGCCTCCACGGCGACTACACCCACCATCTGCCTGCCTCAGTCGCAGCTAGCCGCCCCCACGCTAGCCCAGGGACTTAGCCAGCTTGGCTGGCAGGTGGACGCCGTTGCAACCTACACCACCGCCCCCCTCACCCAGCTACCAGCCCACCTCAAAACCCAGTGGCAAGCCGGGGCGTGGGACGCCGTCGTCGTCACTGCAGGCTCTAGCGCCCAGGCCCTACTGCAGCTGCTGGGACCCCCACCTGAGAAAACCGCAGTGGTCAGCATCGGCAAATCCACCACCGCACGCTGCCGCGAACTGGACCTGCGCGTAGACGCCACCGCCGCCACGCCGCGAGCCGAACACATCACCCAAGCCATAATTAACCTATTTAAAGCAAAGGATTTTTCATGACCACCATCCCCCAAAGCGCCCTGGACCTGCTAACCAGCCACGGCGTCGCGCCGGCTCCCATTCCCACGCTGCGCCCGCGCCGCCTACGCTCCACCCCGGCCATGCGCGCCCTGGTTAGCCAGCACCGCATCGACCCGGCCAAACTGATCCTGCCGGTGTTCGTGCGCGAGGACATTAGCGAGCCGCAAGCCATTAGCGCCATGCCCGGCGTCTACCAGCACACCTTGGACTCGCTGCGACGTGAAGCGGTGGCCTGCGCCGAAGCCGGTGTGGGCTCAATTGACCTATTCGGCGTGCCCGCAGTGCGCGACGAGGTGGGTAGCCAAGCCTGGGCCAGTGAAGGCATTTTGAATCAGGGCATCACCGCCGTGCGTGAAGAGGTGGGCGACGCCGTGGTGGTTTGCGCCGACACCTGCCTAGATGAGTTCACCAGCCACGGCCACTGCGGGCTGCTAGACGAGCGCGGCGGCGTCGACAATGACGCAACCTTGCCGCTCTACCAGGCCATGGCCGTCAGCCAGGCCGAAGCCGGCGCCCACATGGTCTCCCCTTCAGGCATGATGGATGGGCAGGTAGCCGCCATTCGCCAGGCCCTAGACGCCTCCGGGCACGCCGACGTGGCAATCCTGGCTTACTCGGCCAAATACGCCTCCGCCTACTTTGGGCCCTTCCGTGAGGCCGTGGGCTCCACCCTCAAGGGTGACCGGCGCACCTACCAGCAAGACCCCGCCAACCGTCGCGAAGGCCTGTATGAGGCACTGCTCGACGCCGCCGAGGGGGCTGACATGGTGATGGTTAAGCCCGCCGGCCCCTACCTGGATGTGCTTAGTGATGTGGCCGCAGCCAGCGACATTCCGGTGGCGGCCTACCAGGTCTCTGGGGAGTTCGCCATGGTTGAGGCGGCCGCAGCCAACGGCTGGATTGACCGCGAGCGCGTGATCCTTGAAAGCGTGCTGGGCATTTTCCGCGCCGGCGCTGACACGGTACTTACCTACTGGGCCCGCGAAATCGCCCAGATGCTGCGATAGGACTTAATTATGAATCTAAATGAACGCTTATTTACCCAGGCCAAGGGGATTATTCCGGGGGGCGTTGACTCTCCCGTGCGCGCCTTTGGGGGCGTGGGAGGCACCCCGCGTTTCATCAGCGCCGCTAAAGGGGCCTACGTTACCGACGCCGACGGGCGCGACTATGTGGACCTGGTGGGCTCCTGGGGCCCGGCCCTGCTAGGCCACGCCCACCCGCAAGTGGTGGCCGCCGTACAGGAGGCCGCCGCGCGCGGGCTATCCTTTGGCGCCCCAACCCAGAGCGAAACCCTGCTGGCCCAAAAGGTGCGCGAACGCGTGCCGTTTGTGGAGCGGGTACGTTTTGTTTCCACCGGCACCGAAGCCACCATGACCGCGATCCGCCTAGCGCGCGGTGCCACCGGGCGCGAGCTGATCATTAAATTTGCCGGCAACTACCACGGTCACAGCGACGGCCTACTGGCTGCGGCCGGCTCCGGCGTAGCCACGGGCGGCCTACCCGGCAGTGCGGGCGTGCCCGCAGCGATTACCGCCTGCACCATCGTGTTGCCCTACAACGACTTTGAGGCACTAGAAGCCTGCTTCGCCGAACGCGGTCAGGAAATCGCGGGCGTTATTTTCGAAGGCGCCCCCGCCAATATGGGTAGCGTGCCCCCACTGGCCGGCTGGAATGAGCGCATCCGTTCCCTATGCACCCGCTACGGTGCGGTAATGATTTTGGATGAGGTACTCACAGGTTTTAGGGTCAGCTCTGCCGGCTGGTGGGGTTTGGAGGCTGTGGCCGGCTGGCAAGAGCACGACGGCGCCACCCCCGCCACCGCGCTAAGTGCTGAGCTAACCACCCCTGCTGCCCTGGCGCAGCTAGGCGCAGCCGGGACTATCGGCGCAGGCGGAACCGCCGGCTCAGAAGCCACTAAAGCGGCTGTGCCTGACGCCGTCGCCGCAGCTGAGCCCAGCGCCGTCGCCACCCCCAAATGGGTGCCCGACCTGGTGACTTTCGGCAAGGTCGTGGGCGGAGGGATGCCACTAGCCGCCGTGGCCGGGCGCGCCGACATCATGGACCTACTGGCGCCACTTGGACCGGTGTACCAGGCGGGCACACTCTCAGGTAACCCGCTAGCCACCGCCGCCGGACTGGCCACGCTGCAGCTGGCCGACGTCGACGTTTACAACGCCGTCAACGCTAACGCCCAGGCTGTGGGTGAGATTGTGGGCCAGGCGCTCACCCAGGCCGGGGTGGCGCACCGCGTGCAGCGTACCGGCTCGCTGATGTCCATCATGTTTGGCCCTCAAGCGGCCAGCAACGGCGTCTACAACTACGACCAGGCGCGCCAGCAGGAAACCTGGCGTTATGCACCCTTCTTCCACACTTTCCTGGAGGCAGGGGTGGCGCTGCCGCCGTCGATCTTTGAAGTGTGGTTCCTATCCGCAGCTCACGGCGAGGCAGAGCTGGAAAAGATCGCTAGTGCTGCCCCGCGCGCTGCCGCAGCAGCCGCTGCAGCCCCAACACCAGGCCAGTAACCAGCGCGCCAAGCACCAAGCCGAACACACCCGAGCAAGCCGTCTCCACGCACCACTTGACCACGCCGCTTAGCGAGTCGCCCAGACCCTGGGCGGCGTGGGTGGCTGCATGGGCGGCGTGTTCCACCAGGTGATGCAGGGCGCCCACACCCAGGTTGTTGAGGGCATCAATCACGATGTGTCCACCCACCCAGAGCATAGCCACGGTGCCAACCACCTCGATCACGCGGAAAACGCGCGGCATGGTTTTGACGATGGCACGACCCAGTTTCTCCTGGCCGCGACGCACCAGGGCCAAGCCCAGGTCGTCCATTTTCACCAGCAGCGCCACCAGGCCGTAGACAAAGAACGTCATGATGAAGCCAACCACCACCATGATGGCGACTTTGCGTAGGTTGTCGTTGGTGTGCAGGCCCGCCAAAGATACCAGCATGATCTCAGTGGAAAGGATCAGGTCTGTGCGCACCGCCGAGCTGACAATGGCTTTTTCCACGGAGGCCGGATCTGCGGACTTGTCACTGGCACCGTGGGAGTCCTCATGTTCCTTGATGACACCCCAGGCACTAAGCACTTTCTCTGCGCCCTCAAAACACAGGTAAGTGCCGCCCACCAGCAGCAAAATAGGCAGCGACCAGGGTGCCAGCCAGGTCAGCAATAAAGCCACCGGTAAAATAATGCCCAGCTTGTTGATCAGTGAGCCGCGCGCGATGCGTTTAATAACTGGCAGTTCACGTTCAGGCTTGATGCCCTGCACGTATTGGGGAGTCACGGCGGTGTCGTCAATAACCACCCCGATTGCCTTGCTAGATGCTTTGGTTGCAGCTCCTGCCACGTCATCAACCGAGGCGGCGGCGGCTTTGGCTAGGGCGGCAATGTCGTCAAGAAGGGCGACTAGACCGATACTCAAGTGACTCCTAAAACTGGTGCTGCATTCAGTGTTAGTTAATATCCAAACTGATTTTGTCTCTCATGACAAGCACAGGCAGGCATGCAGACAAATACAGGCAA
>ERZ773066.77-NODE-77-length-52249-cov-53.223781_pt1 | contig 52249 bp, 34 predicted proteins | sample MGYA00580573_ERZ773066 | MGnify/ENA primary metagenome ERZ773066 (study PRJEB29015, sample SAMEA2738128) | human oral metagenome | biome: human oral; feature: human-associated habitat; material: saliva | place: China | collected 2203 ... | reverse complement strand
GCGGAGGCTTTCTCCTGCTCATCAGCCTGCTGGTTAAGGCTAGTGTTGCGCTCACGCAGAGAGTCCACCACATTACGCACCAAAGCGGTCAGGCTTGAATCCCAATCAGCCTTGAACGTATCGGCGTCCTCACCCACCCAGCCAGCACTGTGCAGCTGCCCATTAATTGAGCTCACAACGTCTTCAAGTGAAGTCGCCTTGTCACCAAACAACTGCGCTAAAGCACGTAACTGCTCAACATCAGCACCAACACTAGCCACGAGCAAGCCTTCCTAAATAAATTTCACTGCGCGTCACCGAGGCAACACACTAACAACTGCACCCAAATTACCCTGTTTAAGCAAGCCTATGGGAGCAAAACCCCACTAGTTACTCAACTCAGATCCACTAAAAGCAGGGTTTTAGCTTTCTACCGAGCGCTCAGGAATCTCCACAAAATCGGTGGGATATTGGCTGCTCAGCTGGGGCAGTTCAGGCAGGTAATTGATGGGGCTAGCGCCATCACCAAAAACATGCACGCCCTGCTGCCCAAACTTGCCGCTCGCGCCGATCCCGCTGACTGCAAAACTGCCACTTGAGCCGGTTACGCCGGCACCACCAAAACTACCGCTCGAACCACTTATACCGGCATCCTCAAAACTGCCACTTGATCCGGTTACGCCGGCGCTACCACTGCCACCGGTGCCACCGAAGCTACCGCTCGAACCGGTTACACCGCCGCCGCCATAGCTACTCCCGACGGCGCCACCACCGCCACCGCCACCGCCATGGCTACTCCCGACGGCGCCACCACCGCCACCACCGGAAGCCTGCTCCTGCTCATCAGCGTTACGGTTTAGATCCCAGCCAGCTTGCGCCAACGCCTGCGCCGCATTGCGCAGTTGCGGGGCCAAAACACTATCCCAGTCATCCTTGAACTTATCGCCGTCGCTGCCCTGCCAATCCGTAGCAGAAACCAAAGCTTTTAAAGCCAAGTTGACGTCGTTATCCAATACCTGAGATTTGTTGTTGAAAGTCTGTGCCAGTTGCCGCAGACTCTCAACGTCTGCCCCATAAAGCGCCATAGAAACCCCTCAAACGGTAGTGTTAGAAAAGTTCTTTTAAAAAAAAATCTTAAGCGAAAGTTAGGGCCGAGGCGCTTAAAGCACCTCGGCCCCACTTTTAACACGCTAGAAGCCAATCAAGGCTGCTGCGATCAGTGACCAGAAGCCTGCTCCTGCTCGTCAGCGTTGTTGTTAGCGGTGGTCTGAGCCTGACGTAGGGCGTCAGCAACGTTGCGCAGCTGGGAGGACAGGGTGCCTTCCCACTCGCTCTTGAACTGGTCGGCGTCGGTACCCTTCCAGTCAACGGACTGGACCTGGCCGGAGATGGTGGAGATTACGTCCTCGACGGTCTGAGCCTTCTCACCGAACTGCTGCGCAAGTGCCCGTACGCCCTCAATGTCCATACCTAGGAATGCCATGGTATTTCCTTTCATGTAGTAGCTAAGTTCCGCGCTTCAAGCCGGAACCTTTCGACAAGAAAATAATGCAACCTATCGCCACACCCAACAATGGGGACCAATCCCCCTGCCACCCGGGTTAACTAGCTTTTGCTTGCAAAACCGCCACTATCTGGGCTTTAACTAGCCACAATTTGCACCTTGACAGCCTTGGCAGCACTGATCCAGTAGCCGCGTCCAGGCACCATTTCCCCACGCTGGATGCGCGGAGTGGGGGTGCGCAGCAGGGTTTCACCGTCGCCCGTATCAGGCTGAATCAGCAAACCAGTACGCGAATTCTTAATCTCTGCCAGCATCGGCGAGTAACCAGACCAGCCGGAAGTCTCACCCTCAGCAATCACCAAGTGACCGCTACGCTTAGCCTGCTTAACCGCAGCCAACAGGTCCTTTTCAACCGGCGTGCCCACAACTTCGGGGTAGTGCTCCACTACCAACACCAGCAGCGGGTGGTTGTCGGGGGCCTGCATGGCAACGTAATCCTTGATTTTCTCCAGGCCTTCCTTGATCTGCTCGTCGCCCACCATGGTCAAATCCCACAGCCCAGCCACATCGGCCAAAGCCGAGCGGCGCGGAGAAATAAACACCCGGCGCACCTTGGGATCCCACTGCTTCAGGGAGCCAGCCAACCAAAGCAGCGCCGACGTCGTCGCCGCCTGAGGCGGACCGGCCACCATCATGGCCCCAGTAGGCACAAACGTGGCCGGATCCAGATCCTGCGAAGCCATACCCAGCACCGGCCAGCCCTGGTAAACCTTAGGCAAGTCAGCTTCGCTAAGCTCAGTGGGCAGGTTAGCGATAGCCTCCGGCTTGACGCGACCTTGACGGCTCAGGTACTTACCGAAAGCCTCAATGAGCTGGGCCTGGGCCATCTCATTAGAAGAGTCACCCATAATCGCCAACTGCATTTCACGCCCGTCACCCATAATCATGGCGCGCCCAGGCGGGCTAGCGGGGCTGAGCACATCCTTGGCCACACCAAAGTTGATGTAGTCATCCATATTGGATTGACGCAGCACCACCTTCATCAAGAAAGCAGACAAAACATTGCCGCGATAGGGCGTAGTCCAGTCACAGGTAGCCGCCACGTGCACGCCCACACTGCGTCCATCAGTCAAAATACGCTGCAAAATATCCAGGTTAGCGGCGCCGTAAACAGTCTTCTCATATTCACTACGCATCGCCCCTAAACCATCAAGCAGCAGCAAAATCCGGTGATCATTGGTGTGACCACTAATGCGCTGATAGTCGCTGAGCGTGGCCGCACTAGCTGCCGTAAACCGGTCAGTGCGCTCATCAATAATGGAGCTGAGCTTACGCAGCAAACGCTCCACGCCTTCAGAGTCATCGCCAGAAACAATCGTGCCCACACTGGGCAGCTTCTCCAGCACCTTCAAAGAGGCCCCGGCAAAGTCCATGCCGTAAATATCCACCGCACCCGAGCGCGGCGTAATCGAGGCCGCCAAAGCCAAACTGCGCAGCGCCGTCGACTTACCGCTACCAGCAGCCCCAAAGAAACAAATATTGGAGTCTTTCTCAGGTAGGAAGTAAGCCGGCACCTGGCTTTGATGCACCGGATCATCCACCACGCCCAACACCAGTTTGGTGTCGCGCCGCTGCGGCAGACGGTTAAGGTCATAGGCGGTAGCCAACTCATCAAGCCATGGTTTACGCGGCACCGGCAGGCCCGCAATGCGCGCCGCCTGCCCCACCGTTGCCACCACGCGGTCAATATCCTTATCGATACTGCGCCCGCTGGTTTGCACCTTAGCCACCTGCCAGGGGTTAAGCGCCCCGAAAGTCATCTCATCGACGCTCACCGAAGCGCCGGTAGCCTGCGCGCTGGTACGCGCCCCCGGGTAGGCCGACTGGAACGGGGTAATACGCCCCGGCCCGGTCTTAGCCGCACCGCGTCCAGGGATTTCCGGCGGGAAGTGGGCGGCGATCTTCTCCCCCAGCACGTCTTGGGAGTCAGACTCGTCGGCCATACGCAGCGCCACACGCAAGTTAGTGTTAGCGCGCAGGTTGTCTTTAATGACGCCGGCGGGGCGCTGGGTGGCCATGATTAGGTGCAGTCCCAGCGAACGGCCACGTTGGGCGACGTCGACGACGCCGTCAACGAACTCAGGCACCTCACCTGCCAGGGCCGCGAACTCATCAACCACAATAATCAGCGACGGCGGGCACTCGGGGTCACCGGATTTTTCCAGCTCAGCCAGGTCTTTTTTGCCCTTTTCGTTAAGCAGGCGCTCACGGTAGTGGATTTCGGCGCCCAGCGAGGTCAGGGCGCGGCGCACCATGGCGGGCGAAAGGTCGGTCACCAAACCCACGCAGTGTGGCAGGTGGGTACAGGCAGCGAAAGCCGAACCACCCTTATAGTCCACAAACAGGAAGGTAAGGCGGTCAGGTGAAACCGCCTGGGCCATACCCAACACCCAGGACTGGAGGAACTCACTCTTACCAGCACCGGTGGTGCCACCCACCAGGGCGTGGGGGCCGTGCACGCGCAGATCCAACGCCAAGGGGGCATCGGCGCCCTGCCCCACCAGGGCGGAGAGGGAGACGGGACGGTCCATGGGCACAGTCTTGGTGCGGTCAATGATGGAGTTAGTGGCTTGCCAACGGGCCACCTGAGCGGAGGCGTCGTCGGCCAATTCAGCGCCGGTAAGCGAGATGAAGCTAATCGACCGCGGCAGGTCAGAGTCGTCATCTACAGGCACACCCGCATCCACCATGGGCGACATGTGCTTAGCTAGCGCCCGCACTTGGCTTAGCCCCAGGTTTTCGGGGCGTACATTGGTGGCGTTAACGCTGCGACGCACAAAACCCACAGTGGACTCTTCACCAGACACCATCAGGTAGGAGCGGCAGGCGGCGGGCACCTGGCTGGCAGATTCAGCCACCCAAATCACGTGCACGCCCACATCCGGGCCGCTCTCCACAATACGGTTAAGTCGGGCCTGATCCACCTGGGATTGATCAACAATCACCACCACGTCGGGCACATGCAGGGCGTCTTTTTCTTCAACTGTGGGGTTGAGCGGGCCACGCGGGCGTGGGCGGGTCTGCAGGCGCTGGAAAATAATTTCTTCCAGGTGCGAGACCAGCGAAGCACCCACCGCCGCGTCAGCAGCTAAATGCAGCTCCCCTAGCGGCGAGAAGGGCGAAGCGGTGTGGGGTAGCCATTCAAGCCAGTCCCAGCGCGAGCGCCCAGCCGGGTCGGTTAGGCAGGCCACCACCAGCTCAGCGGGCGAGTGCATACACACCAGCTGGGTGATTACCGCACGCGCCACCGGGTCAATATCTGCGCGCAGCCCGCTAATACCAAACGCCCCATCTTGGCGCAGGTTAACCACAATCGGCACGTCGTCGATCATGGCGTATTGGGCGCGCAGGGCCGCAATGGTGGAGAGGCACTGGGGTAGGCCGTTTTTGGCTTCCTTGTCTTTTTCCATCCGGGCCACGGGTAGGTCTGTGCCCAGGCCGATACGGATCTGCATAAATTCGGGGTGCTCAGGGCGGCGCGACCACAGCAGTGGGCCCCCCATTTCGGCGTGGCGCACAATGGCTTCAATGGGCGGGTATTGCTGTTTGCGCACTTCGCGTTCGTTAGCAAATACCTGCTCAATGTGTTTTTGGGTTTCTTTAATTGAAACCTCAAAGGCTTCTAGCTGCTCTTTAAGGGCGCGTTTGCGCCGCCACTTGCCGTCAACCCACATACCACCCATCATCATGGGGCTCATGCATACGAACATGAGCGAGTAGGGGTTGTGGGTTACCGAATACATCATCAAACCCATAAAGGCCGGCGCCAGCATGGCGATAAAAGGCAGCGGGTTGGGGTTTTGCTGGGTGGGAGCCTCAGGCAGCTTGATTTCTACTGCCGGGGTGCGCGGCACTACGCGCGGGGTGCGGATGAAGTTAATGCCGGCGCTTCCGGCGGCGTCGGTGGCGCTTAGGGTGGTGGTCACCAGGGCCACCTTCACCTCAGATTTACCGATCTTGACGCTGTCTAGGGGTCCCAGCTTTAGGCGCTGCACTCGCTGGCCATTAACGACGACGCCGTTAGAAGAGTTCAGGTCACGTACTTCTACTTCGGTGCCTACTACCACCCGCATATGCTGCTTAGAAACCATCGGGTCACTGAGGCTGACATCTACATTGTCATCGCGCCCCACCAGGTTGGAGCCCTCATAGAGCGGGAAAACCCGGCCCCTATCAGGCCCTGAAACCACCGACAATACGGCCACATGCTCGCCGGCCACATTGGTATCTGCCGGGTTTTGCATTAGGGAGACTTTAGCGCCCGAGTGCAGCCCGGAGTCTTCCAGCAGGGTGTCGCTGGTTAGAGCGCGGGCACGCCCACGCCCGGCGGTGTCAATAATGTTAATGGAGACCGTGGCCGGATCTATGGCCTGGCCGGCTTCACTTGGCCCAGCACTAGCCAGTGCGGCAGCTACGTCCCCTACCGTCGCGGTGGCGTCCGTGGTGATTTGCAGGTTATGCGAGCCGTCGCCGCGCAGTAGGTTAAGACGTAGTTTCATTCGTGGGCACCATCTAATAGGGGAAGGTCTTCAGGGGTTACCAGGCGTGAGGACAGGGCGTATTCCACCAGCTGCACGCGCCGGTGGGAGGCGTGGGAGCCAGCCCCGCCACGCATCCCCTTAACGCCAGCCCGGTCAAGCTTGTCGCAGACATTGTCTAGCTTGCGGTTGAAACGGGTGATACCCCAGCCTAGGCGCGCGGCGGCGTCGACGTTACGCGGCAGGGAAACCGTGCCGGTACCAGCCCTACGCAACCACGGCTCAGCCAAAGACAAAATCAGCAGCTTTTGGCTTTCGGTGAGCACCACCATGCCCATAGTGGCCTGGCCGGTGTCGCTATCTGCCTCAGCGGCCTCAGCTTGCGCCGGCTCACGGTTTTCATAGGAAGGGCAGGGCACTTCCGCCAGGATCTCATAGGTGGTGGAGCCGGCACTGAAAACTACCGCCATCTGCCCAAACACCATAGGCACTCGCACGCCAGGGGTAACCCAAGCGCGTGAGGCCCCAGCCATGTCGGCCACGGTGGCCCCCAGGCGCGAGCCCTGGTTATGCACCCACCATAGGCCGTTTTGGAATTCAAACACCAAGAATTTGCGGTGCAGGAAGGGGTTGTCACTTAAAGCTAGGTCGCCTTCACGACCCACCGTGAAGCTTTGAGTGGGCTCGACCCGATAAATTTCTCCAGCGAAATCGATTACCAAGACATCTTTGCCGGTTTCGTTGTCGTCGGGCGTGGGCGCTACGCTCATGGTTTTACCTTCCTGTCTACGCGTTTAATAGGTCTTTTATGCAATTGGGTAGCGTGGGCCGGGCGCGCTTAGTGAGCTACTGGCTAGCCGGGGTGTCGATGCAGTCAATGACTGGTTCTGATTCACGCCCCGCCTTGTCACGCGCGACTATCTGCACACAGGTACGCGGCGGCGTTGGCTTTAGCGTAGCGCGGTGGGCGCTAGTTTCCTGCAAGCCTTGCGGGGTCTGAGATTTTTGTGGAACCCCAGAGTTAGTGACGCTGTAGAGGAACGTGGCGTTTGTGGCTTTATAGTCCCAAGTGGCCTCCACCTGCCCGTTAGCGTAGCTCAGCTTCAGGTTGGTGACAGGCTCAAGGTAGCCATTCACATCCGGATCCATGGGCGCAGCAGTGCCTGCGGTGGTTAGTGCCGGTTTGGGGTTAAGCCCGCCGCGCTGTAGGCCTCGGTAGGCTGCAAAAGCTATTACGCCTATTAATACCACTACTAAGGCGCTGATCAGCAGGGTTTTTAAGGATACGCTGGAGCCGTCTTGCGCTGCGCTAGCGGCCAGGGTGGAGCCAGGCGCCTCTGGTGAGCCCTGAGGTGGCTGGTTTGCGCTGCCCGCCAGGCCGCCCGGGCCGACGCCGCCGCTTTGGGGGCCGACGTCGCCCGCTCCCGCCGCAGCTGGGGCGCCGGTTTGGGGGTTGAAGGGGCCGCCTGGGACAGTTCCTGGACCACTCACGCCTGACAAGGCCGGATATCCCGTGCCATAACCAGAACCGGTATTGGCGCCGGGACTGGCCGCAGAGCCCTGGGTGGCGCTGCGGCTAAAACCAGAAGTGTTACCGGTAAAAGTGCGTGCGTCGGCTGGAGACAGGTGGGCGTTGGGGTAGAAAGTGCCCGAGTGACTGCCTGAGCCGAGAGAATCGCCCCAGCTATTGGCGCCGGCAGTGTTGATACGGGCGTTGGTGTCAGCGGTGCGGCCAGTGTTTTCAGGAGAAATGGACACTACCGGACGCAGCCGGGTGGCGTCGTCGTCGCTGCCATCAGCAGTAATTACAGGCTGATCCTCCCACACGTCAATATTGGTCAGTGGCAAGCCCAAAGAAGACTGGATTTGACGCAAAGCCCGCGCGAACGCCATCGCCGAAGCAAAGCGATCCGAGGGACGCTTAGCCATGGCGGTAAACAGCACCCGCTCTAGCGCGGCGGGCACGTCATTGCGACCAATGGGGGCGATAGAGCCGTGGTGCAGGCGTTTAAGAATAGAGGCCGGGTCATTGTGCGCACCCGGGGTCATATCCACATGCGGAGGCCTGCCCGCCAGCATGGTGTAGGTGGTGGCAGCTAGTGAATAGACGTCAGAAGCGGGCGTCAAAGGCCGGTTAAGCTGCTGCTCAGGCGGCGCCCAGTAGGGAGAAAACGCCGAATCAACCTGATCGGCGGGAGTGTCTTGACTGATAGCAATACCAAAGTCAGTCAAAACCGGGTGGCCAAAGGCGGTAAGCAAAATATTGGCCGGTTTAATGTCGCGGTGCAGATAGCCGGCACGGTGGATAGTTTCCACAGCGCCAGCAATCTTAATGGTGATCTCCAAAGCCTGCTCCACCCGCATTGGTGAAGTAGTAGAAAATCGTTTTCCCAGGTGAGGCGGGGGGCAATACTCCATGGTGAGGTAAGCACGCCCATCGCGCAGACGCCCGGCGGCGTACAGTGAAAGCACCGCCGGGTGCGCCCCGAATTTGGCCATCAGGTCAGATTCGGCCTGGAATTTTTGTTTTTGGGCTGCGCTGGCCCCTGAACGGATTACTTTAACCGCAACTTCGCGCCGAGGCATGTCTTGGCGGTAAAGAAAAACGTCCGCGAAACCACCCGCACCGAGGAAGCGGATAAACTCCGCCCCCTCCAGGTGCGGGCCTACAGGTTCACGCAGCCTAGCAGCCATCAGGGCTCCACAGACAGAACTACACCGTCACCTAAGTCAATCCGGTCGCCGTAACGCAGCAGTTCACGCTGACCGCCGCCCAGGCGACGCGGCAACTGGCCTTCACGCAGCAGGTAGGTGCCGTTAGTGGAGTTCAGGTCCTCCAAGTTCAGCTCCCAATCATCAATGTTGATGCGGCAGTGGGACTTGGAAATGGACTTGGTGGGGCTAGCCACCGCCATCAGGTGCACGCCAGTGCCGGGTGCAGCTTTGGGCAGGCGGCCCACAATGACGTCGGCGTCTAAGGTTACTGACCCACCGGTGGAGGCCACCAAAGTGCCCAGGCTGGGACGCTTTACGTGGACAATCTTGCCGTTTAGTGTCCCACCGCAGATGCGGCAAGAGCTGGCATGCACCGGGTTGGGGTGACCGTTGACGCAGTTAATTGCCAGTACTTCAGGGCCATCGCTATCGGCGTTGGCACTGTCAGCTACGGGCGGCGGCGGCGCCTGCACACCGCCGGTGGGGACAGCAATGGTGTAACCATCGTGCGTCCAGGGGGTACCCGGGGCCACGTCCAGTGCGCCGGTGGGGGCCTGCACACCGGGTAATGGCACCGCATTACCTACGGGGTTGATCTGGGTGGCTTGTGCCTCTAGCGGGAGCTCAGCGGATTGGGTTCGGGGATTGGGAACCGGATCCGACCCCGCAGTGGCGGGGTCACCACCAAAAGGGGAGGAGCTAAAGGGGTTGCCCTCGTTGATACCCTGGATAGGTCCGGTGGGTTCCGCTTTTTTCTCCCCCTTTCGGCGTGAGAAGTCCAAGCCTTCACCTTGTTCAAAGTTGAACTCCAGGCCTGAGGCCTCATCATCGCGCAGTTCACGCACGGCGGCGTTTTCTACATCCACCCCAATGGTTTGGCCGTAAAGGTGTCCAAAGTACTGGTCTTCGGGGTTTTGCTGGCTCTGAGGTGCGCTGGGGGCCGCCGGGGCAGCCGTAGCACGGGCAGCGCGAGCGTCAGGAATAACCAATTCACCAGAGCTCGCCGGGGCGCTAGGAGCAGCCAGAGGGGCACTGGGCGCCACCACCGGAGCACTAGGAGCTGCTAGCGGGGCGCTAGGCACAGCCGGGGCGCTGTAAGCCGCCGGCTCCTGGAAGTTAGCGCCAGGCTCAGCCGGGGCGGCGGGCACAATCTCAGTGGGGACCGTAGCCGGGGCGTCATCCATACGGTAGCTGGCCGCCGGAGCTACCGGGGCGCTGTAAGCCGCCGGTGCCGGAGCCTGGTTCTTGGCGGCGTTTGAGCCGCCCAGCATAGCGGCCAAAGCTGCAGCAGCCCTGGAAACCTTGGGTTGAGCCGGAGCGCTAACAGGCTCTGGGCTAGGAGCAGCCTCGCTGATTTCCGCACTGGGGGCAGCCGGGGCCGGCACCGGGGCGGCGTCAGCGGGTACATCCAGCAAGCTAGTGAGGGCATTGGCCTCAGCTGAAGCGGCTGAAGTAGCAGAGCTGGCCTGGCTAGGCAGGTCAGCAGCTACCGGGGCGGCGTGCGCACCGCTAGGAGCCGACGACGGCGCCGAGCTGACTACCTCAAAATGCTCAGTGGCCGGGGTTTGGGCTACCGGGCTGGGGGCAGCCGGGCTGAAGCTAGCTGGGCTGGGTGCAGCCGGGCTAGCGGTGGCGATCGATAGATCCGGGTTTTGGCCAGGCATCAGCTCAGCTGCCAGTGAGGCACTAGCTGCCACCGGGTTGGGTGCGGGCACGGCCGGTAGCTGCGGGCTGGGTGCGGACAGTAGTTCCACACTGGGCGCAGCCGGACTGGGAGCAGACGGCAACTGCGGGCTAGGCTCGCTAAGCGCACTAACCGGAGTGGCGGCACTAGCCTCAGCGGCGTCAGCCTCCGGGGAGGGCACGCTAGGCAGCAGGCCGGCTACCGGCTGGGAGCTGACCTCGCTGATAGGAGTGTCCTCTAGCAGGCTACGGGCCGCTGAAGCTTCAGCGGCGCTGGGCACCACCGAGGCGGGGCTGTAAACCGAGGCGGCACTACCGGCGCTGTAGCCAGAGTAAGCCGAAGCTACAGACTGTGCCGACCGCGTCGCCGGCGCGCTGGCTGCGCTGACTCCGCTGGCTGCCGAGTTTGAACTGTAACCGCTGTAGGCTTGACTTTTGACGGCTCCCACCAGGCGGTTAACCTCACGTAGCTGCCAGTGCAGCATGGAGGCGCGGGTAACCCCGCTACGTAAAGGTAGAGCCTCAGTACCAGCTCCGTGAGCCTGAATTACCAGGGCGGCGACGTCGTCAAGACGTACTTCCTCCCAAGCAATGGGGTTAAGTGCCGAAACAGTGCGCACGAAACCATTCACCTGAGTGACCTCAGCGGTGATAGAACCACGCAGGGCCAGGTGGACGGCGCCGTCGGAGAATACACCAGCCACAAAGTCAGGCAGGTGGAAGACGTTGTTGTTGTAGTAACCCGCCAGCACCTGCAGCAGACGCTGCAAATTAGCACCATCTTCAAGCTCGCGCCACAGGTCAAGCAACAGATCGTTGGGCCCCTCTAGGGCAACGAATCCGCTCTCGCTGACCGCACTGAGAGTGGTACCTGCGTACCAATTAACTTGAGTATTCATTCATTGTCCTTGAACATCCATGACCATTGCTCACTAGCAACCTCATTGCTGCCACGCCACGGCAGCGACCTATCCAGGGTGGGAGCATCCGGATCATAGCCCCAACCCTGCGTGCCAGGCAGGTTCTGGTGGGTCAGATCGTCATCCTCCCAAGGCGGATATGCGGCCGCAATATCCACCACGATCACCGAGATATTATCCCGACCGCCTGCGTTCCTCGCGGCTTTCACCAGCGCATCAACCACACCCTCAGGCTCACTAACCACAGCTGCGGTAGCCTCAATGAGAGTGTCGGTAACCATGGAAGAAAGCCCATCTGAACAGATGATGTAGCGGTCTCCCACACGTGCAGGCAAGACAAAATAGTCGGCGCGTACACGCGGGCCACAACCGGCCCCTAACGCGCGCGTAATTACATTACGACCAGGCAGGTGCTGGGCTTGTTCGGCAGAGATGAGCCCGGCATCAATCTGCTCTTGCACCTGTGAGTGGTCTTTAGTGATTTGCTCAAAGCCGTGCTTGCTTTGGTAGTAGGTGCGCGAATCCCCAATATTGAGTACGCGCACGCACGGCATAGCCCCATTTTCACTAAGCACCAAGCCGGTCAGGGTAGAGCCAGGCGCGGGCACTCCCGGCAGGCCATTGACTGCACGGGCCGCGCGTTTAACTGCTTTTTGCAGCTGGGAGGGCTCAACCAGATGGTCCTGGGTTAGCTCGGAGAAGGCTGCCAGGGCGGTGGCGGCGGCGACGTCGCCTGCCTTGTGTCCCCCCATACCGTCAGCCACTAAAAATACTGGGCCGGAAGCTAGGTAGGCGTCTTCGTTGTGTTGACGCACTAATCCCACATCAGTCCCTGCGGCGTATTTGACCGCGATGCGTGTGCGCATCACTCAACCTCCAGGCGGCGGTCGCCGAAAACAATTGAATATCCCTTAGCAACTGGAACCATAGCCCCAGCAAGTACATGTGTGCGACTTCCGTCAGGGGCAACCACACTGGTGCCGTTGGTTGAGCCTAGATCGGTGACAAACATGTACTGTCCATCGACGCGCACCGCCAAGTGAGTTTTGGAGATAGAAAAGTTGGGGTCAGCCACAGGCACCACGTCAGCTTGCGCCCACATACCTGCGGGAACCGGGTTGCGCCCCAACACCACGGCGCTGGTCACGTTAATGACGTCGCCGGTGTCTAGGCGCAAACACTTACCTACGCTGGTTTTAGCGATAGTGACGTGTTCATCCCAATCTGTGCCGCTTATATCCACCTGGCCGGTTTCTTGGGCGGCGGTTGCCTCCCCCATTAATTCGTCGGGAACTACCACCGGGATGGGGCCGCTAAAAGGCTTATTTGGCACTTGCAGCTGGCCAGAGCTGGGGGCGCTGGCAGTGGGAGCGGTTTGGGCGGGAGCCTGGAAGTTGCTAGAGAGCACCGGCTCCATACCAACTTCAGTGTTGGCGCTGGGAACAATGGTTTCGTCGTAGCTGTTGCCTAGCGTCTGGGTGGAGCTGGGCGCGCTGGTACCGGGAGCGGTTTGGGCGGGAGCTTGCAGGTTCCAGTCCAGGGAGGTGATTACCCCGTCGCTGTCACGTTGGCCGCCTTCAGGGCCGGGGCTGGTTAGCTGGGGCTGGTTAGCTGGGTTGGCGCCAAAGCCGCCGCTTTGATTGGCGCCAGCAAAGTTGGCACTGGCGCTGCTGGGGGCCGAGGCGGAGCTGAGCGCGCCATTAGCTACGACGCCGCCAGCCATGCCAGGGGCGCCGTTAGCCGGCCCTGCACCACCAGGAACCCCAGCGCCGGGGTTGAAAGCACCATTTGGCCCAGGTACCTGCGCGGCGAAAGAATTTTGAGCCAGGTGCGCCGCCGCCTGCACTCCAGGCAGCTGCGGGTGCAGCCCAAACTCATCCATATCCCCCACCCCAGGCCCGGTTTGGGGAGCGAAAGGCTGGTTGGGAAGAGTCAGTGGGTTGCTTTGCAGCCGTACCGGGTTTACGCCTTGGCGCACATTAAGCACAATCACGCCGCTAGCGCGGTCAAACCAAAACCGGTTTAGGTGGTCGCGGCTAAGGGCGTAAATAACTAGGTTGCCAATCCCGGCAGTAACTAGGGACACCCCTAGCTGCAAGGCTAGCTTGTTGAAAGCTGCCCCACGCGGCGGGCCACTGTTTTTAAAACCAGCCCAAGCTAAACCCAGCATCCGCAAACCCGGGGTTTGCCCACTACGCATCAAAGCCACCAGGTAACCAATACATAGCAGCACAGTTACCGCGATTGATACACCTAGGCTAATCCAAAAAGGGGTGCGGTTAGATTGGTTGCCAGCACCAAAAAACATTACGGCCCCGCTGCCGCCGCCAATGACTAGAGAAAAGATAAGCGAGTCAATTAGACGCGCAAATACCCTGGGCCAAAGCGCAGCAAGCCGAGTCCCCTGCAAATGCGCGGGGACCGGGGCCGGGCGACTATTTAGGCTCATTTCTTTCTCCTGAAGTTAGCGCGCATGGTCTGCAGCCACTGCGGCACACGCATCCCTAATGAAACTGGAGATACCGCAGCTAGCCATCGACGCGTGCGTCGCCTACTGGCACCAAGGTGCTGTTTAAGATTTTGCATCTCTAGCCATAAGGGTTCCTGGGAATCAGCTGAAAGCTGCTGCTCAGTTAGCTCCAGATTGGCGTTATTTGAACGTTTTTTAGACTTTTGTTTATCTGCAAAGCGCCCCTTGCGTTGCTTACGACCCACTTGGGGTGCTTCGTAGCCACTTTCGTGCCCAACTCCCTGGGGATCTGGCAGTTTGGCGGGGTTTTGGGAGCCATCAACGGTAGTTAGGCTCACCTGCTCCGACTGGCCGAAAGCTACCGCGTTGACTGACAACGCAAAGTTACGCACCGAGCCTGGCGGGAAGTTAGAGCCAAAGACCGGCTCTAGCGCGTCGGTTCGTGCCTGCGCTAGGCGCTGGGAACGTTCGCGAGCGCGGGCCCACTTGGCTTTAAGGGCCTTAATGGGGTGACGACGGCGCTTTTGGCGTCCCTTTACAGGCACGTACAGGGGCGCCGCCAGAGCACCGCTACCTGCGCCGCCAGGGACTTGACCACCTGCAAACTGAGCGCCACCTGCCAAGCCGTGGGCGCCGTCGTTAGCGACGCCGTCGCCACCAGCGGCGTTAGCGGCCGCAATGGCCTCGGCGCCACGCAGTTTAGGCGCCAAATCAACCTGCCCACCCAGCGCCTGGGCGTTACGTTTAGCCTGTTGCTTGGCGCGTTTAGCCTGGGCCACCTGGGCGGCAGCGGCATCATAATCAGCCAGCGCAATATCCAGGTAGCGTGCCATCTGGGTGCGGGTGGCGTTAGTGGGCAGCTTGATGCCATAGTCGCGCATCCAGTCTTCCAGCTCCGCCCAGGCCCCCAGGGCACTGCCGAGCTCGTCACGGTTACGACGCCGGCGCCCACGCAGCGCTTTAAGCGCTAAAATCAGCGCAAACGGGGAGCTGACCAAAGCGGCCACACCCAGCCCCTGCCCTACCAGCAGCAGGTAGTGGGCCCAGTCAAAACCATGCTTTTTCTTAGTGTCGCGGTCGTCAGAGACATCCGGGGTCAGGTCAGCTTGCTCCTGTGGGGGCGGCGGTGCCTGCAACACCTGCGGACGCGGCTTGGGCTTGGGCTGCGGCTTGGGGTTAACCAGTTTCTTGTCGCGCGGCGGGGTGGGGTCAAAAGCCACCCAGTCGCCGTCGAAGTTAACCTCCACCCAGGCGTGGGCCATGGTGCCCTTAACCTCTAGCGTGCCCTTGGAGTAATGCTCAGGGTAGAAACCCAGCACCACGCGGGCTGGGTAACCAGCCTGGCGGGCCATAAGTGCCATAGCCACGGCGTACTGCTCGTCATCACCCACCATGTAGTAGTTGGGTTCTAGCAGCTCATCGATGCGGGCGGTGCGGTGACCGGGGCGCGCCATCGAGTCTGAGCCGTCAGAGTAGTAGCCCTCATCATGGTATTTAGTGGCCATTGCGCGCACACGCCCCAGCGGGCTGTTAGCGTTACCCACAAACTCACGCAGCCGCGTAGCCACCACAGCTGGCACATTAGTATCTGTGCCATTTTTTACCTTCCCAAAGCTACGCTTAGATAGCTGAGCATCCGAATACGTAGGTACAGTAACCACATTTACGCTGTAGCTATCGCCTTTAACCAGGGTGCGGGTGCTAAGCAGGGCCCCCAGATTGGATGAATAGAACAGATCCTGGGTTAATCCCTGGCCTTTAAGCGGGGTGAAGCTACGCACCTGTCCCCCACCTGGCAACCAGTTACCCTGGTAATCAACCATAGTGAAAGTCAGGTTATGGGTTTTAGCGCCTTTAGGTAATACGCGCGTATCAACCTGGGCCCCAACCCGCTTAAAACCCTCACCGTTGTCTGACGTCCCAACACGCATAACGTTTCCGTCATAGGCGTCCATGGTGGCGACACGGATACGCTCACCATTTTGCAGCCCCGAAACCGTAAACAAAGTGGTGTCTTTTTGAGTATCCACCCAGTAGTGCAAGCGCGTAAGCGGAGCCTGATACTCGGCAATATTCAGCGGCGGCGTCACATAGCTACGCAAAACCTCACGGTTATTAGTCCCCGTCACCTGCGGGCCCAGCACCGCCCCCGCAGCCATGGCGCAAGCCAGCATCAGCAGCGTGCCCAGGCGGGCTCGACGGCGCAAACGCCCCGCCCCCAAAGCAATCAGTCCGCGCTGACCTCGGCCATGGCGCTTATTAACCGCCCAAGCCGCCCACGCCAGCGCCACTATCGCCCCCACCAGCGCACTATCGCGCCCATAGGGAGCCTCAAAACCACCAAACAATGCCCCTACGGCAAACATCAGCGCAGCTGGAACCAGCGCCCACAACTGGCTGCGCTGGTGGCGCAACACAATCGAGGCACCCAGGCCAGCACACACCATGGCACTCAAATACGGCACCACCGTAATACCCGCATAGGCGTTAGCCGGCGGCGCCAAAGTCAGCAAGTCACGCCAACTAGTCACCGCCCCCAACACCAGGGTTTGCACCATCTGCAAAGACGGAAACACCTTAGCGCTAGCCAGATTCGGTAAAGCCAAAGCTCCACCTAGCAGGTAGGCAATCACCAGCGCCAAAATAGTTTCCAGCCGCCGCAACCCCAACGCATAAGCGACGCCAGTAACCACCACAGCCAGCAAAGTGCCACCCATGGCCGCAATATAGCCAGACCAGTCCCCAAACACCGCCCCATGGCTAACACTGGCAGCCAACATCACCAGCGTAAAAGCAACCAGCCCCAGCCAGTTAAAAGCCCCGCGTTTAGAACCAACCGTCTCAAGCCCATCAACACTCATAGCGCCGCCTTTCGCAATAATGCCGGAAGCTCACTAAGCGCCCCCAAGTGCAGCAAATCCATTGCCCCCAAACGGTTACGCCCCGCCCGCCCCGGGCTCACCCGCAACACATAAGAACGCGCCGACACCGGCAGACGCACCCAAGCACGCTCAATTAGCTCCAAATCAGCCCCTGAACCAGTAATCAACACCGCCACTGAGGCACCCGGACAAGCCGCCACCGCCTCCTTAGTCAACTCCGGCAAGTCAGCGGCGCGCCCATCCATCTCCACCAGGCTCAACGCATCCAAAGCCCGCTTAGGGTTAGGCAGCGCCGGCACCCCCGCCTGGGTCACCAAAGTAACCTCACGGCTAGCCTTAATCGTGGCCACAATCAGCGACGCCGCCGCCGAGACAGCCACCTCAAACTCAGCCTCACTAGCCCAAGATGCCGCCCGCGTATCCAACACCACCAACAGGTGAGCCCGGCGCGTCTCCTCAAACTGACGCACCATCAACTTGCCGGTGTGAGCCGTAGACTTCCAGTGAATATTGCGCCGATCATCGCCGGGCACATACTCACGCAAAGTATGAAAAGACACATCCGAGCTAGACAAATCCCGGATCGTAGCTCCCTCAATATCCTTAATGAAACCAATGGCTTCACTTTCCAAAGCCACCGTACGCGGATGCACATACAGCTCAATGCGCTGACTCCAGCGGCGCTCGCGGCGCACTAGGCCCAGCCCGTCACCGTTAACACTGCGCACTGGGCCGATTGGCACCAGGCCGCGTCGGGCGGTGGGGATAGCTAGAGGCTGGCTAATCATCTGGCCGGCGCGCAGGGAGGGCACCAGTACGTCAGCGGTGGATTTACCTACCGGTAGTTCCATCACGGCTTTGCGGGTACGCCGGGTGCCGGCGTTGGTGGCTTGTAGCTCGCCGTAGGCGTTATCGCCCACCACCACCCGCTCGTTTTGCACATACAGGTTGATGTTGTGTTTACCCAATCCCAGGGCGCTTAGCGGGGATAGTAGGGCCAGTACACCGAGCACTAGGCCGATCACCGCCAGCTCCACCCAATGCGTTAGCAAGGCTAGGCCTAGCGCGCTTAGCGCCACTGCGGCCACGCCCCACCACAGGGGGGTGAGCACCTGGGTGGCGCGGGTGCGCAGGCGTCGCCAGCTAGTGGGTTTTTGGCCCTTTGCGCCAGGGTTTAAGTCGACGCCGCCGCGTGGGGACGTAGAGCTAGTTTTAGCGGCCATGGTTTAGCTGTGTGCGGTGGGCGCGGGGACGGAAGCCAGAATCTGCTCAATGACACCTTCGGCGCTGGCGCCGGAGAACTGGGCGTCCACATCCAGCACCAGACGGTGAGCCCACACCACTGAGGCCAGCTCCCTGACGTCGTCGGGAATTACGTAGTTGCGCCCCTGAGCGGCAGCCCATACGCGCACCACGCGGGTCATGGCGATAGCGCCACGGGTAGAGACCCCCACGCGCACCTGCTGGTGTAGGCGGGTGGCTTCAGCTAGGGCCGCAATGTAGTCCAGTACGGCGCCGTCGACATAGTTAGTTCCGGCTACATCCGCCAGCTGGGTGACCACAGCGGAGGAAACCACGGCCGACAGTTTAGCGGAGCGGTCGGGGTTAGCTGAGTCAGCTAGTACCTGGGCCATAGCCCCACGCTCGGGGTAGCCCACGGAGGTTTTCATCAAGAAACGGTCCAGCTGGGCTTCTGGCAGTGGGTAGGTTCCGGCCTGTTCAATGGGGTTTTGGGTGGCGATAACCATGAAGGGGCGCCCGGTGGAGTGGGTTTTGCCATCCACAGTAATTTGCGACTCTTCCATGACCTCCAGCAGCGCCGACTGGGTTTTGGGGCTGGCACGGTTGATCTCATCGGCCAGCACGATAGAGGCAAATACCGGGCCCTTGTGGAATTCCCACTGGCCGCTGCGCTGATCGTAGATGGTTACCCCGGTGATGTCGCTGGGTAGCAGGTCAGGGGTGAACTGGATACGCGAGTGGGTGCCTTGGATGGTGGCCGCCAGGGCGCGGGCCAGGGCGGTTTTGCCGGTGCCCGGGGCGTCTTCGAGCAGCAGGTGCCCCTCAGCCAGCATGGTGGTGACAGCCAGGCGAATTACCTGCTCTTTGCCCAGCAATGCCTGCCCTACGTTAAGCACCATTTTGTTAAATAGATCAGCAAACTGGGCGGCGTTAGCCTGGGTGAGCGACATGGGTTATTCCTTTCAAAACTTTTCGCTGACGCTTATAACGACGACGCAGCTTTATGGCTGCAAAGCTGGTTTATTGGTGTGTGCCTGACTCGCATTGCAAGGCGGCGTTATCTTCTTTTTCTTCCGCCGGGGTAATGCTGGTGGCGACATATAGAGACACTCCACCATCAAATGTGGTGTAGTGTTTTTCGTCTTTACCAGCACTGGGGGCCATCGTGTAGGTTTTGCCTGCCCAGGTAATGGTGCACTTAGTGGTGGAGCCATCCTTCCAGTCCCACAGCTTGACGCCATAGCGGTAGCAGTTGGGGCTGGTGCTGCCACAGCTGCCGTTTACTACCTGGGAGCGGTCCACAAAACCCTGGTAGTTGTTGGCTGGCTTGGGTTCTGCCGCCGACGGCGCCGCTAGGCTTTGGCAGCGCGGTTCAGATTCGCGGGTGCCGGCCTCGCTGGTTACCTGCTTGGAGCTGGTGCAGATTTTTACTTCTTTACCTGCCTCAACCCCATTTTGGAATTCCACAGTGCCGCCGCTTGCAGGTGGCTCCTGCTTATTGGTGTAGGCGCCAGAATCGGCGCTGATATAAGCCGAACTGGTGGCGGTGCGTCCATTGCCGTTAGCGGGGCCAACTTGGCAGCTGACCTTAGTGGCCTCAGGGCGAGTGCAGGCCAAAGTGGGCGAGATTGGGGCGCCAAAAGGCGTCACCTTACCGGCCACTACCCCTTCAGAGCACTTACCTGAAGAGTTACAGGCGCGCACATAAATAGTGGATTCTTTACCGTTAGTTAAGCCGTTACCTGTTTTATTGGCTACCGACTGCCAGGTGTTCTGATCGGTTGACCATTCCAGCTGAGCATTTTTATCACCGCTGGTAGCCGTGAAGTTCACCGCATTATCGGCGCCAGTAGCCTTGGGCGCTGCAGACACTGAAGGAGCAGATACTTTCCCCTCCAGCTTCATAGTGTATGAGACTTCCTCAGAGGTGCCGCCGCGAGTTACCGCCCTAACTGAGAACCTCACGGTCCTGTCTACGCTTGCATCAATTTCATAGGGCTTATTTAACCCATAAATTACTATGGAGCTAGAGGGCGTACCGCTATCGGAGTAGGCCAGGAGGTAGTGGGCAATCGGCAGCCCACCAGTGTTGGCTGGCGGATTCCACGACACCAGTACCCTGGTGGTACCACCTGAGCCCTGGCCCTGCTTGACTGCCGTCAAATTAGTGGGCGGGCCCGGCTTGCCATAGGGAGTCACCGGCTGGCTGGCAGCTGATTCCTGACTGGCACCTTGAGCATTAACCGCGCGCACGGTAGCCGTATAGGGCGTGCCGTTGGCCAGGCCCGTGAAGGTAGCTGCAGGTTCGGTTACGTTCTGGTAGAGCCCACCTGGGGAGAGCGTAATTACGTAACCGGTGATACGTGAACCGGGCGAGTTAGGCCTGTTCCACGTGAAACTAGCGCTACCGTCACCAGCCTTACCAACGGGGGCTCCGGGCGCCGTCGGCACCACACTGACCTGCACACTAGCGGTATTAGAACGCGGGGACTGACCCACCGCGTTATGGGCCACCACATAGAAGGAGTGGGTAACTCCCGGGGTGCGGCCGGTCATAATGCAGCTGGTGACCACGCCACAGTCAAGCAGGTCACCCTGCACTGTGTCGTGGACAGTGAAGTTAGTGATGTCGGCGCCGTTAGAAGCCCCGGCAGTGAAGGAAACCGTCACCGAGCCGGCCCCATTAGTGGTGGCGCTAACCCCACTGGGGGCGTCAGGCAAGCCGCGCACGCTCACCGCAATGGTGCCCGAAACTTCACGGTCGGCGTCGTTAGTTTTATCGCCCACCCGGTAGGAGATGTTGTAGGTACCGTGCAGTCCATCTCGGGCGCTAATGGTCAGGGACGTGCCCGAGGCGCGCACGGTAATACCGTCGCTGGAGCTAGGTGAGCCCACCAGGTGAATCGGGGTGTCAGTAAAGGGGTTGGTGGCATAGTTGGCCACGTCAACCGTGGTGGATTTACCTGCATCCACGCTCACCTGGGCCTGGCTTAGCTGCACCAGTGGCTCTTTAGCGCCGGTGACACTAACCGGAATTACCGATTTAGTGCTGGCCCCCTTGGCGTCGCGCACAGTCAGCGCCAAGTTAGCGCTGTTGCCACGCTTAGCCCCGGTGCCAGCCTGCACCTTGAGGGTGTGGCCATCAACGCTAACCTGGATGCCGTTGCTAGCCCCCGAAACCGTGTAGGTCATGGAGGCAGGATCATCGCCGTCAGGGTCGCTAACCCAACTGCTCATATCCGCGCTGACACTTTGACCACCCACAGCCACCTCAATGGCGGTGGGGCGCACCTGCGGGGGACGGTTAGCGGCGCCCGGATCCACAATCAGCGGGATCGTAAGCGTAGCGGACAGGGCCTTATCGTCACTGCCGTCAGTTACCGTAACCGTGATTGAGGAGGGCCCGGAATAGTCAGCTTTAGCCCCAAACTCCAAGGTGGCCGAGTCTTTAACTAGCGTTGAGCCATCCCAACCAGCGGAGGCACTAGCCTGCCCATCTTTCGGCACACTAGCGCTGCGGCCACTACGCACGCGCACATAATTCTTTAGCGCGATAGGAGTTTTAGTGCCGGCCTTAACATGGATAGGAGTCTTAGACACATTCAGCTCAGGGTTAGTTACCTGGTTACCAGGTACCCACACCACAGCTGAAGCAGACAGGGAGTCATTGTCACTAACCGTGTAGAGCACGTAGCGCCCCTGCGTGGCCGGCTCAATTAGCAGGTCTTTACCCGAAACTTTCACGCCCGGGTCAGAGCTGGTGACGCGGTCAGATTCAATATCGCCGTCAGGGTCTTCATCGTTATCAAGCACAGACACCTTCACGGCGCCCTGGGCGGCGCGTACCTGCTCAACGCTAACCTCGTCGTCGCGCGCAATGGGCGCAACTAGGGCGGCGTCGGGCGAAACCACCACGGTAACCAAGCCAATCACCGGCTCAGAGTGGCCGTCGCTGACCCCATATTGCAGTGAATAGGTGCCAGGCTTTTCGGGGGCCTTAAACACTACTCGTGAGCGCTCAGCGCTGACCTCAATTGAGTCGTCGCTGCTGCGCACATTATCAGCCACCAGTGACAGCGGGTCCCCATCTGGGTCAAGGTCGTTAGACAGTACCGGTACTGAGACTTTCACGCCTGGGCGTACCCGCACCGAGTCAGATATCGCTACCGGCTGCTGGTTGGTGCCAGCTATGGCGCTTACACCCACCTTGACTTGGCCGTTAGCGCTGCGCCCTAGGCGGTCGGTGACGGTGTAGCTAAACACGTCCGTGCCGGCTGCGCCATTAGCGGCGGTGTAGGTCAGGTAGTTGCCGGTAACTTCGGCGCTACCCAAGGTGGGTGAGGTGGCGATACCCGTCAAGCTCACCGAGTCACCTTCAGCATCAATACCCTGCAGCGGGATAGGAATAGTTACCTTCTCCCCCGCCACCGCGCGCGCCTGCACATCTTGCGGGTGGGGGGCGGTGTCGTTTTCAGGATCAGAGCCCACCACCGTCAGGTTCACGCTGGCACTGGCTACGTTCCCGGAGGCGTCGCGCACCGTGTAAATGAGCTTGCCTGAGCCAGGCTGGTTAGCGGCGCGGAAACGCACCACATTGTCAGAGACAAAAGCTTTACCCAGGTTGGCTGACACTGAGCTTTGCAGATCAGGCTGTACGGTGAGCTTAAGCCCGCCCGGGGAGCGGTCATTGTTTAGCACCGAGATGCTACCCACGTCACCAACGCGCACCACCAGGTTGTCGTCATTTAGCTCCGGGGGTTTAGTCATGTCAGTTGCCGGGGTGGGCACTACCCGGATAGTGCCCTGGGTGGCACCAGACTGGTTGACGGCGGTGTAGGTCAAGGTGGCCGGCTCGCTCAGACCACCGGGAGCCGTGATTTTCACGATCCGGTGTTCCAAAACTGCGGCCACCAGCGGGGAACCGTCAGGGGTTTTAACTGACTGGACTGACAATACGCCCCCGGTGGGGTCAGTGTCGTTATCCAAGGCCCCCACCAAGGCCGAGCCACCTTCAGGTAGTGAGGTGACGTCGTCTTGCACAATTGGCACAGATTTTTCTGCGCTCTTAATGGCGTCAACCCTAATAAAACCTGAGGCAGTCTTGGGGCCGTTAGAAACCTGATAGTTCAGGTAGTAGGTACCTTCTGCGGTAGGAGTAAAGGTAAGCACCCCGGTAGGTAGGTCACTGGTTACCGACAAACCGGCAGGGGCTTCATCCACCTGGGTTAAACGCAGGCTGCCGCCGTTAGGGTCAGAGTCATTATCCATAGGGGTTAGCTGCGCGGACACACCCACCGGGGTGACCAGGTGGTCACCGTTAGTGATGGGGTCCAGGTTACCCGGGGCCTTAACGGTCACGTTCAGGCTGCCTTCGCCGTCAGCGCGCCCATCAGAGAAAATAACTTTCAGACTTACATCCCCGGGGGAAGTGCCGGTGTCTTTAATGGTGATAGTGCCGTCAGCGCGCCAAGTGACGTTCATGGTCGACGGCGCCTGCACGCTCTTGATGTAGATCTGGTCCCCATCTGGGTCTAGCCAGTCGTTAGAGACGTTAATCTGCCCCTGCGCGCCGGTGGCCAGGGTTAGCACAGAGCGGTTGGTTTGCTTGGGGGCTTCGTTTACCGAGTCGGGGTGCACGGTCAGCTGCACATTAGCTTGGGCGCTGGCGCGTCCGTCACTGAGCTCATAGGTGAAGGTGCTCGAACCAGTGGCGCCGGCATCTACCCGCACCTGCAGGGCGGCGCCGTCACGCACCGGGGCCACATTCCCCCAGCTGGGCTGGCTGAGCGGGGCGGCAGTGAGCACGTCAGCGTCTTCATCAGTGTCGTTGTTGATTACCGGCAGGTAGGCGGTGCCACCTGCGCGCACGCCATACTCGTCATTATTGGCTTTGGGTGGGTGGTTTTCGTCTTTGTGTTCTTTGGGGGCGTTTTGGTCACGCTGGTTGGAGTCGTCTTCCTGATCCTCATTTTCCAGCTTAGATTTGACCTCTTCCCAGCCCTTTACCTCAACCATGTCTTTATCGGGTAGCCATAGCCCACCGGTTTTAACGTCGTTGAGTACGATCACGTCGCGGTTGGTACGAAATACTGCCTGGCTGGCCTGGTTCAATGTGGAAACTTTACGGGCCAAGTCATTTTTGGTGCCGGGGCAGTCACGTAGGAAGCTACCTTGCCCGCTCCAGGCCGCGTAGACACAGCCTCGATGCAGCACCGGGCGTGAAGGGGAGCCTTGGGCGGTTTTGGCTTTAACGGTGGTGACTTTTTTGTCATCCAGGTTTACTCGCAGCAGTGAGCCGCGTGCGCCTACCAGCACGTCTTTAGCTTCCGGGCCAGCTTCTTGTAGCTGCAGGTCGGTGCCGTTTAGGTGGACGGCCTCCCCGCTGGGCAGTACCAGCGTGTTGTTTTTGGTATCTAGCACCACTGCCTGCTTGCCTACCGCACTGACCTGCAATTTGGCGTTGTTGGCGAGTTTAGGCAGTTTGGTTTCGCTTACGTCTAGCTGCTCACCTGCGGGAGTGAGGGTCTTAATTTTGCCAGCTTTTAGGCTTACTACGTGGGCGACGCCGTCGCTACCGATACTTAGCACCGCGCCGGGCATGTCGGTCACCACCGGGGAGGCGGTGGCGGGGTTGAAACTGGCGGCCTGAGCGGCGTCAGCTAGCCACACTTTGCCGGTTTTAGCATCCGCATAGCCGATACGTGAGCCACCCATCTGGATTTTGTCAGCGCCAGCGAATTTAATGGATTCTTTTAGGGCCACGCGGGCAGGGTCTACGCGAGTAAAAGAGCCGCCATCAGTGTTGGATACAAACACTGTGGCGCCGTTTTGGCGTACATCAAAGTTAGTGGAGTCGGTGCGCACTCGCCCGTCGAGGGCTTGGGCTTGGTAAGACAGGTGCCCAACCAGGCGCATGTCCTGGTTGGTTACCCACACGCCGCCGTCGTTGAGGTTTACTTCTTTAGAAACAATGCCGGGGTGGGCTACTGCCAGGGCCACCACGGAGGCGGTGGCTACGGCGGTGGCCGCACCGATGAGGTTGCGAAGTTTAATGCGGGCTCCCATGCCTGCGCGTAAACGTGTACGGGCAGAGCTATCGGCGTCTTGGCGCTTGGAGCGAACCAACTTGGGCAGCTTCAATTTTTAACCTCACTGAAAATTTTGGAGCTGGCAGCCAGAGCTCGCGAGACTCTCACTGCCGGTCACTGTTCAGCCTGGTAGGGCCGGGGATTTGTAGGTTTTATGTTGCCGCCAGCGCGCTTTGAGGGCGCAAGCAGGGCAACAAACACCCTAGGTCTAGCCTTCACCCTAGCGCGATGGGGAGCCTTCCCCATAAAACCTAGGTATTTAGTTAGCAATCTATCAGGGCATTTTTGTGCTTTGTCACCCTTTGGTGCGCCCTTCGCAGCCTTCAGCGCTGCCTTCATTGCATCCCTCAACACATCCCTCAGCGCAGTCTCAATTTTGTCCACCAGACAAACTGGTGATTGCACAGACGCTCAGATGTGTTAGCATCAAACCACTATGAGTGTTTGGACCGAATTCGAATTCCCCCAGCGCATGCGCGTATGTGGATCGATTCGTGCTCGAATGTGTAGCTGACACCGTTGTCCGCCATTAACTGACCGTCCTTCGCCCTAAACCGTATTCATTAACCTCACTGTATCTACAGGTATGTCTGTAGCTACTCCAGTGCAGCCACTAAGCGCCATAACCAGCGCAATATGCACTTATGCGAAGGCACGGTCACAAACACGAAAGTTTCATAGTGCCTTTCTCTAACGACATTTACGCCTGCCCCTGTACCCACGACCATGAGCCCACCTTGCTCTCCTTTGAGGTTATGCCTCCGCGCAAACCCTCCCTGGAGGCGCCCTTCTGGCAGACAGTGGATCAGCTGCTACAGGTGCGCCCCGACTTCATGTCTGTCACCTACGGGGCTGGTGGCAAGGACCGCTCAAACGCCCGCGCCACCGTGCACCGCCTGGTGGCAGACACCCCCATCCAGCCCATCGCCCACCTGACCTGCGTGGGTAACTCCACCGCTGAAGTGGTTTCCACGGTTTATGACTACCTGGACTCTGGGGTACGTACCTTCCTGGCTCTGCGTGGCGACCCCCCGGCAGGCGAAATCAGTTGGGAGCCCGGCCCTGACGGCGTCGCCAGTGCCACTGAGCTAATTCACCTGATCCGCACGGTTGAACAGCGCCGCTGCGACGCCCACCCTGGTGAGGCGCTACGCTCAGCTTTTAAACCTCTAACCATTGCGGTGGCCGCCTTCCCGGCTGGCAACCCGGCGGCTGGTACCACCCCCACCCAGGAGGTGGAGCGGCTGCTAGTTAAGCAGGCTGCCGGTGCTTCTTTCGCCATCACCCAGCTGTTTTGGAATGCAGATGTGTACTCCTCCTTCGTCGAGCGTGCCCGCCGCGCCGGCGTACATATCCCGATTGTTCCCGGTATTTTGCCGGCCACCGACCCGGCACGTCTGCGCCGCGTCCAAGACCTAACTGGCATTGAGGTGCCCGAACAGCTGCTGTCCACTTTGGCCGGCTACCAGCACCAAGAACAGCGTGACGCTTTCGGCGCCGCCTTCGGTTCCAAACTGATCCATTCAGTTTTGGATGCGGGTGCCCCTGGCGTGCACCTATACACCTTCAACAAGGCCAAGCCGGTACTAGACATTTTGTCTCTAATGGGTGTGGAGCCTACCGCGCACCACTCCCCTCTACTTGCGCGCTAAACCAGCGCCGTCGTCGTTAATCCGTAACCATCAACCATTAGCTACCCACTAGCGTGCGTCTACTTTTGTGCGCGCTAATCCAAGAAAATCAAGGAGAACACCCATGTCCGCTGCAACTAAGCAGTTCCCCACCGCCACTATCTTGGCCTATCCGCGCATTGGCCGTCAGCGTCAGCTAAAGCGCGCCCTGGAGGCCTACTGGGCCGGGCGCAGCAGTGAGGCTGAGCTGCTTGAAGCCGCCAGCAAGCTACGTCAGGAGAACCTGGCGCGCCTAGTTGAACTGGGTTTGGGCGCCTCTGACGCCTCCCTGGCTGACGCTCCTTCTTTTTACGACCAGGTGCTAGACGCCACCGTTTTACTGGGTGCTATCCCCCCGCGTTTTGCCGGCCGGCAGGGCCTAGACCTCTACTTCGCCCTGGCCCGTGGGGACGAAAAGGTGGGCCCTGAAGAGATGACTAAGTGGTTTGACACTAACTACCACTACTTGGTCCCCGAGATCGGCCCTGACACTGCGCTGCGTTTTGCCGACGACGCCGTCACCCGTAAGTTCGTGCAGGCCCGTCAGTGGGGCTACGTGACCCGCCCGGTGCTGGTGGGCCCGCTGACCTACCTGGCACTAGCTAAGGCTGACCCGGCCACCCCCGACTTTGACCCGCTAAGCCGCCTTGATGAGGCTGTGGCCGCCTATGAGCAGGCCCTGGCCTCCCTACACGAGGCTGGCGCCCCCTGGGTGCAGCTGGACGAGCCGGCCCTGACCTCAGACAACCTCTCGCACCCCCGCGCTGAGCTGGCCAAGCTGGCTGTGGGCGTGTATGAGCGCCTAGCTAAAGCCACTAACCGCCCCCAAATCCTGGTGACCACCCCCTATGGGGACGCTTCTCAGGCTGTAGGTGCCCTAGCTAAGACCGGGGTGGAAGCCATCCACGTTGACACCCTGCGCGGCAAGCTACCTAAGGACGCGGACCTGTCTGGGGTGACCCTGGTGGTTGGGGCTGTGGACGGACGCTACATTTGGCACGCTGACCTGGCTGCTCTGCGCCAGACCCTAACCGCCGCCCAAGCCCTGGGCGCCGCCAAGGTGACTGTGGCTACCTCCAACTCGCTCCAGCACGTGCCTCACGACACCGCCCTGGAAACCTGGGATGACCCCACGCTGAACGAAAACCTACATGCCTGGTTGGCTTTCGCTGACCAGAAAGTGCAGGAAGTAGTTACTCTGGCTCGCGGTCTAGATGAGGGTTGGGAGGCCATCGATGGTGAGGTAGCCGAGGCGACCCGCGTCCTGGAGCAGCGCGCTGCTGCCCCTGGCGTGGTACGCCCTGAGGTCCGCAGCCGCACCGCCGCCCTGACCGACGCCGACCGCGCCCGTGAGCCCTACCTGGAGCGTGAAGCTGCCCAGGCCCAGCGTCTGCACCTGCCTCCGCTACCCACCACCACTATTGGTTCTTTCCCGCAGACCACTGAGATTCGTAAGGCTCGCGCCGCCAACGCACGCGGCGAGCTTTCTGACGCCGACTACCAGGAGCGTATGCGTGAAGAAATCGCTGCGGTAATCAAGCTGCAGGAAGAGCTAGGCCTGGATGTGCTGGTGCACGGTGAGGCTGAGCGTAACGACATGGTGCAGTACTTCGCTGAGCTGCTTGATGGTTTTGCCGCCACCCGTAACGGCTGGGTGCAGTCCTATGGTTCGCGTTGTACCCGCCCCTCGATCCTGTGGGGTGACGTGTCGCGTCCGGCTGCCATGACTGTGGGCTGGACCAGCTACGCCCAGTCGCTAACCGACAAGCCAGTTAAGGGTATGCTCACCGGCCCGGTGACCATCATTGCCTGGTCTTTCCCGCGTAATGACCTGCCTCTGGGCGAAATTGCTGACCAGATTGGTTTGGCGCTGCGCGACGAGGTTAGCGACCTGGAAGCTGCCGGCATTGCCGCCATCCAGGTGGATGAGCCGGCTCTGCGTGAGCTGCTGCCCCTGGACGCTGAGCGCCACGCCGACTACCTGGACTGGTCGGTGGGTTCCTTCCGCCTGGCCACCTCCTGCGTGCGCCCGGACACCCAGATTCACACGCACCTGTGCTACTCCGAGTTTGGCCAGATCATTGATGCTATCAAGGGCCTGGATGCGGATGTGACCTCGATTGAGGCGGCCCGCTCCAAGATGGAGGTGGTGCCGGAGCTGGCTGAGGCTGGTTTCGACCACGGCATTGGCCCTGGCGTGTGGGACATTCACGCCCCGCGCGTGCCCGGCGAGGAAGAGTTGGCGCAGCTGATCGGCCTAGCTGCCGACGCCGTACCGGTTTCTCGCCTGTGGGTTAACCCCGACTGTGGTCTAAAGACTCGTGGCTACGCCGAAACTAAGGCTTCGCTGGAAAACCTGGTGGCTGCTACCCGCCAGGTGCGCGCCGAGCGCGAACTGAACAGCTGACGCCGCTAGGCTCAGCACTGGCAGCCCGACTCGCTGCCCTAAATGGCAGGCGAGCCCCCAGGGGCTGAAGACAACTAGCTAAACCAAGGCTTGGGGGGTGGAACAGTGTTCCACCCCCCAAGCTGTTTATTTTGGGTCAGTTATGCGCGCGCCAAGCTTTGGGCTAGGGCACGCCGGTCAACTTTACCGATGCCCTTATAGGGCAGCGCATCAGCTAGCAGCACCTGCTTGGGGCATTGGGCGCCGCTTAGTTTTTGTTCCAGATAGACGCGAATTTGGGCCACAATAGCGCCTTCATCTACCCGGCCCAGGCCAGGCATTGAGGCAGGCACCACCACTGCGGTCACTACCTGTCCCCACTGCAGATCGGGTAAACCCACCACCGCACATTCACTCACCAGCGGGTTTAGGGCCAGTAGGGCCTCAATCGGGCCGGGCTCTACCTTGATGCCGCCGCTAATAATTACGTCATCTAGGCGCCCAAGTACCTGTAGGCGCCCATCTACAATCTGGCCACGATCAGAGGTAATAAACCAACGCTTATCCGTCCCTCCAGCGCCAGTGCTAGCTTCAACGCCTGCCTCAGCCCTACCTGCTTCAGCGTTTTCCCCGGCTGCGCTGGCAGTTTCACTCGTGCCAACTGTCCCCTGGTCTACCCGGGTTTGGGGGCGGCTAACAAAGCAGCGTCTAGTTAGCTCCTCGTCACCTAGGTAGCCGGTGGCTAGCATCGGCCCAGACAACCAAATTGCCCCGGTGGCCTGATCTACATCCATAGTCACCCCAGGCAGTGGCTGGCCGTCATAGACACACCCGCCACAGGTTTCGCTCATGCCATAGGTGGTAACCACCTTAATCCCGGTGGTTTTGGCCTGCTCTAATAGCTGCGCGTCAGCTGCCGCTCCCCCAATCAGCACCGCATCTAGCCGCGCTAAGGCGCCGCGCAGCTGCGCATCATCCAAAGCCCGGCGCAACTGCGTGGGCACCAGCGAGGTATACACCGGGCAAGCCCTGCCGGAGTCGTCAGCAGCGAGCGCCCCCTCAGCCTCCCCGCCAGCGCCACCAGCGCAGGAACTAACGGCGTCGTCGTCAAAGGAAGAACCGGCGTCGCAATCAGCAGCAGCTACGCAGGCGGCGTCGATAACCTGCGCCAAATGCTGGGGGTCAAAACCGCCCTCCTTATAGGCGTTAAACACGTGCGTGCCGGCCACCGCCGCCCGCACCAAAACCTGCACCCCAGCGGCATGATAGGCGGGCAAAGCCAGCACCCAAATTCCCGGCCCACCCAGGCGTTTATGGGTGGCCCGTGCCGACGCCACCAGCGCCTCCATAGACACCCCCACCAGCTTGCCGGTGCCGGTAGTTGAGCCAGACGTACGCAGCACCATATCCACCCCCACACTGCGGCCACTAGCTCGGGCCGGGATCCGCCGCGCCAAATTCGCGGCCACCTCCCGCGTGTCCTCATGAGGTGCGATAGGCACAATAATTTCGCGGCTAGGGAGCAAATACTGTTTCGCCAGTGAACGGGCCTGGGCGTGGGCCACGTCGGCGGACCTCAAACTACTGCGGCTGACCAGCCCTGGAGCGGAGGTTTGCGGCTTACGTAAATGCCCGCCCCGGCCGACGACGTCGGAAGCGTCCGCAGACATGCGCCTAGCTAACAGCTGGGCGAACTCCTCAATTTGCGCTGCACTCTGGGTGCGCTGGATGCGAAAAAGGCTCACGCTTTCAATGGTATGACTACCAAGTCACAAAAATATGGTTAAGCTGCATTTATGCGGCTTTTCCTAATGGTATTCGTGATCGCCTTGGCGCTGTATGCCCTCATTGACTGTGTACGCACACCCGAGGAGGACATGCCTGCGCGTATGCCTAAACACCTGTGGATTACGCTGATTTTAATGTTCTCCACCATCATGCTTGGCCCCCTGGCCTGGATCATTACCTCCCGGGTAAGCGCCGCTGAGAAACGCGGCGGGCAGCTCAGTGGCGGGCTTTGGTCTGCGGAAAAAGGCGTAGATCTGCATCTGTCGCGCCACGCTTCCGCCCCGGCAGCTCCTGACGACGACCCTGACTTCCTGCGTAAATTAGATGAGCAGGTGCAAGCCGAAAAACGCCGTCGCCAACGCGACCAGCTACAGCAAAACCGCTCCCAGCACCCCCAGACCAGCCCTGACCAGGCCAACTCTGACCAGACCAGCCCTGACCAGGGCAGTAGCGGAAAAACTGAGGACGAACAGCCCGAAAACTAGGGCCAGTTACTGGTGTCCACCTCACGGTTATAGGCGCGCGCATGCAGCAACCAATCCCCCGGCAGCCAGCTACGGCCCACCAACTGGGGGTGCTCAGGCAAAAACAAAGCAGCCCAAATAACCATAACTAGCTCAGCCCACTGCCCGCGCACTTTCAAACGCACGTTGCCCTGCTCATTGGTGGCCGCCAGCATCACTTCACCCACACCAGTTACCTGGCACTCGCGGATCTGCTGGTAGCCAATGAACATCACGCCGTCAGGCGTGCCCAGGTAGATGCCGTGGGTGGATACGCTCAGGCGGGCATCGGCCAGGTGGCGCCATTTTTCAACCGCATCCCGCTCGGCGCGGCGTTTGCGGCGAGAATTAACTACCGCCTGGCCCCCAAAGAAGGCCGCCATCAGCGCCAACCCGGCAGCCCCGCCAGCTAAAAAGAAGCCGCGCATAGGCTGATAGTTGCTGTTGTCACCGCGTTTAAAAGCCAGGATTTCCCCGTCGCAAGAACCCAGAATCACTTCGCCGCTGTGAGTGGGGCGAATCGGGTCAACCACTGGGGAAACCGGGTTGGGTTTAAAACCTGCCCGCACAGCGGTGAGCACCTGCGCGGTATTCCACCAAACATAGTCTTGGCCGGTCCAGGGACGTTGGGGTTGGGGGCGCGGTTGCAGGGGGCGGCTAGCAGCTGGCACTAACTCGCCGGGAGCTGCCCCGCCGTATCTTGGCTCGGTCGAGCCGCCGTGCGTGGCTGAGCTGCCGCGCGTAGTTGCCTCACCGTGCGCGGCTGAGCCACTAGGCTCGCTCGCCCCAGCTGGCTGCGACGGCGTCGTAGCCCCCTGATCTTGCGGCTGCTGCGGCGCCGACTGGCTCACGCACGCTCCTGGCCGTCACCGATTTTCAGCCCGGCCACGCCGGTGCCGGGCACCATGTCTTCAGCTTCACGCAGCAGCGCATTAGCCGGCTCAGTGTAGGCCAAGCCCACCAGGGTGTTGTCTTCAAAAGTTAAAGAGGTCAGGGATGCTAAAGAGCATTGGCGCCGGCGCGGATCGTGGGCCAGGGGGCGCCCATGTAGGAATAGGCTCAAAGACCAGATCGGTAACTGGTGTGAAACCAGTAGGGCCTCATGGCCGCGTGCCTGCACTAGGGCAGTGCGCACGGCGGCGCTCATGCGCGCCACCAGTTGGGTATAGGGCTCACCCCAGGAGGGGCGTAGCGGGTTGATGTAGTAAGCCCAGTGTTCAGGGTGGGCTAGGACCCAACGGTTACGGTTTACGGCCACACCCTCAAAGTGGTTTTCGGCCTCAATTAGACGCGCGTCAGTGCCAGCTTTAATACCAAAAGCGGCGGCGGTGGGGGCTCCCGATTCCACGGCCCGCTCTAGGGGCGAGGTGGTTACCACGGTGATATCTTTGCTGGTTTCCACTAGGTAATCTGCCACCATCTGGGCCATGGCATGGCCGCGAGGGGTCAGGTGGTAGCCAGGCATGCGCCCATAGAGGACGCCCTGGGGGTTATCTACCTCGCCATGACGCATGACGTGAATTGTTGTGCGCACCATAGCGCCAATTCTATGCCAGGGTCAGGGCCTGAGCACGTTTTAGTGTGCCAAGTCTGCGTCGGTAGTGATCTTTTCCAGCAGCTCAGTTAGTGTGGCCAGCTCACTGGGGGTGAAACGGTCGATTAGGTGGCGGCGCACCCCGTCGAGGTGGATAGACGCAGTTTGAGCCAAAAACTCATAGCCAGCCTGGGTTAGGTGGGCATAGACGCCGCGTCGATCCTTGGGGCATGAGGAACGCAATACGTAGCCGGCGCGTTCTAGCCGCCCTACCGTGTGGGTTAGACGTGAGCGCGAGTAGGAGACCTGGTCAGCCAGTTGGCTCATGCGTACGCGCCCGGCTTCGCTTTCAAATAGACGCACCAGGATTTCATATTCGTACATGGAGATGGCGGCGGCCTCGTCTAGCTCATGGTTTAGGCGCACCGACACCAGTGTGCTGGCCCCTAAAAAGGCCCGCCAGGCCCGCATTTGCGACTCGGTTAGTAGTTGCCTGTCACCCTGGCCGCAGCTGCTGGCATTGCTGGCTTCTTGTCCACAGCCGCTAGCTGGCTCGCTTACTACCTTGGTGGCTTCTTGTCCACAGCCGACGACGGCGCCCGCTGCAGCCGTTTTAGGTGCAGCCCCCTGCCCGCAGCCGCCTGCAACGCTAGAGCTAGCGGCGACGTCGTCGCCCATACCCATTGCATCTGAAATTGCACCACTGCCGCAGCTGGAGGCCATGTCTAAAGCTCTCATTTCTCACTAGATTGTGCGGCCCGAGCAGCCAGCAAAACAAAGTAGTTCAATAATAAAGTAAATCGTGGTGTGAAGGTAGTTTTTAAATAAACGAAATGGCTGCCACCCTAGGGATAGCAGCCATCCAAGCACTCACGTGCCAGGCGTCACTTCTTGTTACGACGCTGGTGGCGAGTCTTACGAAGCAGCTTGCGGTGCTTCTTCTTGGACATGCGCTTACGGCGCTTCTTAATAACAGATCCCATATGAGAACCTCACAGTCTTGCTAAGCGTGCCCAACGGCACCATGATCGGTTGCGGCCGGGCACACCGGCCACATACGTGACCAAATGAGTTTAACGCGTCTCAGGAGCCAAATGCAGCCGCGTCGCCGTGGCTCCAATCACCTAAGCCACTGGCCATGAACTCCTGGACAGCCGCCACGGGCACCCGGTAAGAACGTCCCACACGCATTGCGGGGAGCTCACCCGAGTGCACCAGGCGATACACGGTCATCTTGGACACCCGCATCATGGAGGCTACTTCCGCCACAGTCATGAAGGCGGGAGTCTGAGGCTGTGCCATCGCGCTGATTCCTGTCCTTGGGTCGGGCCCGCATTGGCGGGATCGATGTAACTATACCGGTTTAAGCTGGCAAATACAGCCGTTTTGAATCTCGTTTTAACTACAGTGACGGCGCCTATCAGCCAAATTGGAAACCTCCACATAAATTAGGGCCAACTACCCAGATGCCAACTGGGTTAAGGTAAGTAAAGAAAGATACGTGTGGGCACCTACCGGCAGACCTGGCAAGCTACCAAGCGCCCTGCCGCTAGCCCCCATGCTCCCTGCAAAACGTAAGGTGACCTTTTGTTTTCGCGTGCTGTGCGGGCGTTTACCGATATACGCACCTGGCTGGAGCGAGTTGGACGCCACTCCAGCGCCCGCCTAGCCACGTGCCTATTCGCCGCAATTATCGTCATTATCACAGGCCTACTTGAGCTGCCTATTGCCACCGCCAGCGGCGAGCGTGCCCCCTTCGTTGACGCCCTATTCACTGCCACCAGCGCGGTTTGTGTAACCGGCCTAACCACCGTTGATACCGCCACCTACTGGTCTACTTTCGGCCAGGCCTGCATTATTTTGGCCACCGCCGTGGGCGGGCTGGGGGTTATGACTATCGCCTCACTGCTGTCCCTGGCAGTTTCGCGCCACGTGGGCCTGTTCCAGCGAATGCTTACCGCCGATGAGCACCAGTCCCGTTTGGGCGACGTCGGCTCACTACTGCGCGCGGTAATTATTGCCTCCTTGGCGGTTGAGGCCACCCTAGCTCTAGTGCTGTTCCCGCGCTTTTTAACGCTAGGCTACCCGCTGCTTAAAAGCGCTTGGTATGCCTTCTTCATGGCCTTATCTATCTTCAATAATGCGGGCTTTGTGATTATGCCCGATGGCCTAGCCCCCCACGCTAGCGACTGGTGGATGTGTTTACCTATCGCCGTAGGTACTTTTGTGGGGGCTATTGGTTTCCCAGTGATTTTGGATGTGCATCGTAACTGGCGTATGCCGCGCAAGCTGTCTTTGCACTCCAAGATAACCATTTCCACCTACGTGATTATTTCGGCAATTAGCGCCATCTCTATCACCGCTTTTGAGTGGACCAACCCCTTCACCTACGGCCAGCTAGACACCAGCGGCAAGGTTCTTTCCGCCATCGTCAACTCCGTAAACGCCCGCTCTAGCGGCCTAGCCACTATTCCCACCTCGCTGATGCGCGAAACCACCTGGTTGCTGCAAGACTTCCTAATGTTTATTGGGGGTGGCTCAGCCTCCACCGCCGGCGGCATTAAAGTCACCACCCTGGCTGTGCTGGTGCTGGCGATTGTGGCCGAAGCGCGCGGCGACAGCGACATTGAAGTGTTTGGTAGGCGCCTACCCACCTCCACTGTGCGCGTCTCGGTGGCCGTAGCCTTTGTGGGCGCCTCCATCGTGGTGGTAGCTACCTTGATGCTGCTGTGGCTAACCAACCTTTCCCTTGACACTGTCTTATTTGAAGTGATCAGCGCTTTCGCTACCGTGGGCCTGTCTACCGGCATCACCCCGCTACTGCCCATTGAAGCCAAGTATGTAATGGTAGTGCTTATGTTTGTGGGCCGTACCGGCACCATGACCGCCGCCAGTGCCCTGGCCATGCGGGATCGACGCCGCGTCATCCGCTTCCCTGAAGAGCGCCCCATGATCGGCTAGCGCCCCAAACAAGACAAAACCACAGTGACCCTTAAACTAGAACCATGTCCCAGGTGAACCATCAAGACTCCACACTCGTAATCGGCCTTGGCCGCTTCGGCACCGCCGTCGCCGCCACCCTCGACCGCCTAGGGCGCGAAGTGCTGGCAGTCGAGCACAACCCCAACACCGTACGCCAATGGTCCGGACGCATCCCCCTAATTGAAGCTGATGCCACCGACATGGAAGCCCTAGAACAGCTAGGCGCCACCGAATTTGGCACCGCCGTAGTGGGGGTGGCCTCCTCCCTGGAAGCCTCCGTGCTAATCACCTCCAACCTGGTAGAGCTAGGCATCGGCCAAATTTGGGCCAAAGCCATCAGCGCTACGCACGGGCGCATTTTGCACCGCATCGGCGCCAATCACGTGGTCTACCCCGAATACGACGCCGGCCAACGCGCCGCCCACCTAGTGTCCGGACGCATGTTGGACTACATCGAAATGGAAAAGAACGGCTTTTCCATTATCAAAATGCGTCCGCCGCACGAATTACACGGCTTCACTATCGGCCAGTCCAAGGTGCGCTCGCGCTATGGGGTAACCATCATTGGTTTGATGAGCCCAGGTGAGCATTTTGAGTACGCCACCCCACAAACCATGGTGGGCGCTGAGGATATTTTGGTGGTAGGTGGCGACGCGAACCTACTAGAGCACTTCGCTAACCGCCCCTGAGCAGTAGTTTTTTGAGCGTTATCAAGTAAAAGCTGGTTGTCTATGCCCGCGCAGCCAGTTGCACGCTCGTGCGCTGTTGCATTTACAAAGTGCCCACATTGCCGTCTTTTCCCCGTCTTTACAGCCCAGCGAGCAAAATTCTGAACTGTGATCCACAGATCACTAACTGCACAATGGGGTTTGGAGTTTGCATGAGCACGGTTGCAATTCTCGGGGCAGGCATTATGGCGTCGGCGCTGACCTTCCCGGTGATTGACAATGGGCACCAGGTGAATCTGGTAGGCACCCACCTAGACCGAGACATTATTGACTCAATTCAGCGCACCGGCATCCACCCGGAGCTGGGGCTGAAAATGCCTGAGAATGTAACCGCTTTCCAATTGGAAGAAGCTGAAACTGCCTTTGCTGACGCAGATGTGGCCATGAGCGGCGTTAACTCTTTCGGAGTTGACTGGGCCGGGGCGCATCTGGCCACGCTACTAAAGCCAGGCATGAAGGTCCTATCCATCACCAAGGGTATGCAGGCCGATACTGACGGCAATCTAACCATGTTCCCTGATGTATTGCGCGCAGCCGTGGGTGAGCCCCTAGCCAGCCAGGTGACCTGGTCGGCAATCGTGGGTCCCTCGATTGCCGGTGAGCTGGCGGTAGGCCACGACACCTGCGTGGTGTTCTGCGGTGAAGACCAGGCCAGCCTGGATGAACTGCAGCAAATGTGGGCCACCGACTACTACCACATCTGGACTTCCACGGACTTCATTGGTCACGAGGTAGGCGCTGCCACCAAGAATATTTATGCTTTCGCCGCCGGTTTCGCTGACGGCCTGCTAGCCAAGGCTGGCAAGGAAAACGACCGCTACCGCATGTACAACTACGGGGCCGCCATCTTCGCCCAGGGGCAAACTGAACTCACCCAGTTCATTGAGTTGCTGGGCGGCGACGTAACCACCGCTAAGGGCCTAGGCGGCGTCGGCGACATGTTCGTCACCTCTATGGGTGGACGCAATGTGCGCGCCGGCAAGTTCGTGGGGCAGGGCATCCCCTTCTCTGAGGTGCGCGACACCCACATGAAGGGGGTAACCATGGAAGGTGTGGCCGCCATTCGTGTAATCGGTGGGGCTCTGGCGCCACTGACCGAGCGTGGGGTTATCAGTGAAGATGACTTCCCGCTGCTGCGTGCGCTACACGCCATCATTGTCGACGACGCCCCGCTAGAGATCCCCTGGGACAAGTTCTTTGGTGGTCGTCACTAAAGAGTGCGGGGTCTACCGCATTCAACTAGTTAACTTTCGAAGGAGAAAAGTCAATGACTGATTTAGCGGCCCTCTTGGATGAGGCACTCAAAGACGCCACCGACACCAAGGCCGTAGCTTTCGGGCGCGGCGCCGTGCACCGCACCGGTGAAGTATTCGCCTACACTTTCCCCGGCAAACGCGCCGTGGTGGTGGGCGATGACAACACCTTCAACGCAGTAGGTGCCACCACCGCCGCCGGCGAGCCGGTAGCAGCTGGCCCCGCCGTCGTCGACTCCCTAAAGCAAGCGGGCATGGAGCTGGAAGAAAACATTATTTTCCCCGGCACCCCCACCCTCTACGGCGGCTACGACAATGTGGAAATTATCCGCGAAAAGCTACGCGGCCTAGACGCTATTGCCATTGTGGTGGGCTCGGGCGTGCTCAACGACCTAACTAAGCTAGCCAGTGGCGAGCTGGGGCGCCCCTACATGGTGGTATGCACCGCCGCCTCCATGGACGGCTACGCCTCCTTTGGTGCCTCCATCTCTAAGGATGGCTTCAAGATCACCCGCAACTGCCCCGCCCCGGCCGCCGTCGTAGCAGACCTGGACATTATGGCTGCCGCCCCCAAGCGCCTAGTGGCCACCGGCGTGGGCGACCTGATCGAGAAGATCCCCGCCGGTGAAGACTGGATCATTGCCGACATGCTCGGCGTAGAAGCCATAAACCACCAGGTGTGGCCGCTAGTGCAGGGGCCACTGCGTGAAGCTATCAGCCAGCCCGCCCAGCTGCGTGCCGGCGACGCTGACGCCACCGCCGGGCTGGCCGCCGGACTGCTAATGAGTGGCCTAGCCATGCAGGCCGCCCAGTCCTCCCGCCCCGCCTCGGGCGCCGGACACCAGTTCTCGCACCTGTGGGAAATGGAAGGTCACGGCCTGGACTGGGAGCCCCCGCTGACCCACGGTTTCAAAGTGGGCCTGGGCACGGTAGCCATCTGCGCCCTGTACGACGTCGCCCTGCGTAAAGACATCAGCGACCTCGACGTCGAAGCCCGTATTGCCGCCTGGCCCACCCGCGAAGGTATGGAAGCCCACGTGCGTCAGTGGAACCAAAGCGCCCCCAGCGGCCTGCTTGAAGCCGCCGTGGTGCAGACCGACGCCAAGTATCTGACCCCCCAGCAGCTGCGCGAGCGCATCCACACCCTGCAAAAGCTGTGGCCACAAATCAAGGAAACCTCAGCCAAACAGCTGCTTAGCGCTGAGGAAATCGCCGATGTACTCAAGACTGTAGGCGGCATCTACCACCCGGCCCAGATTGGTATCAGCCTGGAAAAGATGCGTGAAACCTACACCCGCGCCCAGATGATCCGCACCCGCTACACCATTTTGGATGTGCTGTGGGAGCTGGGCATTTTGGATGAGTGCGTAGACGAGCTCTTTGCCCCTGGTGGGTACTGGGCTAGCGCGCCCGTGCCCACCGACCGCGTCAGCGGTGCTGAAAACTGAAAACGCAAGCCCCTAACACAAGGAAGTAACATGGAAGAGACTTACGTTCTAGGTATTGACTTTGGCACGCTATCTGGGCGTGCAGCGATTGTGCGCGTGGCTGACGGTTTAGAAAAGGCCGCTGCTGTCTACGAGTACCCCAACGCCGTCATGGATGATGTGCTGAGCGTGGCGGACGGCCAGAAGCTGCCTGCGGACTTTGCCCTGCAAAACCCCCGCGACTACATTGAGGTGCTAAAGCACGCTGTACCTGAGGCTATCGCCAAGTCCATGGTGGACCCGGCCCAGATCAAGGGTATTGGTATTGACTTCACCTCGGCCACGGTAATTGCCGCTAAGGAAGACGGCACCCCGCTGTGTGACTTGGCTAAGTTCAACAACAACCCGCACGCCTACGTCAAGCTGTGGAAGCACCACGGCGCCCAGGACCAGGCTGACCGCATTGTGGCCCTGGCTAAGGAACGCGGCGAGTCTTGGTTGGCCCGCTACGGTGGCATCCTGTCTGCAGAGATGCTGCTACCCAAGGTGCTGGAAACCTACGAGAAGGCCCCCGAGGTTTACGCAGACACTGACGTGTTTATGGACGCTTTGGACTGGATCGTGTGGCGTATGACCGGCAACCTGGTTTACTCCGCTGGCGACTCCGGTTACAAGCGCAACTTCCAGGACGGCGCCTACCCCAGCGAGGAGTTCTTAGAGCTGCTCTCGCCTGGTTTTGGCAAGGTATTTAGCGAAAAGATGCCCGGGCAGGTGCTGGCGCTAGGTGCTGAGGCCGGTAAGCTTACCGCCCACGCCGCCGCCTGGATGGGCTTGGAGCCCGGCATTAGCGTGGCCACCGGTAACATTGACGCCCACGTAACCGCTGCGGCTGTGCAGGCTGTGGAGCCGGGGCAGCTAACCGCTATTTTGGGTACTTCTGCTTGCTACATCGTCTCTGGGCCGCAGTTCCGTGAGGTTCCGGGTATGTTCGGCTGTGTCGACGGCGGCGTGGTGGATGGGCTGTGGGGCTTTGAGGCCGGCCAGTCCAGCATGGGTGACGTGTTTGCCTGGTACCTGGACAACGCCCTGCCCCACTCCTACGTGGTTGCCGCCGAAAAGGCCGGCATCAGCATCTTTGAGTTGCTGGCCGAAAAGGCCCGCGCCCAGGAGATTGGTGAGCACGGCCTGGTAGCTCTGGACTGGTTCAGCGGTAACCGCTCGATCCTGGTTGACTCTGAGCTTTCTGGCGCCATTTTGGGTATCACCATGACCACCAAGCCTGAGGACATTTACCGGGCTCTGGTGGAGGCCACCTGCTTCGGGGCCCGCACTATTATCGAGTCTTTCACTAACGCCGGCGTCAAGATTGACGAGATTGTGGCTAGCGGTGGTCTGATCAAGGACCCGTTCTTCATGCAGACCCTGGCTGACATCACCTGCGTGCCACTGAGCGTGGCCACCACCAAGCAGGGTGGGGCGCTAGGGGCTGCTGCCCACGGCGCGGTAGCTGCCGGTTTCTACCCCACCATTAAGGAGGCCTCCCTGGCCATGGGTGGCAAGATTTCGGCTGCATACGTACCCAACTACGATCGCACCGCCCGCTATGACGAGCTCTTCAACGAGTACCGTCAGCTGCACGACTACTTCGGTCGCGGCGAAAACGAGGTTATGCACCGCCTCAAGGACATCCGTCGCCGCGCGGTTGAGCGCAAGCGTGCAGCCGCTAAGAAGCCGCAGGAGTGAAACTCACCGATCTAACCCAGACCCAGCGCGCTCAAGTAGAGCGCACCAGGCAGGTAGTGGCGCAGCTACACGCACTACTACCTGCCTGGGGGCTGGTAGTTTGGACTGCCGGTAACGTATCTGAACGAGTACCGGGCACAGACCTGTTTGTGATTAAGGCTTCCGGAGTTGCCTATGAGGGCATGGAAGCCGCCCACATGGTGGTGTGTGACCTGCAAGGACAGTTGCTTGACGACGACGCTAGCGGGCTCGCTCCTTCCTCGGATACGGCAGCTCACGCCTACGTCTACCGACACATGCCTGAAGTTGGCGGGATGGTGCACACCCATTCCTCCTACGCCACAGCTTGGGCGGCAATTGGCGAACCTATCCCCTGCTGTCTAACCATGATGGCTGATGAGTTTGGTGGTGACATTCCGCTGGGCCCGCTAGCGATTATCGGCGACGATTCGATCGGGCGCGGAATTGTTGAAACCTTACGTAACTGCCATTCGCCGGCGGTGTTGATGGCCAACCACGGTCCCTTCACCGTAGGTAAGGATGGACGTAGCGCCGTAAAAGCTGCGGTAATGTGTGAAGAGGTAGCCCGCACCGCTTATCTAGCACGTACGCTAGGTGAAGTTAAGCGGATACCTGATGACATGATCAAGCAGCTTAATGATCGCTACCAGAATGTCTACGGACAACATTAATGCATACATATAGTCAAAACGATGACTAGCAAGTATGTCTAGCTAGTGTGACTAGCGAGTCTGCCTAGTTCATATGACCAACGAACATGACTAGCGTTGGGGCCGCGTATTCCGAACGGTATACGCGGCCCCACGTTTTATTTGGTGCTGCTTATTGCGCAGCTTTGGCTAACCAGTCTCGCCTGGCGTAGCCCCAGCAAACTTGGCGCAGCTTAATGCGCCACTCTGCCAGTTTTGGCTGGCGCAGCTTTGGTGGCGCGACTTGGTTTAGTTCTCGGCCCAGTAGGCGTGTAGAGCGCGAGCCAGGTAGGGGCCATCTTCAACCCCGCACATCTCACGGGCAGAGTGCATAGACAATAGCGCAATACCTACGTCAACAGTGGTGATGCCTAGACGCGAGGCAGTAATCGGACCAATGGTAGTGCCGCAAGGCACGGAGTTGTTGGAAACGAAATCCTGCGTGGGCACACCCGCCGCCCTGCAAGCACGCTTCCAAATAGCCCCGCCTACCGCATCAGTGGCGTAGCGCTGCCGGGCGTTAATCTTCAGCAGCGGTCCGTGGTTGATGAGCGGACGCACCTGCGGGTCATGCAGCTGGCCATAGTTGGGGTGAACGCTGTGTCCGGCGTCGGCGCTAATGCAGCTAGAGCGAGCCAGCAGAGCCCGCTCGCCGTCGCCCACAAAGCCCATAACCGCAGCCAGACCATGCAAAACATCCTGCAGGAAGGGGCCGCCCGCACCTGAACGGGTGCCACTACCTACCTCTTCGTGATCAAAGGCCACAAACACTGCAGCGTCAGTTTCTGTACCAGCCAGGTTTTCCAAGGCAACCAGGCCGGCATGAACACTAGAGAGGTTGTCTAGGCGCGAGCTGGCCAGGAACTCCTGGCGCAAACCAAAGACACTGGGAGGCTGCACCAAATAGGTGAACACATCGTGGAAAGCTAGCTGATCAGGACTAATACCAGCCTGCTCACACAGATAGTTTTCAATGTCGTGGCAACTTACCGCCTCGCCAGCCAGGGCGGTTAGCGGCAGCATGTGGGCCTGACGGTCTAGGTGCAGGTTTTCATGCGCACTACGGTCCAGGTGGGGAGCCACCTGCGCGGTGCGGGCAATGGGGCCAGTACGCACCAGGTGGACGGCGCCGTCGTAGGTGGTCAGACGCCCCGCCAAACCAACTTCGCGGTCTAGCCAGGAGTTTTCTAGGGCGCCGCCATAAATTTCGGCGTTAATCATTTCCCAGCCTTCGCGCACAATCGCACCCTGGGGCTTGAGCTTGAGCGCCGGAGAGTCAGTGTGGGCACCCACAATCCTGAAGCCAGTGCGCTCACTAGGGGCGCTAGGCAGGCACCAGGCCGCAATGGCGCCGTCGCGAATCACATATCCGCGCGCCGGAATGGAACTATCCCAAGCCACAGTCTCATCTACAGCCTTAAACCCGCGCTTTTCCAGGCGGGCGGCTACAGCCTGAGCGGCGTGGTAGCTAGTGGGAGAATCAACAACAAACTGACTGATTGCCTGCGTATAGTCAGGCACCTCAAATCCACTCATAGTTCAATTGTTGCACTTTGAGCCAGGCTACCCAAGAAAAACACCCAGGGCCGCACTCAATGAGCGCGACCCTGGAGAACCGTCATATATGACGAGAGCTAAGGCCTTAGTGGCCTCCACCCCTGACCACGCCAGAGAGCGGGATGTGGTTGAGGACAGGCGAGTTGTTGGCGTTAGTGATGGCGTTCTGGCTACCAACCTCACGCATGGTAACCACCGCACCCATAACGATCGGGAAGGAAGTTAGCGGGGTGTTGTTGGAGTGTACATGCAGCACTGCACCGAAGTGGGCGTTAGTCTTGGCGCGCAGGTCATTCTTCTCATAGCGCCAGGTGCCCGAGAAAGTGGATACGTAAGGCGTCCAGTTGCTGATATCCGCGCCCAGCTTGGCCTGAACCGCCTTGGCGTGGTCGCTAAAGCGCGAATCAGCCAGCATCTCGGCCAGGGTCTTAGCCTCCGGTTTAGACCAGGAAGCAAAGTTCAGCGAGGTGGTGGGCCAGTTGATGCCATCGGTGTTGCCGGTAACCGGCTGCCAATCGATGTTGGAGTACTCCGCCGTGTTAATCCAGAATACCTGGTACAGGCCAGTTAGGTTGGCCGGCGTACCAGCATTGGGGCTAGCCAGACCGGTGTCCTTGCTGGGGTAAGTGGAGCCGTCAACGTTAGGCCAACCAACCGGACCAAACTCTTCATTACCATCGGAGCCATTGTTATAGAACCCGAAGTAATAGGTCTGATCAGCATTGATGCGCGCATCACGTTCCTGGCGCGGATCGTAGCCATTAGGGATGTTGGCTGGAGCACCCTGGTTCCAGCTATAACCGGAATAGACCGGGTTTAGCTGAGAGGTATTGACGGCTGCGGCGCTAGCGCACACCGCAATTGCTGGGGCAGCCCATACTGCTCCACGCAGCACCTGCCGACGTTCTACACCGCTAGGCATGTCTGTCTCCTATTTTTGACATAGATATAGTTCTGCTTAAGGGAGACCGACAACGGAGTCACACCGGTTTTAGGGGTGGGGGAGATATGACTTCCGTGGTACGGCTGGGAGGGGGTACCACTAGTTTAGACTGGAGTCTAAGCAGGTGAGCACCATTGCTACGGGAATTTATCCCAAATCTACATGCCGGGCAATTAGTCCCGACTTACTTAGACATGTGACGAGCTGGGCAAAAAGTGGAGTTTATAAAGGTGCTTAATGCATTTTGTTGCAAATCTGAGACCTTTCAGGGGCCAATCTAGACGGTCTCACAATCACAAAAGACTTAGATCACATAGCATTCAAGTAGTTGAACAGGTAAAGTTTTGTTCCGGTCCCCTGGATGTAATCTCTACATATCTTCCCCTACCCATTTGAAGGATTTCTCTAATAATGACTGAAATCAAGCGTCGTACCCTTGTTAAGGGCTCTGCCTGGGCCGCTCCGGCTGTTCTAGTGGCTGATGCTGCCGCTCAGGCCGCTACCTCCCCTAATGACATCATCCCCGTGGCCCAGATGTACATGAAGATGCGCGGCACCCCCGCCAACATCAACGCTGCGGGTGTTGCCGCCGGCCGTAAGGGCCTAACCTGTGAAGAAATCGGTGGTTGGCCCTACGTTGTTAACGGCGCCATCGATTGGAACAATACCCTGGGGGGTGGCTGGGCTACTAACGACCCCAGCATTTCCCGCGTTGGTACTGCTTACCTGAAGAGGCAGGGTGTCAAGTTCTACTTCGGCGCCAAGTCTGACGCCGGCGAGAACGGTCTAGACATCACCGTTGCCCCCGGTGGCGCTGAGCTAGACCCCAGCCGCATCGTTAGCACCAAGGTTATCTTCCTGCTGCCGAAGGCTGCTTACGGTGACACCCCGACCTTCACCAACATCTCCTCCAGCAACGAGGGTGGCTACCCCTGGGACTCTTGGGCCACCAACGGTTCCTGGACTCCGCTGACCCAGAAGGCCATGACCTCCTTGCGTAACAGCCCCGACACCGCTTCGGTGCTGAAGAAGGTTGACGCTGGTAACTTCACTGACCTGACTACCTTGAACGGCACCGTTGAGAACACCCTAAACACCAAGTGGAACGCTTGGGTTGGTGAGTACCACGGTACCTGGACCAAGTCCCCTGACGGTCGGAAGCTGACTGCTGACAGCCCCTTCGCCATGGCCCTGACCCTGAACCAGACCGGTCTGTCTGAGACCCTGACCCGTCTGATCTTCATGCCGGTCTTCGTGATCACTTACCGTATGCCCAACGGCAAGCTGGTTTACTTGCACCGTTCCAGCGTACGTAACATGTACTGGCAGCTGACCGTGACCGGTAACCCCGGTCTGGACGACAGCATGCCGGACGAGGACGGCAAGCGCTGCCCGGTTAGCGTTCACGACCACATTTAATGCCCAGGCCGGCTAAGGCGGGCAAATTTTAAGGGGCGTATCAGTTTTAACTGGTACGCCCCCTTTTGCTGCCTACAAATACAGGCATACAAATACAGGCACACAAATACAGGCAAAATCATCCCTTCCCTATGATTTTTCCATGGGGTTTTATAGGGAACGGACGACTTCCCAGTAACGGACGGTTTTATAAGTAACCGCACCCTAGTAACTGCACCTGGCCACCACACCCCGACAGTCGCATCCCGGCAATCTCATCCTGGCAACCGTGGTGGCAACCGTGGTGGCGGCCGTGGTGGCGGCCGTGGCCTAGTGGCCGCACCCCAACAGCCGCTAGTCTTACCAGCTCTGCTTGGCAGCCACGCAGGCCACCATCACCTAGCACCGCTAGTCTTGCCAGCCGTGGCCTAGCACCTGGGCGGATATCAGTACGGCTCCCGCGCCTTGGTACAGTTCTTAGTGCAGTTCCAGCGCCACTATCTGGGTGCCCTTAACGACGTCGCCACCACCCCCAGCTTCAACGCCACCTTCCGGCGTCGCCCCTAACTGCACCCAGGCGGGCCGGCGACGCAAATGCACCACTACCGCCTGGCCTGGACGCAACCAAGGATCACTGTCAGGGAGTTTGATGGTTAATTCAGGGCCCATATATTCACGTAGAGTCTCAAAAAGCAGCGGCAAACAGGGCCTATGCACACACAGCGCCAGCGGATAGCTAGGTTCCGGCTGCTCCGCAAGTGCAAGCCCAGGCTCGCGGCCCTGCGGCCCCACAGCCTCAGGTTCCGGCGGGCCATCAAGCGCAGACCCGCGCTCCAGCAGATCCCGGAAACTAGCCTGCATCAGCTCAGGCGCCATCAATGCACTGACCTCGGTGAATGCCTCGTCACTGCGCAAATCCAGGCCGCAGCCATGCGCATAGGGCGCCAGGGTGTCAACGCAGCGTCTCCAGGGCGAAGAAACCAGCTCCCCCACCCCATAGGCGCTAAGCAGAGCCGCCACGTCCCGGGCTTGGGCCTGCCCCCGCCCCATCACCAAAGGCCGGGTAAGCTCACTATTAATCCCATAACCCCAGGTGGCGCGGCTAACCGCTTTGGCATGACGCACCAGCACCAAGCTACGCACCTGCAGCTGTCCGCTCTCATACCAGTCCACCAGCCGCGCTAGCAGGCGCTTGTCGTCAGCATGGGTGAGCTTGCGGGCAGCCTTTTTCACCTTCCACCAGCGCACCTTGTCGATTTCACGCTTGGACGCGGGTTTTACCGCAGCTCGCAGCCCCTCCCCCGGGCCAGCCTCAGGCAAAACCTGGGCTGCCCAGTACAGGGTGCGTTTTTTGCGGCCACTTACCAGACGACGGCGGGCCTTGCCCAGGTAACGCCCCAGCACAATCTGACGGCCGGTTTCCTCAGCTACTTCCCGGATGGCGGTGAGCACCATGGACTCACCGGGTTCAGCTTTACCCTTGGGGAAAGACCAGTCGTCATAGCGCGGTCGGTGCACTACCAGCACTTGCAACTTATCGTTTTTAAGGCGCCACACCAGCGCGCCGGCGGCTAGTACCGGTGGGCGGCGTGAGGCCTTGATCCGCAAGCTTTTCTTGCGGCGCCTGGTCTGTTGCTTGGCCTGCTGCTTGCTGCGCGCACCAGCCTTAGCTGCAAGACTCATTTAACCCGGGCCCGAGCCTGGGACATCAGCACGTTTTGCACGTCCTCAAGCTCACGTCCGTCGTCGTCATGAGTGCGCCGCTGCCAGGTACCGTCGGGAAGTAGATGCCAGGCGCTGATGCGGCCAGAGGTTTCCAGGTCAATCAGCCAATGCAGGCGCTCCACCAGATCCGGCTGAGTGATCTTAACCAGAGCCTCCACGCGGCGGTCCAAGTTACGATGCATCAGGTCAGCGCTACCAATGAAAATCTCGGGGTTGCCGTCGTTAGCAAAGGCGTAGATGCGCGAGTGCTCCAAGTAGCGGCCCAGGATTGAGGTGACGTGAATGTTTTCGCTTAAGCCTTCAACTCCGCTGCGGATCCCGCAAATACCGCGAACCACCAGGTCAACGCGTACACCCGCACGCGAGGCCCGGTAGAGGGCGTCAATGATGCGCTCATCAACAATGGAGTTGACCTTGATCTTGATCCAGGCTTCACGCCCAGCCAAGTGGTTGTCGATTTCGCGCTTGATACGTTCCAGCAGCCCGTTACGCAGACCGCGCGGGGCTACCAGCAGGCGACGGAAGCGGGCGCGTGGGGCATAACCTGAAAGCTGGTTAAACAGCGTAGTCAGGTCTTGGGCGACGTCGCGGTCGCAGGTCAGCAGGCCCAGGTCCTCATAGCCACGGGCGGTCTTGGGGTGGTAGTTGCCCGTGCCCACGTGGCAGTAGCGGCGCAGGCCGTCAGTTTCCTGGCGCACCACTAGTGACAGCTTGCAGTGGGTTTTAAGCCCGATCATGCCGTAAACCACGTGTACACCGGCCCGCTCAAGCTTGCGCGCCCACACAATATTGGCTTCTTCATCAAAGCGAGCCTTGATTTCCACAATGGCCACAACCTGTTTGCCCAGTTCAGCAGCCTCAATCAGGGCATCAACAATGGGTGAGTCGCCACTAGTGCGGTACAGGGTCTGCTTGATGGCCAGTACCTTGGGGTCGTGGGCGGCCTGGGAGATGAACTCCTGGACGCTGGTTGAGAAGGCGTCGTAGGGGTGGTGCAGCAAAATGTTGTGCTCACGGATGGCCGCGAAAATGCTGCGGGGCCGCGCCGATTCGCGCGGGTTGATCCCGGCCGGGGTGACTGGCACGTAGCGCTTGTATTTGAACTCGGGGATGTCCAGGTCGTGAATTTCGGACAGGTCAGACAAGTTCAGTGGCGCGGGCGAGACAAACACGTCTTCTTGCGTGATGTTTAGCTTGCGTACCAGGTAGGTGCGCACAAAGTCGCTGATGGAGTCTTCTACCTCCAGACGCACTACCCGCCCAAAGCGGCGTCGTCCCAGCTCTTTTTCCATGGCGGTGAGCAAGTTTTCGGCGTCGTCCTCTTCAACTTCGAGGTTTTCGTTGCGGGTGACGCGGAAGACGTGGTGCTCCACGATTTCCATGCCTGGGAAGAGGTGGTCTAGGTGGTGAGCCACGACTTCCTCAAGTGGGATGAGCGCCAGGTTGCGCGGTTTAGCGTTGGTTAGCTCGCGCCCGGGCACCTGCACGAATCGCGGCAGGGAGTCGGGCAGTTTGATGCGCGCAAAGTGGTTTTTGCCGCTGCGCGGGTTGCGCAGCATAACCGCCAGGTTCAGTGACAGACCGGAAATGTAGGGGAAGGGGTGCGAGGGGTCTACTGCTAGCGGGGTCAGCACCGGATAGACCCGGTAGCGGAAGTAGCGGGTGAGCTTGTCGCGCTCCTCCTGGTTTAGCGATTTCCAGTCGGTGATTTCGATGCCCGCCTGGGCCATGGCCGGGCGTACGTCGTTTTGGAATAGCTCGGCTTGGGCGGCGGTGAGTTTTTTGGCGCGCAAGGTGATCAGCTCTAGCACCTGCTTAGCGTCCAGCCCGGAAGCGCGTACGGGAGTGATTCCGGCGGCGATGCGTCGTTTTAGCCCGGCCACGCGCACCATGTAGAACTCATCCAGGTTGGAGGAGAAGATGGAGAGGAACCAGGCGCGAGTGAGTACTGGCAGGCTGCGGTCTTGGGCCTGTTCCAGCACGCGCTTGTTGAAGTCCATCCAGGTTAGTTCCCGGTCTACGAAGCGCTCGGGGAATTTGTCTAGCGCGGGCAGTTTTTCTTGCAGGCGGTCAATATCCGCCCAGTATTTCTTACTAGAGGGGTCTACTACCTCTACAGCTTCTGCTGGCTTGACGCCGTCTAGTTGCGTGCTGCCTGCGGTTTGAGTGCCGACGACGGCGCCCGGCTTGGTATCTTTTGTCTCACCGGCGCGCTTGGCTGTGTCAGCTTTAGCGTCATTGGCGGCGGTTTTACCGCTCGTCTTTACACTGTCTACCTTGGCGCCTTTAGCGCCAGTAGCACCCTTGGTTCCAGTAGCACTGGCGCCAGCGGCGGCGGCGACTTTAGCTCCCGCGCCAGCGCCGTCGGCTTTACCCCCAGCGCCACCAGCAGCACTAGCGCTACCAGCTTTAGTCGAGCCAGCCGCGTCAGCCGCCTTTGCGCCAGTGGAGGGCTTGACGGTCTTGCCGCGCTTTGAGTTCTTCGTGTTTTTAGCCGGCGGCGCATCTGCCCCAGCGCTAGCCTTAACGCTTTCTTCGGCGCCAGTCTCGCCAGCTTCAAGCACTTCGATAGCGGCCTCAACACCGCTAGCGTCAGTGTCGGAGCTCGCCTCCTCCTCGAAGTCCTCGTCCGCATAGGCGGGTCCGGCATCATCCTCGAAATCTCGGGGGTCTGCGGTTTCAATAACGGCGGCTATGGCTGCGTCGGTACGCTTGGCTTCTTCGACGTCGACATCCTGTGCAGCGTGATCTTGCATACTCGTATTCTGTCAGTGATAGAGGTTAATCTTTTCAGCAATATTGTACTGATATTTGGGTGTTAATGCCCCTGGGGATTAATCCAGTTTCCCGACGGCGGCTTTGCTGGCTGCTTCATGTAGCTCGGCGGCGGTGATGGCCAGGGCGCGAGCACGGGCGGTGACCACGTCGTAAAGCGGGTCGTTTTCGTCAGTGATCCAGCTGTCTTGTTCACTGGCACGACTGAGCCGCTCTAGCAGTGCGGCGCTGGCTAGTAGCGTGGGATACAGCTGGGACCGGCGCGACGACGTCCGTTGGCTGTCGGCGGACCCACCGCCTAGCAGCAGCTCGTTTAATTGGGCTTGCACCTGGGCCACACTGTCTACCCGCTGCCCCTGGGATAAAGCGGCCTCAAAGCGGGCCTGAGCAGCAGCGTCGTCGTCGTTAATAGTTACTGCTGTGGCGTAACGTGACTCTACTAGGGCCGGGTCGCGCTCAATCCATTCGCGTAGCAGTAGTAGGCGCCAAAGCGCGCCAGGTAAGGTGCCCGCAGGACTGGTGGCCCACAGCTCGCCAATCACATCTACGCCGTGGGAGGCCACAACTTTGCGCAGCCCAGCGGCGGTTAGCGTGGTGTCAGTGTCCGCACCAAGGTAGCCACCAATGAGCAGCTGGGCGCTTTGGTGAGCCAGAGCGGAGGTGGCGGCAGTGTCTTCAGCGCCGGTGTAACGCTCAGCTTCGGCGGGTTCCATGAGGACGGGGCGGTGGAATTGGCGGGTCATACATGCCTCCTTTTAGACGTAGGCTAACAAGTCCGCTATGATGGGGGCTGTCAGTTCGCTGCGGGCCGTTCCAAAAGCCCTTTAGGCGTTGCTCGCATCCGCAAGATGCTAGCCGTGCAGCAGTGAGCAGGCCTGCCCCCTTAGCTCAGTTGGTTAGAGCTACGGACTTTTAATCCGCAGGTCGAGGGTTCGAGTCCCTCAGGGGGTACTTTTCAGGCAGTGCACCCTCACCAAGGTTTGGTGAGGGTTTTGCTTTATTTCTACAGAAATCGTTATTTCCACAAACTCAGCAATTATAAAATGAAGTCCAGAAGGCTGATCATAGGCGTCATTGCTTTTTCTTGCTGACAGTAGGCGCATGCACAATAACTCCAACACCTACCCCGACTCCCACGCCCGAATCTGAAGCTGCACCCGCTCCCGCACCGGCACCAGAATCTGAATCTCAGTCGGAAGAAAACAGTGAGGAAGCCGAAGCGCCCGCCGACGAGTCCAGTTCTGTCTACTACAGCAACTGCACTGAAGCTTGGAATGCTGGAGCTGCACCTATTTACCGTGGCGAGCCCGGTTACCGAATTGATTTAGACCGCGATAAGGACGGCATTGCTTGCGAAAAGCGCCCCTCACGTCGTCGCTAGCTGGTAACTAGCTAACTGACCACTATTCGCCAGCAGCCTATGAAAGGCTAGAGATTTTAGAGGCTCATGAGGCATAATGGAGGCAGCCAGCCCCCGCGAGGGGACTGACTACCTCCGACCACTGTTGTTTTAGTTCTTGAGCAGTGGCGTGAGGGCTACAATCAAAGCCGCTAGGGCCTGGATGAGAGCAGCGACAGTTGCGGTGTCAACGCTCTTCTTCCGGGCCTTTCGCTTGCCTTGACCAGTCTTGGACTTGCCAGACAATGAGCCCACCTCCTCTCAAACCCCCAATCGCTTCCCAGCCATAAGCCACTAGAAGATGTACCGGGAACGTTGGCCGCTTAAAAGAGGGCAAAATAAGCCTAGCAAGAGTCCGGCAAGTGGCGGTTCAAAATTAGAGCAGCGTTTTAAGCTCACAGCCCAGAAAAAAGGCTGGAGGCAGTAAATGGCCATGAGGCATAATGAAGGCAGCCAATCCCCTATTTAAAGAGGACTGACTGCCTCAGCCACTGCTACTTAAGAGCGATAAGCAGTGACGCGAGGGCTCCAATCAAAGCCGCTAGGGCCTGGATGAGAGCAGTGACATTCGCGGTGTCAATGTTCTCCTTCCGGGCCTTTTGCTTACCTTGACTAGTCCTGGACTTGCCGGACATAAGCCCACCTCCCTTCTAACCCCAATCACTTGCCAGCCATAAGCCGCTAAAAGAGGTGAGCTGGTAGTGTTG
>ERZ773066.69-NODE-69-length-56300-cov-9.938786_pt1 | contig 56300 bp, 49 predicted proteins | sample MGYA00580573_ERZ773066 | MGnify/ENA primary metagenome ERZ773066 (study PRJEB29015, sample SAMEA2738128) | human oral metagenome | biome: human oral; feature: human-associated habitat; material: saliva | place: China | collected 2203 ... | reverse complement strand
CTCTTACCTTGCACATAAAAGGTTCGAGATGACGGTTACACCGGAATAAAAAAAAGTTCGGGTCGAAGATCCAAAAACCTATTAAGGTTGAGAATCAGGATGCCCGAAATTAATTTATAACTTCATAAACAACAAAGAATATGAAAACAAACAGATTTTTTTACAAGAAAGCCGAGAAAGGTTGGGCTATCATGAAACGACGAGTTGATGGATATATTGTTTTCATCCAGTGGGTGGCATCATGGCAGGAAGCACGGCAGCAAGTTTATAAGCTCAACGGATGGAGTTGAAATTATTCCATGCAACTCTATACAAAAAACTCTAATATAAACCATTCATATATAAACAAGATGAAAACATTATCAATTCACAAAGACAAGACCTCATTGGCATCTGAAACTGTCGGAAAATGGTGGAACTCAAAGAATGTATTCTTCTCTCTGCTCACAGAAGAAAACTTCTCTAACAGGGAAGTTGTGCTTGTTCATCTCATTCTTATAGCACTCATAATATGTGCTGCAGCAGTAGAGGTTTCTCTTCTTGTTTCATTTCTTTCATTATTGGCAGCAGGGGGGCTTGTTGCATGCCTTAATAGAGCTGATTATAATGATAATATTAATATAAAGAAAAATATTTTATGAATGAAAAAATTAACATTTGAAGCGTGTTAAGAATATCAACTTTGTTTTATTAATAAGTTCTGAATATTTAATATTTGGAACTTATTAAACGTTTTAATTACTAACTTTTCAATGTAAGAATATTGCAGAAGTTTTTGAAAAGGTTAATATAAAAGATTTATTTTTTTTGCTATATGTTTTTGCAACTTCCTTTGTACTTTCGCAGCAATAAAAACATATTTTTATGAAGACAAATTATATATCAATTTTTCTAGCTTTGACGACATGTTTTTTCTATTCATGTACGTCACATCCATCTTTCAAAAACTCTACTGAAGCAGTAGAGGCGTGTAAAAACAAGCTGACAGAAATTCAGGCTATCAAAGATGCTGATATTGAAAAGGTAACAGACCTTACAGCACAATGGCAAGAAATTCAAGATTCAGCTTATAGTGTTTTTTCTAGAGACTCAACCATTAATCTGAAGAGTCCTATTGCTATGGCATATTTTGTTGTCTCTGATTCAATGAGAACAGAGCTTACACGATTAGCCTTTTCAAAACAACGCTCACTCCAGGATGTAATGTATCTGAAACTTAACACAGCTTCAGATCGTGATAAAATAAAAAAGTCCGATACCTATAAAAAGGCTTCAGAATTTTATGCCAAACTAGACGATGAGCCTACTATTAAAGGACTTCCAAAGATATTATCGGTTTATAACAGTCTGCTTAATAATACGCAACCATTTACGCAGGAGGCACAGCTGCTTGTTTTTATCCAGCAAGAGGATAGGTGCTTCCGTTCACTGATGGAACATCTTAGTAATGTACCAGTTCATGATATGCAACAACTAACAGAGAAGACTTCTAGGCTCTTCGAACGCCTCTATTCTTCTGTTGGAAGAAAGAGCGATGAAGTGAATGATAGAACAATGTTATACTTAACTATGCGCTTTAATCGACGTATCATGCAAAATGCAATAGCATGTAGGGAGGATATTCTAAATAATAAGAAACTCAACCAGCAGCAAAGGGTAAGTTATCGCTGGATGTTAATTCAACCATACGTATCGATAGACGAGTACTCTACTGCTGCACTTACAGAAAAGCAAAGGGAAGAACTCATGATTATTTCAAAGGAGCTACCTACACTTCTTACTCGTTTGGATAATCAAAAAAAGACAAAAGAACAAGAAGATAAACTGGTTAATACGCTATCTGATTATTTCTTGAAGTCATATATATCATCAACTTTATAACAATAAAATCTATGGAAAAAGTATTGAATAGTAATTCGTTGGAGGAAGGAACAGTGAAACGTTCTATCATTCTTCTATATCAACAAATGATAAAGAAGTTGCCTGAATATTTCTCAGAACAAGAAATTAGTGTTATTCAGCACTCTTCTTTTTCGGAGATTGTAATTCAGTTGAAAGAACAAAATATGTTAGAAAATTTCATAACAAGTATGGAAGAAAAACTACATCTTCATGTTCTTTATGCAACTAGAGAGGAGGATGGTAAAGTGTATAAGGTTGTTGCCTACTCAACTCCTGTAGAAGATGAAATGTTGGTCTTCTATTTCTCTTCCACACAATATGGTCTCATTGATTCGATGACAGTTTTTATCTTTGAAAGTTTAGAGACGATGTATTGTCATCTTCTTAATGAACGTAATCGTATGACAAGGCTTCAGAAGAATATCCTTGAACAAGAATCTTATGCCAAAATGTTGTCTCATTTTAACTAATATAATATGGTAATACTAATATTAAAACTAGTCTTATTTTTCGTGTTGACTAGTATTCCTTTTCTGTATCATTTTCTTATCAAACCAAGGAGAGAAAGTATAAAGAGATACCGTAATGCCTTTACGGCAGTTCAACCCCAAATGTCGAAACTGAAGAAGGCTATTTGGCGAGTGGGTACTTATCTTATCAACTTCTATGATAAGATGAAGCGTAGAGAAAAGCCAAGAAAATTCTTTACATTATTACTTCTACTATCTCTACTTCTCTTCCAGGGTGTAGATAACTTTGCTTCAAGTGAAGTGGCTGCAACTTATAAGACTATGGTTAAAGAGAACAGACTGAATGAACTTAGCATTAGTGGTAAGAAAACGGTTGCTCCTTTCATGCAAAGGAAATTTAGTAACTACCTTTATCCCTTCCTAACTCGTCCAATCGTATATCTTGTATCTTTTGCCTTAACACTAATTTTCTTCTCATATAGAATGGCAAACTGGATACTAACAATAATACATAATAGTAAGAAAACTTTACTTGTATTATCAGCTATTATGATCTTCTTTTCTATCTTCGATGAAGGACGATACATGCTTTTTTCAGAGGTACTTCTCATTATTACAATGGCAGCTTTATTCTATCCTAATTTCTATGATAGCTTACCTCCGAAAGGTCGGAAACCTATCCCTATTTATAATAGGAAAAACAGGGTGGCTGCATGAACGGTTTTCTCCAAGATTTTTATATAAAAATGTTGGAGAAATAGTACAAGATTTTTACATATGATTTTTATATAAAAATGTTCTTATGAATAGTAATAAAAAAGAGGGTATAGAAGATGGTATTTCTATCAACAAAAACTATCATGTTGTAATCCCTTTTGAGCTTCTTGAATTTCTTAGTGTTGATTATTCATATAAAAACAAAAGACGTTTTTCTCGCCTACAAGCGTTCCAAAACCTCATAGAGTACTATTCTGCATCTAAAAGTAAAAAAGAGACTATGGCGGTAAATATAGAGCGTTTATCAAAGGCTTGGGGATGGAGTCGTCCTTCAGTAATGAAATTCGTTATGTTTTTAGAGTCGAAAAACATACTTGAAATTTTCAGTGTCGTCACAAGCAAGATGGTTAGGGTTCGGAATGAAATTATTGTTTTACGTTCTGAAAATGCTGTAGAAAAATGACGCGATCATTTTTTCGCATCTCGAAATCCCAACTTTGACATCTCAATTTTAATGACCAAATGGAAATGACGAAAAAATATATCGTTTGCGCTTGCGCAGAACAAACTGATATAGAAAAGAGTTTAAAACTTTTTACATTGGGAGGTAGCCTAATACCCCCCTCATCCTCGTGAGGGGGTATAGACACCCCTCACGAGGAGGGGGACTACGTGCGGCAAGCCGTGTCTATATTAGGCTCTCCGAGGGTTGACAATGTAAAAAACAGGGGGTGGTCCCTGACCCCATAAGACGAGAGACCACCCTATGATAATTTCATTTCAGGGACCACCCCTTCTAAAATAAATAAATATCACACTTTCAACAAATTACAAAGTCAGGGACCACCCCCAGGGACCACCCCTAAATATCAAAGATTAGGGGGGTGGTCCCTGACTCGCAAAAACGAGAGACCACCCCCCTGATAATTTCATCTCAGGGACCACCCCAGGGACCACCCCTTCTAAAATAAATAAATATCATAATTTCAACAAATTACAAGGCCAGGGACCACCCCCAGGGACCACCCCTAAATATCAAAGATTAGGGGGTGGTCCCTGACTCACAAAAACGAGAGACCACCCTTTGATAATTTTTATATAAGGGACCACCCCCCAGGGACCACCCCTAAGTTTATCAGAGACCACCCCCCCCTGAAACTACAAAATAATGCAATATGGCAAAACAAGTAATGGATTTGATGGCATCTAAAGGCATCACCACAGCACAAAGTAATGAGCATCTAAGAAACTTCTCAAAGGAGGCGTATAAGCGTAAACTTTCGTATGCTTTTGACCCCACTCGTGAGCACCTCAATTTTGAAGTTCGTAATGGTGGAGTGGTTACTCCTGTTGATAAAAAGCTATCCATTCCAAAACGAATAAAAGAAAATTTGGCTGCAAGAAACATCATTGATCCTAATGTCGGACTGGATGAACCAAAGTATAGAACAATTGCTAATTTCATTCTTGGTGGATCAAGAGAACAGATGCACCATCTTGCCTTTGGTGATCAGCAGGTAAATTTGGATAAAGGGGCTGACAATTCGCATATAACTCGCAGTCCTGAAATTGAAAAATGGGCAGTCGATATGTACGACTTTATGAGTAGAAAGTTTGGAGAGAAAAACATTGCAGCTTTTATAGTACATCTTGATGAAACAAATCCACATATCCATTGCACAATTTTACCAATTACAGAGCAGAATAAATTCTCTTGGAAAGTGGTCATGGCTGGGAAGAGTAAATTTGAATTTAGTCAGCGTATGACGAACCTTCATAATGAGCTTTCTGAAGTTAATAAGAAGTACTCTCTCGACCGTGGTGACAGTATTGCAGAAACTGGGCGTAAGCATAGAACAATGGGTGAATATTATGCACAAAAAAGAGAGGAACTGAAGGGAGAAGTGGATAGCTTAAAAGAAGATGTTGCAGAGCAGAAAAAGCAGATCTCAAGAAACAAAGTTAGACTATCTGAACAAGAAAAAGAAATCAAACATGGAGAGGCGAGGTTGAAGGGTCTTACTACCATGATAGCTAATCTTGAACGACATAAGTCTGACTTATTGCATGAAATTGAAAAGTTAGAGGAAGATGTCAAAGCTGGTAGAATTACCAAGGAACAGGGGGATATTGAACGAGCAAGAATCCTTGATGATCTTGAAAAAACGAAGATAAAAATAATTGACAAACAAGGGAAACTTGCAGAGGCAGAAAAGAAACTCGATTTGATCAAGGGACAGACTGATGTAACGCAAGAGAGGTACAAAGAAATCAAAGAAGAAATGCGTACATCTATGCCTAATTTGAGTTCGCAAACTTTACGAGATATGCAGGCAGTGGGATGGAATATGGCTTCTATTGAAGCTCAAAAACAAAGCGAGAAACTAAATGCTTACAGAGCGTCTTTGCCACCTGAACAGCGTGCTGCTTTTGACGAAGCGACAAAAGGTTTCTCTAATGGTTCTATGCTTGAACAGATGGCAGAAAACTCTAGCCAAGTTGCGCTTGTTGCTACGGCACTATTCTTAGGTTATCTAGATAAGGCAACTGAAATATCACAGAGTGCTGGGGGCGGATCTGCACCACAAAGTGGCTGGGGAAAGAAAGATGATGAAGATGATATGGCTTTCCGCCAGCGTTGTTTCCTTATGGGAGTACATATGCTAAAATCGGGCAAGAAACAGAATCTTAAGAGAAAATAAATGTAAATATTTTTCTTTCCTCATTTAACGGTAAAATTGTAAAGCAACTTGATTTATTTACATAATAAAAAGCAAATCAATATGACACAGAAAGATTTAGCAGAAGAATTTCTCACAAAGGCAAGAGAGAATGCTATGAACTTCAAGGATATCAACTTCTTTAATGGGCCTTTCTTTCAAGAAAACGACATCAAGGCAGCTTTCAACGCAGGGCGTGAGAGCGTGATGGATAGTTTGCCTGAAATGGAGTGGAAAGGGATTGAATATTTCCAATATGCAGATACATATTTTGGTAGATATAATATTGATGATTTCGGAATATGTTTGTTACGTTTTAACGGAAAGGAAATTCCACTCCCTCCTGGTAGCTCTTTAGAGGAAACAAAGCAGGCAGCAAACGAACACTATAAGAAACGAATTAAACAAGTGTTGGGGTTATGAACGGAATAACAATAAACGATAAGCAGTACATCTTCATTGCAACAAACGAAGATTATATTATCCATTGTGACAAGTGCGATTTAACCAAAGATGGACACTCTTTATCATGCAATGCTTTGTGTGCGACCTTTCACGAGTTAACATGTGGACGTGGCGGGTACGGAGTGTTTAAGGAACTAAAAGAAGAAAAGTAACATGACAGAAAGAATTTATCAGCTAAGAGAGTCTGAATATAATGAGCTATTTGAAAAGGCTAAGCTCCACGATAAGGAGATAAAAGAGCTTGCGGAGAAGTATTACCAAGAGCGTGGCGTATTCAAAGTTACCATTGATACATCTATTAAGTTAAAGGATGGAGACGCTTATCAAGGCAGTAGAGCAACTTTTGATGTAAATTCTTATTGCTTTGAGAACGGATTATGCAAACGAGATAGTCTTAATCCTCTCCTTTCTGAAAACGACAGACGAAGAGTCAATCAAATGGTTACGAAGATATGTAAAGACACCTTCAAGGAATACTACGGAGATGTGATTAAGTGCAGAAACAAAATTAGCAATATATTTTCAAAGCTGCAATACTTCAAGTTTATTCTGTACATGATAGCGTTTAGCGGATGGGGAGTTGCGACCGCAGTTATTTTGTATCATTTTTTATTCAGTAAGTAATATGAACAGAGAAATTTTATTCAGAGGGAAATCTATCGGTATAGGAGTATGGCTTTACGGACATTTGTTCAACTATGGACTAACAGCACCGAGTAATGTACCTTGTATCAGCGTCTGTGTACCTAAGTCGTGGAAAGAGGCATGTATTCTTTATGCTGTCAGCCCTGACACAATCGGGCAGTACACAGGATTGACTGACAAGAACGGAGTTAAAATATTTGAGGGGGATGTAGTCATCATTGGAGAGAAACTAAAAGCAAAGGTAATATACTATGATGGTGCTTTTAGGATGCAGTCCGAATTTAGCCCTACACCAATAGATACAACCGATATGGGCTATATGATGCGCGAGTTCAGTGTTCGCGTTATCGGAAATATCCACGATAACCCAGAACTAATCAAGAAAAGCGTATGAAAAAGATAATGTTTTCAGACAAGTACCTCCTTACGCACGCAGTGCTTTACGGAATGAAGACCATGACAAGGCGGTTACTGAAAGTGCCTAAAACTTGCAATGGTAAAGAAGTGTATAGTTTCAATGTGCTTACTAACAATGCAGGTACACAATGCGTGGATTTGGTTGATGAAAATGGAGGCATATTAGGAAGCTGGAAACCACATTATGAAGTTGGTGAGATTGTGGCAATAGCACAATGCTACAAAGAAGTTTACCCTAATGCTGACTTTGAGATGGTAGACGGTAATTTTATGACAGAAAGCGCAGGCTGGACGAATAAAATGTTCGTTAGGGCTGATTTGCTCCCCCACCACATCAGAATTACAGATGTAAAGTTTGAACGCTTACAAGATATTTCAAAAGAAGATTGCCTTAAGGAAGGTATAATATTTATTGAATCATTATCAATTATTGGAGAGGATGCTTACTTTTTCGCTGTCAAACATAAAGTGAGACATATGTATGACAATATTCTTAAATTTTTCTCTTCTCCTCAAAGAGCCTACGCAGACTTAATTGATAAAATCAATGGCAAAGGCACGTGGGAGAGTAATCCATGGGTAGTAGCATACAGTTTTGAATTAGTAGATTAAAAGTAAATGAATTATGAAAATAAAGAATGAAGCGGAACTATTAGATAAGTTCTGTGATAAAACCCACATAAAAGAGATACTTACTGAACCTTTTTTCAACACGAACTACAATGAGGTCTGGAGTTCTGATGGAGTTGTCCTTATTCGGATAAATCCAAAAGCTCTTACTAATGAATACCCCAAAAAGAAGTTAGGTTTTCCAAAGTTAGAGGGCCCTTGCAATAAGAAAATCACTTTAGAGGCTGTAAATCAAGCATTGGATGAGTGTCCTAAAACTGATGAAGAAATTGTCATTCAAGATGCAGTTGAGTGTGAAGATTGCAACGGAAGTGGCTATGTTACTTGGGAGTATATGGACATTCACGGACATACACACGAACATGAATCTGATTGCCCAGTATGTGATGGTACTGGAGAGATTGAGCCCGAAAGAACCAAGAAGACAGGAAAGCAGATTACAGATGAAGATGCCGTTATAAATATTGGCAACGCTTGCTTTAGGGCAAGGATTATTAATAAACTAAAGCTTGCACTGGATTTTCTTGGAATAACCTCTGTTAAGTTAACACATAACCCTAATAGAGCAGCTAATGAATTTGTTTTAAACGATGACATACGCATTATCCTAATGCCCATGCTTAGTCCATGGGATGAGTATGATGCAGCAGTAAAATTAGTTGATTAGCGTATGGAGATTGTAAGCGAAACAACATTAACAGCACGAAAAGAGCACCGTTGCGAATTGTGCAATCGCATAATTCACAAAGGACAAAGATACCGTAAACAGTTCAATAAAGATTGTGGCGATGTCTGGTCTTTCAAAGGCCATGAGGAATGCTTCGAGCTGACGTCAATTATCGACTTCATCGACTACTACGAAGGAGTTGACTGCGATGCGTTCGAAGAAGCAATCACAAATTATGTTCAAGAATATCATAACGATGCAGAAGACGCTTTTAATATTGTTTTTCAGAATCGAAAGTATTACGACTTAGTGAAGATGATATTGGCTGAGCTGAAAGAGAAAGGGATTACACATATCAAGTTAGATGAATAAAACAAAGTAATTATGAAGGCAAAAGTAAAAGAAACTAACAATAAACTATATTATCAGCTTGACAAGCCGTCTAAAAATGAATAAAGAGATGAAGTATAACGGACTATCATGATTATTCTCTTATATATAACTATATGTATAGAATGTAATACGTATTCTTGTCTATTCGTAAATATGTATATACCATTTATCCAGGAAACTATACTTACTTTTTCTTTATCTATTTTTATTTTGTCTCTGTTTTCGACCTCACTTCTCATCTCCGTCTGTAGTCATCTATCGACTTTTAGATGCAAAGGTAGTACTGGCAGGAAACACGGCAAATACCAGTCCCCTATTGACAATAAATTTTTCAAGACCCTCCGAAATCAAATAGATTGCGGTTTCCTGAAAAATTTATCGATCAATTATTTGCCTTACTTTCCTTTTAGCCAGTACTCTTACCTTGCACATAAAAGGTTCGAGATGACGGTTACACCGGAATAAAAAAAAGTTCGGGTCGAAGATCCAAAAACCTAATAAGGTTGAGAATCAGGATGCCCGAAATTAATTATAAAACTTAAAAGCTGACCTATCGGCATGACGGGGAAAGAATATGAAACAATTTGATTTTATCGATTTAGCAGCACAGGGAGGCTTTGAATTAATCGAAACTACATCGGAACGGAGTGGTTATCCTCTTGACTTAAAAAAGGCTATTATCGGCTTTGACTCTATGGAAGAAGCACGTGAATATGCAGAGCAGCACGATTTAAGCATTGAGATATTCCATAAACGTGATGGCTGGAATGTTTGGTATAGGACAGGCAATCGAGCGTACGACCCATTTACTCGTACAGCAGAGGATTATGGAGACGACTATAATTTGTTTACAGCCGACGATGCTGCTGATTATTATGAGAACGAAGTAAAGGAAATCATATCAGATTTCGACAACTTCGAGGATGTTGAGAAATTCTTGAAAGAGCGTCGAGAGGTATATGATGCTATTTGCGCCCTCGATGATAACGAAGCCGTGGTGACATATCAAGGTCGCTTATATGAGGAAATTAAAAGGCATTCTATGGGCTACTACTTTGATACGCATTCTTATGCTATTGGGCTGATAGATAGAAATAATGAGGATTAAAGCAAAAATATTAGAAGATTATGACTAAGAAAATTATGTTTAATGACAAGTACTGCCTCACGCAGGCAGTGCTTGCTGGTCAGAAGACAATGACAAGGCGTGTTTTGAATTAGTAGACTAAAATATGAATTTATGAAAGAAAATAACATTTTCCATAGCTGCAAATGCACAGGGCAAAATTTCACTTTCGAAGAATGGGGCGAATATTTGAAGCAGGAGGACAGCCCAAAAATCGTGCATCAATACAAAGAATTTGGCTTCAACATCTTCGATGTATGCTTAACGCCGGATGTTAAGATAAAATGGACTAATAAAACAAATTACTTTGAAGTCTCAACAGCGCAATCAGACAACGGACGGTGGGATTTTGGACTCCGTTATACTTTTTGGACGCAAGGCGGTTGCAATGGTGCAGCCTATGTTGATACGCAAAAAGGCGGTTATAATACCGAAAAAGAAGCTATCAATGCAGCCTTGAATTCATTAGAAGAGAATTGCCAACGTGTTATAGATGAAATTCAATTCAGGGGCGGAGATATAGATGATGACGATAGTAACAAACCCGAAATTAGAGGCTCGTCTGTACTTCCAATGCTTAAAGAAGCAATGCGTAAGATTGCCCATTATAAAGAAGTCTTCAGCCCCCGACAATTAGAAATGTTTGATTTATGAAATAACTATATGACAAGAGAAGAACAAATAAAAGAAGCTGCAAGACGTATAAAAGAAATGATGTATCGCTTGATACACCATTTCTTTTTCTTTAGGAGGTTAGGACGATTTGTTTTTATTAGTTTTTATAGCAGCCTTCCGTGGAGCAACTCGTGAACCACCGTTCTTCTTATTCTCTGTTTGAATGACTTTGATCATCGTTTTTACTTCGCTGTCTATTCGTTCAAAGTTAGAATATAGGATTCGTTCTTTAGAATCTTCAGAGTCAAAGTTATAGAACTTTGGTATTGGATAATTGAAATAATCTGCTTCTTCTGCTTTAATATTCTCCATATCAAAGGAAGTCTTACAGAAGAACTTGGTGGTCTTAAAATCTTCGGCTGTCTGTATATCCATAGCATCTCGTCTACCTGTTTTGGTGACAACAAAGTCACGTGCTGTTTGACCACAAAGCCAACCTGCTCCCATATCGCTAATCTTCGAAGCTGGGACAAGGCTATCCATATTCTCATTGAGGTTGATAGAAGTTCTATCTCTATCAATAGTAATACCTTTCTTTAACTGTACAACCTTACCAAAGATGTCCCCTGACAGCCAGTCAAGCGTCTCCTTTGAACGAGCTGATCCTGACACAACATTACCTACGGTAGTGATAATCTTATCTTTTCCGACCTTGCCATAGTCAGCTTCCAATTGTGGTACTTCCTGAAAACCTAAAGTGACGGCTACCTTGTTACTTCGTGCTGTACCTATCAAACGGTCTATCTTATGGAAATAGAGCGTTGGAAGCTCATCAACGATGATACTCACAGGAACATTTTTACCCATACCACTATTTACACGTGTGACAAGTCGATTTAATATCAGAGCATTAAGTGCGCCAATGATACTTTCCATTTCAGGATCGTTGGCAATAAGCAGATAACTTGGATGTCGAGGATCTGATACCTTCAGGTCGAAGTCATCTCCACTGAATACCCAGTAAGACTCTTTTGTGGCCAAACGAGAAGTCTGTACACGAAGAGTTCCTATCATACCTTCCAGCTGCTCCATAGCTTGGTTATGGAAGGCCGTCATAAATGGTCCTAAGAGAGGAAATACTTCAGGGTCGGTCTCTAACACCTCAAATATCTCTTCATAAGAGTGGTTTAGGAATGAAAGAACGTGAGGCATATCCGAAAATTGACCTTTCCAGTAAGCAGGTTGTACCTGATAGTCTTTATTGCCAATCTGTTTCGCATCACTGAAAACCCTTCCTGTTAGTCTTTTATGATGAGTGCCTTTGTCTTCACTATATTCAGGATATAGCTCTTTTCCGTTCTCATCATAAGGTTTCTTGTTGTAGTTTACAAAAAAGAATATACATGCTGCAAGGAAGTTGGTTGCAGAGGTTTGAAAGAACTGATCTGAACCTCCGCCTGAACTCTTCTGTCCTTTTTGCAAAGACTCTATAAGGGTCTCTGCGGTTTCTTGTGCTGCTGCTAGGTTGGGGATGTACTTCTGCTGAATAGGATTGACACGTGCGCTGTATTCAACATTGACGAAGTTGATCATCTTGAAATCGCACCCTATAGGGATATTGCCTAGCTGCTGATTCTTCCTATAATGATAATAGAGTTTTGTGGCAAGTGTAGGGAACTTATAGTCATAGACAACCATAGAAAACCCTTTGGCTGAATGTTGTCTAATATAAGGCTCTATAACGGAGAATGTCTTACCTGAACCAGGAGTACCTACAACCCAGGTTCCTCTAAAAGGGTTCACTATGTTTATCCAGCCTTTGCGAAACTTTCCTTTATAGTAGTATCGCATAGGAATATTGACTGAATACTTATTTTCTACAAGTTCTGTGGTTTGCTCAAAACTCTCATTCTCGAAGTTGAAACGGTCTTTAAGCATGCCATCCTTGAAGTACTTTGACACATTGTCAAGTGCAATATGGACAAGTACAGTACCTACTACGGAGATAGCCATATACGGCCATATATTAGCCTTTAATAGCCATAGTCTTGCATGCCAATTACTGTTATAGATAAACACGGATACGACGACTAAGACGAGGCCAATAGATAGAGGGTAAAATACCATCTTTCGTGCATCAAACTCTATCTGTTTCTTATTCTTTGTTCCTATGCAGGTGATGATGACAAGCATAAGTGTTACCATCTTTGAATAAGGGAGGAACTGGTACATAGAGAGAACACTAAGCCTTTGGTGGAAATTTGCCGTAATTCCACCTAAGCCACTCAATGCTGTTTGGTCTAATCCATACATAAAGAACTCCAAAAGGAGAGATATATATATGGTTGTCCTGAATATACTGTACGTTCCTTGTATTTCTTTACTTTCTTCCATTGCTTTTAATATTTTACACTTTTAGCTTTCCTAGACCATGCTTTTAAACAGTCGTTAGTAATTGTCCTCATCTTGCGTGGTTGGTATTCTTTACCAGTTCCTTTTAAATCATACCATGAATCCATGATGGTTGTATAATTGACAAGTCTGCTTAACGTTCGTAGCTTTACGTTTAAAGCACGTAGATTTAGGCGTATATTATCCATTATCTTAATTCTTTCGTATTGTGTTAGCTTTGTCCTCTTATCAGGATCCTTGCTAAATGGAAATAGATGCTCTATATCTCCTGCTACTTTAGTACCATTTTCTATAAGATCATGATAAATATTGTTTTTAGACCTAGATAAGGCCACAGCTAATACATTAGCCGGCTGCCTGACAACGATACTCTTTACTACTTTTAAGTTCTTCAACGTCTCGTTTACTTCCATATAAATACCATAAACATCAGCAGCTGTGTTGATAACATCCTGAAGACTGTCAAGATACTCATTGAATTGGAGTTGTAGGTTTGTTATTTCCTTAACCTCCTCCTTTAGGTACTTATGTCCTGTAAGATTGACTGCTAATAACGCATCTTGGGCTCGTATAGCCTTCTTGGCCTGCTTGGCATAAGTGATAAACAGTGCTGCACGACCACCATCGGGGCCGTTCTGTGCATGAATATTCGTAAACGAGGCAAAGAATAACATGAAAATCAGTAAGTTTATTCTTATAATGATTGTTTTCATTGGCCCCATGGTTTATGTGATTGTCTGTATCTATAGAACTTAGCAACATTGCTCATTGCTCTCCGCATTCGTTTCGAAGACTCTACTGCTAACATTTTATTGGATTTACCTATCTTTCCATTAATGGCTCTATTCCACACATCTTCAAAAGAGTGCATGGTGATGCTCACTGCCAGGAGTCGTAACTTTCTATTTAGGCGTGCTAGATTATCTGTTAGATTCCATAGTAGCTCCGTGCGTTCAGCACCGCTAAGCATATTACCTTCTCCACCTTTGGCTACAACCTTTTTCAAGGTTTTATAGGTTCGCATAAACTCGCTTGCAGTTTCCATATAGAGATTGTTCATGGAAACGGAGGCTGCAATACCTTGTGGATTGATTCTGCAGGCTGCATGTACATCCCATAATGCTGTGAGGGTCTGCATACCATCAGAATAGAGAGTAGTAGCTGCTTTAATGGCTGAAGCATAGCCTGAAACTGTCTTTAGATACTCGTTATACTTCTTCTCCCAGTTCTTCATCTTGGTATTGAGTTTAACCATTGCCATCTGTTCTGCTGCAATAGCGGTCATACCTCTTGATTGCTTTACAACCTGACTATCTATCCGTGTCTCTCCTGCTATGATAGCTGCATATTCAGCAGGGTTGGACGAAGACAGTCCTTGTGCTGATAAAGAGATAGTCCCTAAAAGGAGAGCTATAAGCAAAAGGATACGTCTATGATCTATTGGTAATTTCATAAATTCCCTTTCTTTTCTTGTTAAACTCTACTCGCTTGCGTATCTCACCAACAATATCTAATTTTGCTTTTATACCTATCATATTCAGCTTTGGATTGTTCCTGTCACCTGAATAGATGGTAATAGTCTTCAGTCCAAACAGCTGCTGTGGCAGAGATTGGTGCTGCTGATAGTCTATGACACGATAAAGCTCGATGTAGTCTGTTGAGTGAGAAAGAACACCATGTAAGGTGATGAGTTGTTCTGCTGTTAGAACATACTCAATCCTTGCCATGTAAACAATCTGAAAAAACAGATAGATGGTAAGGAATAAGGATGGCCATATAAAAAACTCGTGAAAATCGAAGTCCGTAAAACGACTTACCCAGTATCCTGCAATACAAAGCAAGATACCAGGAAACTCATTAATACAGAACTGTCCCCAGTGAGGGCGGATTGTCACTGTCTGGAATGGTATAAATTCATTGTTAAGCATATCTAACATATTGAGAATTACTATATACCCATTCCTCTGCCTTCACCGTTACCTCTTCTTAGTGGTTCGCTCTCCGCCTCATAAAGAGCTGCCGATACGGCTTCAGGAGAGACAACACCAGGCTTAGAATAGACATCTCGGCTAGCATAAAGTTCAGGGCGGTAACGTGGCTCGGACATAACACTACCAACAACGTCTAACCCAACAGATACTGCTGCTAAAATGGCTGCTCCTAAGTTGAAACCGTGACCTGGCTTTGTCTTCATCTCTACTTCAGGGAAGATCTTATCAAAGAGTTTCATACGCTGGGTATCATTGACGGCACGGAACTTGTCAAAATCCTTTTGGGTAATCTCATGAGAGAATACATTACCATCAATGACAGCGGTCATCTTGTATTTGCCTTCTATGACTTTACCTTCAGCATCACGTAACCGCTCGACAGCAATATCACCTACCTCAGTAGCTCTGCCATGGCCACCACTTCTAACCCATTGCTTATTGGGTTTTAGGTTTTCTAAGGACTCACCATTCACACCAGCTTCGCCCTGGAGGGCTATCTTGACATTCTGACGTAATTCCTCCAACGAAGGCTGCGCTTTGCCTTCTTGTATCAGCTTACTCTCTGTCTGTCTGATAGCTTGAACATCTCCTTCTGAAAGAGCTTCTGCCTTGATGTGTTCAGAGTCCTTAAAGAGGGTTTTGTTAAGTGCCTCTGCCATCCTTTCGTTATAAGGTCGACTAACACCTTCCTTGGTAGTTTCCTTCATATCAGTATTCTCTGAATACGAAGTGATATTCTTTTCGACAGTGGAAATAGGAAGGGTGACAGCCTTCACGATAGATAGTGACTGTCCCTTCTCATCTTTGATTGGTATAAGCGTTGATAAGAGTTTTGCCTTGCCATCGTCGTCAGCCTGCTTGAAAGCAAGATAATCTTCTTCTGTAATCTTATATGACCACATTCCAATATCTTTGCTTTCTCGCATAGTGAGCATATAATTACCTGATATCTGATCTTTATATGCCATAGCACTTGTTATAGCAGCTGTAGCTGTATCGCTAACAAGATTATAATTGCCTTTTAGCACAGCAACGCCTGTGGTCTCGTCCAGCTTTCCGGAGCGGATTCCATCTTCCATAATACCATTAGATGCACTCTTAATCTTAACTTCATCGAAGACCTTATCGAAGAGCTTCAGACGGTACTCGTCGTTATAGTTAATAAACTTGATGTAGTCTTCCTTGGAGATATCGTGCGACATGACTTGGTTATTGATGATAGCCGTCATACGATAGGTGGTTGCACTCTTACCATCGTTCACTGGTGATACTTGTATCTCACCAACTGATACGGCACGACCATCTTTGACAGGGAGAAAGAAACCTTTGCCAGGATCAAGTGACCGACCATCGACAACACCAATAGAGTTCCAACGGTCTAGGAAACCGCTTCTATAGTCTTCACGTGATGCTTTGAAGTCTATGATATCTACTTTTGAGTCCAGGTATTGCTTAGCAACTTCCTTATGGAGACCTAACTCTTGCTCGACTTCGGGCTTTAACTTGATGTCGATATAGTCTTTACTATTTAGTTTATCGGTGGTTATTTTGTCACTAAAATCCTTTCCTATAACGGCATTTAAGATAGCAAGTCTCTCGTTGACGGAGATGCCATCTTTGTTGTGTACACCTTTCTTATCGTTATACTTGAACTTTTCGCTCATGAGTTTCTTAGTCTCTTCAGGCTTCAGCTGGTATTCAAGATTGCTGTTCACTTCTGATGACTTGATGGCCAGAAGATTCTTCTTCTCATCAATGACAATGCCATGTGATGAGAGCACTTCTTGGAACTTTGCTGATGACATATAAACTGGCGAGGTGATAGAGTTAAGAGGCACGGACTGACCTTTAGGACGTTCAATCTTGGGAGGTTGAACTTCCTTAATACTCATATCTTGAAGAACATCTGACTTCTGTCTTGTTCCTTTATCATAAAAGCCGTATGCTCCTGTTTTTAACTCTCCTGGTCGTAAACGCCCATCAGGACGGTCTATAACTACTGGTGCACTGCTTGCATAGAAAGGTCTACCATCAATACGCCTTACCCTGCCACCACTTGCAAGGCCTAAGATGCCATCTATGATACTATCAAAACGACCGAATCGTGGTCCTTCAAAAGGACGGAAAAAACGTGGCTCTCTATATCCGTATTCGCCATCTGCAAGTCTATGACCGTCTAAGCCCATATTAACAGGGCTATTGGCATTTCTTGCTGCTACATAGGATCCTGGTATATAATAGTCGTCTTTGACAATGCTGACAAAGGTGTTGTAGGCTTTCTTGTCCCATACATTGGTGCCACCGTTCATCAAGTTTTCAACCTGCTGCTGGTTAAGGGCGTAACGACGAGGTTCGGAAGAGTTATGAGATAAGGTAACTAATTCATAGTCTCCTGTATCGGTCATGGTAATATGCGCCTGCATGCCATTGGCATTGAGGGTATCTTGCAGACGAGGTGATATATCGGTCATCCGATAATTCGTATTTTTTCTTAATGTTGCCATAGTCTATTGGTTTGGATGGTTTTGTTATTACTTCTTTTTATATAGCATGACGCAGGTATGACGATTGGCGGTGTACGGCTTGTAGTAGCTGTTCCCTCCTTTGATAGATGCTGTCATTTTATCTCTAGGCACACCTGCTTTTAGTAACAGTTTGGCTATATATCGACAGCGTTTGATGGAAAGGGTGCGATTATGCTTACTTGTTCCTGTCTTGCTGTCGGCTGAACCTACAATACGAACATCTAAATCGTATTCCTTTACAGCTGCAGCTATCTCTCTTATATTGATAAATTGTTGCTTATCGATGAGTTCTGTAGAATTGCGCTTAAAAAAGAAGAGGATAGGTGCATCAAACTTTGCGATATTGTCATCATCAATACTGTTGGTGCCATCTTTTCCTTCACCGTTAGCAATTCTTTCCTGAAGAGAGCGGAGTCCGTTATAGCTGTTACGTGGATAGGAAGGAATATTGATAGCTGTAGGATGGGTTATATTCTCCTCGTTAGCTATTGTTGAATGTAATTGTTCCTTTCTATGCCATCCTAAGTGTCCGATACCAACTGTTATACCGATAGAACCTGACAATAGATTGTCTGCAAAATATTTTTTATTGCCATAACCATCAAAATTGCCATGAGTCGTTGTTCCCCCGAGAGTGGCAGATAAAGCAATACGTTCATTAAGGTTATAACTACCTGTAACACCATAAGAAAAAGCAAAGGATGAACGTTTGAGGTTATTATGCCTTATAAGACCGACGCCGAGGTATGGACTTATATTCCATTTTGCAGGAGAGTCAAAAGAGGGGCGGAATAAAGAGGATACATTGAAAAGTGCATCGATATGGTAACTCCCAAAAGATTGGGGCGTTTTCTGTGAATCAATAAACTTAAAACCTTGATAGACAAGACGAGTTCCAAAATAAGGAGAGTGCCATTTGCCTATAGAAAAGTCAAAACCTAATTTGGTTCTGCCGCTGAAATCGGTATGGGTGACTGGAGATCCTAAGAAGGAGAGGAAACCTGTCTGTGCGGAAACAAACCAATTGTCTGTAAGACCTGATAGCTGGTAGCGTGGTTCTTCTATTGTTGGCACTACAGGCTCTTCGGGATTATCAATGTGACTGATGGGATTGTCATACATTGATTTCACATACATGTTTTCTTCTGTGCCATATACGACCTGGGCATAGAGGGAATGGCTTATGACAGCGTAAGCTGATAATAATAAGATCTTTTTCTTCATTTGATTTTATACTTTATTTTCAATTATTCTATATCATAATTTTTGGGCTGCAGCATCATAGAGGTAGAGTTTATACTTAAAAATGATGCTTTCACACTTCTGAACATAGTCTCGTGCAGTAGCATAGCCTGCTGATTTAATAGAGACAAGCCAGTTGTGAAAATCGGTGGAGCTGTAACGCCAGCATTGCTTGTAACGATCGCTCATCAGCAGCATGGAATGGTATTCCATACTGGCTTCAGGGGAGGCAAAGTTGCAGAACTTCTCACCTTTCAGATCATCGTCATGGACACTATAAGGAAGGCCGCTATTAAGCCAACTCCTGTTAGCTTTAATACCGAAATAGTTAAAGCCTGCTTGGGCTAGCGTACTGCTTCCCCAGTGACTTTCTAATGCCATTTGAGAGAGGATAACGGAGGCTGGGATACCATACTTCTTCTGCTGGCGCATGGCTGCATGGGCATACTTATTGAAGAAATCATTAGGGGAAAGGAGAGTGTTCTCGTTGACATGGAGGGCAGCGATACATTGTAACTTTACATCCCTTATATAGGTAAGGAGATTGTAAGGGTCTTCGAGTCTTCCTCGTAATCTGCTGGTGATATGGAGGTGTGCTCCAGTGGAACGACCTGTATTGCCACTAACGCCAACTGGATCACCAGCAAATATCTTATCCCCTTTTCTTACCCATATCTGTGATAAATGGCAATAGCTGATAGTGTAATCGCCATGCTGCATGATAATATAGTTGCCTGATGTAGGATCACTGCCAGTGTTAAGGACGCTGCCGTCAAACATGGCAAGACATTTCTCATAATGTGCCTTTAAGTCAAGACCACAGTGGTCTTTTGTCTTACCTGTGATAGGGTCTCTACGTAGTCCGAAGGATGAGTTGACTTTGATGTTACGAAGTGGAAAACTTACACTAAGATATTTGTCTATCCAATAATCCTGTAAATTATCATTATCCGACTTCTTTTGTGCATAACATAGAAGGGTGCTTGAGCTTAAAATAAGCAGAGAGATGTATCTCAAAATTGTTATCATATTCTTCTTTGTTTATACTGCAAAAATAGAATAAACCTATTTAATAAGACGTGTGAAAAAAAAGGAAGTCTTATATTAACATTTCCAAAACGTAAAACCCCCTAAATCCGTGGAAAAAGATTTTGAAAATGTTAATATAAAAGGTTTATAATTTTTAGGGGGATTCTTTCAAAGGAAGAAACTATCTTTGCAAAAACAAAAAACAGAAAAGATGAAGACGATTTTTGCAGAAAATGAGATACCCTATAAGAAGTTTGAAAGTATAGGGTTTTCACAGGAGATGGTGGATGACCTTCCTGAAGTGGTTATGAATAAACTGTTGAGTGGTAACTGGACTCCAATCTTACCTATTCGGGTTAATCTAGGAGATGGGGTTAAAAGAACGATTCAGGCTCGCCTAAAATTAGAAAGAAGAGCAGAAGTGGTGGATATACTTATTGCTCCAAGAAGCGAAATGGCGGACCTGGAAGATTTCACGCCTAATGAACAGAATACATTGCGTAGTGGTAAAGTTATCATTACAAAGATGCCTGGAAAGGAGCAGTGCTTTGTACAGCTCGATGATAAGACAAACAGAGTATTATATATTCCTGTTTCGCTAATGGAGGATAACCTGGCCACTCTGCAAAGCGAACTCGAACTCTCTAATGAACAGGTGGCACAGATGTGTACTGGCAATGTACTATCGGTAGATAAGCAAGAGGGAACATTCACTTTTGGACTGGATTTTCTATCTGATGGTGGAATCAAGGTAGTAAGCGGAGATAGAGAACAATACGATAATGCTGCCTCACAGGAACTACCAACATTTAATTTCGGTATATATGGATGCTGGATAAAAGATGATGATAATTCTTTCAAAGACTACGTTCCTGAAGATGATTACACCGATGAAATGCAGCGTGAGTTCTACCATCTTGGCGATGAGAATGCGCAGAAGGAAGAACAGAAACGGAGAGGTATGCATAGATAATAACCCTAAATACTAAAATGATATGACTGAATTAAAGAAAGAATTGCTCGATCGTCTCGATCGGGAAGAAATTACCAACTTCGACTGCATCATTATGCACGGAGAGGAAATGATAAATACCTACAAAGAATGGTGCGATGTACTCGGATATATGGAGGGCAATGAAGAAGGGGCAGAGCAGTTTATCAATGAATGGAGGTATGGTGATGATTCTGATGAAATGTCACAAGAGGTGTGGGATCTTCTACAAAAGGAAGAACAGAAACAACAAAAGGAGCAGGAGAAACAATTTCTATCCCAAAGTAATAATGGAAATCAAGACAAAGATGCCTATATTTCTGCAATGGAAGTATATGACGAGTGGAAAAAAGATCAGAATAGACTGAAGGCTTTAGGAAGCTCTGAAAATGCCATAAAAGTGACACTGTGGCGATATCAAAATCCTATGGGGTCGAAGACAGCGTGTAAGGATGAACTCGGAATTACTAGAAATAACGCCAAGAGATGGTGGAATGTACGTCTCTTTATTGATGGTGCTATTGCTGGAGGCGGACATGTACATTTCCCTTTAGGACTTAATTATGATGTTATGAAAGAAACTATTCTTGAAGCAATACAAAAAGCGCAAGAAGATAAATAATCGTGACACAAAGGATGGCAGTTTAGTGTTTTTTACAACATGTAGTTGTATTTATAGAAGGCGGTCTGCGTGATGCTGGCCGCCTTCTCTCTGTTGTATGGGGCTTCTCGCCCCCTATACCCCTCGGTGTATTCCTGGTATAGATTATTAAGGTTTTGGGGGATATATCCCCTTATGATAAGGAAAGTTGTAAGATTTGACTGGAGGAGGTTTCTGATTGCTCTAATATACGTTTGGTATAGTTGGGGTTATTTTCTAACCTTTCTCGCCATATCTTGGAATATTCGGGATTGGTAGCGTCAAAACGGCAACTCTGACTGATGATACCACTGCCCAAATGGGAAACGAGGTTCTCAAAGAGATAGGAGTCAAAGCAGAGTGTATCGAAGTCTATATCTCTGGTACTCTCTATCATGGCAACTGCTAAATCCCTATAATAATCGTCCCCATTTTCATACTTGTCTTTGGAGGCTATGTGAATGACTTTACTTGTGTGGTCATAGAGTGATAGTCCTGGCGTGCCATCATGCTTTAATTCAATCTTGCTAAAGTCTTTTGCATCAAGGAACTGATAACCACTGGTTTTCTTTCTTTCCAAAGCTACCATGTTTAACTTCAATGATTCATAAGCTCGACGCTGGTTAATAGGGAAGGTGGTTTGCGAAATATTATAAACTCTTTCTGTACCTGCCTCTTTGAGAATATATAGACTTTCTGCTTCTTCAGAAATACCATAGCCTTTATCTAATAACTCGCTTTCTGTAATGAAGAAAGGTAACTCGAAGCCTTTCTCCTCCATCCATAGAGCTAACATAATGGCATTGGTGCCTGTATAGACTTTTCCCTCTGTATCTCTTGGGAGCATCATCAGTTTGGATACCCATGGGTTATCACCGTTATCAAGCTGCCTTTTGAGTTTCTTACTTAATAACATACCATAGACTCGATAGGCTTCTCTTCTTTGCATCTCTTCAGTATGCCACCTACCTGTAGGGGTTGGTTGGACCTGTATATAACCTTGGGGAATGGATATACTCTCTTCTTTGTTGGAAGTCTCTGCTCCTTCGCTTAAAGTCATACTGCTATTTGATGAATCTGTATTGCTTTCCTCTTGCTTGGTGGTAAGTGGAGAGCTTGCTTCGAGGGGCGCAGCAGCCGGCTTTTCTACTTTTACAGCTGGCTTGGCTGTAGGCTCTTTAAGATTTTCTTTATGTACAGAAGATGCTTCTGTCTGTACAACGTTTGCAGATGAGACAGCTACTTCTGAAGAGGGAGAAGGGACTATCCCAAATCGTGTGAGAACACTCTGCCACAGTGTATCCAATGGTTGCTTTTCTGTTGTCTTGCAATAGACTGACAATCCTTCGTAGATAGTGTTAAGTTTAGTTTGTAATAGCTCCTTTACTATCTTATCTGTACTTTTGCTTTGGACTCTCTTATACTCATTGATTAAAGAGTCACAATATTCTACGATGCTCCTTAGCAACCTATCCTTGTCAGAGGATGTTAAAGTGGTAGCTATGTTGCTTTCAGCGTTAGATGCAACAACTTCGTTTGAAGCATTTACAGCAACTCTGTTGATTTCGATACCGTCGAAGCTGCATAGACTTTTTTCTACAGATAAGAGCACGTACGCTCCATTTTCATTGATAGCATTACCGAAGATCCTTACCATAGACGCAAGGTCGTTGGTTACTGTACGCTCGTTTAAAGTCTTCTCTATATAATTCAAAACATCGACAAAAAGATAGGATTCATCATTTTCAATGATATATGCCTGGACCTCTTGTGTATCCAAATTGAAATCTATACGTATCTTGTTATCATAGAGTGACCATGCTTTGGGATAATAGGTCTTACCTCCAAGATTTACGTAGATGGAGTTATTAACAGGGAACATACCTTGTAAATGGTTGGCACGCTTTATCATACCTATCAATGATAGATACTTCTTTTCAACATCATCTCGTACTGTGGTTTCTTCATTCCATTTGTGGAGAGCTTCGTTACTAAGAACGGTGAAATTCTTTGTATCAATTAGTGTCTTTAGTTTTTTGTATGTGATATCATCTTCAGATGATGGGTGGTGACTGATTTTATCATAGAAAGAGACGCATAAAGTCAAAGGCTCTCCGTCTTTGTCTATAACTTCCTTAACTCTCATATAACGATTTTGATTATGAGATGTTTCATTGTCCTTTCTGTAGTCTATAAAAAGACTACCTACAAGGGTTCGGCAGGACCTGGCATCTATCATTCTTATATAGGCTTCAGATAATTCGTATCCTGCTAATTGTAGTTGATAAAGGCGATCGGCTTGTTGGTCTAAATCTTCGGCATAGGGCTTAGAATTTATCCAGGTACTTAGCAAGCCGTCTTGCCATTGAACGGCTGGGAAGAACTTGGAGTTGTGCTTATCAGTATCATTACAACGTCCTTTCGCCCATAAACTCATCTCTAATGCCCATCGCTCTAATAACGTATGCTGCTCTTGATTTATTGATAGGAAGGATAATTCTTCAACAGAGAAAAAATGGTTTTGAGGGAAAGGTTTCTTCTTTGTGTTGGCTACTTCTGTCTTTTCTGATGATTGCTCGACATTCTTTCCAAATATCTTACTCCATCCACTTAATAAGTGGTTGTGAAAGAGATTTTTTTTATTATCACTTTGGCTCATACTTGTTATAGTTAAAAGAAATTATAAACACCAGCTTGCAAAGATTTATCTTTGTATGGATAGTGCTTTGCAAAACTGGTGGTTCAAATACTTAAAAAATATGACACATCATTTTTGTGTTGTGCTTAGTTCCCATGGAACAATGCTGCTGGTACGGCACTCGATATTAACATTGCCTTGATAGATATGGAAATGAAGTTCGCCTTTGACTTCTACGTAGGCATCAGACTTGAAGAAGTCTTGCTTAACTGGGGTAGGTGCAAGAAAGCGAACCCATAGCCAGCTGACTTTCTCGCCATCTTTGTCTTGGGATATGCCGGAAAAGGTTTGGAACTGATGACCGTTTTTATTGGTGCGTTCAACTATTTCACCTTTGATCTTTCCTTTGAACTCCATAGAGCCTGTAAGAGCATCTGCTTCGGTGGACTTCACAATCTCTATCTCACCATCACTACGGAGGTTGTAATAAGTACGCTCGTCTATTTTCTTAATGTAGAGTGTACCGTTAACTTTCACTCTGCGACCAGTGGAATACTGTCCCATCGTATCTTTGTTGCCTGGGGCGGAAACAAAGACTTGTAGCTCGGCTCCTGAACCGTCGCTGCCTGCTATGGGAATGGTTATACTGAAGGAAATAAAGGGTGTTCCTTCTTTGCTTTGTTTCTCTACTGCGGAATTACTGATAGTACCGCATGCTGTGACATTACATTTAATCATATTTCCTATTTCTTTGTAGTTTTATACTCTACGTATCGTATTCTCTTGCTGCTTTTCAGGTAGCTCTGAATCGTAATTTAACGAGGCGGTTTGAGTAAGTCGGCCGACATCAACACTTTCTCTATCTCTTCTTAACGAAGCAGCTTCCTTGGTTTCTTCCTGTCCGTTCTTTTCTGTAAGAGCAAGGTCGTTACTCTCGTCTTGCTTTAACTCCTGGGCGAGGGTTAAGATGCTCATGAAAAGTGAGGATAGGAGGCCTGATATACCATTGTTTGCTTGGGCTGCTTCCTCACCATTCCTATTCATAAGGTATTGTAACCACCGGTTAGGATCATCGGAATTAGTGAGGTTAGATAGGAGTTGGGGATTGTCGATGGGCTGTCCTCCTATGCCTGGTTGCCCATTGTTATAAGCCATAAGGGAGGCATAACGAGCTACCATATTCTGACCGCCTTTGTCTAAAGGAACTGGGAGGTTGCCTCTGAAAGAGAGTTCGGCAAGGTATTCGGCAGGGTCATAACGCTGAAGCTCACCTTTGCTATTAAAGAATTTGGTCTCAAAATGCAAATGTGCTCCAGTGGAACGACCTGTATTGCCTGACATACCTAGAGGGGTTCCTGCATTGACAACGTCGCCAACATTGACTCCTATTTTGCTTAGGTGCATATAGGTACACTGTAAACGGCTGCCATCGGCACGATTGTATTCAACGGTTATCATATTGCCTGCTGCACCATTATTAGGTTTGACGGCAATGACCTTTCCATTGTCTTCTGTACCATAGATGGGGAGATATTTACCTCCAGTGCTAATATCTACCCCTCCATGATGATGCCCCGGACGACTTTCACCAAACTCTCCTGATACTCGTAACCCTTCTAAGTTGATAGGCATACACCATCTGCCTTGAAGAGGATTAAGGAGGATGGCTGGGGTGGCAGGACGTGCTGTGCCTGCTGGGTTGATGCCTTGGCCTCGCATATAGCCTATGGGAATACCTTTCTGATTGGCCGTCTGTATGGCTAGGCGATCAAATCTGTCTAATCCGTATTTACTGATAACACCTTCGATGCTGTCTACATAGTGGGGGGCGGTGGCATAACCGCCTGCCTTGATTCCTCGTATCCAACCTAAGTGATCAGTACTATCATTGACAGGACAACGACGAAGGTATCTTGATTGGAGGAGGGTGGCAGAATGGTCGTTAAGACTTTCCTCTACACTGTTATATGAACGGAATGCTTCATTGGGACGGTCATCGTCATGAAAACTAACTCTGCCTGTCCATGAGGAACCTCGCTTGATGCCGAAGAAATTGTTGTCGTTTCTGGCAAGGGCGGAACTGCCCCAGGTACTCTCTACGGCCATCTGTGCAAGGATAACCGAAGAGGGTATACCATACTTGACTTGTTGCTCCATAGCATAAGGGGCGTATCGATTGATAAACTCTGATGGTGAAATTGCCATGTTGTTTGTCTATTTTTTATTTTCCTTATCCTATTCCCATACCACGAGGTTTAACTGTTCTTGGAGTAGTTTCTTCTTGCTGAACGTCTTCCTCATTTGTGTCTTCAGATTGAGATAGCGTCTGCTCTTGGTTTGAAGAAACATTCTCCTGCTTTTCTTGTTTTATGGGATTCTCATTCTTTTCTTCTACTTTGAGAAAGGGTGCAAAGGTCACTGCTGCAACAGCTTTTTTATACTCTGCCATATCGTCGGCCAACCACATCTTATTCCATTGATCTTTGCTTATCGGCTCTTTCATGAGCTTACCGTCAATAGTGGCCATAACATATTTTTTGTTAGGATCATCTCTGTCTTTGGTGATGGTAGGACGTTCTATCTTACTCATATCGACAGCAGGGACTTTTGGCATGATAAGGTCCACTTTAATTTCAGGGTGCTTCTGTGCAACAGAATAGTATTTCTGTGCAAGAGCTTCGTGTATCTCTTTCTTTTGATCTGTGTTTCTTGCATCAAAGTAGGCTCTCTTATGAGCTTCGTTAGGATAGACTGCAAAAGAGGGTTCGTTATCTACTTTGAAGAAGAAGGCATATTGTCCCTTATCATCTTTGATGGGTGTAAAGAGTTTTATATTGGCAACTTTAGCTGCCTCTATCTGTGGCTTTACATCAATATCCCTGTGCTGGCTAAACTCATATTGCTTTAGCTTATCCACAGAGACTTCTTTGCCTTTGTAATAGTCGTTGGTTTCATTTAAACCTAAACCACCACCTGCATTATAGAACTTGACATCGCTGATACCTTCCTTACCTAAGGCTATCTTAATGCGGTCTTTGCGAATTCCTGATATTTCTACATCATCGTCTAATGATGCACCTTCAGGTAGAATAACATCGGCTGCACCTTTTGCCTTGTCTCTGACAATAACGATTTGCTTGGAATCAATATCGGGAATCTTGGCTAAATCGCTAGAAATCTTGTATTGCTTTGGACTGACAATAAGATCCTTTGGAGTGAGTTCCTTGCGGATATCTTCGTACTTGACAATCTCTTGCTTTAGATGCTTGTCAATAGACTCTATTGCATTATTGACATCTTTTTCGATTAAACCAAGCATCTTAGGGTTCTCTCTAATCTCTCGCTGCAAATAGTTAACATTTTGCATGCTTTCTTTTGATAGAGTAGCTGGAAGGCCTTGACGTGCCATGAGAACTCCTGCAGCTAGGTCTTGAACGAAGCGTTCGTATTTAGCATCATCGCCAGGGAGGAGGTTGTTACGCCCCATCCTGTCAAGACGATGCTCGCTGCCTGTGGCTGCAACAACGGCACGATAGATGTCATTGGCTTTCTGAAGAGCAGCTTGACGGCTATCGCCAGCATCCTTATCGCTCATCCCACTGACAATAATCTTATCTGCCTGGTTGTCGTAAGCGGCATCTTGAAGCACCATGACACGCTCATAGCCTATACCTGCAGATTTGGCTACTTTCTGTGCTGTCTGATTGGCATTTGAGATGACCTCCTTCTCGTTAGGAAGCTGTCTTATAAGTTCGGCACTATCAAGATTCTCGGCTACTACAACCCACTGCTTGGCTTCGACTAATTTGGGTAGATAGTCATTAATCCTGTCAAGTGGGAAACTTACTGACTTGACTTTTTGACCGTTTTCTTCGGTCTGACTGACTGGCAAGTTTAAGAGCTTTCCTGCTCTTGACGCATCTTTTCCATAAATCTGATATTTACTGTCAGTACGAGCAATGACCATAGAGGTAGGATGGTTGGATTTTAACTTCTCGGCAAACTTCATCATACTGCTTACGCCACGCTCGGTGAGTTGATCTATCTTGGCTCCTTTGTCTTTCAAAAGAGCTGTATAGTCTGCTTGCTTGCCTGCAGGCATAGTGGTTTGATCAATATTGAAGATACCGTACTCTTCCTTTGATTTGTGCTTGGTATAGAACTCCTTTTCTTCTGCAGGAAGTTTATCATAGTCTTCTCTACTGATGAGTTCTTTTGTGCCTACATGCTGATAGTCCCATTTAACCCAATTGAAAGCAAGAGATTCTTCGTTCTGCTTTACAGCCGTGCCAGCATCTTTTGCACTGTCATAGGTTGTATATACGTTTGAACGATAGCCCTGCCTATCTGATTGCAGATTCATCATGATGTTGTTGTAAGCCATGATGGGACGCTTCGCTCCAATAAACTCGGCATTGCTCTTGCCTGCCTTGTTCATCCAAATACCCTTGTTGCCTTTGGCAAGCTCTAAAGCACCAAGAAGAAGGGCAGCATGGAGGAGAAGTTTGGAACTCGGACCGCTATCTTTCTCTTGCTGTTTGTTCTCTTCTTCTCGACGCTTTTCTTCTTCGACCTCCCTACGACGTTCGTCTTCTGCCTTCTTCAGGGCGGCTTGCTTAGCTTGCTCGGCCTTCTGTTTCTTCTCTTCTATAGCGGCCTGTTGGGCATCAGCTATGACGGTTGCCTGCTTCTCGGCAACTTCCTTTGGTACATTTCCTTTTTCCATGATGTTTTTTGCTATGCTTGCTACATTGGTTTCGGGATTGCTGTCCTCGGAGAGAGAGGTCTCTTCTATGGACTCTTCTACTTTTGAAGCATTATCTAAATTCTCGGACTTTGATAAGACTTCTGTATAGGCTGCAGAAATCTGACCTGACTTCAATAGGTCGATAGCACCTTCTGAACCTTCAAGATGATACCTGTCATTCTTTATTTTTCTCTCTAAATTGGTTATAGCAGAAGGGATGAGGTACTCTTGGTTGATTCCTTTTGATTCTTCTATGGCTATAAAAGCCGCATTTTCTTCCCTGGTGATAGAGCTATCTTTTCTAAAATCTTCTGTATATTGCTTATCACCATTACTATAGGACATCGGAAGAGAAAGGAAATCTCTTTCCTTCCCTAATAAAAGGTCTGATACCATATAGGCTGCAACAATTTGGGAATTGTTATACAAATGTTTGTCACCTTCTATATGACCTGATAGAAGCCACTTATCTTTGCTGCTAGCAACTGGTTCTTTAACTGTTGTAAGATCTAACCACTTCTCTAGTGGTTCAGGAATATAGGAAGCAACTATGGTTCTGTACGGATTATGCCATAAATTAATTTCAAGGCTCTTCTCTCCTTTCTCATTCACATTGACTACAGCATCTACATTTGGCAGAATGTCTTCTACCCCTGCTATAAGTTTTTTTGTATAGTCATCAACTGTATTTTGATAAGTATTTTCACCTGGATTCCCTTTCTCTTTCTCATAGGCTTCCCATACTGGGACCTGAAGAGAGTCAGGAACAGAGACTTTCTTCTCTTGTTCTGTGTGCAGCTCTTCCTCGATCTTGGGTGACGCTTCTACTGTGACTTGTTGACCTTTCACGCTATAATCTGCAGAAACTTTACCGGATTGCAATAGTTCTATGCCTTCCTTTGCCCCATTGAGGGTGGGTGTCCCATAGTATTCTGTCGTAGCAATGTGGTCTTTAAGAAAAGCCACAGCATTCTTGGAAAGATCTTGCTTGGAAATACCCATAGAGGTTTCTAAAGCCCAAGCTGCAGCAAACGCTTCATCGGAGATAATGTGGTCTGAATTGCCTTGCATGACTTCGTCATAGTTGTCCCACTGTTTTCCGTCTATGGTAAATGACAGGTCTACTTCCTGATTCTCTTTTTGTAAAAGAATTGTAGAGAATACGTATGCAGCTACGATGTCGACATTTTTGCCGGTGGAGCTACCTTGCATATTGGAGTGCGACTCTTCCTTAGGAGAGGCTTCCAACCATGCTTTTAAAGGTTCGGGGATGATACGAGTACTGAATACTCGCTTGTCACCCTCGATATCTGCAGATAGTACGTCAGTTCCCCATTGGTCAATAGTGAGAGTTCCCTTTATGCGAGGTAGAATATTTTCCACTCCTTTTAAGAGTATGTTACCATACTCCTCTGCCGTGTCCTGATAGGTGAAATCACCTGTCTGACTTTTCTCTTTCTCATAGGCTTCCCATACTGGGACCTGGAGAGATTCAGGGACAGAGACTTTCTTCTCTTGGTTGGCTCCTTGGTCTTGAACAACAGAAAGAGGCTTTAGCTGGCCTGAATAGATGGATTGAGGTATCATAACTTTATTTGCTGCTTCAGAAAACATAAAATCTTGACCATATACAGCTTCTACATTGGCATTATAAGCTGTGATAATCTGCTCCGCCTGTCTTATACGCTTTGACAACTGGTGAGTTCTTTCATCATTCACAGCAGCTGGATACTGGGCGTTAATATTGCTGTATTGTGATTGAAGATCTGAAAGAGTCTTGCGATTCTTATTGTCTTCGGACAAATCCTTGTCAAGTCTATCACGAGTAGACTCGTCCGTAGGGAAAAGATCGCTAATATGTTGCTCAAAATAATAAATTTTTGCCTTAACAACAGTAGTTGCAGGACCAAGCTCTGTATTATGATTCCCTTCAACTGAACTCTCTGTAATTTCAATTGATAACTTAGAAGGAAAATCTTTCTCGAAATCTTTTACAGTCTTTAGCTGCTCTGCTGTTAATCCGTATTCATTGCCGTCTTTGAGATAGGGAATTGACCATTCAGGTAAATAAAACTCACCATAGGGAACCTTCTCTATTAGAGGCTTATTGTCTAAGATATTACTAATGTCATCATCTTGTCTCTCTGATGAAGATACAGATTCTTCTGAAACTTCTTCTTGTGGAACTTCTGCATTGCTTATTTTAGAAGATTGTTGTGTCTCTTCTCCAAGGTCTTCGGTAAGACCTTCTAAGTTACCTTCTTTCAATGGGGTCTGTCCTAAGGCAACTCGCTGCTCGTCAATCTTCTCGATAATCATGTCTGATGCTTTGCCTACATCGGACATGATAGTGGTAATGCTTTCAGGATTACGTTTGAGATTTTCTAACCACCCTTTCAGGTAATTGGCATTGTTTTCTAATATCTTCTTATCAAAACCCATCGTACTTCCTACTAGAGCTGCTGTCATTTCGGCAATTAATTCTTCATGGGCATAACCGTCGGTACGCTTTGCTCCAAATTGCCTGTTAAGACGAGACTCATGACCTGTTGAGTGGGCCATCTCATGCAAGGCGGTGGAGTAATACTCCATACCGTCACGATAGACTTCTTCAGCAGTCTTGCCAATGTTGAACTGCTCTTTCATAGGCAGTACAATAAAATCCTGTGATGGTACATAAAAAGCTCTGCTGGATGGTTTGTTATAACGAATATCACAATGCCAAGCTTTCTCCTTGAACATTCTATCAAGAGCATCATTGATATACATGCCTTTGCTGTCCTTTACTTCTCCTTCAGGGGCCTTAAAGCGAGCAACAATAGCATCGTATTTCTTTTTATTGACCTCTGATAAGTTCGTCTGATCAATATTGAAAACATGGTAAACTTTTGGATAGGGACGAACGGAAAACTTATCACGCTCTTCTTTTGACATGGCATTATAGTCTTCCTCGGATACTGTCTTGCCATTTTCATCCTTAATGGATAAGCCCCATTTGAAAATGGGGACAGACTTCTCACCTGCATTAACATGAAGGTTACGATCTTTGGCTTGCTTAAAGGTCATATAGACAGGAGTGTTGTATCCTTTTTCTGATGTGTCTGCCATCAAGAAAAAAGAATTTCCTCCTGAATAGGTCCTACCAGTGATATTTTGTGGCAAACCTAATATGGTTCCTTTTACTCCTAACCAACCTTGCTTCCAATTCTTAGATTTGGCTTTGGTGATGATATTATACATCATTTCTGCAAACTTCTGAAGATTGTCTGCAGATTTATTACTTCTTTCGTAAGAAGATGGACGTTTTTTGTTCTTTTTACCAGGCATAATAATGGATTTTGATTGTTACAAAATAAGTAACTTAAATCCAAAAAAACATACTCAAAAAAATAAAACTCTTATATTAACGTTTTCAAAACCTTTTCAATGGGTTACAGAGGGTTTTATGTTAAAAATGTAGCTTTATTATTTTGTGAAAGAATAGATAAGATACTAAAAAAATCTTTCACAACTATCACTATCCTTGTTAGGGAAAGGCTATTCTATACAAGACTTATATTCTATATGTATATACATATAGGTGTATTGTTGTATATAGTGATATATTATATATCTCTATAAAGGAATACACCTATATACTTTGATTAAAACATATCTATATTGTACCGGTGGTACTTTTTACTTTGACTTAGTCTATTTTCATTTTGTCTCTATTCTCGGCCACTCACTTCTCTTCTCCGTCTGTAGTCATCTATCGACTTTTAGATGCAAAGGTAGTACTGCCAGGAAACACGGCAAATACCAGTCCCCTATTGACAATAAATTTTTCAAGACCCTCCGAAATCAAATAGATTGCGGTTTCCTGAAAAATTTATCGATCAATTATTTGCCTTACTTTCCTTTTAGCCAGTACTCTTACCTTGCACATAAAAGGTTCGAGATGACGGTTACACCGGAATAAAAAAAAGTTCGGGTCGAAGATCCAAAAAACCTAATAAGGTTGAGAATCAGGATGCCCGAAATTAATTATAAACCCTTTAGCACTCGATTAGTTATGAACAAAAGATATATTTTCGCTGTTTACGTTAGCGGAAAAGTCTGCAAAGTCTATGATTGGTTTTGTGAGACGGATAGAGAAATGAAATTGCAAGCGTGTGCATTATGCGCTGGAGTACGTGCTTTCAAAAAGAGTGCTGGAATATTAGTATATAAACTGCAAGAGGAGGGGACTTTCCTTGTGTGTCATAGCGTAAATTTTAATAATAGCTGGTATATACATCAATATGCTTTCCCTCTTTCCACAGTAGAGAATTTTCAGATGTTGCCTGATATACTGAATGGTAAGGTTAATGAGAACAAAGAAATAATCAGCAAATAAACAACAAGAAAAATGGAAAAGAGACTTGTTTTTTTGGTTTATCAGACTGATGCTTGGCACACTGTCAAGACAAGGGAACTTGTTTACATTGGTGAGAATATGGAGGAGACTATTCGTATAATGGTAGATTTTCTTTCATTAACCGAAGAGGATGCTAAGCAGCTTAGACAGTGGAGACAAACCTCATGCAACAATAGGGACTTTGAAGTTGTAATTGAACGCCAGTTCGTAAATGACTTTACCGTTTAATTCAAAACAAAAAAAAGATTATAAAAATGTTTCCTGTAGCTATGCTGATGTGTATGGTAACAAATGGAGAATTGATAGACGAATAAACAGATAATTAAAAATAAGACACTATGAATATTTTTACAAATAACGCAGATTTCTACCCTACACCTGTAGAGGTAATAAACACTATGATGATGGGAGAGAACTTTATAGGTAAGACAATCCTTGAACCATCTGCAGGTAAGGGAAACATTGTAGACTGGCTTAAAGCAAATGGAGCCGGTAGAGTAATTGCATGTGAAAAGGACGAAAACCTAAAGAAACTGCTGACTGGCAAATGTGATATTATTGCAGATGACTTTCTTTCTGTCTCTTCTGAACAGATAAGTCATGTGGACTATATCGTAATGAATCCGCCTTTTTCTGAAGGGGCTAAGCATATCTTACATGCTTTTGAAATTGCACCTGCAGGATGTACAATTATTGCGTTGTGCAATAGTAGTAGTCTTAATAAAGGCTGGGAACATAATGCTACTAAAGAAAAACTCATAGAAACAGTTAAACTGTATGGATGTGAGGAATACCTTGGCGACGTGTTTAGCTGTGCGGAAAGACAGACAAAGGTTAATGTTAGCATGGTAAAGCTCTACAAGGAGGGCGAGGGAGTTAATGAGTTCGACGCTTATATGTTCTCTAATGAGGCAGATATACTTGATATAAACGAGACAGAAGGACTTGTACAATATAATGTGGTGCGTGATATGGTTAACCGATATATCTCTGCTGTACGCCTTTTCGACGAAACAATGGCAGCTGCCGAGAAGATAAATTCTATTGCTTGTTTTAATGGCGACGGAAACCGATTCCTGCCTGTTAAATTTGCAGTTGTAGATGGTTCAAATGCGGTGGTACATGTAAGTCATCAACAATATAAGAAAGCTTTGCAAAAGTATTATTGGAGGTTAATCTTTGGTAAACTCAACATGGAAAAATATGCTACACAGAAACTACGTGAGCAGATAAATAAATTCGTGGAACAGCAAACAAATGTGCCTTTCACCATGCACAATATCTACCAGGTGCTGAACATGGTTATGCAAACCACAAAGCAGCGAATGGATACAGCTCTATTAGAAGCGTTTGATATCATTTGCTCTTTCTCTTCTGAAAACTCTACTGCAGGAGAGACGTGGAAGACAAATGCTAACTATATGGTGAATAAGAAATTTATTGTGCCTGGTATGACTTCATACGATGCACAGTGGCCGACGGCCTTTGTAAAGCGTAGCTATTCGAGTCATGATACGATGATGCAAGACGTGATTAAGGCTCTTTGCTATATTACTGGAGAGAATTATGATGCTATACCTGATATAGGACAGTTCTTGTATGATAATGAAATCCAATGGGGGACTTGGTTTAATTGGGCTTTCTTTAGAGTGAAGGCCTTTAAGAAAGGTACAATGCACTTTGAGTTCCTGGATGAAAAAGTATGGATGACGTTTAACCAAGCTGTAGCAGAACAAAGAGGGTGGGTACTGCCAAAGAAGAGAAAGAAATAATTGCGTGTGCAGGGAGGCTGTAAAAGCTTTGCATCCTCCCTAAAATAAAAAACTTTGACGTATTTAATAAGATAAATATTTTGTAAATTGAAAATAAATTAATAACTTTGTAAGTAGATATTACTGAACTTAAATGATAGAAAGGAAATTATTATGATTGAATTAGCAGTATGTGCCTGCATCTTTGGAGCAGGAATAAAGGCTGCACTTGGCGGTGGTAATAGCCGTAAGAGTGGCAGAAGAAATAGCAACTATAAGGATGCTATGGGGTGGTCACATGATCATCATCAGAAGTTGTTCTAAAAATAAATTATTAATCATAGGTACGCTTTCGTTAGCGTACTCATTAACGTTTATAGGTTATGAAGAAGATAAGACTTTTCCTTGTAGCTATGTTGATGTGTATGGTGACAAATGGAATGGCACAGGCTAAAAACACACCTGACACACAAAGAGATTATTATCTTTACTCTTATATTGAAGTAAGATGGGCTAACAAGGCTAATGGGGAACAATGCTTTGTAATACTGATGTCTCCTGGAGAAAATGGACAACAGCGTCCGTCTATAATGAAAAATAATGAAGGAAAAGCGGTCGTTGTAAGAAATATGATGGAAGGACTTGCCTATCTGGAAGTGAAGGGTTGGGAAATTTTGGAGCCAAGATCTGAAGCAGGAACAGGGAAATGGATTGTTAGAAAAAAAATATCATTTACTGATTTATGTAAGATTGTTGAAGCAAATACAACATACGAGACTATAACTCCAAAAGTTCAACTAACCTTGAGCGAAAAAACATTAAAGGTTGATTACGAATAATTCTCTTATTCATTAAAACATATCTATAAAATAATGTGTTTAGTATAGTCTCAATTCAAATATTGGGTGGGGAAGAATTGTTCTTCTCCACTTTTTTATTATAGTAAACCCCCACCGACGCAACTTATTCTACGCCAGCAGGGGTGCTAACAAGTATTGATAGTAAAGAAATTATTTCAATCCATAACTTCGCTGTTGCTCTTGTTCCTCCTGTGAAGCTAAAGTTCTGTCATAGCTATTAGCAGCTGAAGCTCTGTTTTCGTCATATTTTCTTAACACAGCATTTGCAAGCGTGTTCAAAGGTAGGGCTTTTTTTTCAAATGCGTCTACTGCTGTGTCAGAAATATTTATAACAACAGGTTGATTGTCGATATCTGCTATTAATGATCGCCCTTTCAATGCCACATTGCTTAGACGTGGGTTGAGTGGCTCATCATCATATTGCTTATAGTTTTTCCTGGGAGCTGATGGCTGGGGCACTCCTAACATTTCATGACCTGCATTGTTTAGGAGATTCATGCCTCCAAAGCCGAGGAACATTAACTTTAACAGTGGGTTCTTACTAAATAGACCTGCTGCAATAGCTGCTAATGGTATAATATTGTTCCCTAATGTAAAGGACTCATTCCTACCTGTAAACATACCAATAAGCATATCAGGAAGCATAGCTATCACATAGCCTAAATTCTTTGTGATGTCACCAAAACCATTTAGCCCTGCATTGTCTAAGTAAGGCCCCCATCCTGCTGTACTTGGTGCTACAGGAGTCTCCTGTGGTACAGTCGGGGGTACATTCTGATATGGTACGGTATTGCTTTGAGTTGAAGAACTCATTGTGCTACTGACTATAGGCTGTTGCTTGGCAGGCTCTATCGAGGACGTTTTAATTATAGGCTGATGCTGTGTCGTATTTTGCTTATTGAAAGCGGCAGCCCTAGCTGCTTTTCTCTCTGCATTGGCTTGATCAATAAGAACAGCTGCCTTAGCGTAGTCTCCAGCACGCTGTGAGACCTGCGCAAGCGTCATATTCTTACCGTTTATATTATATACTCGTAAACCTTGCTCGGACATCTGTTTGGCCATAGAGAGAAACGAACTAGAGAAGGCACGGCACTGTTTCGATGTCTTATGTAACATCCATCCAGGAATTGTAGCTTGGTCTTTATAAGGGAGGGCTTGACTGCTTAGCATGGTAGCTACAGACTTTAGGAGTTTCCTGGAATTGCCTCTTGCCTCTGTTAAAAGGTGGTTTGAATCCTTGTAAGTAACAGTATTACTGACATGAGGTCGCATAGGGCCAACCTTTATCTTTTTACCTAAGACATCATTGACATTTGAGATATACTCTGTACCATTCTTCTTATACCCAGCACCTTGTTTTTGATATTTGTCTAGAGTATCTTCATTGCCAAATACTGTTTTACTATAAGACTTTTTTGCCGTGTCAATGCCGACCTTTGATGAAGCCCAATAGTTAACCCCTGAATCTATAGCTGCACTGGTTGCCAAGCCCTTGACATAAGATGCCTTGGAAGCTACTTTTAAAGCTGATTGTTCTGTTAGCCAGGAACCAGTTTTTATGATACCTTTTCTTGCAAGGAGATTACCTGCACCTTTGACGGCTCCCTTTACTGGAACAGCAGCTAATGAACCCACTCCGTCAATAGCAGGGGCATCTAACACAGCCCCAAAAACGAAAGCACTTGCTTTCTCTTTCTTCGATGGATTATATAGCTTGTTGCCTAAGTCATGTACTTCTTCCTCTGCTGGAGAAAGATCACGAGCACGCATAAAGCGTTGTCCTAAGGTAAAGAATAAAGAACTATTGACTGTTTCCCTCAAAATATACTCCATAGAGGATTTTGGCATATTCACACGAGCCAAGTGGAGTTTGACAAGTTCCATAAAGCGTATCTGTCCGTAGTGTACAGCTGGGTCTATGTATTTTTCGCCTTCAGCCTTACCTAATGATTCTGCAGCTTTAACATATCCTTTTGTGCCTAATTTCGCAATAAGGGATTCTCTATACCTATCAATGAGGTTACCCCAATCCTTTTGAAAATTCTTATTGGATATAATCTTATTGACCACACCATCAATAAAATTATCGAGGTTCATCTTACTCCATTTCCCTGATGACTGGGCTGCAACGTTAGCAGCCTGTACACGCACCATGGTCTGCATAACGGAACCTGCACCGAGATAAGCCGGTACATCTTCATTATAGGCCTTAAGGTATTCCTCATGCTGCTTGCGTTGGTAATAGTTGTAGTCTTTCGTAATAACAGGTGCACAATATCTGCTGAAGTATTGACCGAAGCAATACTCCAATTCTCCGAAATGTTGGTTCTTATTTGCCATAAAAGTAGATATTATATGCCTAATAACTGTTTACGTGCCTGCTCGATAGCCTTATGACAGACATTCATTTGTTTTGGATAGAAACGTGCGAGCCAGTCATCAAGTAAGATTTCGTCATTGATAAATTTGAGAGCTAACTGACGGTTTATCTCTATTGCCTTTTCTCCTTTGTCACGCCCATTGAACCACGCCTTAGTCCAGCAACGTGTACCTGGCGTATCAAAGTAGACGGAGGCTTCACGGCTGATGTCATAGCTATGTATATCTATTTCCAGATTTTCTAGAGGATCAACCATCATGCCGTTTGAGGCAGCTTCTTCAGAAAGTTTTTTTTTTGAGTCTCATCCCACGAAGAAGGATAGATGCCTTGACGCAACGCTAAAAAGCTAAGGAAGTCTTCAATAAGAATTTCCTGTATCTTTTCAACGAGCGGTGCACTTCGATCAGACAGACCGAGTGGATTACTCAAATTGGGAATGCTCTCATAGAAGTAATTCTTATCAGCTGCTTGTGAAAGGATATTCCGCAGAGAAGATTCCATCTTCTTAGGCGGAGTATAGACCTTTGTGCGAAGTTCATTCATATAAGTAGGCAGATAGCGGAGCATTAAAGCTATAATCTCATCCTGACAATTATCATACTTGGTTGTAATCTTTTTGCTACCTAATGTTTCATTGGTGGGCTGTTGAGAGATACCCATAGCTGCTAACTGCTGGATATTTGCCCATATCATAGCAAGAAAGTTTTCAGGATTGAGTTCCTTACCATTAAAGCGTACTCCTAAGTGAAGGAAATCGCCTGCATGGGCTATCTCTTGCCCTGCCTTGACATTTGTACCATAAGGACTATAAGCCTCTGACACGTGTCCGTAAGTAATCTCGTACTTTCCATAGCGTGTGATAATATAATTCTCATGTACAGCGTCATGACCTGCACCGATGACCATACCGCTTGCTATAGCATAGAGGGGACGATCTTTAATGGCATAGTCTATACCTTTATGTTGGAATCTTTCTCCAGTCTTTGGATGTGTCTGCTCACCGAAAGGAAGAATAACACTTAATTCTTCCTTATCTTCAAGGGCAAAGGGCATCATAAAGCCGCTTGCCGACTCTAAGAGCATATCCTTATAATCTGTCATTTCCATAATTTATACTTGTTAGTTTAACTGAATGTTCTTACTAAATTCCACGTGAACGACGAATAGTCGGCCCTTCCTCGGTCGGCATTTCTAACTGTAGATGTGGTCGATCTTCTGACATGGTAGGGGCAGTGGCATAGCGCGGCATTTGCTGTAGGGGTTGGTTTTCTGCCTGGCGATGGTTGATATTACGCATGGTCATACCACCTAACATCAAACTGGCCATCTTACCTAACCAACCGAAAGGACCAAACATCATATAAGAAGACAGGGCTAGAGATGCTAAGTTCATCTTGGAGACATTACCACCTGTTAACTCATGGGAAATTTGATTTACACCATTCATCATAGTTCCAGTAATGCCCCCCTGTTGAATTTGTCCTCCTTGCATACCTTGTGGAGAACTTTCTCCCATCATCTGTGCCGTTGATGGGTATTGTGGAGTTGAAGGATCATAGTAACCACCAGAACCATTAGAAACCATTCCGTTACCAGTAAAGTAGCTTCCTATTTGTTCCTTTCCTGACTCATAGAGGTTAGCACCTTCTCCTACAACAGAAGAAACACCGCCTTTAACGCCTTGGTAGAGTCCTACTGCTTCACCTTCGATAGCTCCCATCTGATCTCTAAACTTATCATAACTACCTTCTCCAAAGAGAACATCTGTCAGATTGCTCATCATGCCGACTTCTTGTCCTTGCTTATCGACTTTCTTGCCTAGTGTTGTCTCACCTAAAACACCAATAAGACCTTTTTTGGTTGCATCATTACCACCCATGGCTTTCATCAAATCAGGAAGAAGGGTGCGACCAGATATTTGATGATAAGCAACAGATGAGAGGATGAGACTGGCTACAGGGTGTTTGGCTGTGTACTTTGCGTATTGCCCTGCCCAGCCAGCTGTCTTATTGATGATCTTACCACCTTCTGAATAACCGACCTTTGCAGCTCGTTTCAGTGCCTCCCTATTGAGAATAGCTGTTCTCTTGGCAGTCTCTTCTGCAATCTTCTCTCCTGTCTTAATGCCATGAACGACCGTTTCTCCTGCTGATTTGGAACCATGAAGAGCTACTTTTTCAGCATTTAAGGTGCCTCTACTTCCAATATGTTCCGCAGTCTTAAAACCTGTCTTAAACTTAGGAAGGGTCTTTTCCCAAGCCTTAAATCCAGATTCCACCTTAACAGTTTTCTCTCCCATAGATTCAATCCATTTGGCATAATTAGCCTTGGAAGCATATCGCCCTTCTTTCATAGCAGCATTAGCCAATGCCCTTCCGACGGATTTCTCTGCATTTTCAACAGAATTTTCTGCCACTTTTACGCCAACTTTTGCAAGAGGCTTCTCTGCAGCTTTGGCAGCTGCTTTACCGAGTTCTGTTAACCATCCCATAAGCGTGGATATTTTTAGTTACCATAATTTATTTGAATAATAGCACGTGCCTTGTGCTTCTCTGTCTTTGGTGTCTCTATGATACCACCATTAGCTGCAGAGCAAAGCCATGCCTGTTTTCCATTGTTACCAGCAACTTCCGTAGATGTCCAGTACCAACAATCACCATCTAAAGCTATAGGCGTACCTCCTAACTGCTCAATGATGGGATTTAATACTTTTGCTGAAGTGATGAGTAAACGCTGCTCTGCAACGCTGGGTAGGTAATCACTCTGCCCTCCTCCATGAAAATGAAAGAGTTGCATAGCAAGGGGACTGCCTTTCTTTGCTTCTGTAAGATAGCTATTTTGCATAGCTCGTGTATTGGCAGCACCATCAAAAGCCGTAAGGCTTCCACTTGTGCCATTAGATAAGCCGAGTGAGTCACAGAACGCATTATTGATTTCTTCTAACATAACAGCCATAAGAGGATGATCTTTTGTCTGCTCTGCAAAGACAACACCAATACCTTTTTGTTTGCTTTGATGGAAATAGTCTTCAGGTCGCATACAACTATGGTCTTCACATAAGACATAGCCTACATGAATCGTATTGTCTTTTGGCTCATATTCATCACATGAGCTAAAGCCAACGAGCATTGTGGCCATTATAACTAAACACCAGTTATAATACTGCTTTCTGCTGTGTGAACGCTGGTGATGAACTTTGTAGGCTATACTTATAATCCTACGAATAAGTTTCAGCACACGTAAGATAGATATGCTCTTTCTTTTTGATTGTGTTACTTTAATCATATTGCTTAACTTAACTTTTCTAGAATATAATCTTGTAAGATATCATGCTCTGCTGCATTTCGCTGATGGAGAATATGTATGTGGGGCATCATTCCTACTTGATGAAAGTGCGGAACCATTGCTACAATGCTATCTTCCTCTTTGCTGAAAAGCTCAACTACTGCAGAGAGCTGCTCAAAGGCATCAATATAGTTCTCTTAATTATAGTGGAATCTTTACGCCAAGTGTGGCTCCAGTACGAAAGAGATCTTCGCCTCTTAACGATACATCTTCTTTAACCTGAAAGAATACACTCCATCCATTATAGAGATTAAACGTATGTTCATAGCCAAGTGTACCAACACCTACTGCCTGGTGTAAATCACTACCTCCACTAACTCCTATTCTTAGGTTGCCGTGGTAGTTCTTACCTCGCACAACGCAAGGTTTATAGGCAAGTCCCACTGTCCACATATTATAGCTCTTCCAAAAAGAGTTCTTTGTGACATAACCAGCTTCGGGATCTTTGTCATACTTGATATAGTAGCTGGCAAAGTACTCCATCGCATTATGATAGTTCATTTCATGCTCATAGGCTATCGTACCTTCTAATCCTTTCGGATAAGAGGCTCCTATATCTATCATAACATGATCGACATGAGTCTGTGCACCAGCTTGAAGAGTAGGACAACCGATGAAACAGAGTAAAAGGAGAAATGTTTTTGATACGATGGTTCTTATTCTAAAATGTTTCATAAGGCTTCCTTTCTATTGCTCTTTTAGTAACAGTGTATCGAAGGAATCAGCACTAAGCACATCTTCATAGTCTAACGTCAAAGAGATAGTGCGACCGCTAATCTGCTTTTCAGATAGTTCTAAAGAAAGTACCTTATCATTTGGGAAGGTCATCTTCTTTAGGACTATCACATTACGATATCCATTGCGGAACCTAACAGAACGGTCAAGAATGAAAGCCGGCTTTAATTCAATGACCTGTACGTTAGTTGACTTTTCTTGCTTCTTATCTTCGAGCTTCACTCGGAGTTCGTCAATATCAAAAGGCAAGTTGGTTCTATTTTCTATGGAGAAGTCTATAAAAAAGTATTCTCCTACTACATAAATATTATTCAAACGCATCGTCATCTTATCCTTTTTTGTCGATGTGCTACGATATTTAGCAGGAGAGTTCCATACTTTCATCGCATAAGCTGCCATATCAGTGGTAGACATACTGACCTCTGGATTATGGAAGGCATTGCGCTCGACAAGCTCGACTTCCTTATCCGTGACGGCCTCTTGCAGGCGGTGGGTATAGATGAGCGCATACTGTACTCTGTAACGCTCGGTGATAATGGTAACAATACCTAAAAGCTCACCGTCACTGTGGTTACCACTCTTGGGTTTGATGCGGATAACATTGTTTAAGGGGTTATCACCAGCTACAGAATCGGTAGAGATATCTACTAAACGAATAGGCTCGGAAGCTGTGATGATAGTGGAAACGTTTTCATTTACAGTAAGAGCTTCCATATCTGAATAGGTCTTCTGTGCATGTGCAGCCACTAACATAGTGGTGCACATGGTAAAGAGTGCGAAGAATCGCTGCTTAAAAGTTTTCATGTCTTTATTGTTTCTTGTTAGCATTTAATTTCTTTGTTTCTTTTCTTGTCCGCTTCCATCTATCAGATAGACGATGGTGCCATATTTCAGTTTTACCCTGTTTCGGCGAACAACCTTGTTTACGGCATTCATCACCTGCTGTGAAGCGTTCTGTACTGCTTGATTTGCCCAGCCTTTGATGCCTGTAGAAGAGGTGCTATTGTTTACTATGTTTGTACCTCCTTGGGTAGCAGAACCTAATATCTCTTTCGAGGTCTCCTTGAAAGTGGAGAGTGGAACGTAAAGACCTTCTTGACCGTCAGTATCATAGATAGACAAACTCACTCGAATAATATCATCGTGATAGAAGATACTTTGTACATTTCCTTTTACTCGCTGCTGCCCGAAGCCTGATACCTGGGCATAGAGGTAGCTGCCTTTTTTAATAGTAAGATCACCAATCTCTACATCATCGAGTAGACGGAGACGTACACGACTGCCTTCTTGTGCCTTGACGTTTTCATCAATGATGGCTTTAATAAGCTTAGACTCTTCAGCTGAAGAAGAGGTGATTGTGTTGAAGTATTCGGAAGCGGTTTTTACCTTCTTAACAACTTTTTCTACTTCTCCTTCTGCCTGACTACTTGCAGTTGACTCATTATTTGAAGGTGTAGAGCCGTTTGTATGGTTACTGTCGCTCCCATAGCTGTTAACACTGCTATTGCTATTGCTATTTCCTAATCCTGCTGTGGGTAGTCCATCTTCACTCTCATAACCATTATAAGAACCATTGCCATTATAGTCAGTGCTTCGTGAGGATGAATTGCCTTCCCTAAAGCCTCGGAGATCTTTATTAATCTGCTCTAATTGACGCTGTCGCCTACGATCCTCATATTGTTCTATCTCGGAATCAGAGACAGGAGCGACGAAATTGTCACTTGATGCTCTACGTGAACCACCACCTTGACGAACACGCTGCTGCATGCTACGGAGCTTGCGCTCTTCTTCCATCTGTGCCTGCTGTTGCTGCCGGCGGATTCGCTCGGCTTCTTGATCGCTATATTGCGACTGATAGTCTTCTTTCTTATTGATAGAATCACGGTCGTCTTCTACATTATCTACTCCCGATAGGTCACTAATCTGACCATACTCTCGCTCGGCATTATCTAACTTACCACCAAGTACACTGTCGGTATTGGCTTCAGGAAGATCAGAATTGAGATAATCCGTAGTCTTTAGGCGTGGATCATTGTCAGAGACATCGGTCTGAACCATGTCTATGGCAAAATAGCCTATGAACAAGACTATTGGATAGAGTATGGCTGGAAAGACATATTTCTTATCCTTAAAATTTATTTTCTTTACATCCATGTTATCTTCTATTGATGATGTGACGTTGACGTAATGCTGAATCGACTTGTTCTACAGCGGTAGAACGGTGCTTCTTGGAAGCGTTGTAACTGCGGACCATGCCAATGATGTTAAGCGCAAAGCAGCCTATAACAATACCAAAGACAAGGGCTAAGAAAGCCTTACGGTGGCCGTTGGCCCATATTTGTATCTTCATGGCAAGCCAGTTCATACCAGTCTTGTCGGCAAACTGCCTGCCTGCTTCTACTTCTCTTTCATAACGATCCTTATATTTTGGATCATTCTTATCGGGCATTGGCTCGCCCATAATCATTTTCTTTATTCCCATAATTTTGCTTGCTTGATAAGTTAGTAATTGGCTTTCTGTGTCTCTGAAAGGTCTTTGTTGGCTATGGTGCGCCAGTTATAGATAAGGAAACCGTGAGGGTTGTTCTCGGTACGTGGCACACGGCGGAGCTTACCAGCAGTAATAAGCTGGCGCATGAGGATACTCGTGCGTCGCTCGATACGCTGACGACCATAGTAAGTGAAAGACATGTCTTTCTTGTTTAATTTGATGGAGTCACAGAAGATGCTGCATATCGTACTCGTTCCAATGATGTTGTTATAAAAGCCGTTCTCCTTCAGGGTGTTGTACTGGGCCAGTCCTGATTCATCAATCAAGTACATTGCTTTCTTGATGGTGTAGTCGATATATTTATCATCAGGAGCCAAGGTGAAGAAGAGATTATGGAACATCTCAATATGACTCTTTGCTTCTACATCAAAGGTCTCATCCATCGTAGTCTGCTTGACTAAGATAGGGACTGTACCGTCAAGGACATAGATCTTCTTGTGGGCATCGGCTACCATGCCTCTTGCCGCAAAGATACTACCTAGGCTGATGACGATACAGCCAATAAGGAAGAGACTGGAAACGATTAAGACGAGCTTTATCTTGTTTTCTAATTTCTTTAATACTGCCATAACTTTTCTACTTTAAAGAACTTTACCCATAACGGACATGGCACTTCCCTTAACGGAAGATGCTACACCTTCACCGAAGTTTCTCGTTGAGAAGGCTGTGTCGCCTTCAGGAATCATCCAGGCAGCAAGGTCAGGAACTAAGTTAAGACATCTTAATGCTACTACTGATGCTGCAAGGAGGTAACCGCAGGTAAGGAAAGCACTTTGTACATAACCGTTGATAGTACCTTGTGAGGAGGTGATAGCGGTGAGGTTCTCAACTTGAATACTGATAACTATATCAAATAGTAAGAGTACATAAAAGCCTACAAAATAGAGCATGGCTCCATAGAAATGAACCGTTAAGTAACGGATAAGCCACTTTGCCCAGGCTCCTTCCCACTTGGGCAGTACGGAGAAAGCCCATTGGATAGGACCAAAGATAGTGAGCATTCCTAGGAGTATCTGCTGGCAGAAGATGGTTGCCCACCAACCGACTCGATATAATACCAGTGCAAGGAACATCATGATCTTATCAAAGGCGATGACAAGTCCTGCAAAAGTAGACTTCTTTTCAGCTTTGGCTGCATCCTTCATACCATTTACAGCATCTCCTGCAGAAGTGTATCCTGTAAGAACATCTTTGCTTGCATCACTCTGTATATTCTTCGAAGCAGCTTCAACTTCTGCAGCCTTCTCATACATATCATCACGCTTCTTGATTAGAGGCATGAGTTCATTGTATTTCTCACTGACTTGGGTAGCTTCAGCTTCATAGAGGTCGTGGGTATAGCTACCTATACAGTTTGGAATATACGCCAACGCATCAAGGATGCTCGCATTGCTGCTGCCCATACCTGTCATGCTTGGGGGATACCAAAATATCATAACTAAAGCAATACCCATTACTTTGAGGATTTTGAAAACGTCAATAGGCTCGCCTTTGACCATCATCTTATAAGCAATGTTAGCTCCTACAATAATGGAGAAGAGTGCGCCTAAAGCCATACTCATCTGCAAGATCCACCAAAATGGACCTTGGTTGCCAATAAAGTCAGGATTACATAGGAACTCGTTGGTCTGGAACACAACATTGTCTATGTCTTCCTCAAAGAGGTCTACACCAATGGTTTGGGATAGGTCAGAAATCGTACTGCTTAATCCTTGTACGCCTTCTGATAATCCGCCTTGGGCGGCTAAAAATAATGTGCTGATTAACATAATTTCCTTTCGTTACTTGTTAGCATTAATATTTATTTTTACTTATCTCTTTTATTGTCCCTTTTTGTCTATATCACCTGGCTTCGCTCTTTCAGGGGGCTTCTCGCCCCCTATACCCCTCGGTGTATTCCTGGTATAGATTATTAAGGAGGCATCTTACCAAGATGATTTTGTGGGGCTGAATTTGCTGTTATTTTGTTTTACATCATTTTCTCTTTCCTCCTGGAGAAAAACCGTCTACCGCCATAGCTGCCTTCCAACGATTCATAGCGTCAAAAGCAGTGGTACGAATAGAAGTCAATCGCTGGGGTGGTTTGCTGTTCTTTTGCATCTCCTTGGCTTTCTTGATACTGTTCCAAGTCAAAAGAAGTTGGGTGAGATGATAGTTCCTGCCTACAATATCTTTGTAGATGGCAAGGTACTCTCGTTTCTTCTTACCGGAATCTTGATAGGATTCTCGTGTGACCTTGATGGCTGTCTGTATACAGTTGTAGATATTCTTCCACTGACGATAGTCTTCTGATGTTCCACCATAGGGCATGATATTGTTGATGTTACTTTGGAAAATGGATAGCTTGCCTTCTATCTTGCTTTTCTCAACTGGCCATGCTGTATCGGTCAACGGCTGGCGGTCAATAATATTCATTGCCTCTACCTTGGCACGACGCATGGTTACAGAGTCAATGCTGTCCGCATAGACTTTCTCATCGGCAACTCGTGCTTTCATGTGAAGACGGAACAGCTGCTTGTTCTCTACATTGGCAGTGCGCTGATATTTCTTGTGCAAAGCGTTATAGTAAAAACGTGGAGTGAGTGCCCCTGCACCAGTCTCCATAGTGGTGAACTGCTGCATGATATACTCCTCGTGATTCTTGGTCACCTGTACATAACCCTGACTGAATACTGAAAGGGTTATGCTAAGCAATATGGATAGTATGTATATTCTCTTTCTCGGCATAATAGTTTTTTTTAATTATAACGTCTTCCTCCAATAAGACCACCACCGCCTAAAGGCTCATGGTAGTATGATTTGTGTTGCTCTAAACACTGAAAGGCTTCCATTGAGTTGCCTAACCAGCGTCCAAGGGCATCATTAGCAATGTCTTTAATACTACGTGCAAGGTAATAGTCTTTTTTCCAAAAGCCCATCCTGACTGTCATATATGCCCATAGCTCCATATAAGCGTTTCTAATGGAGGCTTCTATACCGTCCATACAGAGATTGATGTCATCCAAAATCAACATCATATCTGCAGTGGTACAATTCCTTTTACCTGTTATGACAGCTGCAAGCTCTACATAAGATTTCCATAAACGGTCTGCTTCATGGGATACTCCCTCTACAGCTCGTTGACTGGTATAGAGAATGGTAGTGTCACTCGTCCACACGGCTCCATGAAGTAGGATCTCTTTTGTATAGGTGTCAAGGAGTTTATAGTAGGAGGTGAGATTTCTCTTACAGTTTTGGAAACTGTTATAGGTGTGAAAGCCTGTTGCAGTGGCATTCAAAATGAGGTCTATCTTCTCAAAACATTTTCTGTATTTGTCTAACCGTTTAGCTACTGCTTCATGATCCTTCATTGTCTTCATGCTCTTCTTGTGATACGCTCGTACACCTTCCTCGGCAAGTACACGTAACTCTAATACTGCCTTAATGGTCTTATGATTATAAATCATGGCTTCTAATGAAACTGGATCAGTAGGCATACTGGAATTGGATGCACTCACTTCTCTTGGAAGGCCAAGACAAAGACAGGTGAGTAATATGTATAAGCATTTGTTCATATATGCTATGCTTTTTATCTGTTAGTTTCCTTTTTGGGTTTCTCTGCTGGGGAAGCTGAAGTCTTCTTGGCTTCGTCGCTGGCTTCTTGCCAACGCCCTAGAGCATATTCAGCTATCGTGCCTCGTGACTTCCTTGTGATGGGCTTCAGATAATTATTGGTAAGAAAGTCTTTGACTCTTTGACGGTCATTCATGACCTTCTCGATGAGTACTAACTGGGAGTAGATATTGCTAAGCTGGTATTCAACTTCTCGTGCCACATCTAAACGGTCGCTAGCCCATAAAAGATGTATTGCATCGGGGTCGTCTTCTTCTGCTACATCCCTACCATAGTTGTACTTGACGCTGATAGCACAGTCAGGGAGGTCTTTCATCAACTCCTTTTGACGCTCATTGACTTTGTCTGCTCGCTCTTTCTCTGATAAGCTCATATCAAGATTCATCGTCTCAATAACATTCTCGGATGAGTAGGCTGCAGAGAGCTTATAATCAACACTCAAAATGGCACGGTGGATACGGATACCTATGAGGTACTGTGGCTTCTTTTGTAGTGTCAGTACTGCCGTGTAGGTCAAATTGGCTTTCATCTGTGAACTGTAGGCATGACGGACAAAAGTGTATTGATTCTCACCATTGACCCACTCGCCAGCATCTTGCCAAGATAATTGAAAGAGACTTTCTAATTCTCTCATATTAGAATTAATTCTGTAAGAACCGCCTGTATCCTCACTTAAATCCTTATAGTACTCTGCTATAGCATCTTCTATCTGTGCTAAATCGTTTTGTACCTGTGACAGCTGGCTTTTGAGTGTTCCCTGCTCCGCATTGAGATTATCGTATTGCGCACGAAGCTCACTGACTTTCTTATCGTTGTGAGCCATCTTGGCTTGGTTGATCTGTGTTATTAAGCTGTTTAGCTTATTATCATTGGCTCTTATCTGCTTTTGGAGATTTTCGATATCTGCTTCATAGCCTTTCTTCTTATCTTGCAGTTCTTTAGAGTCATTGGAACTTAACTGGGTATAGTCTAAAGCGAAGTTCTTTGACTTGGGGTCTTCTAAGGACTTGCCTTGCTTGCCGTTTTCTTTCCAGTTGAATGAGCCTTCTGCTACATTGGCTCCATCGTCGCACTTGGAAAGGAAAGTCACGGAATTACAGCCTTTCATCTTGTTCTCGTCAGCCATAGTGTAGAACTTCTTGTCGCCAAAGCCTAACTTATAGGTTACACGCTCGGAAGAGGGCTTGTCTTGCTCTAAGCTGTTGTAATATCTTAGTTGACTCTCCATACGATTTCTGAATGTCTCTTCGTCCATAGACTGGGAATCGAAAAACTCCTCATACACTTCGTGCTTGATACTCCAAGAGTCTACAACTTTGATAGCATAGGCATAGAAACAATGACGTTTATGATGAGTTCTTCCCAATCCATGCTGATAAGATTCTCTACGGTTTTCATGCTGCAATACATATGTGATGGTGGCATGGTGTCCAGGATGTTCCTTGTTGTACTTATCGACCTTTGCCTGATTCCATCCTGCAAGACGTTCGGATTCTGTCTTAGCGGATGCCATCTCTGAAGAGGTTAAGACATGACAATACTCATTATCACGTGGACTAATAAAACGCAACCACCCATTCCATTTGTCATCCTGACCGCCTTCGGCCTTGGGCTTGTAATCGCAAAGAACCTTACTGCCACTATCATCAGAATAGATGTACCAACGTTGCTTATAGTACTGTCCCTGCAGTTCCTTGATATAGTTACTGATATAGCCTGTGATACTGTAATTGTCTATCTGAAAGAGTCGTCCTACTGCTGCTGCATCATCACCTTGCAGGACGCTCATCAAGATATTCTTTACATTTCCTGCATTTCGTATATTTTCATATTTGTTGCGGAAATTCTGATATAGCTGGTAAATCTCTTCAGGTGATGATTTGAATATACGACCAAGGGCAGAAAAGTCTTTCATATTGCTGTCGACGGCTCCTTTGCCTGCTGAAGCAAGGACTGCTCCGATTTGGTTAATATCACTCTTTATACCTTCCTTGGCTGCTTTTATATCAAGATCACCAACCTTCTCTAAGAGTTCCTTCCAGTTTACATCTGCAAGCTGGGATAAATCAAAGATTTTTTGCAGCTTTTCATTGATAACTAAGAAAGTTACATCTTTGAAGGATAGTTTTCCATTAGTAACAACTAACTCGAACTGCTTGCATAACTGCTCAACATTATTGGTAGTTTTATAGAGGTATGGACCCCAATAAAGGGCATTGTCGGGTTGCTTAACCATTTTGGCAGCAACAACAATGAGCTTTGGCATAATACCATCTTTAACCAAGAAGAGGATGCGCTGATAGTAATAGTTCTCGTCTGTACCGAAAATACCTGCATCACGCATGGCATTGCGGTCTTGACGCTTGGAATAATATATTCCAACTGTAGATAAACTTGCCTTGGTATAATGGCCAAGGATAGAATCTATATCAGCTCGTGTTCTGCGTTCTGTTTCTGACTCTACAACATAGGCTGCACCCATAGCTGCAACGGTCTTTGCATCAAAATTAACAGCATGGTAAGACTGTGCTGACAACTTGGTCATCACAATCATCATGAAGAATATAGCTATGAAACGACGCATATCTGATTTTTTATTTGTCTAATACTTTTCTTTCTTTTAATACTTTCCTGGCAAACTCTAAGGAGCTCTTGATACGTGAACGTTTCCAGTCTCTTACAAAAGCTTCGATGGCTTGCTGGTGATCACAACGCAAAATCTTCTTATAGAGCTTCAAGGCGAGTTTCTCGACTTTCTCGGTCGTATAGCTCATGTAACATTCAGGCGGTTCTTCAATGCCGTAGACATCGCCTTCTTGACCTCGCTTAATGAAGACTTCTTTAAAGGGTGAACGCCCCTCCTTGTTCTCTAAGCGATTGATGGTGAATATCTTCTTGCAGTCTATATCTGTCAGAGCCAAGGTTTTCTTAATGTTATCAAACTTGTCTTTGAACTTGCTTTGATCAAGCAGCATAAAGACACCTGAATTGTTAATGATGGCTTCCTTGACAATCTTGGACTCGGTGACATCTTGAATCTCCTGTGTGACAACACCAACCATTGCCCAGTGCTTACGAGCGGTCTTATAGAGGTATTGAATATAGGTAGCCATAACTGGGGTGGCAATGGCTTTCCATGCCTCTTCAATAACAAGACACTTACGTCCTTCCTTTAAGAGCATCTTTTGCGTAAATACGTCCATAATGATAAGGACGACAATAGGGAATAGAACTCGGTTATCTTTTATTTTGTCTATCTCAAAGACAATGAATTTCTCATTGAACAGAGAAGAGTCCATATCATTATTGAGGGTATATTCCATCTCTCCGCCTTTGTAGAAGGGCTTCAAGATGGTCGCGAACTCATTAATAGCGAAGCTGACGTGGGCTTCTTTCAATATCTGTGGTATACGCTCGATAGCGAACTCATAATAGCTGTTGAAATTGAGTTCAGTTACACGCATCTTCTTACGCTGGCGTTCTATCTTATCTATCTTTCTATTGATATGCTGAAGATATTTACTCTCGATAACTTCGGGAGTGAGACGAAGAAGTTGGCTCTTGGCATTTTTCTTCTCACCTTCTGTAGCAGCATTGTCATCAATGACGGCTTGCAACTTATCACGGAGGCGAAGATTACGCTCCTGACGTTTGTCTTGACTTACAGCAGACTCGGACTGTTCTGTGGTAGACTCATCTTCGCCATCGGTAATATCATCGATGTCTTCAGATGCTCCATAACGTCTTTCTAATTCTTCTTCATATTCATCGTACTTACCAGTGCGTTTGTCTTCGAGTTCCATAATATGGCGCATCTCCTCTCGCTGAGCTTCAGTAAATCCTTCAAAAGGATGAAAGTACTCCTCGTAGTATTCTAACAATGTTTGATTTACTATGGTCTCCTCTAACTTTGTTGGTTCACCATTGCCCTTGAAGATAAGGAAGATAATGTTTCTTAGGAAGTCTTTCTTTGCCTGGAAGTTTTGTTCGTACTCTGTCTTCTCTATCTTGAAGGGGTTCATAGAAATAGGGTGTTCCTTAGAGTAGGTCACATATACACCCTCAAAGTAGCTACAGAGTCCTTCATAACTATCACCTGTATCTACAATTACAATATCAGTGTCCTGCTCGTAGTATTGACGCATAACGGTGTTCATAAAGAAAGACTTGCCACTTCCTGAAGGACCTAATACAAAGAAATTACTGTTGTCGGTGTATCTTACCTTACCTTCCTTTCCTGATACGTCGATAGGCATTGGAACGCCTTGCCTATCGGTATAATAACACTTTAAGTTCGTATCGTCTCCCTTTTGTTGACGTTCCTTATAAAGGAGACATAGAGCTGGCTCGGAGAGGGTTAAGAAACGGTCATAATCTATATTGAGTTCGAAGCAGTTACCTGGGAAACTGGCTACAAACAACTCTAACTGGTTATAGGCACGCTTAGATAGGTGCATACTATAGCGTGCTAATAGGTTCTCTAAACTATTGGTAACCTTCTGAAGATCTTTGTCGGCTGATGTCTTGACCATTAAATTATAATGGGCATAGACGAATTGCTTACCGTCACGTGCTACTTCATTTAAGACATTGTTAATGTCTTCAACGGCTATCTGATTGTTTGGATTGGGGATAGAGGCATGACGATTTTTCTTCTTTTCCAATTTCATAATCTCTCGCTTCTGATTAGGAAGAAAGATAACCTGATTGTAGACAATGGTGTCTACTTCAGGAAGTATGCTTAAATCGGAAAGAAGATCTTGGGGCATAACAGTGTTATTGACATTAATATCGGCATAGGGACGAAGAACACCTGGAAGACCAGGATCATCAACATCCAAAAGGCTGTAGATCTTCAGCTGCTCATCGCCCATGCCGATTTTCTCTGATTCTACCTTGAAGTCTGTCATAGAGACAACATCATTCTTGAAATCTATAGCAAAGAAACGCTCGGTAAACTCCTGACATTCGTCGCTGTTAAGGAAACGACAGTTGATGTTTTCACTACTTAAACGGTCGTAGACTTTCTGAACTTTAACTTGAAAGTCTCGCCATTTATCTGCATTATAGGATTTTAAGCCTCCAGTACGGCCACGTTGAGTGATGGTGAGGTAGGTAACGGAGTCTATATAGGGACGACCATTGAAGAACTTGAAATAAGCATCTGAAAGGAAGTGCTTCTTCACATCAGCTTCTTTGCTGGCGATGCTTGACATATTAAAGTTCTTACGGACGAAGATGTCTTGCTTATGAATAGCATAGCCTTCGCCTAATACTTGAAGGACAGAGGCTAGTAAATTTGTAAACTCATAATAGCCTTCGGTATCGGCTGAATATTTTCTTACTGGATTATCCATCTTTAAGATGGCTGAATAATCGCCCTTCTTGGTATAGACAACGCCTATATCATTGACATCTTCGAAGCTGAAATAGATGTCTTCAAAAATTTTAGCTCGTTTGCTTCCTGTGCCAAAAGCTTTGACAGAAAAGAACATTCCTAAAAGGACGGAAGCAAAAACTAATATGGCGATTATTGTAATCATGTATTTCTTTTATTTACTATCAAAACTGTTTTCTATCAATAATGCCGAGAACGACAAAAAATATAGATGCCTTTCGGACTTTTCTTTGAATGAAGCCCTTTGTGCTGTTTGACGAAGATGGCAACACCTCCTACAGAGAAGATAATGGTGAGTAGGACTAAGGCTATAAGAAAGCCAAAGACAACGTAACCTATCAAGAAAGATAAGAGTCCTCCGCCAACAGTGCAAGCTGCCCAAACAATGTATCTTCCTCGAAGACCCAGGAATTCAAGGGGCTTTTGAAGCCCCTTGAATACTGGGTAGTCGGGATAGTCATTCTTGACTTGCGACATTGTGTCATCGTTTAGAGACCGAAGAACAATGGTAATGCCTGTGCAGCTGCAATGAGGAAGATACAAGCACCGACGATCATCATAATCGACTTCTTGACATCCTGCTCCTCGTTGTTCATCTTGATATACACAGAGATGATACCGACAACGCCAATAACACCAGCAATAACATAGATGAGCTTTGTTACTACTGGAATGTACTTCTTGATAGAGTCACTAGCTGTACTGATGGCCTTTACGCCGGATTCCATACTCTGGGCTTCTACTGAAACCGTACAGATGACCAGCAGTAACATCACGGCTACAAAGCGTGGATCCATGACTACTGTCTTGATTTTCTTACCTGCGGTTACGCAAAGTTGCTTGGCACCGCTTACCATTGTTGACAAGTTTGTGTTCATTGTCGTAAAAATTAAATTAATTAATAAAGTTATGTAATAAAAGTATTACCAAAGTCGATCGGTGATTCCAAACTGGAAACCGAAGAAGGCTGGAAGGACTACAGTTGCAACCAACAGGAAGATACAGGCTCCTACTAAAATGAGTATGCTCTTCGTAAGACCCTCCTCACCAGTCTGCATCTTGATGTAGATGTTGGTTGCACTATATATGGATAATATTGCTGCAATGGAATAAAGGAGATATAATACTGCTGTACAACAGGTGAGTACATAGACAACCATATTATAAAGGCGTCCTGAATTACCACTATAGTCTGTTGTTCCGCAGTTTGCCATCATTGGCTGTGCTAAAAGCAGTAATGATGCCAGCAGTGTGTAGCTTCTATATTTCAAATTCTTCATGATTAAACCGATAGTAGTTGTTCTGCTTGCTCTTCTGTATCTCTTGCCTTTTCTAAGGCTTCCATAAATGTTTCTTGGAACTCATCTACATATACAGCACCTTGAATAGTAGGAGGAATAGTGTTAAGTTTTTCATTGATACCATCAACCTTTGCCTTGGATTGAACTGCAATCTCGTCAATGTCTGCTCCAATAATATCTGTTGCTGAAAGAGATTCCTGCCCTGATGGAACAGATGAATCTTCCTCTTCAGCAGGAGGAGTGGTATCTTGTTCTTTTTTTGTTTCTTCTTGCTGACTATCAGGATTGTCAATACTGAACTTACCATCTGCTTCCTCATTGACATTTATAGGAGTGGTGGCAGAAGATCCTGAAGTATTTTCTACAGGGGTACCTGCATGAATAACTTCAACACTGTCTTTCTTTTCGCCTTTGGTGCCGAACAAATCAAGACAAATCATGACTACATAGTAAATGACAAAGATGAATGTCACTACAATTGCAAATATTCCGAATGATCCCATATTCTTTTATTTATTGGCTACAAAGTAAATGACTTCATTCCAAAAAAACACTATCAAAAAAATAAAAGTCTTATATTAACGTTTTCAAAATCTTTTAAGGGGTTTTCAGAAGATTTTATGTTAAAATTTGGGACTCATAATTTTTTATATTTTTAATTTCTCGGCTCTTTAATGGCTCTAAAGAGCAAAATCAACATACTTTTTTAGTTTCCAAAAAATACTCGTCATATTCCTTTTGCAAGTGTTTTTATATGCTTATATTCTCATATATACGTAAATATAGCTATACAAATATATTGTAATAAAGCTATATCATTTGAATAAGAATATTCCTATGCTCTATCTATACCTATAGAAGTCTTTACTTTCCCTTTTATCTATATTTTCATTTTGTCTCTATTCTCGGCCACTCACTTCTCTTCTCCGCTTGTAGTCATCTATCGACTTTTAGATGCAAAGGTAGTACTGGCAGGAAACACGGCA
>ERZ773066.68-NODE-68-length-56407-cov-53.715325_pt1 | contig 56407 bp, 46 predicted proteins | sample MGYA00580573_ERZ773066 | MGnify/ENA primary metagenome ERZ773066 (study PRJEB29015, sample SAMEA2738128) | human oral metagenome | biome: human oral; feature: human-associated habitat; material: saliva | place: China | collected 2203 ... | reverse complement strand
AGCGCACGCCCTCGGGGCCGTGGATGTGGGTGTCGCCCAGCAGCGACTCCTTCCAACCACCAAAGGAGTAGTAGGCCACGGGCACCGGAATCGGCACATTGACGCCCACCATGCCGGCCTCAACCTCAACCACAAAGTGGCGGGCAGTATCGCCGTCGGAGGTGAAGATGGCGGAACCGTTACCGTAAGGCGAAGAGTTAACGATCTCGATAGCCTCTTCGTAGGTGTCGGCGTGCACCACTACCAGTACCGGGCCAAAAACTTCCTCGCAGTAGATGTCCAGCTTGCGGTCCACATTATCCAAAATGGTCGGGCCCAGCCAGAAACCGTCAGCGTACTCTTCACCCTCGGGCTTGTAGCCGCGACCATCGAGCACCACGCTAGCGCCATTAGCTTCAGCTTCATCGATCCACTTGGTGATGCGCTGCTGGCTAGAGCGGGTGATAACCGGACCCATTTCGCAGGCCGGGTCAGTGCCGGGGCCAACCACAATCTTTTCGGCGCGAGCCTTGATGGCCGGAACCAGCTTCTCCGCAATGCCGCCCACAGCAACGATTACCGGCAGGGCCATGCAGCGCTGACCGGCAGCCCCGAAAGCGCCGGCGCTGATGTGCTGGGCAGCAAACTCGATGTCGGCGTCGGGCATAACAATGGCGTGGTTGTTAGCGCCACCCAGAGCCTGCACGCGCTTGCCGTGAGACACACCGGTGTCCTGCACAATGTGGGCCACCGGCGAGGAGCCCACGAAGCTGATGGCGTCAATGCCCGGGTGGGTGAGGATGTCGCCCACCAGGTTGCGGTCACCAGCAATTACGTTGAACAGACCGTCGGGCAGGCCGGCCTCCTGGTAGAGGCGAGCTACGAAGTGCGAGGCACTAGGAACCGGGGAGGCTACCTTGAGGATGAAGGCGTTACCGGTGGCCAGGGCTACCGGGTGCATCCACAGCGGCACCATGGCCGGGAAGTTGAAGGGGCAAATGCCGGCGACGACGCCGACGGGCTGACGCATAGTGTGTACGTCTACGCCGCTGGAGGCCTGGTCAGTAAATTCACCCTTGAGGGCAGTGTTAATACCGCACACAAAGTCCACAGTTTCACGACCACGGGCAATCTCGCCCAGGGCATCACCGTGGGTCTTGCCGCCTTCACGCACGATAATGTCGGCCAGCTCGTCAGCGTGCTCGATCATGAGCTGACGGAACTTGAACATGATGTCTACGCGCTTAGCCAGGGAAACGCGGGCCCACTTGGCCTGGGCAGCTTTGGCTACCTCAACTACATGGTCCAGGTCTTCTTTGCTGGCCATGAGTAGTTCGTCAACAACCTTGCCGGTGGCCGGGTTCTCAACGGGAATGGTCTTGGTTGAAGTACCGGTGTAGGGCTTACCGTCCACCCAATGTGAAATCGCCATGATCTCCTCTTTCTACTGTTCTTCAACGAACAGCCGGTTAATTTTGTTAGGACAAATATAGCACGCTTTGTGTCAGCTAGTCACTAACTTTCGCTCAGTCTCTGAGCCTTAAGCCCTAGTTTAGCGCATCAGCACAGAACTTAAAGACATTTATGACGCAATAGTGGGCCAGCACCCATTTTTTGGATGCTGACCCACCACTAGCCACTCACGCGGCGTCGTCGCTAACCCGTAAAGCTCACTAAAGAGTCATCACAGATAGTGACGCTGCGGCTTGCGGTCGCGCACGTAGTCCTCGTAAGCCTTCTGGGTGGACTCTAGGCGAGAAACGCCAGAGACTGCCACGTCCCACCAGCTGGAGCCGGGCGGGTTGGGGCCGTAGAGGTCGGTCTCAATGTGGATCATGGTGGCCTTGTCGCTGGCCTCAGCCTTGCGGTAAGCGTCCTTGAACTCTTCGATGGTGGAGACCTTGATTACGTCAATGCCCCAGCTGGCGGCGTTGGCGGCGATGTCTACACCGGGAATGTTCTGCTCGTCTTCCAGGTGGGAGCCGGCGCCACGCTTGCGGTACTTGGTACCAAAGCGCTGGGAGCCACGAGACTCAGACAGGGCGCCAATGGAGGCAAAACCATAGTTCTGCAACAGCACGTAGATAACCTTGATACCTTCCTGAGCCACAGTGGCTAGCTCCATGGGCAGCATCTGGTAGGTACCGTCACCAACGATGGAAACTACCTCAGACTGCGGGCGAGCCAGCTTGGCACCCAGGGCAGCAGGAATCTCGTAACCCATGCAGGAGAAGGCGTACTCAACGTGGTACTGCACCGGGGTCTTGGCCTGCCATAGAGCCTGCAGGTCACCGGGCATGGAGCCGGCAGCGTTGATGACGATGTCCTCCTCACCTAGCAGCTCGTTAAGGGCACCAAATACCTCGGTCTGGGCCGGCAGCGGGCCGTGGCCCAGGTGGTAGCACTTGTCTACCTTGGCAGCCCAAGCCTCGCGCTCAGCAGCGATTTCCTCACTGTAGGCGGCGTCAACGTGATAGTCAGCCAGGGCTTCCGTAAGGGCTACCAGGGCCTCGCGAGCGTCAGCTACAACCATTTCGGCGCTCTGCTTGGCGGCGTCGAAAGCAGCTACGTTAATGTTCACGAACTGTACGTCAGGGTTCTTGAACTGGGTCTTGGAAGCGGTGGTGAAGTCAGAGTAGCGGGTACCAATACCAATGATCAGGTCAGCCTTGTCGGCCAGGTGGTTACCGCTGTCGCCACCGGTGGAGCCCACGCCACCCACGGAGCAGGGGTGGTCGTAGTTGATGGCACCCTTACCGGCCTGGGTGTCAGCCACCGGAATGCCGGTAGCGGAGGCGAACTCGCGCAGCTGCTCAGAAGCCTCAGAGTAGATGGTGCCACCACCGGAGATGATCAGCGGACGCTTGGCGGCGCGGATCTTGGCGACGGCGCGCTCCAGGGCGGCCTTCTCGACGGCGGGACGACGCACGTGCCATACGCGCTTGCGGAAGAACTCCAGCGGCCAGTCGAAGGCTTCAGCCTGTACGTCCTGGGGCATGGAGATGGTGACGGCGCCGGTCTCGGCCGGGTCGGTCAGCACGCGCATGGCACTGAGTAGGGACGGGATCAGCTGCTCGGGGCGGTTGATGCGGTCAAAGAAGCGCGAGACCGGACGGAAGCAGTCGTTAACAGTCAGGTCTAGGGTGGTGGGGTCTTCTAGCTGCTGCAGTACCGGGTCCGGAATGCGGGTGGCGAACTGGTCAGAGGGAAATAGCAGCACCGGCACGCGGTTGGTGGTGGCCAGGGCAGCTCCCACAACCATGTTCAGCGAGCCCGGACCGATAGAGGCGGTACACATGTAGGTCTGCATGCGGTTGGTAGTCTTAGCGAAGGCGGCAGCAGCGTGCACCTGGCCCTGCTCGTTACGCGGCATAATGTAGGACATCGGATTTTCGCCCTCAACCGGAGCGATTTCGTTCTGCAGCAGTGCCTGACCGATACCAGCCACATTACCGTGACCAAAAATGCCGAAAGCGCCCGGGATTAGACGGTGCTCAACACCGTCACGCTCGGAGTACTGGTTGGACAGGAAGCGAATAGTGGCCTGCGCAACGGTTAGGTGCACAGTGCCAGTGTAGGCTTCATTGCTCACGTTGGTTCTCTTTCTGTGGATCTACGCTTAGATTTGTTTATACATTAAGTGCTTAAATGTGGCAGGTGCAACCAGTATTTTGTTCTGGCTCACTTGGCCATCGGTAGACGCGGGTCTACCTCCTGACCTTCCCAGCTGGCACGGATCCAGTGGTGGGCCGGGTCGTCGGGAGCCAGCCACACTAGGTCCTCGCTGGGGCCAGCCATGACGTTGAGGTAGTACATGTCGTAACCGGGGGCGGCTACACAAGGACCGTGGTAACCATGCGGGACCAGAGCAGTGTCGCCGTCGCGAACCTCAGTGCACAGGTCAATGGGGCGCTCGGGGGTGCCGTAGGTGCGGTGCAGACCAAAGCCGGCGCTGCCGTCAGGGCCAGCGGCAATCTCGAAGTAGTAGATCTCTTCTAACTCGCGCTCGTTTTCGCTGTCCTCATCGTGCTTGTGTGCCGGGTAGCTAGACCAGTTACCACCAGGGGTAATAACCTCACAGGCCAGCAGGTGGGAGGTGGTGACACCCTCCACGGCCAGGCAGTAGTTGTTTACCTGACGCGAGCAGTCCCCCGCACCACGCAGGTCAATACGCACGGTCTCCTTGGGGTAGTAAGCGGTGGGCAGGTCCTTGGCGGCCACAGCCGAGGGGAAAGCAAAGCGACCGCCGGTGGTGCTGGTGATGGTCAGCTCCTTGCCGCGCCCCACGTAGAGGTAGTCGGTTACCGCCTGGAAAACCCCGGGGCGGCCGGCTAGCTCATAGTCGCGCCCATCCACGCTTACAGTGGCAGAACCGGCCAGGGGCAGCACCAACAGTTCGCTGTCGCCGGTCTCTAGAGCCTGGCTAGCGCCAGCTTCTAGCTCCACTACACGCAGGCCACTGTAACCCCAGCCAGCCTTTTCGGGGTCAATGTCCACGGTGAACTGCCCATGCCCACTGGTGCGGGCCGGAATGAAGATATCTGCACTCATGTTTCTCACTTCAATAGTTGGACGGTCTTGTCTACTGCCGTCGCCACATCGCCGTCGGCAGGGAATAGTAGCGAGCGACCAATTACTAGGCCGCGCACATTGGGAGCCTGAAGGGCTTTGCCCCAAGCTACCAGGTCTTCATCTAGATTGCCCTTGCCTGCCCCCAGCACCCCACGGGCGGGGTGGTCGCAGGCAATGATCATTAGGTTGCCGTCAATTTGCGCCAGGTCAGCTTTGGGGCGCTGACGTAGAGCCTTAGCGAAAGCTTCGGGCTCGCACATACGGATTTGGGAGAGTTTGGCAATTAGGCTCACAATATGCCACCAGTTTCGAGCATGGTTTCCAGTTCTGCGCGAGTGGGCATGGCGGTGGAGCACTCTAGACGTGAAGCCACCAGCGCGCCCGAGAGGGAGGCGGCTTTGATCATTTTTTCTAGGCCCCAGCCTTCTAGTAGGCCGTGGCAGATGGAGCCACCGAAAGCGTCACCGGCACCTAGGCCGTTGGTTACGTTTACTTTGGTGGCCGGCACCCACACGCTTTCGTCGCAGGTCTTAGCTAGGGTGCCGCGTGGGCCTTGCTTGACAATGGCTAGTTCCACGCCACGCTCTAGTAGGGCGTCTGCAGCGCGTTCAGGTTCGGTTTCTCCGACGGCGACGGCGCACTCTTCGCGGTTACCGATGGCTACGTCTACGCTTTCGAGCACATTCCACACGCGTTCGCTGGCTTGCTGCGGGTAGGCCCAGAGGTTTTCACGGTAGTCCAGGTCAACAATGGTGTAGGGGCGCTTGTTGCGACGTGACAGGGCGGTGGCGTGTACCTGCAGGGAGCGCTCTCGTGACAGGCCGGTTACGGTGAACCAAAAGATTTTGGCGTTTTCGACGGCGGCCCAGTCTACTTGCTGGGGTAGCACTTCTAGGTCGGGGGCGCTGGGCTCGCGATAGAAGTAGAGGGGGAAGTTGTCGGGGGGAAAAATCTCACAAAAGGTGACGGGGGTGTGAAAGTCAGGCACGGTGACTACATTTGCGTCGCTCACACCTAGGCGGCGCATCTCACGCTGCACGAAACGACCAAAAGGATCGTCACCTACGCCGGTGATAACCCCACTGGTATGACCTAGGCGGGCAGCGGCCACGGCCACGTTGGTGGGAGATCCGCCCAGGAATTTGCCGAAACTTTCTACATCTTCAAGGTGTACGCCAGTTTGTAAGGGGTAGATATCAACACCACTACGCCCTATTGTTAGTACATCTAGGCCGGCTTGATTTGTCATATCTGTGGGCTACCTTTCCACTTCTTCGGGGTGGCCCCCGCGCCTGCTAAACAGTATGCCCGCTCACATCTGGCAGCGTCAAGCTTTGTACTTACAAATGGTTATATGTGTACAGCACACAAATTATTGCTTTATTATTAGCACCATCATCACTTGATCAGACAAGCCGGATGTCAACGCTGCATGTCACTATGTGCGAGCGACGTTGCCAACTGGCTTGTTGTGTGGTGATACCCCAACATCCCGAATAACTACACAGTTATCGAGCTTCTAAATACCCTCACGGGTTCCCTGATTTAGTTGCCCGCACGAAAGAAAAGACATCATGGCTACCTCCCCCGCGACCCCCTACGCGCTGCAGATACAGTTGGATCGCACCTCCCCAGTGCCGCTCTACTACCAGATCTCTGAGCCGATCGCGAAGCTTATCTTGGATGGTGACCTGCCTGCAGGTACTCGCCTAGAAGACGAGCTTTCTATGGCCGCACGCCTACAAGTTTCCCGTCCCACCGCCCGCCAGGCCCTGCAGCGTCTAGTTGACCGTGGCCTACTAACCCGACGACGCGGCGTCGGCACTATCGTGGCTCCCACCCACGTGCACCGCCCGATGGAACTAACCAGTCTCCTCAATGACCTAAAGGCCGCCGGTCACACCGTGCGCACTTCGGTCTCTGACTATGAGGAGCACCCCGCCAACGCCGAAGAGGCTAAGCACCTCAAGGTTCGCCCTGGCACCGCCCTAGTTCACATCGTGCGTCTGCGCTATGCCGACGACGAGCCCGTCTCTATCCTTGACAACCTCCTGCCGGCTGACATCGCCCCCTCGATGCGCCGCCTAGAGGACAACTCCCTATATGACCTATTCCGTGAGCTAGATATTGTTCCCACAACTGCTCACCAGGTTATTGGGGCCCGCCTAGCTTCCGTTAAGGAAGCCACCATGCTCAACGAGCGCCGCAACGCCGCCGTGCTAACCGCACAGCGCACCACTTACGACGCTAACGGTCGAGTTATTGAATACGGCAACCACATTTACCGCGCTTCGCGCTACTCCTTCGAAACCACCCTGTTTTCGCAGTGAGTAATTGGCCTGTCAATTTTTAGGCAGGCAGTAGCTTGGCTTCGACCCAGCGAAGCTAGCTAAGTATCTACAGTCACGACGTCGCCACTTTGGCGGCGTCGTGCTTTTACCCTTTTTACCCGAAATAAAGCCAAATCTGCCTGCAAAAGCGTGCGCAACCAAAGAGGTATGTGCGGACACCTACCCAATTGTCGGTTTTGTACTGACATATGTTGACAGGTGTGGGCCAGCTCCCCTAAAGTCATTGCTACCGACACCGCTAGTCGCCTCTAAGACCAAAGATTTTCACGAAGGAGTGCCTGCCAATGAGCATTGAATACACGCCTGGGCCGCTGCTAGACGCAGCCCGCAACACCCCCACCGCGCTGTGGAACGACTCCTCTGACCCAGACGAACTGCGTCAGTCCATTTCCTACGGTGGTGTTGGCGCTACCTGCAACCCGACCATCGCTTACAACTGCATCATCAAGCGTAAAGACTTCTGGAACGCTCGCATCGCCGAGATCGCCAAGGATAACCCCACCATCACCGAGTCTGAGATTGGTTGGACCGCAGTACGCGAGCTGAGCCTCGAAGCTGCCAAGCTACTCGAACCCATCTTCGAGCGCGAGAATGGCCGCAACGGCCGTCTGTCAATGCAGACCGACCCCCGTCTAGCCCGCTCCGCCAAGGCTCTAGCCGACCAGGCCGAAGAGTTCCACAAGCTAGCTCCGAACATCATCGTCAAGATCCCCGCCACCGCTGTTGGTGTTGAGGCCATCGAAGACGCCACCTACCGCGGCGTAAGCGTAAACGTAACCGTCTCCTTCTCGGTTGCTCAGGCCGTTACCACCGGTGAAGCCATCGAGCGTGGTCTAAAGCGTCGTGAGGCTGAGGGCAAAGACGTGTCCACCATGGGCCCCGTGGTCACCCTGATGGTTGGTCGTCTGGACGACTGGATCAAGGACGCTGCCAAACGCGACAAGCTGTTCCTCGACCCCGGCCACCTAGAGTGGGCCGGCGTGGCCGCCTTCAAACGCGCCTACACTGAGTTCCAAAAGCGCGGCCTACGTGCTCGCATGCTCTCCGCTGCTTTCCGTAACGTTATGCACTGGAGCGAGTTCGTCGGTGGCGACGTCGTAGTCTCCCCGCCGTTCGCTTGGCAGCAGCTGATCAACAACTCCGGATACAAGATGGTTGAGCGCATGGACGTACCCGTGCGCGACGACATCATGGAGACCCTGCTGGGCATCCCCGAGTTCGTCCGCGCTTACGAGCCCGAGGGCATGACCCCTGAGGAGTTCACCCAGTTCGGCGCCACCCGCAAGACCCTGCGCGGCTTCCTAGAGTCCGACAACGACCTAGACCGCCTGGTACGCGAGGTGCTTATTCCCAAGCCCTGATCTATCAGCTTAAATTTAGGGGCGGTGACCTAAAGATACGGCTGCAGCTAATGAGTGACTGCACAGGCCACCGCCCACACCCAAACTCACTTACTTTAGGAAAAATATGCTAAACATTGCCGTCATCGGTGCCGGCCGTATTGGCCACGTCCACGCTAAGACCATCGCCTCCCACCCGGACGCCAAGCTGGCCCTGGTTGCTGACCCCTTCGGCGACGCTGCCGAGAAACTCGCCGCTGAATACGGCGCAGCCCACACCAAGGACATCGACTCTGTTTTCGCTGACGAGTCCATCGACGCCGTCGTCGTCGGCTCCCCCACTCCGCTGCACATTCCGCACCTGCTGGCTGCTGCTAAGGCTGGCAAGGCCGTACTGTGCGAGAAGCCCATTGCTTTGGATATGAAGGACGTTGAGGCTGCCCAGGCTGAGCTGGACGCCGTAGAGGTTCCGGTTATGTTCGGCTTCAACCGCCGTTTCGACCCCTCCTTCGCCACCCTGCACCAGGCTGTTGTCGACGGCAAGATCGGTGACCTGGAGACCCTGCTGATCATCTCCCGCGACCCCGCCGCCCCGCCGGCCGAGTACGTAAAGGTCTCCGGCGGTATCTTCCGCGACATGACCATCCACGACTTCGACATGGCTCGTTTCTTCCTGGGCGACATCACCGAGGTTTACGCCGTAGGCCAGAACTTCAACCCCGCCATCAAGGAAGCCGGCGACTCTGACGCCGCTGTAGTAACCCTGAAGAACGCTGACGGTGTGGTAGCTACCATCATCAACAACCGCCACTGCGCTTCCGGCTACGACCAGCGCCTAGAGGCTCAGGGCGCCACCGGCACCCTCAACGCCGACAACATCCGCGCCACCACCGTGCGCCTAAACAACGACGAGCTGACCGACGCTGCTGAGCCCTACCTGGACTTCTTCCTGCAGCGCTACGCCGACGCCTACCGCCTGGAGCTAACCAGCTTCATCGACGCCATCAACGGTGGCACCAAGCCCCTGCCCGGCATCAAGGACGCTATCGAGGCCCTGTGCCTAGCCGAGGCCGCCACCGAGTCCGTGGCCACCGGCAAGGTTGTACACCTGTGAGCCTTAACAGGCTTTAAGTGCGCTCACAGCTTCTCCAGTAAATTTTTGGGGACGGAAAATATTTTTCCGTCCCCAAAAACGTTTTTTAAATCAACAGCTGCTGTTTAAATGCCGTTACATGAAGTTGGTGGATGAACGCACAATCATTAGTGGTTTTACTTCCACACATACACTTTGATCAGCTTTCATAGTGATATGTATATTATCACCAAACTCCTCTAGGGTTTCAGACAAGCTCACCGGTTCACCGCGTCGCTGCAGCGAGCGCGCATGTGCTAGCTTCAAGGCCACCCGTGACATTAATGTGGCATTTTGGTCGATAGTGCTTAGCTCTAGTGCACTTACCCCAGCTAAATCGATACCGTCATAGCCCATCACCAAAATATCTTGCGGCACCCGTTTACCCGCGCGCACTAGCGCCATTAGCGCACCTATTGCGCAATGATCGTTAAAGCACATCAAAGCCTGGGGTAAATCACCGCCATCTAGCAACTGCTGCGCTGCCCGGGCCCCGTCAGCCTCCGAGGTACCCCCGGCTACCACCTGAATATGCTGGCCTAAACCATGGTCTTTCATGGCCTGGCGGTAAGCCCGAGTGCGGCGCACACAAGCGTTAGAGCCGGCGCCGTCGATATAGGTAATGCGACGCACCCCTTGCAAAACTAGATGGTCCACACTGGCGCTAATACCGACGTCGTCACGCGAAATTACGCTATCAACCCCAGCTGCGACAGCATCATTACTAAGCACTACTGTGGCCACGCGCTTACCGATCCGGCCCTGACGGCCACTTTCGTCGTCGTCGGGATCAATTAGCACCAAGCCCTCACAGTGGCGTGCCAGCAGGGCCCGCACTCCAGCTTCTTGATCATGATTAGCGGTAGTGGCCGCTACCAGCACATCTACGCTTAGGTCTTTGGCGGCTGCATAGACCGCATCGAGCAGGCGCACTTGGAAGGCCTGGCCAGCAGTTAGCACCACCCCCATCATGCCGCTATGGCGACGACGCAGCTGCTGGGCGTTAGGGTCAGCGGCGTAACCCAGCCGCTGGGCGGCTTGCAAAATTTCGGCGCGAGTAGACTCAGCCACTCCACTAGCACCATTGAGCGCAGCCGAAACCGTGGAAATAGAACGGCCGGTGACTTTAGCTACGCTGGAAATAGTTACCTTAGCGCCCATATGTCTCCTAACACACTTGCTAGGATTGTCCCATAAATAATCAGTCACAGGAGACATGATGAAGGCTCGCCCAGCAACACAGGCAGATGTCGCTGAACTCGCAGGGGTCTCACGCGGCCTGGTATCCCTGGCACTAAGCGGGGGTGGACGCATGAGTCAGCACACCCGCGAGCGTATTCTTAGCGCCGCGCGCGCCCTAAACTATCAGCCCCATTCGGCAGCGGCGGAACTGGCCGGAGGCGATTCGCACCGACTGCTGTTGGTGTTGCCCTATTTGGATAACCCTTATTTTGATCAGCTTTCACGTGCTCTGCGTAAGGAGGCCGAAAAGGTTGGCTATTCGCTGCTGGTAATGGTCTCTGATCGGATGCCTGAGCGCGAGCAGGAAGTCATTAGACAGGTGCTGCAAATGCGCCCGGCTGGAGTTATTTTTGCCGGGATCACCTTGGATACCGGGGCGGTACTGGAGCTGAGCCAGCGCATTAATTTGTGCCTGCTTGACCGCCAGTTAAGTGATAACACGGTGTGGGTTACCCGCATGGATGAGATAGCTGCAGCTACGCAGGTAATTCGCCACCTGGCCGAGCAGGGCTATAGTCACCTGTATTTTGCTACTCCCTCCTCTACCCGCATGGAGCCGATTGTCTACGAGCGCCTGGAGGCTTGCCAGTTGGTAGCCGCGCAGGAAAGAGTGCCTTTTAAGATTCTTAAATCTCACTGGGATTGCCAGGCTAATTTAGGGATGCTCACTAAATCTCACGACGCCGGTCACTGCGCCATCATTGCGTTCAATGATCTGTTGGCTATTGACTATGCGGCGGCTGTTTACCGTTCAGATTGGCAGATGGGTCCCGATGTTGGCATGGTTTCTTATGACAACACCCGTATGGCTAACCACCCTGAATTTGCGCTTTCTTCGATCGATCAGAATCTTGAAAAAATGGCCGCACTGTCAGTTAAAGCTTTAGTTGATCCTCCCAGCCCCACTCCACAAATGCAGTTAATTGAGCCGTTTTTGCAGGTCAGATCCTCTTCTTTGCGCTCTGCTACGGCTAGTTAAATGTGCTCTTAAGGTAGCGTCAAGTGGCCAACTTTGCACCATTTACTGACATATGACTAGATAAACCTGCCTGCGATAGTGAGTATCGCAGGCCACTTCAATTAACTTGTTGTACTTACATTTGCGTAATGCTAGTGTGTACTCAGCGTCATTGCTGACGCGCGTTTGCATCGCCAAATACAACACATTCAGATCACACCACAGACACCAAGGAGGAACTATGGGTGAGAAGAAGCGTCTAGGGGTTGGCGTAATCTCCCTAGGTTGGATGGGTCGTCTACACACTCGTTCTTACAAGGCCGTAGCAGAGTACTTCCCTGAGCTAGGGGTAGAGGTAGAGCTAGTTGCAGCCGCTGACCCGATTGACTCCGTGCGCGAAGAAGCCACCGGCAAACTGGGTTTCAAGCGCGCCTACGCTGACTACCACGAGCTGCTAGCAGACCCCGAGGTAGACATCGTTTCTATTGCTTCTCCTAACTTCCTCCACAAGGAAATCGCCCTCGCCGCCATTGCTGCCGGCAAGCCCTTCTGGATCGAAAAGCCCATGGGCGTAAGTGCTGCGCAGTCGCGAGAAATCGCTCAGGCCGCTGAGAAGGCTGGTCTGGTTAGCGCCGTCGGCTTCAACTACCGTCACACCCCTGCCATTGAGTACATGCGCACCCTGGTACGTGAAGGCAAGCTTGGCCGCCTGACCAACGTACGCGTTTGGTTCATTGCGGACTACAACTCTTCCCCACTAAGCCCGCTTACCTGGCGCGCTAGCAAGGAAAAGGCTGGCGCCGGGGTGGTGCCCGACCTGATGAGCCACGGCGCAGACCTGGCCCAGTACATCGTGGGCCGTATTGCCTCCGTCAGTGCCATCACCGACACCTTCATCACCGAGCGCCCCATCCCCACCAAGATGGGTGTGGGCCACTCCGGTTTCGAAATCGGCGACGAGGTTGGCGAGGTTGAAAACGAAGACTACGTAGCCATGCTGGTACGTTTCGACAACGGCGTGGTAGGCACCTTGGAGTCTTCTCGCGTAAGCGTAGGCCCGCGCGCGGAGTACGTGGTTGAGGTTTACGGCACTGAGGGCTCTGCCCGCTGGAACTTCGAACGCCTTAACGAGCTGGAAGTATGCCTCGGCGTCGACGGCGGAGCCACCCACGGCTACACCCGCGCTATGGCCAACCCCGCTTGGGGTCAGTGGTCCCGCTTCCAGCCGGCTATCGGCACCTCCATGGGCTTTGACGACATGAAGGTGGTTGAGGCTGCCCAGTTCATCCAGTCCGTTCTGACTGGTGAACAGCTTGCGCCTTCAGCAGCCGACGCTTGGTGCGCCGCTGAAGTTGATGAGGCCACCGTCGCCTCTGCCGCTGATGGCCAGTGGCACGAAGTTGCTCGCGTCGAAGGCAACACTACCTTCGACAAGTGATACTGCTCCTGGCCCCTTTGGCCTCCTAGCTCAGGGGCCAGGCAATTGCGCCGTTTGCCGGCAAACACAATAATTAAAAAGACTTGCCCCCCACTGCTGGGGGTACACACTCGTAGATGAGTGAAAAATAGGAAAGGAGCCACCCAATGTCAAAGGGTGACATCTCCCTGAAGAATATCAACAGGGAGCAGATGCAGAAGGCGGTTGACAAGACTCCGCCTTCTGGCAAGCACCGTGGCGTGGTTGCCATCGCAGCCGTAGCTACGCTAGGTTCACTGCTATTTGGTTACGACACCGGTGTAATCAGTGGCGCATTACCCTACATGTACATGCCCAATGGCGCTTCTGGTCTGGCACTGACCAGTATCGAAGAGGGCGCTATCTCTGGTGTTCTGCTAGTTGGCGCAGCTATTGGCGCGCTCATTGGTGGCTTGTTGTCTGACAAGTACGGTCGTCGCCACAACATCACCCTGCTGGCCATCCTGTTCTTCTTCGGTGCCTGCGGTAACGCCTTCAGCCCGAATGTGTGGATCATGTACATCTTCCGCTTCATCCTGGGCTTTGCCGTGGGTGGTGCCAGCGCAACCGTTCCCGTCTACCTAGCTGAAACTGCGCCTAAGCGTATTCGTGGCTCCATTGTGGCCCTGGACCAGCTGATGATCGTTACCGGTCAGCTGCTTGCCTTCACCATTAACGCCATCATCAACTCCATGAGTGGCGGCCCCTCGCTGACCATCACCGCTGACCCTTCTGGCACTCTAGACCCGAGCCTGCTGGGCCGTGAAATCTCCTTCGACGTTCTGTCCAAGCTGCAGACCTCCCAGGGTGGTAACCTCGACCCCGCCGCCTACCACGCTTTCCTAGAGCAGCTGCAGGTCAGCGCCGGTAACGGTGACACCTGGCGCTACATGATCGTACTGTGCTCCATCCCGGCTGTGGCTCTGTGGATCGGTATCCGCCTCATGCCCGAGTCCTCCCGTTGGTACCTGGCTAAGGAACGTCTCTACGACGCCATCGGTGCCCTCAAGCGCGTGCGCAACGAGGAAAAGGATGGCCCCCTGGCCGATGAGCTTATGGAAATGGTCCAGGCTCACCAGCAGGAAGAAAAAGAGCACGCTCAGCGCAAGGGCTTTGGCTACGTCATGGCCACTCCGTGGCTGCGTAAGCTGATGTTCGTAGGTATCTTCCTGGCTATCACCAACCAGCTAACCGGTGTTAACACCGTTATGTACTACGCCCCCAAGGTTCTGCAGTACGCCGGTATGTCCACCTCCGCCTCCATTACCGCCCAGGTTGCTAATGGTGTCATGAGTGTTATCGGTTCCACCCTGGGTATCTGGCTGATCCTGAAGTTCCGTCGTCGTCAGATCCTGATCGCCGACGTGATCGGTGTGGGTATCTCCTTGCTGGCCATTGCCGCTATCTTCGAGTTCACCATTGCTCCGCACATCGATAACAAGACCACCCCACCGAGCTGGGCTGCCTACCTGATCCTGGCCCTGATGTCCGTGTTCATGCTGATCGTTCAGTCCTCCAACGGAACCATCGTGTGGACCATGATGGGTGAAATCTTCCCGTCTAACGTACGTGGCGTCATGAACGGTACCGCTATCTTCTGCCTGTGGATTGTCAACGCCATCGTGGGTTGGACCTTCCCCTACATGATGGAGAACCTCGGCGGTGGCATCACCTACACCATCTACGGTGTCACCAACCTGGTAGTGGCCGTGATCCTGTTCAAGATCATGCCTGAAACCGCTGACAAGTCTCTGGAAGAGATTGAGGTCGAGATGAAGGCTCGCTTCTCCTGACCAAAACTTGTGGGGTGTTTGCCGTAAGACAAGCACCCCACTTTCAGCGGTATCTAACTGCCGCTACAGTTCGACGTCGCCCCTAATTAGCCGTTAGGCGCGCGCCCGGGGCAGCATAGTTACATACCCCAAAACGCACGCAGGATACGCATAGGATCAGGGGCGGCGTCGGACGAAAAACTGTTCACCGCCTCAAACAAAATAAAATTAATTGTCCAGACATTGAAGTCGCAGAAACCTTTCTACATAAACTTCTTCATGAGCACCCAAAGCCGGGATCCGCTCACCAAATGCTAAAACACAAAGGAGTTGCAATGGCAGCAAAGCTAGACCCCACCACCGCCATCACTGACCCACACGGCATCACCTGGGGCATGCACCCCATCAGCTGGCGTAACGATGACATTCCCGAGGTTGGCGAATGGAACACTATCGACGTCATGTTCGACGACCTGGCCACCGTTGGCTTCCGTGGCACCGAGGTTGCCGGCTGGTACCCGCCCAAGGAAGAGGTCAAGGCTAAGGCTGACGCCGCTGGTCTGAAGATCGTTGCCCAGTGGTTCTCCTCCTTCATCATTCGCGACGGCATCGACGCTGTTATCCCCGAGTTCCGCGCCACCTGCGAGTACCTGCAGTTCCTGGGCGCCACCCGTGTGGTGGTCTCTGAGCAGACCGGCTCCGTGCAGGGTATCCGCGACATCTGCATCTTCGAGAACAAGCCCGTTTTGACCGAGGAAGAGTGGCCGGTTCTGGCCGAGGGCCTGAACAAGCTCGGCGAGATCGCTCACGAGTACAGCCTGGACCTGGTCTACCACCACCACCTGGGCACCGTGGTGCAGACCAAGGAAGAAACCTTCAAGCTGCTTGAGCTGACTAACCCCGAGAAGGTCTCCCTGCTGTTCGACACCGGTCACGCTTTCGTGGGCGACGGCGACGTCCTAGGCCTGCTGCACGGCGCTATCGACCGCATCAAGCACGTCCATTTCAAGGACGTTCGCCCCGAGAAGATGGCCGAGTCCAAGGAAGCCAAGCGCTCCTTCCTCGACTCCTTCCTGGCCGGCATGTTCACCGTTCCTGGCGACGGCACCATCGACTTCACCGAGCCCTACAACTTCCTAGTTGAACACGGCTACAAGGGCTGGATCCTGGTTGAGGCCGAGCAGGACCCCAAGGTTGCCGAGCCCCTCAAGTACGCCAAGATCGCTCGCAGCTACGTCGAGGAAAAGCTCATCAACGCCTGACGCCTAGCGCTTGACCCCAAAGTTTTTAGAGCTAGGAGCATTTAGAGCTAACGGTTCTTAAGCCAGCTTTACAGCTACGGAAATATGTCCCGGATCGCCTAATAGCGGTTCGGGACTTTATTTATGCCTGAGCGCATTTTATTATGCCTGAGCGCGTTTTATGCCTGGGCACGTTTTAGGTCTGGCGCCCCTAAAGTACATCCGCCACCCGCGCGCAGAGCAACCGAGCCAGGCGCCCGGGCTTTCAAAGTCTGGCCTCATAGCGATCATATTGGGCGCCAACATAATCAGTGGCTGGTGGTTAGGGAGGATTCCCTGACCACCAGCTGTGGCTCTAGCACCTGGTTGCGTCCGCTTAGGTCAGCTGCCGGGCTGCTGGTAGCCGCAGGGACGCTGGTAGCGCGGGCGCCGTCGGCACCTCACCCCGGACGGCCCGAGCTGCGCCGTCGGCACCAAAAGCGGCACCCTCAACCCCTGCAACCAACCCCACGGGCGGCGTCGAAAACCGACATAACTAACAAAAACCCACAAAATAAGAGATGTTTCACCCCTGCCTACAGCCAAGCTTGGCAAAGTTAAGCATGACAATGAGGCAGACTTAGAGCATGGGACGCCGAGGTCACCTCGGCCGCCCCGCGAACGATTTGATAGAAGATCCGAGGTTGTAGCGTGGCACACAGCATTTATATCAGCTCCCCCAGCGCTGGCTCGGGCAAGTCAATGGTGGCTTTGTCCCTAGCTTCAGCGTTAACCAAGGTGGTGGCCAAGGTTGGCATTTTCCGCCCCTTCGTATTTGACCGGGAAAATGACCTATTCACCCCGCTTCTACTTGAGCACTCAGGCTCACACTTAAGCGCTGAGCAGGCCATTGGCGTCACCTGGGACGAATTCCGCGCCGACCCCGAAGCCGGCATGGCCGCCATCATTGAGGCCTACCGTAACGTGGCCCGCGAGCACGACGTGGTCATCATTGACGGCTCTGACTACGACGGCGTCGCCGGCAACCCCGAACTGACCCTAAACGCCCAGGTAGCAGCCAACATTGGCGCCCCCACCCTGCTGGTAGTAAACGGCAACCAGGGCCCCTCCGAAGCACTAGCCAGCGCCCAGGTATCGATTAAGGAAATCGCCGCCGAGCACGCCGGGGTGGTGGCCGTGGTAGCCAACCGCTGCAAGCCCAGCGAGCGCGAAGCTATCGAGTACCTGCTTAAGTCCAAGCTGGAGGGGCTAACTGTCACCTCCATCCCGGAAGTGCCGCTGCTGGCCGCCCCAAGCGTCGGCGAAGTTATGCGCACCATTGACGGCCAGCTACTTTCCGGCGACCCGGCACTGCTAGAGCGTGAAGCTGAAGACCTACTCATCTGCGCTATGGATGTCTCCCACGCTATGGAGCGTCTACGTGACGGCCAGCTGGTAGTTGTGCCCTCAGACCGCGTAGGTATCATCATTGCTCTGGCTGCTGCGCACGCCTCCACCGCCATGCCTTCCCTGGCTGGTTTGGTACTAAACGGTGGTTTCCCGCTGCCTACCGTGCCCGCCGAGCTGATTAAGGGTCTAAGCACCTCGCTACCTATCATCACCACCAACCTGGACACCTTCAAGGTGGGTCTGGCTGCTGGTTCCATTAAGGCTCACATCGCCCAGGGCTCCAAACACAAGATCGACGTCGCGATCACTACTTTCGAGCAGGAAGCTGACGTTAAGGGCATTATGGACGCCCTAGATGTGGCCCGCTCCGAGGTGGTTACCCCGCTGATGTTCCAAAGCGAACTGATCGAGCGCGCCCGCAACGACCGCCGCACCATTGTGCTACCCGAGTCTGAAGACGACCGTGTGCTGCGCGCCGCTGACTCAGTGCTGCGCCGCAACGTAGCCAACGTGGTGCTGCTAGGTGACGAAAAGGCTGTACACGCCCGCGCCACTGAGCTAGGCCTGAACATTTCCGACGCCCGCATCGTGTCCGTAAACGACGAGCAGCTGCTGGAAAAGTACGCCACCGAGTTTGCTCACCTGCGCGCCAAGAAGGGTGTCACCCTGGAGCAGGCCCGCGAAAAGGTCCAGGACGTGTCCTACTTTGGCACCATGATGGTGCACATGGGCGACGCCGACGGTATGGTTTCGGGCGCGGTACACACCACCGCCCACACCATCGTGCCTTCCTTCCAGATCATCAAGACCAAGCCGGGCACCTCCATTGTTTCCTCAGTGTTCTTGATGCTGCTTGAAGACCGCGTACTGGTTTACGGTGACTGCGCCGTCAACCCTGAGCCCACCGCTGAGCAGCTGGCTGACATCGCCATTTCCTCGGCTGAAACCGCCCGCCAGTTCGGGGTGGAGCCGCGTGTGGCCATGCTGTCCTTCTCCACCGGCACCTCCGGCAAGGGCGCGGATGTGGACAAGGTTCGCACCGCCACTGAGTTGGTCCGTCAAAAGGCCCCTGAACTGGCCGTTGAGGGCCCCATTCAGTACGACGCCGCCATTGACCCCTCCGTGGCCGCCACTAAGGCCCCCGGTAGCGCCGTCGCCGGACGTGCCAACGTGTTCATCTTCCCGGACCTTTCCAGCGGTAACATCGGTTACAAGGCCGTGCAGCGTTCTTCTGGAGCGGTGGCGGTGGGCCCGATCCTGCAGGGCCTGAACAAGCCGGTAAACGACCTGTCTCGCGGTGCATTGGTGGAAGACATCATTAACACCGTGGCCATCACTGCCGTACAGGCACAGGGCTAAAAGCAAGCACTAACAACGCAAGTAACGCCAAGTAACGCAAGGGATTTTTATGGCACTGCACACCGTTTTGGTGATCAACTCCGGTTCTTCCTCCATCAAGTACCAGCTGGTGGACCCTGACTCTGGTCAGGCCCTGGCTTCAGGTCTGGTGGAGCGTATCGGTGAGGAAATGGGCGCGATCACCCACAAGCACGACGAAGCTAAGACTGTGATCGAAGCTCCCGTACCTGACCACCGCGCCGGCCTAGCCAAGGTGCTGGAGCTATTCGAAAGCGAAGGCCCCTCCCTGGCAGAGGCCAACATTGCCGCCGTCGGTCACCGCGTAGTGCAAGGTGGGCGCTACTTTGACGGCCCCGCCCTGGTGGATGAGGCGGTAGAGAACCGGGTTGAGGCGCTAATCCCGCTAGGCCCGCTACACAACGGCCCGGCCCTAGCCGGTATCCGCGTAGCTCGCCAGCTGCTGTCGGATGTGCCGCACGTGGTTGTTTTCGACACCGCTTTCTTCCAGGGCCTGCCGGAAGCCTCCGCGCGTTACGCCCTGAACCGCGAGGTTGCCGACAAGTACGAGATTCGCCGCTACGGCGCCCACGGCACCAGCCACCAGTACGTTTCCTCCACTGTCAGTCAGCTGCTGGGGCGCGACGACCTCAAGCAGATTGTGCTGCACCTGGGTAACGGCGCCAGTGCCTCCGCTGTTGTGTGCGGGCGCGCGGTAGACACCTCCATGGGTCTAACCCCGCTGGAGGGCCTGGTTATGGGTACCCGCACCGGTGACATCGACCCGGCTGCGGTATTCCACCTGGCCCGCGTGGCCGGGATGGACGCCCAGGAGCTGGACCACCTGTTCAACCGTGAGTCCGGCATGAAGGGTCTATGCGGCGACAACGACATGCGTGAAGTGTGGAAGCGTATCACCGCCGGCGACACCCAGGCCCGCGAAGCCATGGACATCTACATTCACCGCCTACTCAAGTACGTGGGTTCTTACACCGCTGTCATGGGTGGTCTAGATGCCCTCACCTTCACCGCTGGTATTGGTGAGAACGACGCCGCCATTCGCGCCGAGCTGTGCGCTCGCCTGGGTTGGTTGGGTGTTGAGCTAGATGAGCAGGCCAACAACCAACGCAGCCCCGAGCCGCGCGTGGTGTCCACCCCCGACTCGAAGGTGAAGGTGCTGGTAGTACCCACCAACGAGGAGCTGGCCATCGCCCGCCAGGCCATGACCCTGGTCTGAAGCATTAGCGACGCTAGTACTAGCGGCGCCGACGCCCAGGCTACCGCCAAATCAGGCGCTGGGCGCTAAATCAGGCGCTGGGCGCCAGCGGCGATAGCTGCCTGCCCGCGCCGGAAAACCTGGCCACGCTAGCCGCCTGGACACGCGCAAAGCCTAGCCACGCTGGCAACAGCGCCGGCGCCAGTGGCGCCGCGTTGTTGCCGCAAAGCTAGCCAGGTTTAAAGCAATGTGGGCCGGAATTTACATTCCGGCCCACATCTTTTTGTTTCACGTTAAACGTATGGCCTGCCCCTAAAACTAGGGATCAGGCCGAGCTCCGGCCTGTTCGCCGGCCGCCCTAGGCTACACGCCGCCAGTCTAGGGTTCCGATCTGCAGACCAGTTGGCCTTGGGCTTACCCCTAAAACAGGGTGTCAGGGTTAGAGTCAGTTGCTTTACTGTGTCCGCCGTGGCGGTTAGTAGACAAAATTTCTTGTTGAGTTGAGGCAATTGTTTGCTGCGCGCTAGCAATCTTTTGTTGAATCTTGGCGATCTTTTGTTGTGCTGCCGCGATTTTTTGTTGAATAGCCACAATGCTTTGTTGAGCTGCCGTAGCCTTATTGTGAATTGTCACAATGCCTTGTTGTGCTGCCGCGAGATTTTGTTGAATCGCCGCAATACTTTGGTGGGCGGCAACTATCTTTTGCTGTTCTGAGGCAATTTCTCGTTGCGTCTGCGCGATCTGTTGTTGCAAAGCAGCGATGCTCTGCTGTGCATTAGCAATTTTTTGTTGGCTAGACATCGTTTTCACCTCACCTGACGCACTAGCACTAGTCTTCGCATGCTCTTTTTTATTTGGCTGGCTAGCAGCTTTACTAGCAGACTTCGACCCCTGAGCTGAGCTGGGCGCCGCCGTCGTAGTCCCTTTAATTTCCCCGCGAGTCCACCCTGGGCCACTATCCACCAAGCTTTGACGCTGGTAAGCCGTGGCAGCGGCGCGAGCCTTATCATCGGCAGCCTCATTGAGAGGGTGACCGCTGTGACCACGCACCCATTCAAAACTCACCTTACGGCCACTAATAGCCTCATCAATAGCCTGCATTAAATCAGCATTAAGCACCGGGCTTTTATCTGACTTACGCCAACCGCGCTTTTTCCAACCCGACATCCATTTAGTCACCGAATTAATCACGTACTGTGAATCAGCCAGCACATGCAATTCCTCATTGGTGGGGGCCGTGGCTTTCAGTAGCTCCAACAGCGCCGTAAGTTCGCCCCGATTATTGCTGCTATTAGGCCAGCCTCCGGCCGCCCAGCAGTTTTCATCCACATACCAAGCCCAACCAGCTGGGCCGGGATTGCCCAGGGCCGAGCCATCTACCGCAACAACAGTCGTCATAGCCCAATATTAAAGACAAACAAAAACCCCCGCTGCGTAAAAACGCTGGCGGGGGCCTAAGTTTAGACGTATCAGGCGTCCAGGTCGGTCTCTAGCAGAGCCTTGAGGGCTTCCAGACCGGCCTCGGCACCTTCGGCCTCGCTGGTCAGGGTGACGACGTCACCGAAGGTGGCACCTAGGGTCATAACACCGAGGATGGAGGAAGCGTCTACCGGGCTGCCACCTTCCTTGGCAATGGTGACCGGGATGCCCTGTTCGCCAACGGCCTTGACGAAAGCAGCGGCAGGACGAGCGTGTAGGCCGACCTTGGAGGCGATGGTGGCGGTTACCTGTGCCATAAACATTCTCCTTGACTGAAGTTATTGCCAGCGTTGGCTGGTAGCTATGAGAACGCGCCGCAGGTTGCCGCGCGTGCTGGGTATTATTTTACCGTGTTCTAGGTCAAAATTTCATCTGGGTTAAGCAGGTAAATAAAATTTTTGAGCAGACACACTGGTTTGATTGTCTGCACAGCATCTGCAAGGACTTAGCTCAGGCTTTCAGTCCCAGCAGCAGACGGCTTTCAGTCCCAGCTGGCTTTTACGACGTCGTCGCCCCCCGCCACTGGCGTTACCGCCGCTTCTGCTCCCTGTCTCCCGTTCCTGTCTCCCGCTCCTGCCCCTACCCTCCGCCCCTGCCGCCGCCCCTATCCCCGCCAAAATGACGTAAAAATGGCACCTTAGCGAGGGGTATAGACATGCCAAACTTAAAGTAACACCCGGCCCGGACTGTCATGCCGGCAGCATTGCCTGTCATTGCATCGGCACCTGCGGCCTAGCCAATCCGGCAGCCCAGGCACCTGGCACCCGACAACTGGCGCTATAGGTACCCCGGCAGCCGTCAGCCACCAAAGCACAACTTATCCACCAAATCACCACCAGGAGAAAACATGAGCACACCATGGTTTAATGGCCCCTTATTAGGCTTCGACACAGAAACTACCGGGGTTGACCCTCGCCATGACCGTCTGGTGACGGCCGCCTTGGTGTTCCGCCCTGCCAGTAGTGGCGCCCCCACCCGTACCCAAGACACCGTAAGCACCTGGCTGGCCAATCCCGGCGTAGAGATTCCCGCTGGCGCTACGGCCGTGCACGGAATTACCAATGAGGTGGCCAAAACTCACGGCGCCCCCGTTGAGGAGGTTTTGGAGCAACTCGCCACCCATATTGTTGACGCGCTACAGGCCTCGATTCCGCTAGTCATTTTTAACGCCAGCTATGACTTAACCCTGATGGAATCCGAGCTTAAGCGCCACGGCCTGGCCACGCTAACCGAGCGTTTGGGGGGAGAGCCAACGCCGGTGCTAGATCCACTGGTGTTGGATCGGGAGCTAGAGCGCTGGCGTAAGGGCAAGCGCAAGCTGGAGAACCTGATTGAGGTTTACGGCGTCGAAAACGACGAGCGGCTACACACCGCTGAGGTAGATGTGCAGGCCACGCTGGATGTTTTGCAGACAATGGCACTTAAACACCAGCAGTTAGCGCAGCTAAACCTAGCCGAGGCTAACGCCTGGCAGGCCCGCTCGCACGTCAAGTGGGCGCGTTCCTTCAACCAGTGGCTCAGTAAGACGCGCCCTGACGCCGTTCCTGCTAGCGAGTCCTGGCCGCTTGACCTGGGCTGATAGGGCGTGCGTGGCTTTTACAGATACTGGCACGGTTTCACGAGGTGTTGTTCCAAGATCTTTAATTTAGAGGCGTAAGGCTCGGTGCGAGCCTAGAATTTTACGCACTACTAAACACACTAAACTACGCATTACTAAGCACCCTAAGCCGCAGGCCAATAGCGCTATGCGTTATGTAGCATGTTTTGTAGCACACCTCATTACTTCCTTAACTAATCGAGCAATATTGACCATGAAGGAATGCGGTAAGGGATCTATTTAAGCGCCATGCGGATGGCGCTAACTTCGGTGTTGCCAAGCTGCACACCCTCAGCGGCGCTTCAAGCCAACACCAGAGGAAGCAATTTTTCTCAGTTTTATAGGTGATGCAAGACACATTAGTGCAGGTTTTTTGATTTGCCTGCAAGATCCGGGTTGCAGATCTAAAATATTGGACATTACTAAACACAGTTTATAGCACTCCAACAGCATGGAGTGTTATGTACCATGCTTTGTAATACTTCCCCAACACTCTCTTAAAGCTTCATCAGTGTAGATAAATCATGGGGGAACACAATGGGGGCCTCAACAAATAAACGGTATCTGCAGGCAGCATTGGCTTTAACCCTACTGACCTGTTCAGGGCTGACCGGGTGCAGTGGGAGCCAAGAGCAAGGCGCTTCAAGCAGTGCCGGCAGTAAGGCCTCCGTCACAGCCGGTGCTCGCGCCAAGACAGCCACTGTCACACCCAAAGCCAAATCCAGCAGCACACCCACTGTAGCTGGCGCGCCTACAGCCACCGCCAGCCCAACCATCACTATGACTCCAGAGCTGAAGGCTTCCAAGAAGCGGGCCCTAGCTACGCCACCACCACCCAAACCAGAACTAATCACCGTCAACAGCAACGACGGTGCAATCGCCACCGCTAAGTACTGGGTACAACTGCACTACTACATCTACACCACCGGCAAAGTAGATGAGTACAAAGCACTATGTAACGGTGATGAATCCACTGCAGTAGCGCCAGTAAAATACGCGACTGGAAATCATACTTCTGGTGGTTGGACTGACCCGGTTGTAGTTAATTTTACTGCGGCTTTCCGTAGGGATGACTTCAAAGACGATGTAGTAATACAAGTTAATTTCGAACGCGAAGCTTACACCAGCTATGGCGGGGATGGAGAAATTGAATATTTCCCAAAACAATCACGCTATGCAGGCGTAAAACTTGAATACAACGGGACACAATGGATCGTTAAGGTGGCTTTTAATCGTGAACGCTAAACAATTAATATATTTACTAGTTCCAACAATTGCGTTATCAACTCCGATACCATCAAAAATTACCGGAGATAGCGACAATAGCGGAAGTGGCTATATTTTTGGTGCAGGTGAGTCTACGACTAGTCCTGGTGGTTTTTCGTCTGTAGCCGAGCCAGCCGGACCCGTGGACCCTGAAGCCGCTAAACGAGCCGCTGAAGAATACGCCAACAAATGCCTAATCCCACAGATAGAAGTAATCATGACACTGGGGTCGGCCCCAGGACCTCCTGCGGAATGCACCGCCCAGGTCAACACTGGTGCTCCTTTGGCCGCCGGGCCTACCACGGTCAATAACGAACAAGTCGCCCGCCTGATCCCACACGGCTCCGGTATAAACCGCTACCCCAGCGGGGAAATCTTCGTTATCTTCAAACAACCCATGATGGTATGGACCAGCCCAGACAAACAAACCTTCAACATAACTTTGCTGGGAACACCCATTGAGGTTGAGGCCACCCCTGTGTCTTTTAACTGGGACTGGGGAGACGGACAAACCTTCGAGACCACTGACCCAGGTAGTCCATACCCTAACTACACTGTTAGCCATGCCTATGAGGTAACCGGCAACGGTTACGTAATCAAACTACGTACTTCCTGGAAGGCCAGGTGGCGCATAGCCGGCCAAACCCAGTGGCACCAAGTCAACGGGACAGTCACTACTACTGAAACCTCAAGCCCGTTCAACCTCTACTTCGCTGACTCCTACGGCACCACTTCAAATTAGATGAATCAACGCAGATTAATCATGGGGAAACACAATGAAGACACCACCAACTAAACGCCAGCTTCAGGCGGCATTGGCTTTAACCCTACTGACCTGTTCAGGCCTGACCGGGTGCAGTGACAGCCAAGAACAAGGCGCTACAAATGCTGGCAGTAGCAAGGCCGCCGTCGCCAGCACACACACCAAGACACCAAGAGCCACACCCAAAGCCAGTGGCGCGCCTACTGTAGCTGGCGCGCCTACAGCCACCGCCAGCCCAACCATCACTATGACTCCAGAGCTGAAGGCTTCCAAGAAGCGGGCCCTGGCTACGCCACCACCACCCAAACCAGAACTAATCACCGTCAACAGCGACGACGGTGCAATCGCCACCGCTAAGTACTGGGTGCAATTGGATTATTACATCTACACCACCGGAAAAACTTCCGAATACCAGGAATTATGTCCTGGTAGCACTTATATAGCCACCAAACCTATAGAGAAAATGAAAGATATTCACACTAAAGGTGGATGGAGTGACCCGGTCACAATTAAATTTACCAAAGCTTTTCGCAGGTCCGATATTAAAAACCATATAGTCATACAAGTAGAATTTGAACGCGCCGCTTTCGCTCAGTATAACGGTAACGGAAATATTGAACAATTTGACACGCAAATGCGATGGGCTGGAGTAAGAGTCGAATATAACGGCACACAATGGATCGTAGTAGAAGCAGTTAATCATGCAGATCAATAAACTAGCATATGTATTGCTACCAATAATCGCTTTATCATCTCCCTCAGAAGTAAGCGACTGGGGAGAAATTGATAACGACAACAATGGAATCATTGTAGGTAGGGGTGAGTCTACGACTAACCCTGGTGGTTTTTCGTCTGTGGCCGAGCCGGCCGGCCCGGTAGATCCTGAAGCAGCTAAACGAGCAGCTGAAAAGTACCACTTCCACTGCGTCACAATGCCGAAATTAGTTGCCATCTTTGATAAAACCGAGGTAATCACCCCTGAAGAATGCAAAGCCCAAGCCAACACCGGTGCACCCCTGGCTGCTGGCCCTACCACGGTCAGTAACGAACAAGTAGCCCGCCTTATCCCACACGGCTCCGGTATCAACCGCTACCCCAGCGGGGAGGTTTTCGTTATCTTCAAACAACCCATGATGGTGTGGACCAGCCCCAACAAACAAACCTTCAACATAACCCTGCTAGGCACCCCTATTGAAGTTGAGGCTACACCTGTGTCTTTTAACTGGGACTGGGGAGACGGACAGTCCTTTGAGACTACTGATCCGGGCACCCCATACCCTAACTACACGGTTAGTCACGCCTATGAGGTAACCGGCAACGGATACGTAATCAAACTACGTACCTCCTGGAGCGCCCGGTGGCGCATAGCCGGGCAATCCCAGTGGCACCAAGTCAACGGCACAGTCACCACTACTGAGACCTCAAGCCCGTTCAACCTCTACTTCGCTGACTCCTACGGAACCACACCATAAGGGGCTCTGAGCTGCTGGTTCATAAGTTCCAGTTCGTAAGAAATTCTCACGACACCACGCCGTAGGAAAAGTGATTTTCGAGGCGAGCCAACCACTGGCTTAGTTTCAACACATCACCACCCCATAGAGGAAGTGATGGTTCAAGTGCGCTGAAATAGGTCTAGACATAGCAGCTACACAATGTCTATAACCAGGCAAGGCTTAAAGCCCGGCCAGATCTGAAGCTATCTACGCAAGCCCTGAAGCCAGACCAGCACTGAAGCTAAGCCAAGCCCGGGATCAGGTCATCCGCCAGGCAGGGTCGCGTCCTAACTAAGCATCTGCATAAGTTTGTATAGGTCTTTGACCTAGCTCGGAGTTTGACCCTCACAAATACTGACAAATCGTCCGTTCCCTATAAAACCCCATGGAATTTTTATAGGGAACGGACGATTTTACCTGTATTTATGTAGTTACTGGCGGCCGGAGTAGTTGGGGGCCTCAACTACCATCTGCACGTCGTGCGGGTGGCTTTCCTTCAGACCAGCAGAGGTGATGCGCACAAATTGGCCGTTAGCCTTAAGCTCAGCGATGGTGCGTGCACCCAGGTAGAACATGGACTGGTGCAGGCCACCGATCAGCTGGTAAACCACGGAAGCTAGCGAACCAGAGAAGGGCACCTGGCCCTCAATGCCTTCAGGAACAATCTTGTCGTCGCCGCTGACATCGGCCTGGAAGTAGCGGTCCTTAGAGTAGGACTTGCGCCCACGCGAGCTCATGGCACCCAGTGAACCCATGCCACGGTAGCGCTTCCACTGCTTACCGTTGACAAACACCAGGTCACCAGGAGACTCGGTGCAGCCAGCCAGCAGGGAGCCAACCATTACAGTGTCAGCACCAGCCACAATGGCCTTAGCAATGTCGCCAGAATACTGCAGACCGCCGTCGGCAATTAGCGGCACACCAGCAGCCTTACAGGCCTTAGCGGACTCATACACGGCGGTTACCTGCGGCACACCCACGCCGGCCACCACGCGGGTGGTGCAGATGGAGCCTGGGCCCACACCCACCTTAACCGCGTCCGCGCCAGCGTCAATAAGGGCCTGAGCACCCTCAGTGGTAGCCACGTTACCGCCGATAATGTCGATGCCGTGGAACTGCGGGTCGTTCTTGAGGCGAGTGATCATGTCGCAAGCCAGCTTGGCGCCACCGTTAGCGGTGTCAACCACCAGCACGTCCACACCGGCGTCAGCCAGCGCCACGGCGCGCTCCCAAGTGTCACCCCAGTAGCCCAGGGCGGCACCCACCATCAGACGCCCAGAAGCATCCTTGGTGGCGTGGGGGTACTGTTCAGTCTTAACGAAGTCCTTGACGGTGATCAGACCAGTTAGACGGTCATCGTCGTCAACAATTGGCAGCTTTTCAATGCGGTTGTCAGCCAGCAGGGTCTTGGCTTCTTCGCGAGAGATACCTACATAACCGGTGATTAGCTTTTCACGCGGGGTCATACAGTCAGAAACGCTTAGTTCTTCCCAGCGCTCGGCGGGGACAAAACGCAGGTCGCGGTTGGTGATAATACCTAGCAGGCGCCCCTGAGCACCCACAACGGGCAAACCCGAAACCTTGTACTGACCGCATAGCTTGTCTAGTTCGGCAACGGTGGCATCCGGGCCAACAGTTACCGGATCCGAAACCATCCCTGATTCGCTACGCTTTACGCGTCGCACCTGCTGGGCCTGATCCTCAATGGATAGGTTGCGGTGCAAAATACCAATACCGCCCTGACGAGCCATGGCGATAGCCATATCAGCTTCAGTTACGGTGTCCATGGCCGCTGAAATTAGCGGAATGTGTAGGGAAATGTTACGTGTCAACCGAGCGGTAGTGTCCACTTCGGAGGGGACGACGTCGGTCAACCTAGGCAGTAGGAGGACGTCGTCATAGGTTAGACCAGTGGGGGCAAAGATGTCGCTATTGGTGATGGACTCGTTCACCTTTCTAAGGTTATGCCTTTGAGGTTAAGGTTCCAAGGTCTCACAAAGGTGGCTTTTTCCACCTTATAAAGCTGCGGCTTCTATCCCCCGGTTTTGCGGGCACCCCACCCCCGGTTTTGCGGGCACCCCACCCCCGGTTTTGCGAGCGTCCCACCCCTGGTTTAGCGGGCACCCCACCCCTTGGTTTTGCGGGCACCCCACCCCTTGGTTTTGCGGGCACCCCACCAGCGCTTCTAGCTGTCAGCTCAGGCTTTAACGCTGGCCCTGACTTTTGCCATTTGACGTGCCCAAATAGCTTTCACGCAAACAAAACGACCCGCCCCTACCGGGACGGGCCGCTCAAGCTGGAAAGGTTACTTGGTAACCACAGCTAGGATGTCGCGAGCGGAGAGAATTAGGTACTCTTCGCCGTCGTACTTGACCTCGGTGCCGCCGTACTTGGAGTAGATGACCAGGTCACCCTCAGCGACGTCCACCGGAACGCGCTTACCATTGTCGTCAATGCGACCGGGGCCTACTGCCACAACCTTGCCCTCCTGGGGCTTTTCCTTGGCGGTGTCGGGCAGGACTAGACCGAAAGAGGTGGTCTGCTCGGCCTCGACGGTCTGAATGACCACGCGGTCTTCGAGCGGCTTAATGGAGACGGACATAACGACTCCTCCTTTACGCATAGTATGCCCCACAGCTGCCACACCTCTGCCGTCGCGGGGGTCAGCGGCACAGCGCGCTGGAGGGCATGTGGAACATGCCTTAACGATGAATAACTTACGACGCCATTAGCACTCAGTCAACGCGAGTGCCAAAATCTCTCCGAACTTTCGCCCACGGTGGAGTTTGCGCGAGCTGCCTACAGTACACGGTGGAGTTTGCGCGAGCTGCCTACAGTATTAGGGCAGGCGCACCTATGACATTATTACGGGCCACCTATGGCATTATCTAGGCATGGACGCTACCACCTTCGCACCGCTGTTGACCCCTGAAGGCTGGCAGCTCCTGGCCGACCTTCCCGATTACCAGCCCGATCAGGCCTTGAAAGTGGCCGTGGCACTGCGCAAGCAGGGCTACTCCCCCGAGCTGATTGCGGCCGCCCTAACTCAGCAGCGTTTACGAGACAAAGCCCAAGCCAAGTTTGGCCCCTACGCCCAGCGCATGCTGTTTACTCCCGACGGCGTGGAGCAGGCCAGTCGTTTGCAGGTGGCCGCGCTGCACGCACAGCGCTTCGTTAAGGCCGGCGTCAAGCATGTGGCCGACATGGGTTGCGGGATTGGCTCTGACACCCTGGCCCTAGCTGAACTGGGCTTGCAGGTCAGCGCTGTTGAGATGGATGAGGCTACCGCCGCCCTGGCCACAGTAAACCTGATGCCTTATGAGCAAGTGAAGGTAATTAACGCCGACGCTACCAGCTTGGATTTAGCCCAGCTGGGGGTGGATGCAATTTTTGCTGACCCGGCTCGGCGCGCTAACGGGCGGCGCATTAGTGACCCCGAAGCTTGGTCACCAGCGCTGAGCAGGGTGCTTTCTTGGCGTCAGCAGGTGCCTAACCTGGGCGTTAAGGTGGCTCCCGGTATTGATTATGCGGCTTTACCTAGTGACGCTCACGTGCAGTGGATTAGTGATCACGGTACGGTTATTGAGGCCGGTATTTGGTGTGGTGATTTGGCACTGGAAGGTAGCGGCCGTAGCGCTTTAGTTATTGACGACGACGGCGCCCACCGCCTGGTAGATACGGAAAGTGTCCCTTCTACTCCCCCAGCCCAGCTTGGAGCTGCACCTGAACTAGGTGAATATCTCTTTGAACCTGATGGGGCGGTGATTCGAGCAGGTTTAGTAGCTAAAGTTGCCGAACAATTAACAGCTGCCCCAATAGCCCCACAATTAGCTTATTTAACAGGTAATTGTGCATTATCCGGTGATTTAGTGCCGTTTGTCAGGGCTTGGAAGATTGTACAGGTTTTACCTACCAAACCCTCAGCTTTGAAAGCCTGGGCTAAGCGCGCCGACATTGGGGCATTAGAGATTCACAAGCGTGGGATCGACGTCGAACCTGAGGCTTTGCGTAGGCGTTTGCACCTGCAAGGTGCTAAACAAGCAACAATAGTATTAACTCGTCAGGGCGCTAAGGGGCGCGGCAAAGCTATCGCTTTATTGGTTGACCCAACAAACTGACTTAATTGTCTGACCTTACATTCATAATTGGTCATGTAATCAAATCGAGTCATCACTTCCAGGTTGCTCTCAGTTAAATTTCAGGTTGCTTGGTTAAGGTCTTTACCTAGCGGCCAGCATATGCACACCCAATATAAGTAATTGAATATTTACCACCACACACAAGTTACCTGGCTCTCAATTCAAGGTTTTTAAAACCGTGAATAGTGAGCTAAATATACAATTTCGTGACAATTGCGGTGGTTTTGGTTACTTATATTCCTTATGCTGTTGACGCTCCCCCTTAGAGATAGTTAGCCTCAAACTATCCCCAACTCGAATCTGTCGAAGGTAAACATAATGAGCGATATTTCTCGCCGCACAACCCTTAAGGGGGCAGCTTGGAGCGCCCCCGTGCTCGTAATTGGCGCGCAGGCTAGTGCCGCCACCACCTCTCGTGTAGTTGAGCCCAAGCTGTGGTGGAACAACACCTACGCCTCCACCCAGTGCCACCAGTACGCTGACAACCCGCGCAGCTACTCCTTCCTGATTGGTAACAGCTTGCAGTACGGTAACCGCGCTGCAGGCAACAAGAACGACTACGGTTTCCGTATTGCCAACGTTAAGTGGCAAAACCCCAACGGCAAGATCTACCCCACCGAGACCACCGCTCTCACCGGTAACGCCGCTGACAACCCCGGCCCGCGTCGTCAGACCAGTGGCATGGGTAAGCCTGCCTACATTACCGAGGTGGCCAGCATCGACTGGATCCACAAGAACTACATCGTAAAGTTCGACACTATCGAGCACTCTGGCCTGGCCGGTAGGAACACCTACTACCAGGACAGGGCTTGGTACGACTGGGCCGGTAACGAGAACAAGGCTGCCGTAACCCAGCGCATCAGCGAAACCAACGGTTGGCCGCTGCCCACCGCAGTAAACGTTAACTCCCTGCCTGCCGATGTCGTGGCTGACGCCTACGCCAAGATCCGCTCCATGGGCTTTGAGCACCCCGAGAACTTCGTGCCTTACCGCAGCGTTTACCGCGGTAACTTCTACTTCAACGCTAAGGGCACCATCGGCGGCACTCAGCCGGAAGACAATGTAGCTGTAGCCCAGTACATCGACTCTCACTCTGAGACTCGTACTATCAAGAACGGCGTATCCACCATTACCGGTATCCCGCGTGTGTGGACCTACTACTTCACCCAGAACGACCCGTCCCTGCCGGCCGGCAAGAGCTACTACTGGACCAGCGCCATGTGGCCCTTCGGCGCCGAGGGCTGGAAGCGTGACGGCTACCCGATTCCCGCTGACTGGAAGTAATCTGCTGAAGTATCTAGGCAGTTACTAGCGTTTATTTGAGCTAATAGCAGCTGTTTACTAAGTGTGGTCCCTGCGCGCAGCGCAGGGACCACACTAGTTTTTGTAGACAATTGTTAAACAGGAAAACAAAAGCAGACATACAAAAGTGGGGGGCGCGACCTTTTGGCCGCGCCCCCCACACAGTTTTAGCGTTTACTCCAGTTCAAAAGCACCGGTGTAAAGCTGGTAGTAGACCCCGCGTTTAGCCAGCAATTCATCGTGGCTACCGCGTTCAATAATGCGCCCGTGGTCTAGCACCATAATCGCGTCAGAGTTACGCACAGTGGATAGGCGGTGCGCAATTACGAATACGGTGCGGCCTTTCATCAGGTTATCCATACCGGCCTGGACTAAAGCTTCCGTGCGGGTGTCAATGGAGCTGGTGGCCTCATCCAAGATCATGGCGGGCGGATCAGCTACTGCCGCGCGGGCAATAGAGATAAGCTGCGCCTGGCCTTGCGAGAGGTTAGCGGCGTTACCGGTCAGCATGGTGTCGTAGCCCTGGGGTAAACGCCGAATAAAGGAGTCTGCGTTAGCCAGCTTAGCTGCCGCAATGCATTCCTCATCGGTGGCATCCAGGCGCCCGTAGCGGATGTTGTCCATCACCGTGCCGGTAAACAGCTTCACGTCCTGCAACACCACACCTAGTGAACGACGCAGGTCAGACTTGTGAATCTTGTTGATATTGATGCCGTCATAGCGGATCTTGCCGTCATCAATGTCGTAGAAGCGGTTGATTAGGTTGGTGATAGTGGTTTTACCGGCGCCGGTGGCCCCCACAAAAGCGATCTTTTGGCCCGGCTTAGCACACAGGGAGATGTCGTGGAGGATTTCTTTCTTACCGTCATAGGAGAAATCCACATGCTCCATCACGATTTCACCGCGTAGCGGCGTGTAGGTAACCGTGCCTTCAGCCTGGTGGGGGTGACGCCAAGCCCAGTGCCCGGTGCGCTCCTGGGTGGGGGTTACCTCACCGTTAGCATCCACCTTGGCCCGCACTAGGCCCACATAGCCTTCGTCAGCTTCAGGTTCCTGGTCGATTAGCGCAAACACGCGCCCGGCCCCGGCCATACCTAGGGCAATCATGGGCACCTGCATGGACATCTGCCCAATGGTTTGCGACAGGTTACGCACCATACCCAGGAAGGAAACCACCACGCCCACGCTGACCACGTTAATCCCGGTCAGGGTCAGGTTAGGTAGTTCCTCCAAGATTAGGATGCCGCCAATAATGGCAATAACCACGTACATAATGTTGCCGATATTGCCCAGGGCTGGCATTAGTACGTTACCGAAACGGTTAGCTTTCTGGGAGTTTTCAAACAGTTCACGGTTGTACTTTAGGAATTCTTCCTTAGCGGCCTGCTCGTGGTTGAAGACCTGGACTACCTTCTGGCCGTCCATCATTTCTTCAATGAAGCCTTCTTCGTCAGCCAGTGAGCGCTGCTGTTTAACCATGAACTTGGCGGATTTACCACCCAGATCACGGGTTATAAACATCATCAGGCCAGCAATCAAGAACACCACCAGGGCCAGCCACACCGAGTAGTACAGCATGGTTAGCACCAACACCACGAGGGTTAGCCCGCACTGCAGCAGGGTTGGCAGTGACTGGCCAATGAGCTGACGGATAGCGTCAGTGTCGTTGGTGTAGGTAGACATGACGGCGCCGTGCGGGTGGGTGTCAAAAAACCGCAGTGGCAGGGTCTCCATACGCGCAAACATGTCGTCACGCATATGTTTTAAGGTGCCCTGGGTGACGATAGCCATCATGCGGGTGGAGATGTAAGCAGCCAGCACACCAGCCGCAAAAATGGCTCCCATTAGACCCACTAGTTGCACTAGCTGGTCTTGCACCGGCGCCATAGAGCCGGCCGCTAGCCCCGGGGTAACCACGTTATCGATGATTTGCTGCATGAAAATCGCGCCCACTGCGCTGGCGATAGCCGCCACCACAATGCATATCGCTGAAACTATCAGGCGCAGCCAGTAATACTTAAATACGTAGCGCAGCAGCCGCCCAAAGGGGTGGTCGATTGACTCCAGCTTCCCCTCGCCAGCTTCTTTATCAGCTGCTTTGTCCTCTGCCTTAGCTTCACGCTCTGGCTGGTTGGCAATGGCCTGGGCTCTAGGTGATTGGCTCTGTTCAGCCAGTTCCTGTTCCATCTGCTTGGCGCCCGGTTCTAGTTCCTGCTGGTCACTCATATCAGGCCACCTCGCTTACACTGGCAGAGTTCTGGGAGTCATAGATTTCACGGTATTCGCCGCCCAAAGCCATCAGCTCCTCGTGCGTGCCGCGTTCTTTAATGCGCCCATCATCTAGCACCACGATCTGGTCAGCGTGCTCAACTGAGGACAGACGCTGAGCAATGATAATCGTGGTGGTATCAGGGATTTCGCTGGCAAAGGCGCGCCTGATTAGGGCGTCGGTTTTAGTGTCGACGGCGGAGGTGGAGTCATCCAAAATCAAAATCTTGGGTTTCTTCAGTAACGCCCGTGCAATACACAGACGCTGCTTTTGACCACCGGAAACGTTGGTGCCCCCGCGTTCAATCTTGTAGTCGTAGCCTCCCGGTAGCTGGCGCACAAACTCGTCGGCTTGGGCCAGTTTGGCGGCGTGGATCACCTGCTCGACGGTGGCTTGCGGGTTACCCCAGCGTAGGTTTTCGGCAATGGTTCCAGAAAACAGCACGTTTTTTTGCAGTACGACGGCGACGGCGTCGCGTAGCGTCTCTAGGTCATAGTCGCGTACGTCCACTCCCCCTACCTGCACTACGCCATCGTTGACATCGTATAGACGCGAGATCAGCTGGATCAGGGAGGTCTTAGACGAACCTGTTCCACCCACGATTCCCAGGGTGGAGCCGGAAGGAATGGTCAGGTTGATGTCGCTGAGGGCGTTAGCTTCGGCGTCGTCGCTGTAACGGAAGGAGACGTGCTCAAAGTTGACGCTACCATCGGCAACTTCCTTAACCCCACGCTTAGGCGAGGTCAGGGTGGGCTTGTGCTTAAGCACCTCAGCGATACGGTGAGCAGACTCGGCAGCCATAGTAGTCATCACGAAGATGAAAGCCAGCATCATCATTTGGCTCAGAATCTGAATACCGTAGGTGATCAGGGCGGTTAAACCACCCTTAGTTAGGCTGGTGGCGCCGGAGCTGACAATCATGGAGGCGCCCAGGTAGTCCACCAGCATGATGGCGGCAAAGATGAAGAACATCATCACCGGACTGTTAAGCGCCAACACGATTTCGGCGTGGGTGAAGTCTTTACGCACATCTTGTGAAGCGCGGTTGAACTTCTTGGTTTCATAGTCCTCGGTAACGAAAGACTTAACCACGCGGATAGCCGCAATGTTTTCCTGCACAGAGTTATTTAGCGCATCATACTTTTTGAAGATGCGCCTAAACAGCGGGAATACATAACGCACAATTCCGAACAGGATAGCCGCCAAGAAAGGCACCATGATTAGGAAAATCAGTGCCATATCCGAGTTAATACGCCAGGCCATAACCACTGAGAAAATAATCATCAGCGGCACGCGCACGGCGATACGGATCATCATTCCGAAGGCGTTTTGGACGTTAGTTACGTCCGTGGTCATACGGGTGACTAGGGAGGAAGTGGAGAACTTGTCGATGTCGGCAAAGGAAAAATCCTGCACCTTAAAGAACATGTCCTGACGCAGATTTCGCGACAGACCGGTGGCGGCTGTGGCCGCAAAACGCGCTGAGAGAATACCGCAAGCCAGCGAGGCCATAGCCAAAGCAATCAAAACCAGCCCCAGGTGGACTACCGGGCCTAGGCTATGGCCGTCCAGCTTATCCACCAAACTGACCATGATCAGCGGAATTAAACATTCAAAAATGACTTCGCCGATAATAAATAGCGGCGTGAGGATCGATGCGCCCCAATATCGGCGCAAACTACGCAGCAGCGTGAATATTGTGCTCATTAAATTCCTTGCTAGAAAGTAACAAACACATGCTACGCGCCACACCGGTGGCCTCTCTAGCGACTAGGCCACCGGCTTATAGCGAAATTAGTTTTGTACTATCGGGCCAGTCTGCAAACAAAAGGGCGGCTTCAACCCGTTTAAGGTTTCAACCGCCCGGTCAGCGCAGCAATTAGGCCAGCGCGCTCACTAAGCCAACGCAGCCACTAGGGCATAACGGTTTGCGACAGGCTCATGCCCGAGTCGGGGGCAAAGTCCAATGACGACGGCGCCACCCCAGCCCGCACTAGGGCGCTCCCCATGGCGGCAATCTGGGCCCCGTTATCTGTGCAGTAACGTAGCGGAGGCAGGCGCAGGGTAATACCGGCAGCCGCGCAGCGCTCAGCGGCTAGGGCGCGTAGATGCGAGTTAGCGGAAAAACCGCCGCCCACCACCAGGGTGTCGCAATCAGTGTCCAGGCAGGCCTGCACCGCTTTGGCGGTCAGTGAGTCATTAACCGCCTCAGAGAAAGAAGCACAAATATCGGCGGACGGAATGGGCTGGTCCTGAGCGCGCAGGCTCTCCACATAGCGGGCCACCGCAGTCTTTAGGCCAGAGAAGGAGAAGTCATAGCGGTGACGTTCCTTGTCTTTAGCAGCAGACAGACCACGCGGGAAGCGGATCTTAGTTGGGTCACCGGTTTGGCTGAGCCTATCCACATGCGGACCACCCGGGTAAGGCAGCCCCAACAGGCGCCCCACCTTATCGAAGGCCTCCCCGGCGGCGTCGTCGAGAGTGCCACCCAGCTCACGCACGTCGGTAGCAATATTGTTAATAGCCAGAATGTTTGAGTGACCGCCGGAGACGATCAAACCCACAAAACGTTGCGGGAAGGGGCCGTCAACTAGCTCGTCCACAGCCAGGTGACCAATTACGTGGTTAACCCCGTAAATGGGTTTATCTAGCGCCACCGCTAGAGCCTTGGCCGCGCTAATACCCACAGTTAGCGAGCCAATCAGGCCCGGACCTGCACTAACGGCAATAGCGTCGACGTCGTGCAAATCAACACCGGCCTTATCTAAGGCAGCGTTAAGGGTAGGAACAAAAGACTCTAAATGCGCGCGCGAGGCAATTTCGGGGATGATGCCCCCATAACGCGCATATTTATCCATGGAAGTGGCGGTTACATCCCCCAGCAACTCACGGCCTCGTACCAGGGCTACACCGGTCTCATCGCAGGTGGATTCCACACCTAGAACCAAAGGATCGCTCACAGTTCTAGTTTAGTCCCCTGGCGCTAATACCAAAAAACGGTTCCCGGCCTACTTGCGTAGTACCGGGAACCGGTGGCCGTCTCAAATGAGACGAATAGTGGCGTTAAGCCAAACTCAGTGGACGCGTACGCCCTTGAAACGAGCCTTACCCATGTCGCGGTTGAGCTGGCTGATCACGTCGATCGGCACGCTCTTGGGGCATACAGCGGCGCATTCACCAATGTTGGTGCAGCCGCCGAAGCCCTCCTCATCATGCTGATTGAGCATGTTGATCACGCGGATGTAGCGCTCAGGCTGGCCCTGAGGCAGTAGACCCAGGTGAGTGATCTTAGCTGCGGTGAACAGCATGGCCGAGGCGTTGGGGCAAGCAGCCACGCAAGCACCACAACCGATGCAGGCGGCAGCCTCGAAGGCGCGGTCGGCCTTGGGCTTTTCGACGGGCACGGAGTGTGCCTCCGGGGCCGCACCGGTGTTGACCGAGATGTAACCACCGGCCTGGACGATACGGTCCAGGGCGGAACGGTCCACGATCAGGTCCTTGAGTACCGGGAAACCGGTTGCACGCCAAGGCTCAATGGTGATGGTGTCACCGTCAGAGAACGAGGGGTCCTCAGCGATGTGGCGCATGTGTAGCTGGCAGGTGGTCGAACGGATCGGGCCGTGGGCCATACCGTTGATTACCAGGCCACACTGGCCACAAATACCTTCACGGCAGTCAGAGTCGAAGGCTACCGGCTCCTTGCCCTCCTTGAATAGACGCTCGTTAAGCACGTCTAGCATTTCAAGGAAGCTCATGTGCTCCTCGATGCCGCTTAGCGAGTACTCTTCAAAGTGACCGGCGGTGTCCTTGTTCTTTTGACGCCAGATCTTCAGCTTGATGTTCACTTGTAGCTCCGCTGCTTCAGTTCAATGTCGTTGTAAACAAGGGGTTCCTTGTGCAGGATCGGGGGCTGGTTTTCACCAGTCCATTCCCAGGCGCCCACGTAGAGGAACTCGTCGTCGTGACGCAGGGCCTCACCCTCGGGGGTCTGAGATTCTGCACGGAAGTGGCCACCACAGGATTCGCGCCGGTGCAGAGCGTCAATACACATCAGCTCAGCTAGCTCGAAGAAGTCCAGTAGGCGTCCAGCCTTCTCTAGGGACTGGTTGAGTTCCATCTTTTCACCCGTGATGCGGGCGTCCTTCCAGAACTCTTCCTTCAGCGCGCGAATCTGCTTTACAGCCTTCTTCAAGCCGTCTTCGCGACGCTCCATACCGCAGTACTCCCACATAATGCGGCCCAGGGCCATGTGGAAGTCATCCACCGAGCGGCTACCGTCCAAAGCCATCAGACGGTCAACTCGGTCCTCAACGCCCTTGCGTGCCTGAGCAATCTCAGGAGCGTTGGGGTCTACCTTGCCTTCACGCAGCATGTCGGCCAGGTAGTTGTTGATGGTGTCAGGCAGAACGAAGTAGCCGTCAGCCAGACCCTGCATCAGGGCGGAGGCACCCAGGCGGTTAGCACCGTGGTCGGAGAAGTTAGCTTCACCAGCCACAAACAGACCCGGAATGGAGGATTCTAGGTCGTAGTCAACCCACAGGCCACCCATGGTGTAGTGGACGGCGGGGTAAATACGCATCGGGACTTCGTAGGGGTCGTCACCGGTGATGCGCTCGTACATTTCGAACAGGTTGCCGTACTTAGCAGAGACAGCTTCTTTACCTAGACGCCCGATAGCCTCGGAGAAGTCCAGGTAAACGCCACGACGCATGGTGCGCTCGTTGCCATCGGGGTCAGTTTCCTTAATGGCAGGTCCAACGCCACGGCCTTCGTCACACATGTTCTTGGCCTGACGTGAGGCGATGTCACGGGGCACCAGGTTACCGAAGGCGGGGTAGATACGCTCGAGGTAGTAGTCGCGATCTTCCTCAGGAATCTGACGCGGGTCCTTCTCGCAGTCTTCAGCCTTCTTGGGCACCCAGATGCGTCCGTCGTTACGTAGCGACTCACTCATCAGGGTCAGCTTGGACTGGAAGTCACCGGACTGCGGAATACAGGTGGGGTGAATCTGGGTGTAGCAGGGGTTAGCAAAGTAGGCGCCCTTGCGGTGAGCGCGCCAGATCGCGGTACCGTTGCAGCCCATAGCGTTGGTGGACAGGAAGAATACGTTGCCGTAACCACCGGTGGCTAGCACGACGGCGTCGGCTAGGTGGGTCTCGATCTCGCCGCTGATCATGTCGCGGGTGACAATACCGCGAGCCTTACCGTCAACCACGATTAGTTCAACCATCTCGTGACGGCGGAACTCCTTAACCGTACCGGCGCGCACCTGGCGTTCTAGCGCCTGGTAGGCGCCGATCAGCAGCTGCTGACCGGTCTGACCACGAGCATAGAAGGTACGCGACACCTGCACACCACCGAAGGAACGGTTGTCTAGCAAACCGCCGTATTCGCGGGCGAAGGGCACACCCTGAGCCACACACTGGTCGATGATGTTGGCGCTGACCTCAGCTAGACGGTAAACGTTGTCTTCACGAGCGCGGTAGTCGCCACCCTTTACGGTGTCGTAGAACAGGCGGTAAACCGAGTCGTTGTCGTTGCGGTAGTTCTTAGCAGCGTTGATACCACCCTGGGCCGCAATGGAGTGGGCGCGACGGGCAGAGTCCTGGTAGAAGAACACCTTGACGTTGTAGCCCTGCTCGCCCAGGGAGGCAGCAGCAGCGCCACCGGCCAGGCCGGAGCCAACTACAATCACGTCAAGCTTACGGCGGTTAGCCGGGTTAACTAGCTTAGCTAGGAATTTACGCTGTTCCCAACGCTTTTCGATCGGAACATCATGCGGGGCCTTGGTGTCGGCGATGTCCTCGCCAACCCGGTACAGGCCATCGATAACTTTACTCATTTATCTTCACGCTCTCTCAGTGTCCAGCGACTGCGCCGTGCAGTGCAGTCCACGAACCAGCAGCAGGCGCGTCTACCCAACCAAACAGGATGGCGGTAGGCACGGCCATAAAGGCTACGAACAGGGCCAGGGCAACCAGCGTGGCGATCAGGCGCACGCCAGGAATTACAGAACCACGGATAGCACCCAGGGTCTGTAGGGCGGACCAAACACCGTGCCAAGCGTGCAGCGCCAGCGCAGCTAGGGCGATGAAGTAGATGGCGTAGGTCCAGGGGGCATCGTGGAAGCCGAGGTACATGTTCTTGTAGGCGTCACCGTGCACGTAGTGACCACCGGGGGTGGCGTTCAGCGTGGTGAACTGCAGGATGTGCCACACAATGAACAGAACCAGGATCACGCCACCCCAACGCATGGTGCGGTTTGCGTAGCGTGAAGCTGCGTACTCTGCGTGAGCCTTCTTAACTGCGTACTTCTGGTTGCCGCGAGCCTTGTTGTTACGGTGCCATAGGTGGAAAGCGGCGCCGGCGTGCCCAACGAGGCAGGCGACCATAATCGCACGCAGAATCCATAGCAGACCCTCACGAGGCAGGATCGGCATGAACATGGTACGCAGGTGAGCGGCATAGCCGTTGTAGACGTCCTCACCTTCAAAGTACTTGAGGTTGCCGTAGGCGTGGAATAGAACAAAGAAGAGGAAGAACAGACCGCTGTACGCCATGATCCGCTTCATCGCGACGGTCGTACGTCCAGCAGTCTGCCTCTTGGGAGAAACATTTGATTTGGCCACGTCACAAGGCTATCTAGCGCCCACATGCCTTAAGTCCTAAGTGGTCCAGAAAGCGCTTAATAGGCCTTCTGCGTATAGCTATTTACGCTGATATAACGCGGTTTAGTGGGGGTCATGCAAATGTTTGCACAAGTGTCAGCGACCACTGAGAAGCAGAGCACTTGGGGTTTATTAGGGCACACGTGATTTACTAAATAAACCTGCAGCCTTTTTATAAGGGTTTAACCGGTCTAAAAAGTCTCTAGCTGCCTACCGGCCCCACTTTAGGTGCGGCTAGTTTTTTGCGCATCACGACGGCGTCCTCGCGCGGGTGACTGTAATAGCCGCGCCGCTTACCTATCGCCTTAAAGCCAGCTCCCTTATATAACGCAATGGCGCCGTCGTTAGAAGCCCGCACCTCCAACAACACTGCTTCACACTCACGTTCAGCAGCAGCGTCGAGCAAAGCTTTAAGCAAAGCTCGCCCCACCCCCTGACGGCGAAAGTGGGGCAAGGTGGCGATAGTCAGTACGTCAGCGCTATCTCCCAGCCACACCCCGGCGTAGCCAGCCATAGCTGCGTCAACCTCGGCTACTACATAAATCCGGTCGGCAAGAGACTCCATTGCGCCCAGTTCACTGGCCAGCAACTGAGGACTCCAAGCCTCGGCCGAAAAAAGCTGACGCTCAGCTTGGGCCACCCAGCCCAGATCGGCTTTACGCATTGCGCGCAGGCGCAAAGCAGGCATCAAATAACTCGCTTAGGAGCCTTGGGCATCTGCACGTCGGCGTGACGCAGATACAGCGGCTCGGTGGGTTGGTCGATCCCCTGCTGGTGGCGCCGCCAGGCGATACGTGCCAGCTGCTCTAGGATCGGGTCTTGGCTGTCAACTTCGGTGCGGGTCAGCTGCTGCGGATATAGGGCCACGCCAGAGCCGGTTACGTAGTCAACTTCGCCCAGCTCCATGGCCGCTGCGGGGCTTAGCACGTGCAGCTGACCTAGGCGTTCGACGTCGTCGGCACCCTTAACCCGATAGCGGGCGGCATAAACTTCCTTGCGGCGCGCATCATTAGCAACCAGCAGGCACTTACCCTGCCCCGCCTGGCCAAGACGGTCAAAAGCAGCCCGAGCACGCGCATCCAAAGAGCTAACCCCCCACAGAGGCAGGCTGTGCACGCGCGCAAAAGTCCGCGCTGTCACCAGACCGGCACGCAAACCAGTGAAGGGAGCCGGGCCGGTAGCCACCGCAATGGCGTCTACTGCCTCGCCGGCCAAAACCTGGCTAAGCATGGGGGCTAAAGATTCGGCGTGGTGGCGCGCGTCAGTACCCACCTGCTGACGCACGGTGGTAGCGACGCCGTCGCTAAGCTCAATTAATGCCAAAGCGGACGCTAAAGAGGAGTCGATGGAGACAATACGCACGGCTTAAGCCTATTCCTTTTCGGTTTTAGTTTTCTCAATCGCAGTTGCCGTTTGTGAGGCCGGCACTGCTGTAGCTGAGTGCACCGACACCTGTGGGCGGGCCCTGCCCTTAGCTGGAGTTTCAATCACTGCCTGACGCAGCTTACGTTTACTAGAGCCGCCTTGGCCCTCCAGGTCCCGGTATTTACTAGTGTGTTTTTCCAGGACAGCCAAGCTAATTAAACCCAAGCAAGCCAGTACCACCATGGTCCAAAGCGCCCAGCTAGACCAGGCGGAAGTGTTTTCATCGGCAGACGCAGTGGGCGAACCAGAGTGCCTAACATCACGTATAGAAATATAGGCCGAAACCGAGATTGAACCACGCTGCAATTTATTGGCTTTAGCTCCCAGCGGGCGCAGCTGGCCATCCTCCAGCTGATACCAGGCCGTATCTTGAGCTTCATAAACCGGGTATTGGCCTGTGCCCAGGCTTGCAAGTGAGCGCGCCAAAGCTGCGTCAGCTATCTGCACTGCCGTGGTTTTAGCGTCGGTTGCGTTTATTAGCAGCACAAATTTGAGCTCCCCACCCAGGCGCACCAGCGTGTACCACTGCTCTGGGCTACGCACCACCTGCACAGAGCCATTGTCAGAGCGCGAAACATTCCACACATGCGCAGGCGTAGTGAATTCCGCCTGGGTGCGCTGGGTGGCGCTAAGGGCATTATTGGAGCTCGATTTGAGCCACTGCTCTAGGTAGTTTTGGTCCACCTGGGCCTGAGCTGGGCCTGCCAGCGCCAATAGAACTAGCGTCACCAGCGCCAGGCCTGCCGCCAGCAAAGACCCCGGCCTATACCCTGTAAAGACTCGCGGCAAAAAGCTGGTCAATGCACCTGGCAAAGAGTCCGGCGCTTTTGCCGCGAGCGCGAGTGAACTGAGCTGCCTGTGGCTAGCCTGCCAGTTCATGGCTTAGAGCTGGTTGAGCGCTTTTTCCCAGCGCGGACCGTAGCCGGTAAGGGTGATGGTGCGGGCGCCGTCGTCGACGCCGCCCAGGTCAGTGATGCCGCTAGCATCGGCACCTGCCAGTCCCCCCTGCGGACGTTCCACCTTGATTTCTAGGCGATTGTCACTGATGCCTTCTACCATGCCTTCGCCCCACTCAACCAGGGTGATGGATTCTTCCAGGGAGGAATCCAGGTCCAGGGTTTCGAGGTCTTCGAGGCTGGTGAGGCGGTAGGCGTCTACGTGCACCAGGTCCGGGCCGCCGGCCAGGGAGGGGTGCACGCGCGCCACGATGAAAGTGGGTGAAGATACCCGTCCACGCACGTTTAGGGCTGAGCCGATACCTTGGGCCAAAGTGGTTTTACCGGCACCTAGCTCGCCTGAAAGCATCACCAGGTCTCCGGCTTGCAGCAACGGGGCTAGCCGGGCGCCGAATTCCCTTGTGGAATCGGCATCCGTGGTGTGGGTGACGTATGTGCTCATTGGGGAATCTCCGCTAATTTGTAGGAGCCTTGGGAAACGTAGTAGCGCGGTAGGTGGGCGCCGCGTAGCTGAGTGACCACCTCATAGGAGATGGTGCCGCAGGCGGTAGCCCAGTCTTCAGCGGTGGGGATGGCCGGGTTAGCCGGGCCGTTTAAGGGAGCGGGATCGCCGAAGAGGATGGCTAGGTCGCCAGCGCGCGCGGGGGCGGGTCGGGGGGTGCCATCCGGGTTGCTGGTGGGACCTAGGTCTACAATAACTTGATCCATGCATACGCGCCCAACAATGTGGGTGCGTTGTTTGCCAACCAGGATGGGGGCGCGGTCGGAGGCGCTACGCAAAATGCCGTCACCGTAGCCTAGCGGCACTAGCCCTACCCAGCGGTCGGTGGGGGCCTGCCAGGTGGCGCCGTAGGAGACGCCTTGGCCGGCCTTAATGTGCTTGACCTGGGTGAGGCGGGCTTCTAGGCGCATGATCGGGTGCAGACCTAAATCTTGGGCGCGGGCCACGGTGTGGTCGGGGCTTAGACCGTACAGGCCAATACCGAAGCGGTCCATGTCTAGGGCGGCGGTGTCGGGGTGCCACAGGGTGCCGGCGGTGGCCGCTAGGTGGCGCACGGGCACGTCAATGCCGGCGTCGGCCAGGATTTGCAGGCCTTGACGGTAGCGTTCTAGCTGCTGGCCGGTGGCCGGGATGAGGATTTCGTCTGCGCGAGCTAGGTGCGACCATAGCGCCACTACCTTAATGTGTCCCTGGCTTTGGGCTTGGGCAGCGCATTGGGCCAATTCAGCTAGGTCTTCTAGGTTGGCACCGGCGCGGGCCATGCCGGTGTCCACCTTTAGGTGCATGTAGGCGCACTTGCCTTCAGCTTTGGCGGCGGCGATGATGGCCTGCAAAACTTCCACGGTGGAGGCTGATAGGTCTAGCTGGGCCCGTAGTGCCTGGCGTAGGCCCGAGTCTGCCTGAGCAGCTTCTTGCACACTGACCGGCGGCATGATCCAGGTGAAAATCCTGGGAGTTTGGGCAGTAGCCAGGGCCGGGTTTTGGGCTAGCTGGGTGGCATCTACCGGCTTTACCCCGGCTGCGTCGAGGTATTCACGCAGGCGCAGGGCTTCGTGCAACTGTGCCACGCCCAGCCAGGTGGCGCCTTGACGCATACAGGCTAGTGCCATGGGGCCTAGGCCGTGTCCGTAGGCGTTGGCTTTGAGGATAGCCATCCAAGTTCCGCCGTGAAACTTACGAAGTTGGGCCACATTGGCGGCTAGGGCGTCGAGATCGATAATGGCACGGGCGGTTTGTGCTCCCGTCCAAGGAATTTGATAGCTACTAGGTTGCTCAGTCACGGCGCTATTGTCCCACTTTTAGCCGCCATCAGCTCAGTTTGCTGCGGCACTGGCGTACAGGGCCCAGGCATTGGGGATGGCTGCGGCTATTTCTGGGGCGGTTATGGGATGGCCGACGACGGCGTCAGTGGGCTTTGGGGCGGTTACCTCTGCGGGCTTTAGGCTGCTTACCTCGGCTACCTTTGGGCTGGTTGCTTCAGCGGCCAGTTGTCCGGCTAGGGCGTGTAGGCGCGCGGCCAGCTGTGCAATTGCGGGGGCTAGGGCAGAGGCACTAGCGACAGTGGTGCCCTGGCCCTGAGCGTCAGCAGACTGCTGGCTGGTCCCAGCGGCGGCGACACTAGTGGCACGCCCTGAAGCGGCTGTGGTGCCCACATGCCTAGCGCCGGCGCGTACGTTTAGGGCCAGCAAGCCACCCATCAGACCCGCCAGCACGTCCCCACTACCGGCGGTAGCCAGCCAGGGCGTGGCCGCAGGCAGGTGGTGGACTTGGACCTTGGCGTCTACCACCACGGTGCGATTGCCTTTAGCTAGCACGCAGGCCCCGGTTAATGCCGCCAGTTGCTGGGCTCCCTGGATGCGCCGCTGCAGCGCGGAGCTAATTTCAAAAGCAAACTTGCCAAGGGGTTTATCCGCCTTATCTGCCAGTTTTCTCGCAATTTCACCTGCAGTTTTATCTGTATCCGTGCCCGCGAACAGGTTTAGGCAACGAGCTAATTCTCCCTCATGAGGCGTGAGGATGTGATGAGCACGCAGGCGTAGTTTGCCCTCTTTAACCAGGGCGCAAACTGGTTCTAGGGCGCTGGCGTCAATTACTGCCGGGGTGTTTTCTAGCAACTGGGCCAGCGCCTCCCAATCTGCCTTCTGGGCGTCCAGCCCCGGGCCCAGCACTAGGGCGTCGCAGGCTCCGGTTAAGACCGGGCCATCAGGAACAATTTGCGGATGGGCGGCTAGCACCAGGTTTTCCACGCGCTCAGGGGCGTTTAGGCGGATCATGCCCACCCCGCTATGGCTGGCTCCGGCCACGCACAGTAGCCCGGCGCCAGGAAAACGCTGCGAGCCAGCGATTATACGCACCACGCCGCGCGAGTATTTGTGGCTGTCAGCCTCGGGTTTGAGCAGGTAGCGGGCCAAGGTGGCATCATGCGAGCTGACCTTACAGCCTTCTGCCGGGCCACCACTAGCCCAAACTTGGGCCATGGCTACCTTGTCGTGGGCTAGGCTCACGCGCCAACTGTGCAGTCCTAAACGCCGCGCCCACGCCGCCACCTGGCCGTGTAGACGCATTTGGGGGGCCTGACCGGGACGGCTGGTGACCTCAATGTCGCGAAAATTCAACCCCACGGGGGCACTGGCTTGAGTAGGAGTGTCCAGATCCGCTGGAACTAGCCCCTCCCCCGCCACGCCAGCGCCGTCGTCGAGCCCAGAAACCTCAGCGCTGGCGCCGTCGCCGCTACCAAAGCAGGTAGCGTGGGCAACGACGTCGGCCTGGCCCAGCACCTTCAAGGCCGCCTCTTTAGCGCAAAAGCGCGCCGCCAAAGAAGGCAGCGCGCCCTTGCAACTATGAAGTTCCACAGCAGTAAACAACCGCTGCATTAAAGCGGCATTAGCCTCGATACGGTCACTAAAGCGTTCAATATCCACCACATCGATGCCGCTATACATGCCTTGAGTCTAGCGGTATTACTCCACCGTCACAGACTTGGCCAGGTTACGCGGCTGATCCACGTCATAGCCCTTAGCCTGAGCCAAAGCGGAGGCGAACACCTGCAAAGGCACCACGCTCAGCAGCGGCATCATCAAGGTGGGGGCGGCGGGCACGCGGATCACGTCATGAGCGAAGGCGTCCACAGCGTGGTCTTCTTCCTCAGCGATCACAATGGTGCGGGCGCCGCGAGCGCGAATCTCCTCAATGTTGGAGATGACCTTGTCGTGCAGCACAGGGCGGCGCGGGGTAGGCACAATCACGAATACCGGCAGGCCTTCCTCTACCAGGGCGATGGGGCCGTGCTTGAGCTCGCCGGCGGCAAAGCCTTCGGCGTGCACATAAGCCAGTTCCTTGAGTTTGAGGGCGCCCTCTAGGGCTACCGGGTAGCCCACGTGGCGGCCCAGGAATAGGAAGGAGTTGTTGTCAGCTAGTTCGCGGCCCAGGGCACGCACCTGCTCTTCACTGTTATCTAGGAAGCGCTGGATGCGCTCAGGCATGGCGGACAGGTTAGCCAGGTAGTCAGCCACCTCTTCAGGCCACTTGTTGCCGCGCAGCTGGGCCAGGTATAGACCCAGCAGGTAGCAGGCGGTGATCTGGGCCAGGAAGGCTTTGGTGGAGGCTACGGCCACCTCGGGGCCGGCGTGGGTGTAGAGCACGGCGTCGGCTTCACGGGCAATGGTAGAGCCGTAGGTGTTAACGATTGCCAGTACGCGCGAGCCTTGTTCGCGGGCGTGGCGCACAGCCTGGATGGTGTCCATGGTTTCACCGGACTGGCTGATGGCAACGGTTAGGGTTTTTTCGTTCACGATCGGGTCGCGGTAGCGGAACTCGTGGGCGAGTTCGATTTCTACCGGGATACGGCACCAGTGCTCGATGGCGTACTTGGCTACGTGTCCGGCGTAGGCGGCGGTGCCGCAAGCAATCACGATGATCTTGTCCACGCTGCGCAGCACCGAGGGGTCGATACGCATTTCGTCTAGCTGCAGTTCGCCGGCGGCGTCCATGCGGCCGCGCAGCGTGTCGGCCACGGCGGTGGGCTGGTCGTGGATTTCCTTGTTCATGAAGGTGTCGTAACCGCCCTTGACGGCGGCGGAGGCGTCCCAGGTGACCTCCCAGCTGTGCGGCTCGGTCACTACCTGGCCGGCGGCGTCGGTAATTTCAATGCCAGCGGCGGTGATCAGCACGATCTGGTTGTCGCCCACCTCCACGGCCTGCTTGGTGAAGGCTACGAAAGCGGCGACGTCGGAACCAACGAAGTTTTCGCCCTCGCCCACACCCAAAACCAGCGGGGCGGAGCGACGCGCGGCCACGATAGCGCCGGGGGCGTCAGCGGCGATGGCTAGCAGGGCGTAGGCACCCTCCAGGCGCGGGGTCACCTGGGCCATAGCTTCACGCAGCTGCAGGGCCGGGTCGCCAGCGGGGTTGGCTTCACGCAGTGCGCTGTAGGCGATGTCTAGCAGGTGGGCAACAACTTCAGAGTCAGTTTCAGACAGTAGGGTGCGGCCGAGGCTTTCTACCTCTTCACGCAGGGGACGGAAGTTTTCAATGATGCCGTTGTGTACCAGGGCAATGTGTCCGGCCACATGCGGGTGGGCGTTAACGGTGGTGGGGCTGCCGTGGGTAGCCCAACGGGTGTGACCAATACCGGCGGTGGCCGGGGCCACGGGGTGGGCGGCGATCTGCGCCCGCAGGTTTTCTAGCTTGCCGGCTTCCTTACGTACGGATACACCTTCATCCGTCAGTAGGGCTACGCCAGCGGAGTCATAGCCACGGTATTCCAGGCGGCTAAGACCATCTAATAGTACTTCTAGGCTACGTTCACTTAGGACCGCTGCCGGTCCAACATGTCCAACGATTCCACACATGAACTTGATTGAATCATGTACCTAATGCGCAAAACAATGATTGAAAGGCGCGAGTTTGCTTACTATTCTCACAGCGTAGCGGCCATATGACCCAGGCCGCTTAGGTCTGAGCTTTATCTTTGGCTGGTTTGTAAGCCAAACTAGAGCCGTGAGCGATTTTGCTAACCCCCTAGATTGGCTTCCCATCTGGCATAAGAACAGCCCGTTTATAGAGATTAAACGTGAAGCTTGGGGCCGCATAGCCGCTAACGCCCCCCTGCCGCTAACTGAAGCCGATCTGGAACGTTTGCGTTCTTTAGATGACCCCATTGAGCTACCTGAGGTAGATGCGGTTTACCGGCCTCTATCGGCACTTTTAGAGACTTACATTGAATCCACGCAGATGCGGCGCCAGGCGGTGGCGCGCACTTTAGGGATTGAGCCTACACATGTGCCCTTTGTAATTGCGGTGGCCGGATCGGTGGCGGTGGGTAAATCCACTACCGCCCGCCTGCTAGCTCACCTGCTGGCACGCTTTGAGGCCACCCCAAAGGTATCTTTGGTGACCACTGACGGTTTCTTGCTGCCTAACAGCGAGTTGGAGCGGCGCGGGTTGATGGCCCGTAAGGGTTTCCCGGAGTCTTATGATCGGCGCGCCTTGCTTGATTTTATTAGTGCGGTTAAATCTGGTGCTCCCCTGGTGCAGGCGCCCCTCTATGACCACACGATTTATGACGTGGTACCTGACCGTAAAGTGGATGTGCGTCAGCCTGACGTGCTGGTGCTGGAGGGCCTAAACGTGCTCCAGCCAGCCCCGCGTGCCTCTAACAACCAGGCGGTTATGGCGGTTAGTGACTTTATTGATTTTTCTATCTATGTTGACGCCGACGCCGCCAACATTCGCTCTTGGTATTTGGAGCGGTTTTTGACTTTGAAGCACACGGCTTTTACTCAGCCTGACTCTTACTTCCGTAAATATGCTGATATCGACGACGACGTCGCTTTGGCTGGGGCCGGCCAGATTTGGGATACCGTCAATCTGCCCAATTTGATTGAAAACATTGAGCCCACCCGTGCCCGTGCCACCTTGCTGCTACATAAGGACGCCAACCACCACATGGACTATATGCGCCTACGTAAAGAGTAGGCGGTGCGCGGACGCAAACAAACCAAAGGCCGACCCAAAATTTCGGGTCGGCCTTAGTGCCTAGCTGCGCGCTAACGCATTTTTTGGCGCGCAAGCGCTGGCGCCTGAACGCGGTAGCGCGGCGAACGCCAGCGCGTTGAGCACGCTAAGTGCGCAGCTAGATTTTAGGGCGTCACAGAGCCAGGTTGTCTTTAACTACCTGGGCCAACTCAGCTGCGACGGCGTCGGACTCTTCCTGCGTGGCAGCCTCAACCATTACGCGCACCAGCGGCTCAGTGCCCGAGGGGCGCAGCAGCACACGGCCGGTCTCACCTAGGCGGGCCTCAGCCTTAGCCACGGCGCTCTGGACGGCGTCGTTAGTGGAGGCGGCGTGCTTATCCACGTTGGGGACGTTAATCAGCGACTGGGGTAGGCGCTCAACTACGCTGGCCAGTTCCTTGAGGGTCTTACCAGAGCGCTTGAGGCGAGCCGCCAAACGCAGCGAGGTGAGGATACCGTCACCGGTGGTGGCGTGGATGGAGTCGATGACGTGACCGGACTGCTCACCACCAAGCACGTAGCCGCCAGAGAGCATCTTTTCTAGCACGTAGCGGTCACCCACACCGGTCTGAACAGTGCGGATACCGTGCTTGCGCATGGCCAGCAGCAGACCCAAGTTGCTCATAACCGTAACCACCAGAGTGTCGGAGGCCAGGGTGCCGTCAGCCTTAGCGCCGATGGCGAGGATACCCATGATCTGGTCGCCGTCCACCAGCGTGCCCTCAGCGTCAACGGCCATGCAGCGGTCGGCGTCGCCGTCGTAGGCCACACCCATGTCCGCACCCACGAACTTAACGTAGTTCTGTAGCTGCTCGGGGTGGGTGGAGCCGGCCTGGGCGTTGATGTTTAGGCCGTCGGGAGAGGCGTTGATAACCAGCACTTCAGCGCCGGCGGCACGTAGCGCAGCGGGGCCCACCTTGGAAGCAGCGCCGTTGGCGGCGTCCACGGCGATACGCAGGCCGGACAGGTCAGTGCCAGTAGAGGCCACCAGGTGGTTGATGTAGGCCTGGTCAGCTACGGTTTCACCCTTGATTACGCGGCCGACGGCGGCGCCGGTGGGACGCTCGTGCTCGGCGGTGAGCAGGGCTTCAATACGGTCTTCGACGGCGTCTTCTAGCTTGAAGCCGCCACGGGCGAAGAACTTAATGCCGTTGTCGGGGAAGGGGTTGTGGGAAGCGGAGATCATAACGCCCAGGTCGATGTCATGGGCGGCGGTGAGGTAGGCGATGGCGGGGGTGGGAAGAACCCCGACGCGGGTGACGTCGACGCCGGAGGCCGCCAAACCTGCGGAGATAGCGTGGTCTAGGAATTCTCCTGAAGCACGAGTGTCTCGACCGACGATGGCGCGCGGACGCTTGTTGCCCTTAGCCGGCGACTTTTCCGTTAGGACACGGGCAGCAGCTTCACCTAGCTGCACCGCCAGGGTGGGGGTGAGTAGGTCGTTAGCTAGGCCTCGCACACCGTCAGTACCGAATAGACGAGCCATTGATTTCCTCCTGCAAAAGCTCAATTAATAAAGCAATTATCCCACAACCAGTTAAAACGCAACACACCCCGCCACCATGTACAGGTGACGGGGTGTGAGCAGATAAAACGCGATCAGCGCTTGGAGTACTGCGGAGCGCGGCGGGCCTTGTGTAGACCGGCCTTCTTACGCTCAACAGCGCGGGCGTCGCGGGTGAGGAAGCCGGCCTTCTTTAGGGTGGCGCGGTTAGCCTCACGGTCGATCTCGTTCAGGGCGCGGGCAATGCCTAGACGCAGAGCACCGGCCTGGCCGGAAACGCCGCCACCGTGGATGCGAGCGATCACGTCAAAGCGACCCTCGATGTCCAAGATGGTGAACGGGGAACGCACTAGCTGCTGGTGCAGCTTGTTGGGGAAGTAGTCCTCCAGGGTGCGTCCGTTTAGAGTCCAGTTACCGGTGCCGGGTACTAGGCGTACACGAGCAACGGCCTCCTTGCGGCGGCCTAGGCCGGCGCCGGGAGCGGTGATGGACTGACCACGGCCTTCGCCGGTGGTCTCGGTTTCAGTGGTGTAGCTGGCGGGAGCGTTCTCCTCGTCCAGTACCTCAATGTCGATGGTGGTCTCAGCCACGATATGTCCTTTACGTTATGAGGCTCGTGCGCTGAGCGCTTACTGAGCGACCTGGGTGATCTCGAAAACCTGAGGGTTCTGGGCCTGGTGCGGGTGCTCGCTACCAGTGTAAACCTTCAGCTTCTTGAGCTGGGCACGGCCAAGCTTGGTGTGGGGAATCATGCCCTTGATGGCCTTTTCTACGGCGAACTCGGGGCGAGTGGCCAGTAGCTCACGGTAGCTGGTGGCGGTCAGACCACCGGGACGACCGGAGTGACGGTAAGCGAACTTCTTGTCAGCCTTACCGTTGGTCAGCGCGACCTTGTCAGCGTTAATGATGATGACGTAGTCGCCGGTGTCCGCGTGAGGGGCGAACTGGGGCTTGTGCTTCCCACGGAGCAGGGTTGCGGCCTGAGCCGCTAGACGACCCAGCACGACGTCGGTGGCGTCAATGACGTACCAGTTCTTCTCGACGTCGCCGGGCTTCGGTGTGTACGTACGCACGGGCGTTTGCCTTCGTTTCTACTTGGCGGTGGGCACACTTAGCTGATGTTGAAGCGTCACAGCTTTTTGCATAACCCACCGTGGTCAGGTGAACGTTGCTGGAGCACGTAGCGCGTGGGGCGAGTGGGAGCGCACCGCAAGCGCGCACAGACGTGCTGCAAGACATGACTACTTTACCCAAGGCATACAACTAGGTCAAAGATTCTTACCCTACCCACCCCCGTGAAGCCCACCACTACAGGCAAACACAGGCAATTTCATCTACAAACACAGGCAATTTCATCCCTTCCCTATAAAAAATTCATGGGGTTTTATAGGCAACGGACGAAATGTCAGTTTTTGTGCGCCCGCGCCTCCGGCTCTACCCATGCCCCGTCAACGACGCCGCCAGGCCGCCTCCTTGGCACACATACTTCACACATACTTCAGCCCCGCCGCCAACAACGACGCCGCTCGGCACCCTTCACTCCCCTGCCGCCGTCGTCAGCACATCCACTCAGTCACGACATTTAGTCATCAGCAGCGCTGGTGCGCAAAACCCGCGCAGCCTGCGCCTGCTCAGCCCAGCGACCCGGCTCAGGGTAGGCAATGGCCTCCAAAGTCAGCCCATGAGCAGGTGCCAACGGAGCCGCCAACTCCCGCGAGCGCCGCGCCAACAGCGCCGCCGGCCACTCCTCGTTATTGCGCCCCTGCCCCACCGTCAGCGTGGCCCCCACCAGAGAACGCACCATGTGGTGACAAAAAGCGTCGGCGCTGACTTCAAACACGGCCAGACCAGCATCAACGCCGCTTTCGGGCCGGCTCCATGCGGCCGAGAGCAGGCTGCGGATAGTGGATGCCCCCTCGCGCGGCTTGCAGTAAGACAAAAATTCGTGCTCCCCCAGCAGCGGCTGCAGCGAGCGGTTCATAGCCTCCAGGTCCAGCTCCTGGTCAGTCCACAGCACGCTGGAACGCAGGCGGGGGTCGTGCCGCGCCACGCCGTCGGCCACGCGGTAGCGGTAGGTGCGCCGCAGGGCACTAAAGCGCGCATCGAAATCGCCGCTCACCTGACTCACCGCGCCCACCACAATGTCTGCGCCGTTGCCCGCGCTCTCCCCCAGTGCCACCATCCCCGGCTGCGGGCGCGCAGTGACTTTGGGGTTTGCGGCCCGTTTGAGCAGGGCTTGGGTCCGACGTCGCAGTGCTTGGGCGGGGTCAGAGCCGTTACGTCCAGCCAGGGCCTGCCAGGCTTCAGTGTCGACGTCGAAATGCACCACCTGGTGGCTGGCGTGCACCCCGGCGTCGGTGCGGCCGGCAACTGTGAGCTGTACAGGGACGCGCAAAATGGTAGATAGGGCCTCGGTTAGCTCACCTTGCACGGTGCGCAGGCCGGGTTGGGCGGCCCAGCCGCGAAAGAAGGTGCCGTCGTAGGCTAGGTCCATGCGCACACGTACCTTGGGGCGTAGGGCTGCTGCCAGATTGGCCGCCAGCTGTGGCGTTTGCGCCCCATTCTCGGCGCGAGTTGCTTCTGGGCGAACCCCAGAAACCTCAGCGCGTGCCCCTTCTGCGAGCGCCCCAGAAACCTCAGCGCACCCCCCTTCTGCGCGAACCCCAGAAACCTCGGCGCACGCCCCTTCTGCGAGCGCCCCAGAGGCCTCAACGCGCGCCTCGGCCCCACTGGCCGGCTCGCCAGCGCAATCACGGTAACCAAACATGCACCCATTTGAGCACATCAGCGCTAGGGTAAGGGCGTGAGTGACGTAACGACCCTAAGCGTGGACTGCGGCGGCGGCGGCATTAAAGCCAGCGTACTAAACAGCGCGGGCAACATTATTTCGCCAGCTCTACGCACTCCCACGCCTTATCCGCTCCCCCCTGAGCGCCTGGTAGAAACCATTGTTGACCTGGCCAAGCAGCTACCACGGGCGCATCGCATCACCGTGGGTATGCCGGGCATGATCCGCCACGGGGTGGTGATCACGACGCCGCACTACATCACCAAATCTGGCCCACGCTCCAAGGTAATGCCTGAGCTGGTGCCGCTGTGGGCACGCTTTGATATGCGCGAGGCTTTGCAAAACCAACTGAATCTACCCACTTTGGTGCTAAATGACGCCGAGGTGGCCGGCGCGGGCGTGGTAACCGGCCAGGGCCTGGAGATGATCGTGACGCTGGGGACCGGCTTGGGTAACGCCATTTTTGATAATGGCCGTCTAGCCCCACACGTGGAGGTTTCCCAGGGCCCGATCCGCTGGGGCCTAACCTATGACGACTACATTGGTGAACATGAACGCCTGCGCCTGGGCGATTCGCACTGGTCACGGCGCGTGCGCCTGGTGGTTGATGCGCTACGACCGATGTATGTGTGGGACCGCCTCTACCTGGGCGGCGGCAACTCGCGCCGGATCACTGCCTCTAACCTGGCTAAGATCGGCGAGGATGTCGTGGTGGTCCCCAATGAGGCAGGCATGACCGGCGGGGCGCGCTGCTGGGATTTGGCTCGCACCAGTGACTAGTTCGCTCCTGGGGGTGCCGGCTTTAGCTAAAACGGCTGGCTTAATAGCCTTTAGCTGGCACCGCCTGCGTCAGCTGGCTTAATTAAATGGCGGGTCCGCTTAAAGTGCGGGCCCGCTTTTTGCTGCGGTTTTATTTACGACGACGGCGCTCGCGGCTATTGGGGAACAAGTTGGGCTTGGGGGTTGCCGGCGGCGTCGAAGGTGTAGGTGGCGTCGATCCTTACTGAGACTTGCACACCACTATCTCGGCTACCTAGGGCACTAACCCGAATTACCCCGACGGCACTGAACTTGTCGCCGTCGATCTCTAATAAGCGACTGGGCAGAGACTGCAGCGTCAACTGGGAGGCAGCAACGTTACGCACCTGGGCGGGGCAGGCATCCCCGCCAGAACCCTCAGCGCAAGCCTGCACCTGTTCTTGCGCCCAGCTCAGAGCCCATTGCGAGAGTTCAGAGGTGGGGTTGACGCTAAGTGTTGCCTCACGCTGGGACTCGCTAACTACCAGTTCACGTTGACCGGTGGGGCTAACGGCTAGGCCCGCAGTTAAATATTTGGGGTTTACTGTGCCAGAGATAAGGGAATATGAACCCGGATAGGCCAGGGCTTTGACGTGGCGGTAACCGTTTTTGTCTGCCCCCGCTAAGGGCAGCGGGACAGCAATGGTGCCGACTGTAACTCGGCTTACAGCTGAGGGGATGGAAATATCCACAGTATGGGCCAGTGAGGTTGTAATAGCCCATTTACCGATGAATGGGCGCTCAACTTTACTGGGTTTAACACTGACTACTGCCTGCTGAGGCGCTCCTTCGCCCACTATGTAGCGAATGGTGATGGCGGTGGTGTCGCCGCTAACCATGCCGGTACTCACGGAGATGAGTTTGAGTTTACCTTCAGCGCCTTCAGCGGCTTGGGATTTGAGTAGGTTAACGCCAGTATCACCAGGGATCTTGACGGGTACGGCCGCCGTGGCCGCCTCGTATTTGCCTTGCTCTAGTAGCTGCATGTAGGTGCGTACGGCTGCTTCGGCGCCGGTGTTCACCGGGTTAATTAGTCGCGGTAGGGCGACGACGCCTATCACCAGTACTACCACTAAAGCTGCCGCAACTGCATAGACCTGCCAATTAAGCCAGGCCGGAAGTGAGACGCTGCGGGTTCTATGAGAGCTCATGGTGCTAGAGAAAAATGCGTATTGTTAGGCTAACGATACGCGAGTATATCTGATTAACCTCTAGGTTAACTGAGCCATCCAGATCTGTTCAGGCTTGTCTACGCTGTGGCCAGGGCAGACATCTGGACGCGCTAGCCTCTGCCCGGGCGCGTCCAAGCAAACGGATTCATGGCTTACTTGCTAGTCAAGTACATTCCCGGTTGCCCAGAGGTATCAAAGTAAATATAACCAGTTATCTCACTTCGCACATCTTCCACTTCCCCAGCCCTATAATCATAAGAACCATTC